>ULUL01002726.1_pt1 | contig 33468 bp, 28 predicted proteins | sample 1958481 | NCBI WGS metagenome assembly ULUL01 (sample SAMEA4835759, study PRJEB28245) | human gut metagenome | biome: gut microbiome; material: fecal sample | place: Denmark | collected 2008 | reverse complement strand
CCTAGCCGGAACAGAAAATAATGTGGCTGGCGTTGGTGTAGTAGCTGGATTAGCAGCTGAAACGGTGGAAAATATGACAGAAGCTGCATTGGTGACTGGAGTAGGCGAAACAGCCACAAATATAGTAAATACAGAAAGTGGGGGAGTCAGCACCGAAAATGCAGCTGACAGTGTAGAACATAAGGAAAATGATGGTCAGGAGCCAAATGAAAGTGATACCGTAGTAGAAAGGCAAAACCGCTGGAACCGTTCTTACCGTCAGGATCGTACTGACAGCTATGACAGAACAGAACGTCAGAACCGCAGCAGAACAAATCGCCAGGATCGTAACAACGGATACGGCAGAGCAGACCGCCAGGATCGCAGCAACAGCTACAGCAGAGACAATCGTCAGAACCGCAGCGACAGTTATGACGGAGGTAGCCGCCAGGATCGCAGCAGCGGCTATGACAGAGCGGAGCGCGGCGACAAGTACGAAAGAAACGATCGGTATAATCGTCAGAACCGTTTTAACAGGCAGGAGCGCTACGGAACGGAAAGCACAGATCACCAGGAGGGAAGTTCCAGGGAGAACTGGCAGAGCCGCCCGGAAGCAGAAAACCAAGGAAACCAGACCGGTTGGCAGGAAGAAACAAGCCAGACAGAAAAAAGCAGCTGGCAGAGCAGAAATACCCGTCCGGAGCAGATCGGTAGAAATGGATGGCAGGACAGAACAGAGCGTCAGAACCGCCAGGACAGAAGAGATAGAGCAGATCGCCAGAAACGCTATGACAGGGCACAACAGGGCAACAGGGAGGAGGCAAAGATCCAGGAAAATCGTCCCTACAGGTCAAACCGCCCCTATCGCCAGAATCGGTATAGTGGAAATGGCACAGGTAACGGATCTGGAGCGGGGGACAAGGAAGCAGGAAATACTGCATCAGAGGTGCAAAAGCCTAGGAACAATGCTCTCGGTGAGCAGAATGGGGAAGCATAGGAATGGATAACAGACCGAAGGCAGAAGGACTGCTGAAAGAAAAGGAACGGTTGGATACCTTACAGCGAAACGGCTATGTGATCATTCAAAACCCGGAAAAGTTCTGCTTTGGAATGGATGCAGTGCTGCTTTCCGGCTTTGCAAAGGCAGGAAAGGGAAGCAGAGTGCTGGATCTTGGGACAGGAACGGGAATTATTCCCATCCTGATGGAGGCTAAGACGAAAGCTCTGCACCTGACTGGCCTGGAAATCCAGGAAGAAAGTGCGGATATGGCCAGGCGGAGCGTACAGCTTAACGGTCTGACCGGGAAAATTGATATTGTAACCGGAGATATTAAGGAGGCTGGCAGGCTTTTTCCGGCAGCCTCCTTTGATGTGATCACCTGTAATCCTCCTTATATGATCGGGCAGCATGGCCTGACAAATCCGGATGCGCCGAAGGCTATCGCAAGGCATGAGCTTCTTTGTACCTTAGAGGATGTTTTGCAGGCAGCTTCTGTTCTTTTGAAGCCGGGAGGACATTTTTACATGGTGCACCGGCCCTTCAGGCTGGCGGAGATCCTGAACGGCTGTGTGCAGTATAAACTGGAGCCCAAGCGGATGCAGCTTGTCTACCCTTATGTGGACAAGGAACCCAACATGGTACTTTTGGAAGCCGTCAGAGGCGGCAGGCCCAGAATGACAGTGGAAAAGCCGTTAATCGTATATCAGGCCCCCGGCGTCTACACTCCGGAAATCTATGATATTTATGGATATTAAAGTTCGCATTATGACACAGAGGAACTTCAGATCAGAAAGAGGAAGAACATGGCAGGAATTTTGTATTTGTGTGCAACGCCCATAGGAAATCTGGGAGATATGACGCCTAGAGTGGTGGAAACGCTGCAGCAGGTGGATGTGATCGCGGCAGAGGATACCAGAAACAGTATCAAGCTGTTGAATCACTTTGAGATCCACACGCCCATGACCAGCTATCATGAATATAATAAGGTGGAAAAGGCAAGGCAGCTGGTAGCACAGCTTCTGGAGGGAAAAAATATCGCCCTGATCACAGATGCAGGAACTCCTGCTATTTCCGATCCTGGAGAGGTGCTGGTTTCCATGTGCCAGGAAAATAATATTAAAGTGACCTCCCTGCCGGGAGCGGCGGCCTGTATCACAGCGCTGACCTTGTCTGGCTTAAGCACCAGGCGGTTTTGCTTTGAAGGCTTTCTGCCTGCGGACAAGAAGGAAAAAAAGGAAGTACTTTCCGAGCTGGCTACAGAGAGCAGGACTATGATCCTGTACGAAGCGCCCCATCACCTGATCCGCACACTGGAGGAACTTTTGGAGACCATAGGAAACCGCAGGATCACCCTTTGCAGAGAACTGACCAAGCGCTTTGAGACGGTTGTACCCACTACAATCGAGGGCGCCCTGCAGATGTATGAGGAGGAAGAGCCCAGAGGAGAGTATGTGCTGGTAGTGGAGGGCAGAAGCCTGAAGGAGAAAAAAGCCCAGGAGATTGCAGTCTGGGAGAGCATGAGCATCGAAGAACATATGGCCTATTATGAAGAGCAAGGCATGGATCATAAAAGTGCGATGAAGGCAGTGGCAAAGGACAGAGGCGTTTCCAAACGGGATATTTATAAGGAATTACACATAGAGGAATAAAATGCTCCAAAACATGGGAGGAATGAAAAGGATCAAAAGAGTGAACAGAATGTGGAGCAGATGATCCGAAGGGATGAAGGTAAAGTCATGCAGTGATCGTAAAGCTGCATGGAATCGCGAGAAAGGAAGCGTGGAAAATGGCCATGACAAGCTGTGAGGCCTGCGTCAATTATGTATATGACGAAGAATATGAGTGCTATTGCTGTCTGGTGAACCTGGATGAGGATGAAATGTATAAATTTCTGTCAGGCACCCAGAGAGCTTGTCCTTATTTCAGGCTGGATGACGAATATGCAGTGGTAAGAAAGCAGATATAATTAAAAGTGGATGCTATACAATAAAGAAGCTCCCTATCAGGAAGATGGATTTTCATCCATGATTCCAGGCAGGGAGCTTTTTTGAATGCTGTTTTATCGGAATAGCAAAAGCTAGCTTAAACCAGAGCTTCCATTTCCTTGACAATGTCTCCAAAGACGTCAAGGGCATCCTGAATGGGCTGGGGTGTTTCCAGATTTACACCTGCGATCTTTAACAGCTCAACAGGGGACTGTGAGCAGCCGCCGGAAAGGAAGCGTTTGTAGGCTTCCACAGCAGGAGCACCATTTTTTAAGATGTTGCGGGCAATAGCCACTGCGGAGGTATAACCGGTAGCATACTGATATACATAGAAATTGTAGTAGAAATGAGGGATTCTGGCCCATTCTACGGCAATCTCCGGATCGGATATCATGTCAGGCCCGTAATACTTGCAGTTTAAGTCATGATATACCTTATCCAGTGCCTCAGCAGTAAGGCTTTCACCGCGCTCTGCCATCTGGTTGGTGATCATTTCATACTCTGCGAACATGGTCTGACGGTAAACAGTGCCCTTGAAGCTGTCCATATAGTGATTTAACAGATAAGCACGCTCTTTCTTGTCCGTGGTGTTCTTGAGCAGATACTCCATCAAAAGCACCTCATTGCAGGTGGAGGCTACCTCAGCCACAAAGATCTTGTAATTGGAATAGATATAGGGCTGGGTGGAATTGGAAAGATAGGAATGCATAGCGTGTCCCATCTCATGAGCCAGAGTAAACATACTGTCTAAGGAGCCACTGTAATTTAACAGTACATAAGGATGGGTAGCATAGCTGCCTGCGCTGTATGCACCGCTTCTCTTGCCCTGGTTCTCATAAATATCGATCCAGCGCTCGTTGAAGCCCTTTCTTACTACAGAAAGATAATCCTCACCCAAAGGAGCCAGAGCCTTTAAGACTGTTTCCTTTGCTTCTTCAAAGGGGATATTTCTGGCAGCGCCGGAAATAATGGGAGTATAGATATCATACATATGAAGCTCGTCAACGCCAAGGAGCCTCTTTCTAAGACTTACATAGCGGTGCATCTTGTCCAGGTTTTGGTCAACGGTGGCTACCAGGTTCTGATATACCTTGGGGGATACGTTGTTGGAATCCACGGCAGCTTCCAGGGTGGAGGCATAATTTCTTGCCTTGGCATGGAAAATGAGCTGCTTTACATGTCCGCTGTAAATGCTTGCCAGTGTATTTTCATACTGCTTGTAGGTGTTGTAGAGTTTTTCAAAGGTCTCTTTTCTGACTCTGCGGTCTGCAGATTCCTCCAAAGCTACGAAACGGCCGTGGGTAATGCGGACACTTTCGCCGTTTTCATCAACTACCTCCGGAAATACCATTTCAGCATTGTTAAACACGGAATAGGTGCGGGAAGGATTCTCGGACATTTCTGCGGTCATGGCGATGAGCTTTTCCATAGCGGCAGGAAGCATATGAGCCTTTAGACGTTTGATCTCCTCGATCTGCTTGCGATAGAGAGAAAGATCGGGAAGCTCCTGATAATAATCCTCCAACGTAGCATCCTCAGTCTCCAGGATTTCAGGATCGATGAAGGCTAAGCTGCTGGCAGCATCAGCATATACACCATAAGCTCTTTGCAGCATGGCCTGATGAGCCGTGTCCTTGGTATCCTGGTCGCTTAAGCGGGCGGCATAGCCAAGCAGCAGATCTGCCTTTTCGCCTAAGGCTGCATTTAAGGAAAGCACATCTAAAAGATTCCGGGCACTTTTGGTAACAGTACCTTCATAGGAAGAAAGCTTCTGTGCCATCTCCTGAAAAGCTTTCATGTCAGCTTCCCAGGCAGCAGCATCGGCATACATATCCTCTAACTTCCAGGTAAATTCTACAGGGACTTCACTTCTTTTGGGCAATTCTTTGGCCATAATACGATATACTCCTTTGTCTGTAATATTTTCCGGTACAGTTTAAAACAGGTATAAGTGGTACAGATGTACCCCGGCATTACAAAAGAAAATAACCCGCTTTTGCTGTACAGGACACATTGCCTTTATCATAACATATTTTTGGGGAGAAGGAAAGAAGCAGGGAAGCCGCTTCTGCGAATGGCGTGGGGGGAAAAATTGGAAAGCATAATTTTTTCAAAAGATAAAAAGGAAGAAAATAATATGACAGGACCGACAATATAATGCTAAAATAGGCAAAATAATTGTATTGAAATAAAAGCGCTGAAACGGTATCATAGACAACAAAAGGGGACAAAACAAAAGGGTCAGAGAAAGGACTATAGGTAAAGATGGAAGAATATAGAGGTTTTGAATATCATTTTGGCAATCAGAGGATGTATGAAAAATATTGCTGTATCGATTCAATCGGGAAAGGGCATTGGAGCAATAGGGACGGTTCCTTTGACTGCAGGACCTCGGAGGAGAAACAGTGTGTCTTTTTGTACACGGTGTCAGGTCAGGGACGTATGGTGATCGGAAGGCAGCATTATCCCATTAAGGAGGGGCAGGCATTTCTGATCGAGAAGCCGGGGCCTTATCTGTATGAGACTGCACCGGAGTGCGACCATTGGGATGTGTACTATATTACCCTGAACCTGGCAAGCCTTGACATGTGGAAGGATCTGGCAGATCAGTATGGCAGAGTGGTGAATATTCCCAAGGATTCCAGCGCCATGAAATATTGGGAGAATCTGTACAGGCTGGCAGTGGATGGAAAGATCAATGATTTCTATTTCTGTTCCGGCTATGCCTATACTTTTATGATGTGCTTGAACGAGACACTACAAAAGGAGATTAATGAGGGAAATCACAATGACGCAGTTTTGAATTGTGTCAACTATATCCACACTCATTACAGGGAGGAGATTACGTTGCCCTTCTTGACAGGAATGTGTGGTGTATCCGCAGCGCAGCTTTCCAAGAAGTTTAAGATTGCATATCACATGTCCCCCATTCAATACCTGATCCGCTATAGAATTGACATGGCCTGCGCCCTGCTTCTTAGGAGCAATGAGAAGGTGGAAGACATCGCTGTGAAGGTGGGCTTCCACGATCCTAATTATTTTACCAGGATGTTTAAGCAGCTGATGGGAATGACGCCCAGGGAATACCGGTCAGCAGGAAACGCTTCCATGGAGGAAAATGCGTTAAACCAGCAGATTGCCCTGATGCAGAAACCAGACAAGAAGTAGGAAAGCGGATGCTGCAGAAGGCGTGACATTTGAAATCGAGAGAAGAAACAAGATGCCGCCCAAAAGGCGGCATCAAAAACGTAAAAGCTAAGAAACAACAAAGGATCCTGCATTAAGGAAGCGTAAGGGAGAGGGAGGAAGCGCTTTCTTCAAAAAGCGCCATCCACTCTCCTGTCATATCACAGAAGGTAAAGGTATAGGTCTGGTCGGCATCAATGCCGATCAGAAGATCTGTGATGACAGTGTCTTGCGCTTCATAAGAGAATTTGTAGGTATAAGAGGGATAACCGCTTACCGTAGCTGTGGAAAAGGACAGGTTGGTAAGGGTTATCTCTTTATTGTATACCTTGGAAAAGGCCTGGGAGAGGGCTGAATTTAGTGAATCCGCAGTAAGCTCTCCAAAGGTGGGGTCTTTATCCTGGACGTTCATGTTGATGTAGGAGCCGTCCTTGGCCTCATAGAAGCATTCCATGCTTTCCACATCCATGCTGGTAAAGTCATCGGGAATCATAAGAGTATAATGCACCTTTGCAGAAGCAGTATCGGTTCCGCTCTGGGTGATGTCTGCAGGAGCATTGTCTTCTGTGGAGGTGCTGTCATTGGCAGAAGTTTCATCGGAAGTATCGGCGGTGTCTCCCACAGCAGTCCGGGTCGGTTCGTAGGCTTCCAGGCTTAAGCCTTGGATGGTGCCGCCGCTGTCTTTTACACCGCAGGCTGTAAGCCCAAGAGACAGAAGGACAGCGCCGGAAAGCATATAATTTTTCAAGTGTAAGTTCTTTTTCATTCTTTTTTCTGTAAGCCCTTTCTGAGCGTTTTGACCGCAGTTTCTTTTTTCACAGCTTCTTTCCTTTCCGGATATGCATAGACCTTTTCTGAAGGAAACAAAAGATCGTTTTATCCGGAAGTCTGTTTTACATATTCTTCTTGAAGGGAACAAAAGCTAGTTTATATAGGAGCCTGTCCCATGCTTGCTCTCTGGACGAAGGAGGCGGAAACCACAACATTTTTCTGAGGAAGATCCCGCTCCGGGTGAAGCATGGAAACCATACGATACATCAGTCCTTCGCCTAATTGGAAGGGATTGCTGTTGATGGTGGAAAGAGGTGGCAGAGTATAGGAAGCACTTTCAATGGCGTCACATCCGCAGATAGATATATCTTCAGGAACGTGAAGACCTTTATCCCAGAAACATTTCATAGCGCCGATAGCCATCAGGTCATTGATGGCAAAGACGCCCGTAAAGGGAATCTTTCTTTTCAAAAGTTCATCCGCTGCTGCATAGCCTGCTCTTTCATCCGTGCTGCCATTACCGTCCACGATCAATGCAGGATCCTGGTTTAAACCATATTTCTGCAGGCTTTCCTGAAAGGAAAAATAACGGGGATTGCCTATACTTAAAGGAAGACCGCTTAAAAAGGCAATGTTTTTATGACCAAGTCTTTGAAAGGCAGAGGTCATATCCTGGATAGCCTGATGGTAATCAATTCTTAGGTTATCATCCCCCGGAACCATGGGGATATTCAAATCTGCCATGAAATCAGAGTCCTTAGAGGAAAGCGTCATAATCACGCCGTCAATGCCTCTGGATACCAGTTCTTCCATAGTGTGCCTGGAACAGTACTTGGAGGAAAGAACGGATACCAGATAGCCCTCCTTTTCCGCAGCGCTTTGTGCGCCCTGCATCAGGTTTCCATAGTGTGGATTCTGCAGATTGTCTACCAGCATGATCACATGCCTGGTTTCATTGGTTGCCAGGCTCTTGGCCAGAAGATTGGGGTGATAGTTTAATTCCTTGATCGCTGCAAGAACCCGCTCACGCACTGCAGGTGTTACATTTTTTGTATTATTCATTACATAAGAAACGGTGGCCTCGGATACCTGGGCCAGCCGTGCCACATCTTTTCGCGTTACAGCCATAATAAAGCGCCTCCCCTGAAATGCTACAGTTCACCTGCAAAATTCTGTAGTTATCGCAGTAAAATATGAACTATAAATAAATTTTATCATAAATATTGCACAAATACAATTTGTTTACGAAAGAAAGATAGTACTTTTGTACAGGATAATCCATTTTTTTAGTGAGGGGCATCTGTTACAATAAACAAAAAGAAAAGGAAAAAGAGAAAAGCCAAAATAAAAGAAGTCTAAAAAGATGTGGGCAAAAGTAAAAAGCGAAAATGCAAAAACACAACGGGAGGTAGCGTGGATGAGAGAGCTTTTATGGAAGGACTGGAAATTCCGGCTGGCAGAGGCAGCTGTACCGGAGCTTGAAAATCTGGAAAAGTATGGAGACTGGAGGCCTGTAAGGCTTCCCCATGACTGGAGTACGGATTATTCCTTTGACGAGCAGGCAGCAAGCTGCGGCTCCGGAGGGTATGTGGTGACAGGCTATGGCTGGTATTATCGGAAGCTGTATCTGACAGAGGAGGAATGCACAGCTGGAAGGGATAGCTGTGCTGGAAGGGATAGCTGTGCTGGGAAAGATAGCTGTGACGGAAAGGATAGCTGTGCAGAAAGAAATATTTGTGCTGAAAAGGACAATTGCGTAGAAAAGGACAGCTCTGGCAGCTTCAAAGACGGGGAACAGCTGATTCTCTTCTTTGAGGGCGTATATATGGATAGCATCATTTATGTTAATGGGCATAAGGCCGGAGGGCATGTGTACGGCTACACATCCTTCGAAGTAGATATCACAGATTATGTGGTTCCAGGAGAGAATGAAATCCTTGTGACGGTGGATAATTCCAGGCAACCCGGTTCCAGGTGGTATTCCGGCTCCGGTATTACCAGGGATGTATGGCTGGAAAGGCGGTCCCCTCTTCACATTGCAAGATATGGCGTGTATGTTACATCCAGCATTCCTGCGATAGAGGAGGGAAGGGCTTCGTTAGCACTGGTCAGCGTTAAGGTGACGCTGCAGGCGCCTGTAGGAGCAGGGAGGGATCTCCTTCTTACCTATAAGCTTACCGGTCCCTTTGGAGAGCGGGCAGCCTCAGGCAGTCTGGCACTGACAGGAGCTTGGCAGGCGGATGGCGAGGATATGGCGGAGTTAAGCGGTCTGGACGAAAGGACCGATCCGAAGAAAGGTGCCGGAATCTGCGCAAAGACGGGCGAGTTTGTGCTGGAGGTGTTAAAGCCCCTGCTTTGGAGCGTGGAGGAACCCAATCTGTATACGATGAAGCTTTCCTTATATGATAAAGCAGGAGAAGGACAGTGCCTGTTGGAGGAAAGGAGCCTGCAGGTGGGGCTTAGAAGCATAGCCTTTGATCCAAAGAAGGGGTTTTGGCTGAACGGGGAGAGAGTGAAGCTAAACGGCGTATGCGTGCATCATGACGGAGGCAGTGTAGGCGCAGCAGTGCCCATCGCCATCTGGGAGCGCAGATTTAAAAAATTGAAGGACATGGGCGTAAATTCCATCCGTTGCTCCCACAACCCGCCTGATTCCGCATTCCTTGATTTATGTGACAGGGAAGGCTTTCTGGTAATGGACGAAGCCTTTGATGAGTGGCGGATTACTAAGGGAAAGGCTGGGGGTGCCAATACCCATGAAAGCCAGGGATATTCCCGGTTTTTTGAAGAAAATTATGAATGGGATCTAAAGTCCATGCTTTATCGGGACAGAAACCATCCCAGCATTATCCTGTGGAGCATCGGTAATGAAATCCCGGAGCAGGTGGAGGAGGACGGCTGGAAAACAGCAGCCAGATTAAAAGCCATCTGCAAAGCCATCGATCCTACCAGAAAGATCACTCTAGCCAATGATCAGATCGTGGCGCAGCCCCATCCTGCCAGGGAAGAATTTTTGGAGCAGCTGGAGGTAGTAGGCTATAATTATGTGGGACGCTGGAGAGAGCGGGCGGAGACCTTTTATGATGAGGACCACGAAAGGCATCCGGACTGGTGCCTGATCGGTACGGAGAATCCGTCTGCCGGAAATGAGAGAAATGATTACCGGATGGAGTTTCCTTATTACAATGTATGGACCAGACCCTATTATTCGTCTCCGGTGGCAGTGGGAAAGCTTCTCCGCTATACCATGACCCATGATTTTGTGGCAGGGGATTATATGTGGACAGGAATTGATTATCTGGGAGAGGCAATGTGCTGGCCGGGAAGATCTGCTTCCATGGGATGTCTGGATACCTGCGGCTTTGAGAAGGACGCCTTTTATTTTTATAAGAGTGTGTGGAATCAGAAAAAGTCCTTTGCATACCTGTGCCCTCACTGGAATCTGGATGTGTCCAAAGGACAGGTGGTGCCGGTGCTGTGTTATACCAACTGTGAGGAGGCAGAGCTTTTCCTAAATGGCCGTTCTCTGGGCAAGAAGTATAAAGGCTATCCCTGTTATGGTATGTCCGGACGATATGATCATTATGAACAAAACAAACATCCTGCGACCACGGACGATCTGTTCTTTTCCTGGGATGTGCCCTATGAGCCAGGCTGTGTAGAGGTGATTGGCTTTCATGGAGGAGAGGAGGCATGTAGATATAAGATAGAAACTGCCGGAAATCCGGTGCGCATTGAGGCAGTCTGTGATAAAGAGGTGCTGAAGGCAGATGACAGGCAGATCGCTCAGATTGAGATCAGACTCCTGGATGCTCAGGGCAGGGTAGTTCCCCATCAGGACAGGAAACTTACCTATGAACTTAAAGGGAACGGAAGGATCCTTGGTATCGACAATGGGCACACCACCTGTCATGAGCTGTGGAAGGAGCCTGCAAACCGGAGCACCTACGGCGGCATGGCCTTCGTGATCCTACAAGCAGGAGAAGAGAAGGGGGAGCTTTACCTGAAAATAAGGGGAGCGGATGAAGAAGCAGAGCTTACTCCTGCAGAGGTGGTTATTAAATTGATAGAAGGGTAAGAGCGGGGCCTTTCAGAGGTGTTCTCCTGCCTATGCAGATGGTGGCCATTGCAGTGACTGAAAGCTAAGCCCAAGCCTATCAGCAGTTTTTCACTGCACATGCAGCTGTTGGGTTACTGTTCACAGACCATATTCCGCGAAGTTTGACTTGCAAGCGTTGCATTGCGAAGCGTGTTACTGTGAACGGAGTGAACAGTAACACTGTTGGTCAGCGTGCCGACAGAAAGCTAAGAGCATGTGCGATGGCGTCCTGCAGTCCGTCCTCGGTGATGGCGGGAGCTACATAGTCCGCTCTTTCCTGGACGTCTTTCATGGCGTTTCCCATGGCAACGCCAAAGCCTGCCGCCTCAATGAGCTCCACATCATTCATGCTGTCTCCGATGGCAGCAGTATGAGCAAAGTCAGTATGATAATAGTCTAAAATCCTGGAGGCGCCGATGACCTTTCCATTTTCCACGGGGATGATATCGGCGCCGCCTAATTCTTTTCCCATGCGAAGAAGCTTGACATCAGGGAACCGCTTTTCCATATCCAGAATAGTTTCTTCGGTATCAGCCAGGAAAAGGGAGGCCAGCTTCTGGTCATACATGGTGCGGAAGGCCTCTCCATCCTCAGGAGCAAACTTACGCTGGTTGGGAGTGGCCATTTCCAGAAAACGTTCCTTGTTAGAGACATACCAATGTCCGTTCATGCCGCACATCAGGCAGTAGTTTTTGGAAACAGCGTAATCCATAACCTGCTTTTGCAGCTGGGGATCAAAATATTTTTTCCATAAAATATGCCCTTCCGCTTCAATATAGGCGCCGTTTGAGCTGACCAGACAGTCGGGGACGAAACGGCCTTCAAATTCTGCAGGCAGGGTGGCCCCGGTAAAGGGACGACCGGTAGCTACCACCACCTTATAGCATGTATCTTTCAGGCCTTCTAAAGCTGCAAGAGCGCTCTTTGGGATGCTCCATGTTTTATGACTGAAGATGGTATTATCATAATCAATAAAAATAACGGAATTCATAAAAGTCCTTTCTTTATTAAAAACTTTAAATTTGGGATTAGTGCAGACGCAACTAAAGAGCATTGCGTCTTGCAGACGCATTGGAAGCAGCGTAAAGCGCTGAAAGCGCGGTAAAGCCTTCCTCAGAAGGCTTTGCGAATGGCGCGAGTAAACAGCAACATTATAGCTCATTTTCCCATAATTGAAAAGCTGTAGTTCCTTGACAGTTAAGATGCGTTTGTGTTACTCTAGAAGACATAGAGCATTGTAGCTTGTCTTTTGGTTAGGATTAACTGAAAGATGGGCTTTTTGTTGCATAGATACCGGTTCCGGAGTGTTTTCGGAGCAGGAAGGAGTAAACAGATTATGAAGGAAAAGTATTATATCACAACGGCGATAGCTTATACCTCCGGCAAACCTCATATCGGCAATAATTATGAGATCGTGCTGGCAGACAGCATCGCCAGATTTAAGAGAAAGGAAGGATATGACGTATTCTTCCAGACAGGAACAGATGAGCATGGACAGAAGATTGAATTAAAGGCAGAGGAAGCAGGCGTTACTCCCAAGGAGTTTGTGGATAAGGTAGCGGCGCAGATCCGCAGTCTGTGCGATCTTTTGAATATTTCTTATGATAAGTTTATCCGTACCACAGATGATTATCATGAAAAGCAGGTACAGAAAATCTTCAAGCGTCTATATGAGCAGGGAGATATCTATAAGGGAGCTTATGAGGGAATGTACTGTACACCCTGCGAGTCCTTCTGGACAGAGTCCCAGCTTGTGGACGGTAAGTGCCCGGACTGCGGCAGAGAGGTAAAGCCTGCAAAGGAGGAGGCTTACTTCTTCCGTATGAGCAAATATGCGGACAGACTGATCAAGCATATCAATGAGCATCCTGAGTTCATACAGCCTGTATCCCGTAAGAACGAGATGATGAATAACTTCCTGCTCCCCGGCCTGCAGGATCTGTGTGTATCCAGAACCTCCTTCTCCTGGGGCATTCCGGTAGACTTTGATCCCAAGCATGTGGTTTATGTATGGCTGGATGCGCTGACCAACTATATCACAGGTATTGGCTATGATGCAGACGGCAACAGCTCTGAGCAGTACAAGAAGTACTGGCCTGCGGACCTGCATCTGATTGGAAAGGATATCATCCGTTTCCATACCATTTACTGGCCTATCTTCCTGATGGCATTAGGCGAGCCTCTGCCCAAGCAGGTATTCGGTCATCCCTGGCTGTTACAGGGGGACGGCAAGATGAGCAAGTCCAAGGGCAATGTAATCTATGCAGACGATCTGGTGGATTTCTTCGGTGTGGATGCGGTACGTTATTTCGTACTCCATGAGATGCCCTTTGAAAATGATGGAACCATTACCTGGGAGCTGATGGTGGAAAGGTTAAATTCCGACCTGGCCAATACCTTAGGAAACCTGGTGAACAGAACCATTTCCATGAGCAATAAATACTTCGGCGGTCTGGTAGAAAATAAGAACGCAATACTGTCCGAGAATGACAGCGCCATTGACGCAGACTTAAAGGCGGTGATCACAGGCGTGCCTGCAAAGGTAAAGGCAAAGATGGACGATCTGCGTGTGGCAGATGCCTTGACAGAGATCTTTACCATCTTCAAGCGCTGCAACAAATATATTGATGAGACAGAGCCCTGGGTGCTGGCTAAGGACGAGGCAAAGGCTGATAGGCTGGCTACCGTTCTTTACAACCTGGCAGAGGGCATCATGATCGGCGCTTCCCTGTTAGAACCCTTCATGCCCAAGACCGCAGAAAAAATTGCTGCCCAGTTAAATGCACCACTGCGTGAGCTTTCCACATTGGATCAGTTTGGTCTGTATCCTAGTGGAAATAAGGTTATAGAGAAGCCGGAAATCCTCTTTGCCCGTCTGGATGTAAAAGAGGTAGTGGAGAAGGCTGAGGCTATGTTTGCAGAAAGAAGGAAAGCCGCAGAGCCTGCAGAAGAGAAGAAGGAAGAAAACTATATCGATATTGAGCCCAAGGCAGAAATTTCCTATGATGATTTCGCTAAAATGCAGTTTCAGGTAGGAGAGATCCTTTCCTGCGAAGCGGTGCCTAAGTCCAAGAAGCTTCTGTGCAGCCAGGTGCGTGTGGGAAGCCAGGTAAAGCAGATCGTATCCGGCATCCGTGCACACTACACACCGGAGGAAATGGTAGGCAAGAAGGTTATGGTTCTGGTAAATCTTAAGCCTGCAAAGCTGGCCGGCGTTGTGTCAGAAGGTATGCTTTTATGTGCAGAGGATGCAAAAGGCAACCTTGCTTTGGTATCACCTGAAAAGGATATGCCTGCAGGCGCAGAAATCTGTTAACATTAAATTTTTATAAAAGGGTTAAAATCCTGATAATTTTAGTGTACAATAAGTGCATGGTCTTTTGGGATCATGCACTTTTTCATAGGGATTGAAGTTCCTTTGGCATATCTTTTTATAAAAGAAGCTTTCAGGAAAGAAAAATAACAAAACTGTGGGGGTTATTGTAGTATGAAGAAGGAAGAATTTTATTTTGAATCCCGGGATGGCGTATCCAGAATCCACGGGGTCAAATATCTGCCAGATGCAGGTGACGTCATAGGGGTATTGCAGATTATTCACGGCATGGCGGAATATGTGGAACGCTATGAGGAGTTTGCAGAATTTTTGACAGGAAAAGGCTTTGTGGTTGTAGGCGAGGATCATTTGGGACATGGCAAAAGTGTGGGAGAAAATGGAACCTACGGGTATTTTTGCGAGCAGGATGCTGCAACGGTTGTGGTGCGGGACGCCCACAGGCTAAAGAAAATGACAGAGGCCCAGTATCCGGAGGTCCCCTATATTATCTTAGGGCACAGCATGGGTTCCTTTATCCTGAGAAATTATTTGTACCGCTATGGTAAAGGCATTGACGGGGCAGTGATCATGGGCACGGGAATGCAGCCTAAGCCGCTTGTAGTATCTGCCAAGGTAATGGCGGTTTTGAGTAAAGTGTTCGGCGGCCCTAAGTCCGTAAGCAAGTTTGTGGATAAGATGGCCTTTGGACAGTACAATAAGCATTTCGCGCCGGCAAGGACCAATATGGACTGGCTGAGCCGGGATACAGAAAAGGTGGATGGCTATGTGGCAGATCCCCAGTGCGGCTTTACTTTTACGGCAAACGGTTTCCAGACATTGTTTGAATTGATTTACCGTCTGTATGATCCGGAGAATTTAAAGCAGGTGCCTTCTTCCCTCCCCATTCTCATGGTATCAGGAGCAGAGGATCCGGTGGGAGATTATGGCGAGGGTGTAAAGAGAGCCAAGGCTTCCCTAGAGGCGGCAGGGGTGAAGAATATTTTTCTGAAGCTGTATGAGAAGGATCGCCATGAGCTTTTGAACGAGCTGGATCGCAGACAGGTGATGGAAGATATCTACAGCTGGATGCAGAAAAATTTTTTCTCCTGACCGGCGAGGCTATGTGCCGTAGAGAAAAGTGCAGGCTAAGCTGGCTGAAGCCATCAGATTGGGAAAAAGCAATGCTGCTTGTGTGGGAGAGCTTCCTTGCCTATGAAGGAAAGATCTATGAAGAGGAAGGAATTAAGCATTTTTCAGAGTTTATCACAAGCAAAAGACTGAAAGAGGAGTTCCTAAGGGGTGAATGCAAGGTAATGGCGGCATACCTGGAGGACAGGATTGTGGGAATCGGCTCCATCCGGCATATAAACCAGCTTTCCTTGCTCTTTGTGGATAAGGATATGCAGAGACAGGGAATCGGCAGAGCCATTTTGGAAAGACTCTGTGCGTACTTAAAGGAAGAAGCTTCTCAAACCCAAATGAGGCTGATGGCGGCGCCGGGGGCAGTGGAATTTTACCGGAAGAACGGTTTTTTTGCTCTTACGAAAGAACTGGAAACTGACGGGATCAGAGTAACTATCATGGGAAAATACCTTTAGTGATAGAAAGACAAAACAAACGTAAGACGAGAAAGGAAATGAGACAATGAAATTTTTTGATCTGGACAGCCCTTTAATGCAGGTGCTGAACAAGGTAGCGGATCTTTTGTGGTTAAATATTCTGACCCTGATCTGCTGTATTCCCATTGTGACTGTGGGCGCGTCCCTGACAGCCATGAACTATATGGCATTGAAAATCGTGAGAAACGAAGAATGCTATATCACCAAGGGATTTTTCAAATCCTTTAAGCAGAACTTCAAGCAGGCTACGGCAATCTGGCTTTTATTCCTCCTGGCTGTGCTGGTTCTGGCAGGGGATTTCTACATTATGAAAAATTCCGGTATTGAGTTCAATATCGTGATCAAGGTAGTGATCGGTATTGTAGCTTTGATCCTGGCCTTTACCTGGATGTTTGTATTCCCAGTGCTGGCAAAGTTTGACAATACTGTGATTCGTACCATCAAAAATGCTTTTGTAATGAGTATCTTACAGTTCCCGAAGACGCTTTTGATGATCGTTATGTATGCCCTGCCCATTGTAATTGGTATGCTGGTGCCCCAGGCTTTCCCTATCTGCTTCTTGTTTGGCCTGTCCGCTCCTGCATATGTGTCTGCCCTTCTTTACAATAAGTTCTTCAAGAAGTTGGAGGATCAGTATATTGCAGCTACCACTCCTGCAGAGGAAGAAGGCGCTAAGGAAGAGGATGCAGAGCGTATCTTTAAGGATGAGCTGGATGAAAGTCTGATAGAAGGCACAAAAGACAAGGAATGATCAGTTTTATGTGACTGATTGTGCAAAAACAAGGGAGCAAATCTGTGGTTTTGTGAATGGAGCAGGTGGGTTGCAATCTTTGTGAAAAAAACAGGAAAATGCTCAGTTGTGAAAAATGAACAAGTTTGGATACGGAATTTGTTGAAAGTGCCAGTGAAAAGAGAAAATGTCCGGGTTTGTAAGCAATTCATACAATAGTCCCAGAAATCTTTGTGAAATAGTGGTATGGCGCATTTTGAGGTTTTTCGGTATACTAAGTCCAGAATCATTCGACAGAAGAAATACATAATCGTGTCGGTGTATACTGGATAAGTAATATTATTTCTTTATTATGAAAGGAGTTATTTCATATGGCAAGTTTGTCTTTGAAGAATGTCTGCAAGGTATATCCTAACGGATTTGAAGCAGTTAAGGATTTCAACCTTGAGATCGCAGATCAGGAGTTTATTATTTTCGTAGGTCCTTCCGGATGTGGTAAGTCCACCACTCTTCGTATGATCGCTGGTCTGGAGGATATTTCCTCAGGTGAATTAAAGATCGGTGACAGAGTTGTAAACGATGTAGAGCCTAAGGACAGAGATATCGCAATGGTATTCCAGAACTACGCTCTGTATCCTCATATGTCCGTATATGATAACATGGCATTTGGTCTGAAGTTAAGAAAGGTTCCTAAGGATCAGATCGATAAGATGGTTAAGGAAGCTGCTAAGATTCTGGACCTGACTCCCCTGCTTGATCGTAAGCCCAAGGCTCTGTCCGGTGGTCAGAGACAGCGTGTAGCTATGGGACGTGCAATCGTTCGTAATCCTAAGGTATTCCTGATGGATGAGCCTCTGTCCAACCTGGATGCTAAGCTGCGTGTACAGATGCGTATCGAGATCGCTAAGCTGCATCAGAGACTGGGCACCACCATCATCTACGTTACACATGACCAGACCGAGGCTATGACACTGGGTACCAGAATCGTAGTTATGAAGGATGGAGTTATCCAGCAGGTAGATACTCCTCAGAATCTGTATGAGAAGCCTCAGCAACCTGTTCGTTGCAGGATTCATGGGATCTCCTCAGATGAACTTCTTAGATGCAGTTGTTAAGGTAAATGGCGATGTTGCTAACCTGGAGATCGCTGGTCACAGCATTCCTCTTCCTCCTGCAAAGTCCAAGAAGCTGATTGAGGGTGGTTATGATGGAAAGACCGTTACCTTTGGTATCCGTCCTGAGGATGTATACGATTCCGAGATGTACATCGAGGCATCTCCGCAGAGCGTATTCGAATCCAGCATCAAGGTTTACGAGCTGCTTGGTGCAGAAGTTTACTTATACTTTGATCTGGATCAGTTCCCTATGACTGCAAGAGTTGACTCCAGAACCACTGCAAGACCTGGCGATACTGTTAAGTTTGCTCTGGATGTTGAGAAGATTCATGTATTCGACAAGGAGACCGAGCAGGTTATTACTAACTAGTCTTTGAAATAAGAACATATAGGGGTTGCGCCTCAGGCGCAGCCCCTTAAATTTTTTCTTGATATATTTTATAAAATCATGTTATTATGAGTAATAACGATTGGAAAGAGTTGCTGATCCTTAGGATTGGCAGAACGGAGGCAGCATGATTTCAAGTCAGGTGATTCAATCCAGTATAGAGGAACTGAGAACAATTACGAAAGTAGATTTATGTGTGTTTGATTTGACAGGGAGCGTGATCGCTTCTACGGTAGATATGTCTGAGATCACACCGGATCTGGTATCCGGCTTTGCCAATTCTCCCGCAGACAGTCAGGTGATCGGACCTCATCATCTGCTTAAGATCATGGATGAAGGCGAGTTACTTTACATTCTGGTAGCCAGAGGCATGACAGATGATGTTTATATGGTAGGAAAGATTGCAGTCTGCGAGATCCAGAACCTTGCAGTAGCTTACAAGGAGAGATTTGATAGAAACAATTTCTTCCAGAACCTGCTTTTGGACAATCTGCTTTTGGTAGACATCTATAACCGTGCCAAGAAGCTTCATATTGAGGTGACAGCCCCCAGAGTGGTATTCTTAGTGGAGACCAGATTAGAGAAGGATGGCATTGTGACAGAGCTTCTGAAAGGAATGTTTTCCAGCCAGGTAGGCGATTATATTACTGCGGTGGATGAAAGCAGCGTGATTCTGGTCAAGGCTGTGGAAGCAGATACCACTCATGAGGATCTGGAAGCCATCGCCCAGACCATTGTGGCAATGATGAACACAGAGGCAATGCTCAATGTAAGAGTTTCTTTTGGTACGGTGGTACAGGAATTAAAGGATGTGTCCAAGTCCTATAAGGAAGCCAAGATGGCTCTGGATGTAGGAAAGATCTTCTATGCGGAGAAGAATGTGACAGCTTACAGCACTCTGGGAATCGGACGTCTGATCTATCAGCTTCCCATTAATCTGTGCAAGATCTTCATCGAAGAGATATTTGGTGATAATGTACCCATGGATCTGGATGAGGAGACGCTGACTACCATCAATAAGTTCTTCGAGAACAACTTAAACGTGTCAGAAACTTCCAGACAGCTCTTTGTACACCGTAATACCCTGGTATATCGAATCGAGAAGATCCAGAAGAGCACAGGCCTGGATCTGAGGAACTTCGATGATGCGCTGACCTTTAAGATTGCGCTGATGGTTGTAAATTATATGAAATATCTGGATAATCTGGAATATTAATAGCTGTGATTCAGAATTAAAAGATCCCGGAAACTGTTTTGATATGTACCCTCTTTACTGGACAACCAGTAAGAAGGGTACATATCACAGTTTCCGGGATTTTTTATGCCGTTACTAAAGTTACAATAATGGCTGCAATACTTACCAGACAAACGAATGCCCCTTCAATACGAGTATATAATTTAAAATAGTCAGAAGGACCATCTGAAGCATTTGATTTCCAGCTTTCTGTAATTTCATATATGATGATGTTGGGGTCAAAAGGTCTTTTGCCCCCAACTGATGCCCACGAATTGCTCCACAGCAAGCTGCTCCCGCAATTCTGCAAACATTCGGAATCCGTTGATTTGCTACGCAAATCACTACTTCCTCATGTTTAGCGGGTCCCAAGTTCAAAAGCCTTATCATGCAAGCATGAACGGCTTTTTGACCTTTTGACCCTGGCATCATATGATATCAGGGAAACATATCATCACCACTCCAACGATCAGTAGAATAATAGCGCCTACGATAACCAAAGATTCACACTCCTTAAAAGGTATTCTTAGAGTGAGTGTAACTAAGATTTCGTAAAATAGCAATAGGAAGTTGATAGGTAGTAAAAGTAGGCATAAACAGCAAGCATTATAGAATATAATAATAGTGTTCTTTTGGATAATTGCAGAAGATTAGAAAGTGTAATATAAAAATTTTTCTGATTTTTGGTCCCGAGTTGAAAAGTTTAGGTATCTGATATTGAAAATGGCGCGGTCAGAAGTAAGAGATAGCAAGCATGGAAAGGTGGGGATATGTTGGACTATGAAAAGAAACTGAAATATTTTGATTATCTGGAGAATGGGGTGAAAAAAAGAACAGCCGGATTTGTCAAAATCGAGAGAAAAGGGGAATATTGCGATATACAGGTTGCTGTCATTGGAATGGGCGGGACAAGTTTTCTGAACCGGGAAATCCGGCTGGAGTTTGGCACAAGAGAGGAAACGCTTGGAAACCTGTCCATAAGAGAGGGGAAAGGAAACCTGATATTAAAGCACTTGAACAGAGAAAAATTATGCGGGACTTCTGAAAATCCGTCAAGCTACGAAGCGTTGACAGGAATTCGTATTTTTATGGGAAAAGAAAAGGAGCTGTATTGCGCCTGGAGGGAAGCTGTGACGGAGACTTCCCCCAAAGGAAAGGCTGAAGAAGCAGCCGAGAAAGAGAATGTAGAAGAGAAGCACATAGCAGGAAGGAATGCAGTGGAGAAAAACACAGAAAAGAAAAATATAGTAGAAAAAAACAGGGTAGAAGAGGATGCAATAGAGAAGCATATAGCAGGGAAGAATATAAAAGAAGATATAGCCTCCAAGAATATCATAGCAGAGTATAAAGCAGCAGAAGAATGTAAGTCAAGGCAGGTATTCTATATAAATAGTATGGAAGCAGAGCCAAAACAAGAAGCGAGAGAAATGCAGGAAGAAGGAGGGAAAGAGGGAAAAAAGCCGCAGGATATGAGGCAAGAGCAGGTGAAAGACGAAAGACAGGAGGAGAGGGAACAGGAGCAGGAAGCAAAAACAGAATCGGTGCAGGAGGTGAAAGAAAAACAAGAGCACAAAAAGCAGATGTCAGAAGCAAAAGAAGAAAATGGGATAGATCAGAAAATAAGCCTTCAAAAGAATGGAATGGATAACAGAGGAAGAAAAAATGGGTTAGCATGTAGTAAATGGCAGCAGCTGTGGTATTTATATCCTCACAGGATCCCATTTCATGATGAAAGAGAATATCTGTCGGTGAGACCGGAGGATTTTGTGATATTGAATAGCCGCTCCTACAAGCTGGTAAACAACAGCTTTCTGCTGCATGGCTTTTTCAATTATGACTATCTTCTGCTTGGACGCATGGAAAAGGACGGAAAAGAAAGATTTTATATTGGCGTGCCCGGAAATTTTTATGAGAGAGAAAAGCAAGTTGCGCTTATGTTTGGCTTTGAAAGCTTCGAGTGCCAAAAAGAACCGGCGCAGGTAGGAGATTTTGGATATTATATGATTCCGGTTGAGCTATGACGGACTTTTGCTATAATCCTCTCTCATCAAATTCCGGGATAAAGCTGTCAGAAGCAGTCTCTCCTTCCTGGAAAAAGCCGTTTTCAATGCCGATGCGGAGGGCAAAGTCAAGGACACGCTCATATTCTGCAGGAGATACCCGTCTGTTTAGTTCCGGCAGCTCCTTCACCTGCGGCAGAGGCGTGTACTGGTTCATGATGCTGATGAAGATCTGATTTCCGTAAGTGGTATGAAGATAGCGCAGAATTTTCTTAGAATCCTTTGTATGACCGGGAAGGAGGAGATGACGCACGATCACCCCTCTTTTCATCAGACCGGTGGCAGGGTCGAAAACAGGGCTTCCTGCCTGACGAACCATTTCCGCCAGGGATTCTTTTGCTTTTGTAAAATAATCCTGCGCATGGGAATATTTCAGGCTTAAGGCAGGATCCATGTATTTAAAATCTGGCAGATAAATATCCACATACCCTTCCAGAAGGCGGAGGGTTTCTGTGGATTCATACCCGCTGGAATTGTATACAATGGGGATGGTAAGCCCATGTCCTTTAGCTGATTGCAGAGCAAGGAGGATCTGAGGTACAAAATGGGTGGGAGTTACCAGATTGATATTATTGGCGCCCTGTGCCTGTAAAGAAAGAAAAATCTCTGCCAAGTGCTTTGTGGAAATCTCTCTTCCGGCCTCGCCCAAAGCAATGTGATAATTCTGGCAGAAAATGCATCGGAGATTACACCCGGAGAAAAAGACAGTACCTGAACCTGCAGTCCCGGAAATACAAGGTTCCTCCCACATATGAAGAGAGGCCCTGGCTGCTTTAAGAGTGGTCTGCCCACAATAGCCTGCCTGTCCCAAAAGACGGTTGACATGGCAATGCCTGGGGCATAAAGTACAGTCAGAAAGCAGGCTTTCTGCCCACTGCATATCATAATTTCTATTTTTATTTTCTAATTCCGGAGAAAGAGCTCCTTCAGATTTTTGTATGTTGCTCATTCTATGTCGCTCCGTATATTACATAATACAATATAAAAACCGCACACGCCGGACCTGACAGCAGCTCCATCCGGCACCCTCACGGCACATGAGATATCCTACTTAGTGCTGCTTCGTTCCCGACCTGACACGGTTCGTAGGCTCCCATTGCGTGAGACCAGACTTCAACGTCACAATCAGGCTCCCCGACAATGTACGGCTCTTCTATTGTACGTTTTTCCTAAGAAACTGTCAACCACTTTTAACTATTATTTTGAGTATTTTATTTGTGATGTTACAGTTCACTCGTACATTCTTGTGGGCGATTTTCATGCTCGCATGAAAATCTGCCCACAGGAATGTACGAAGAGAGCGCCAAGAAATGAGCAAAAATGAGCTGCAAAGCAGCGGAGAGCCACGAAGTGGCGGTTTTGCGAATGGCGCGGAGTGAACAGTAACATTTTTTTTGTGCCTGCATAAGAAATTTGTCCCATGTCAGGCTGTTTGTAGCATCGGTGGTATGATTTTACAAGAGATGAATATGGATTATAGTTGAATGAACTATCATAAATTTATAGAATAAAGAAACCTTCCTCCGTCAAAAATAAGGACATAGCAAAAGCTATAAAAAGGATATTAAGCTGGTGCATGGGAAAAAGACAAATGGAGGATAGGTGCTATGAGAAAAAATGGGAGAAACAATATTGGAAAAGAGCGGCTGATCATGATCGCGTCATCTGCGTTTGTAATGGCGGCTTTGACAATGACAGGAGTCTATGTAAAGGAACAGAAGCAGGAAAAGAATGACGGGTATACACTGGATTTTAACTCTCTGGAAAATGATCTAAGCGATAAGGTGGAAGAAATCGGTCAAAGCCGGAAGCAACAGGGTAGGACAGAAGCTTCAGATGTCAGCGAAAGTACGGGCAGGAAGCTTGCAGCCAATCCGGTGACGGAGGATGATCTGGATTACGATCCGCTGTCCGAAGTAGGTTCCTCCCTGGTAGAGATTCCCGGGCTGACGGACCAAAAGGCAATAGAAAAAGAAAAGATTGTGGAAGAAAATAAAATAGAGGTAAGTAAAAATGAGGAAGCCCAGGAGGAATTGCAAGCGTCCATCAAAGAGGATCAGGAGAGCAAAGAGGAAAATCTGGCAGAGGCAGAGCCCGAAGCCGGACAAAAGACAGCCTCTGTGAATGGGGGAAGTGTAGAGAATGGCAGAAATCTCAACTTTTCCATGGAGCAGGGTTTAATAAGACCGGTGGATGGAGAGGTGCTGATGCATTATTCTATGGACAGCAGCGTCTATTTTGCAACATTGGATCAATACAAATACAATCCGGCAGTACTCTTTGGTGCCCCGGAGGACGCCCCTGTCAGCGCCTGCGCCCAGGGACTGGTCTTGTCCGTCTTTTCCAATGAAGAGATTGGGAATGCCGTTACCCTGGATTTAGGAAATGGCTATCAGGCTACCTATGGACAGCTTAAAGACATTCAGGTGTCCGAAGGAAGCCTGATAGAAGCCGGTACACTGCTGGGTTATGTGGCAGCTCCTACCAAATACTATTCTCTGGAAGGCTCCAATCTCTACTTCGCCCTTACCTGTAACAATACCCCCGTTAACCCTGGATTCTAAGGATAGAAACAGTGTGAAAGCGCCCCCGAATGTCTCTTCGGGGGCATTACTGTTTAATCCTATAAAAATTGATCGGTCAAACAAACACTTTACCTTATCCACATTATGGTTTACAATAGAGTGCAAATAAAAAAGCAAACAAAGTAGAGGTAAAGAACATGAATGTAGTAGTTTTAGCTGGTGGAACCAGTACGGAGAGGGACGTATCCCTGTGTTCCGGAAGTATGATATATCGGGCGCTGAAGCAGAATGGCCACAAGGCGATGATCCTGGATGTTTACCTGGGATATGAGGGAGACACCACAGATATTTTCGATCAGGATATAGACTGGGCAGCACAGATCGGCGCCATTGCAGAGACCAATCCGGATCTTGCAGCGGTAAAGGCCATGAGAAAGGACGGCGGCAAGAGCTTTTTTGGTCCTAATGTATTGAAAATCTGTCAGCAGGCAGACGCAGTATTTATGGCGCTCCATGGTGCAAATGGTGAGGATGGCAAGATTCAGGCCTGTTTTGAGTTGATGGGGATTCCTTACACGGGAACCGATTATGTAAGTGCGGCAATGGCAATGGATAAGGGTATTTCCAAGGATATCTTCCGGGCCCACAATATTCCCACTCCAGAAGGCATCCGTATTCAAATCGGAGAAAAGGAAGAAAAGAAGGTTCACTACCCTTGCGTGGTAAAGGCATGCTGCGGCGGCTCCAGTGTGGGCGTGTGCATGGCCCATAATGATGAGGAATACGAGGCGGCTAAGGAAGAAGCCTTCAAATATGACAAGGAAGCTGTGGTAGAACAGTACATAAAGGGAAGAGAGTTCTCTGTGGGCGTCATAGATGGCAAAGCCCTTCCTGTGATCGAGATTGCTCCCAAGCAGGGCTTTTATGATTATAAAAATAAGTATCAGGCAGGAAGCACCGTGGAAACCTGTCCTGCGGTACTCTCCCCGGAAAAGACCGCAGAAATGCAGAAGATCGCCGAAGATGTATTTAAAGCTCTTCGCCTGAAAAATTATGCCAGGATGGATTTCATGATGCGGGATGAGGATGAAAAAATCTTCTGTCTGGAGGCCAATACCCTTCCCGGAATGACCGCTACGTCACTGCTTCCTCAGGAGGCAGCTGTGCTCGGCATTAACTTTAATCAGCTGTGTGAAAAGATTTTAAGATGTGCAGTGGAGGGCTGAAAATGCGGGGAATGAGTCTTGAAAGGATTGCTAGGGCCTGTAACGGCACTTTAGTGCTGCCTTTGCCCATAGAGCAGTCATTGACAGAAGCTTCCATACAGAACAAAGAAAAGACAGGAAGTATAGCAGGCAGTGAAAATGTAAAGTCAGTTTGTGAGAGGAAAGTCTGCCCCGAAACGGAAATTACATCCGCAGTGCTTGACTCCCGCAAGGTGACAGAGGGCGCTTTGTTTTTTGCCACAGTGGGGGAAAGGGTGGATGGACATAAATTTGTCCCTTCTGTTTTTGAAAAAGGAGCATGCTGCGCGGTGGTGCAAAAGACGCCAAAGCAGGTAGAAGCAGAGCAAGGTGTGCCTGCTGCCTGTTGGGGTGCCTATATTCTGGTAGAGGACACACTGCAGGCTTTAAAGGACATTGCAGAGTACTACAGAAGCCTGCTTACCATTCCCATTGTGGGCATTACCGGAAGCGTGGGCAAGACCAGCACCAAGGAATTTATTGCAGGAGTTCTTTCCGAAAAATATCAGGTTTTGAAAACAGAAGGCAATTTCAATAATGAGATTGGCGTGCCTTTGACTCTTTTACGCATCCGACCGGAGCATGAGGCCGCAGTGGTGGAGATGGGGATCAGTGATTTTGGAGAGATGCATCGTTTAAGCAAGATGGTGCGTCCCACAGTATGCGTTATCACCAATATCGGTCAGTGCCATCTGGAGAATCTGAAAACCAGGGACGGTATTTTAAAAGCCAAGACAGAGATCTTTGACTATATGTCAGAAAATGGTGAAGTGTGCTTAAATGGAGAGGATGATAAGCTTTCAACCATAGAGAGTGTTCATGGAAAAGCAGTGCATTTCTTCGGTCTGGGCGGTAATCCTGCAGAAGAGGTCTTTGCAGACCATATTGAAAATAAGGGCTTGTTTGGAAGCGAGGCTTTACTCCATTTTACAAAAGGAGCGAGGGAGGCTCTGCCCATTCAGGTAACGCTGCCTGGACAGCATATGGTGATCAATGCCGCAGCTGCCGCCTGCATAGGACAGCTCCTTGGCTTAAGCAGGGAACAGATCACAGAAGGTATCTGCAAGGTAGCGCCTGTAGGAGGCAGAAGCCATTTGATCCGTCTGGAAAAGTATGAAGACTGTACCCTGATCGATGACTGCTATAACGCCAATCCGGTATCCACCAAGGCTGCCCTGGATCTTCTTTCCATGGCCACAAACAGGAAGATGGCTGTGCTGGGAGATATGTTTGAATTAGGCGAAAAGGAAGAAGCGCTCCACAAAGAAGTAGGAGCCTATGCGGCAAAGCTTGGAATCGACAGGATCGTATGCATTGGAAAATTAAGCAGACAGATGTACGAGGAAGCGAAAAAAGCACTGGAAAGTACAGGATCTGCAAAAGAGGCACTTTACTTTGCCACAAAGGAAGAATTTTTAAAGGCTTTGGAGAAAAAAAAGCAGGAATGGCTGCCCTGCCACACTGTTTTGGTGAAGGCCTCCCATGGAATGGGATTTGCCCGGATCGTGGAGCTTTTGCAGGAGTAGGAATAGGGAGAATATAGTAATACATAAGAAAAAGGTTCCTGCGGTAAAAGGCAGGAACCTTTTTGGAAAAAGAAATTAATCAGGAAAATACTCTGCCTTATTTCTAAAATAAGCCTCTCCGATAATGCCGGATACATAATTTCCAATATTCTTGCGGGTATCCTTGTCCAGGGACTTGATGTCGATGGGTTTTCCATACTCGATCACAACGGTGGATCTGCGGATCTTTGGCATATGATCCTCAAAGACGGCAGAGGAATTGACAATGGACATAGGGATTACGGGGACACCGCCCTTTTCTGCGATCTTAAAGCTTCCGTCATGAAAAGGAAGGAAGGTATCTTTGGTTTTATTGCGGGTACCCTCCGGAAAGATGCAGACGGAAATGCCGTTCTTGACTAAATCCACACCTGCCAGAATAGTTTTTAAGCCCTGCTTAATGTCCTTTCTGTCCAGGAAAAGGCAGTGCAGATTCTTCATCCAGATAGAAAGAAGGGGAATCTTCAACATTTCAATCTTGGCCACATAGCCGGTAGGACGAGGAACGCGGACATAAGTAAGGATAATGTCATAATAGCTGCGGTGGTTTCCCACATAAAGGACAGCGGTGTCCTTAGGAATATTTTCTTCTCCCTTTACAACGACCTTTACACCGGAAAGGCGGATTACCCAGCGGAAGGCCCAGTTGACAATGGCAAGGGAGCTTCTGCTTTTTAAGTCAGGATTCCATTTTCCAATGATCCATTCCGCCAGCATCAGCGGTGTGGAAAGGATCAGAAACAGGATGACGAACAGTGCGACAATGATAAAACGAAACATAGTATTTTTCCTCCATGGGGCTTATTGTATCATCTGCATAAACTGCACATGATATGGATGGCCATGTGGCCGTTTCCTGCCTTGAATAAGGCTTATTGTAACATATTTCCCGTTTCCTGTACATATAGATGAGCAAGAAGTAAGCAGCAGGGAGGAAATGTAGTTACAGTTCACTCGTACATTCTTGTGGGCAGATTTCATGCTCGCATGAAAATCTGCCTGCATGAATGTACGAAGGGAGCGCCAATCAATGAGCAAAAATGAGCTGCGTAGCAGCGGAGAGCCACGAAGTGGCGATTTTGCGAATGGCGCGTGTGAACTGTAACGAAATGTATGAGTAAGATGAGAAAACTATGCAGAGACTGTTATATCCTGCTCTTAGTGGGATGTATCTTCCTTCTGGCGGGCTGCGCCATGAAAAGCAGTGAAAAGATCAGGTTGCGTGACCTGGATTTTACAGTGTTAAGCGAGGATGTAATTCCAAAGGAACTTTTAGATGTAATCGAGGAGCGGAAGGAGGAACCTTTCGAGCTAAGCTTTAAGGATGGAAAGAATCTGTATCTTGTGGTGGGCTATGGAAAGCAGGAGACAGGGGGCTATAGCATTGTGGTGGAGGATCTATATCTGACAGAGGAGGCAATCTATGTAAGTACTGGTCTGCTTGGCCCGGATCCCGACCAAAAGGGCACAAGGGAATCCTATCCCGTGATCGTCATCAAGACAGAACTTTTAGACAAAACCATCCTCTTTGAGTAAGTTACAGTTCCCAAGGAATAAAGCTCATGTTATAATGTGTATTGTTACAGTTCACTCGTACATTCTTGTTGGCAGATTTCATGCTTGCATGAAAATCTGCCTGCATGAATGTACGAAGGGAGCGCCATTTCATGAGCAAAAAGGAGCTGCGTAAGCAGCGGAGAGCCACAAAGTGGCGGTTTTGCGAATGGCGCGGGTGAACTGGAACAGTGCCAAAGGTGTAAGCAGCAGTTTTATTGGTTTTGGAGAAAAACAGTGTATACTGCGCAGCTTGTCACAAGGATGAAAGAAAGGGTGACTTTTTAAGATGCTTTTGATAGAAAATGGATATATGATCGATCCCAAATCGGGAAGAGAAGGGAATCTGGATATCTTGACAGATGGGAAGGTGATTCGTAAAATCGGCCCGCATCTGGCAGATTCCCTGACAAAGGAAGAGCTTGCTAAGACGGAAAGAGTGGACGCATACGGCCTTTTGGTAGCGCCGGGCCTTGTGGACGTCCATGTACATTTCAGGGATCCAGGCTTTACTTATAAGGAAGATATCGAAACGGGAGCCAGAGCAGCAGCAAAGGGTGGGTTTACCACCGTGGTCATGATGGCCAATACCAAGCCAAGCATTGACAATGCAGAAACTCTTGCCTATGTTCTTGAAAAAGGAAAGACCACAGGGATCCACGTGGAAAGCTGTGTGAATGTGACCATGGGCATGCAGGGGAAGAAGCTTGTGCCCATGGAGGAGCTTGCAGCAAAGGGAGCAGTGGGCTTTACGGATGACGGTATTCCGCTGATGGATGAGAAGCTGGTAAAGGAAGCCATGGAGAGGGCGGCAAAGCTGGACATGCCCATCAGCTTTCATGAGGAGGATCCGACGCTCATTGAAAATAACGGTGTGAACAGGGGAGAGGCCAGCGCCTTCTATGGGATTGGCGGTTCTCCCAGGGAAGCGGAGATCGTTTTAGTGGAGAGAGACTTAAAGCTTGCGCTGGAAACAGGAGCCTGCATTGATATTCAGCATATCAGCACCAAGGAGGCAGTGGAGTTAGTGCGGCAGGCGAAGAAGAAGGGCCACAATATCCATGCGGAGGCCACGCCCCATCATTTTACCCTGACAGAACAGGATACCATCCGCTACAAAACCCTGGCCAAGATGAATCCCCCTCTTAGAGAAGAAGCGGACAGGGAGGCAGTGATAGCAGGTCTGGTAGACGGCACGATAGACCTGATCGCCACGGATCATGCGCCCCACAGCAAGGAAGAAAAGGAAAAAGGGATCACGGAAGCGCCAAGCGGCATTACCGGACTGGAGACAGCCCTTTCTCTTGGCATTACACAGCTTGTGGACGGTGGGTACCTGACCATGAAGCAGCTTTTGCAGAAGATGAGCCTGCAGCCTGCTTCCATGTACCACTTGGATGCAGGATACCTGGCAGAGGGCGGCCCTGCCGATCTGATCCTGATCGATACAGTGGCAGAGGAAGAGGTGGGAAGCTTTGCTTCCAAGGCTTCTAACACACCCTTTATCGGCTGGAAGTTAAAGGGTGTGGTGAAGGCTACCATCTGCGGCGGCAGGATCGTTTATGAGAAGAAGATATAAATAAAAAGAAAGCAGGAAGAGAAAATGAAGCAAAAGGTTACGGCAAGGGTGCTTTCCCAGAAAGAGATGGCGCCGGGGATTTATGACATGTGGATAGAGACGGCGTTGGCAAAGGAAGCAAAGCCAGGACAGTTTATCTGTGTATATCCGAAGGATAAAAGCACGCTGCTTCCCAGACCCATCAGTATCTGCGAAAAGGCAGAGAATGGGGAAGCACTGCGCATTGTATACAGAGTGGCAGGCAAGGGAACGGCGGAATTTTCCGGATACGAGGCAGGAGAAGAAATTGATATCCTGGGATGCCTGGGAAATGGCTTTCCTTTGGAGGCAGGGGCAGGCAAGAGAGTATTCCTGATGGGAGGCGGCATCGGCGTTCCTCCTATTTTGGAGCTTTCTAAGGAGCTTTGTGCTGACAAGCAGATCGTAGTAGGCTACAGAGATGCCCAGCTTTTCTTAGAGGAGGAGCTGTCAAGGGAAGGCAAGGTCTATGTGGCTACGGAGGATGGCAGTAAGGGAACGAAAGGAAACGTGATGGATGCTATCCGGGAGAATGCCCTGGAGGCTGACGTGATCTATGCCTGCGGTCCTATGCCCATGCTGCGTGCCATCAAAAAATACGCCGAAGAAAAGCAGATCCCGGCATATATTTCCCTGGAGGAGCATATGGCCTGCGGCGTAGGCGCCTGCTTAGGCTGTGTGGTAAAGACCACGAAGGTGGATCACCATTCCCATGTAAACAATGCAAGAATCTGCACGGACGGTCCGGTATTTGAGGCATCTGAAGTAGATATTTAAGCTGTTTTTCGCTGTTGGACTGTAATGAGCTTATGGAAAGGAATCAGGAAAATGAATACGAAAGTAACTATCGCCGGTGTGGAGCTGAAAAATCCGGTCATGACTGCTTCAGGCACCTTTGGCTCCGGCATGGAATATGCGGAATTTGTGGATTTGAACAGGCTTGGGGCTGTTGTGACAAAGGGTGTAGCCAATGTGCCCTGGCCGGGGAATCCTACGCCGAGGGTGGCGGAGGTATATGGCGGCATGTTAAATGCCATCGGCCTGCAGAATCCGGGAATTGATGTGTTCCTTGAAAGGGATATTCCTTTTTTGAAGGATTATGATACGAAGGTGATTGTCAATGTCTGCGGCAAAACCGTGGAGGACTATGTGGAGGTAGTGGAAAGACTGGGAGAAGAGCCTGCAGTGGCCATGCTGGAGATCAATGTCTCCTGCCCCAATGTAAAGGAAGGAGCCATTGCCTTTGGTCAGAGGGCTGATGCACTTTACAATATCACTGCAGAATTGAAAAAGCATGCAAAGCAGCCTATCATTATGAAGCTTAGCCCTAACGTGACGGATATCGGAGAGATGGCAAGGGCGGCAGAGGCAGCAGGAGCGGACGCCTTATCCCTGATCAATACCATTACCGGCATGAAGATCGACATTCACAGAAGAACCTTTGCCATTGCCAATAAGACAGGGGGCATGAGTGGTCCTGCTATTAAGCCGGTGGCTGTGCGCATGGTATATCAGGCAGCCCAGGCGGTAAAGATTCCCATCATCGGCATGGGAGGCATCGCCAATGCGGAGGACGCCATCGAATTTATCCTGGCAGGCGCAACGGCAGTCAGCGTAGGAGCCATGAATTTTGTGGATCCCTATACCACGGTAAAGGTAGTGGAGGGCATCGAGGATTATATGCGCCGCTATGGGATAGAGGATATCAACGAACTGATCGGGGCGGTGAGATAAGGGTGCTCCCTTCACGCATGGCGCGTGTGAACTGTAACGATTTTCATGTAAGACAGATAGAAGCCCACAAGAATGCATGAGTGAACTGTGATAAAAAAGTGTAGTAGAATCCTTCGTTTTTTCATATACATGATATAAGCATGGATATGCAAGGAACGGAGGATTTTTTATGGAGCTTTTAAAGAAAAATATACATATGGACCGGACAGGGGCGGAGGCGGTAAGCCAGATCACATTGGAGGAGGATGTGAACATCCCGGATCAGAAGCCGGATGCGGAGAAAATTGTTTTTCGGAAAGGCACGGTGGTCATTGATGAGGTAAAGCCGGGAACGGAGCAGGTAAGTGTCCGGGGCAGGCTTTTGTATACCATGCTTTACGAGACAAAGGAGGAGGGCTGCGGTCTGGAAAGGTTTAGCGGCAGGGCTTCCTTTGAAGAAAAGCTGCATATGGAGGGCATTACCCCACAGAGCCAGGTGTATGTGCGGGGGCTTGTGGAGGATCTAAGCATCAGCCTGATTCATTCCAGAAAATTGACTCTTCAGGCAGTGGTGACGTTACAGGCCTTTATGGAGGAGATTTATGACGAGGAGGTTCCCATCGGAATTGCGGGAGAGGAGAAGGCAGAATTTCGGAAAATTCCACTGGAGCTTGCCAGGCTCAGCGTGGATAAAAGGGATACCCTTCGTCAGAAGGAGGAACTTAGCCTGCCTTCCGGATATCCCAATGTCTTTCAGGTACTGTGGGATGAGGTAGCCTTTGGGGACATGGAGTTTCGCATGGAGGAGGAAAAGATAAATATCCGGGGAGAAATCCGGGTATTTATCCTATATGAGGGCGAGGGGGAAAGTCATCCCTTACGGACCTACGAGACAACGGTGCCTTTTGAGGGAAGCCTGGAATGTCATGGAGCCAAGGAAGGGATGATCCCGCAGATTGCCTGGAACTTAAGCCCGCAGGAGCATGGCCAGCCCTATGTGACGGTAAAGCCGGATCAGGATGGGGAGGAGAGGATCCTTTCGCTGGATCTTTTACTGGAACTTTCCATCAAGCTCTATGAGGAAGAGGAAACAGAGGCGATCACAGATCTGTACGGTGTGACAACGGAAATTAAAACGAAGCCCCGGGAAACCCAGTTAAAGCAGGTGCTGGCCAGAGTGAGTGGTAAGACCAGAGTGACGGATACTGTAAAGGTCGGTGGAGGCAGCGGCATTTTGCAGCTTCTCCACGCCCAGGGGGAATTAGAGCATGAGGAACCACAGCTTACCGATAATGGCATTCTTTTGCAGGGCAATATTTTCTTACAGGTTTTGTATATCACAGGGGATGACGAGGAGCCCTTTGCCAGCGCAGAGGTAAGGATTCCTTACCAGTACACTTTGGAGATCGCAGGTATCAGGGAAAACGGGGAGCCGGGGAAAATACACGGGGAACTGGAAAAGCTGCAGACTGTGATGCTGGATGGGGAGGAAATGGATGTAAAGGCTGTGCTGGTATTTTCTACCACAGTCTTTAAGAAGCTTACGGTGGAGCTTGTGGGAGAGGTGGAAGTAGGGGAGCCGGATATGGATAAGAGGAACGCCCTTCCGGGAATCGCAATTTACCTGGTAAAGCCCGGGGATAATCTGTGGAATATCGGCAGAAGATTCTACCTTCCTGTGGACACCATCAGGCAGGAAAACCACCTGGAAAAGGATGAGCTTGCGCCGGGACAGAAGATTTTGCTGGTAAAGGGGGAATAAGGGACGGCAGCGGGTGAACAGTAATCTGC
>ULUL01050020.1_pt1 | contig 33694 bp, 23 predicted proteins | sample 1958481 | NCBI WGS metagenome assembly ULUL01 (sample SAMEA4835759, study PRJEB28245) | human gut metagenome | biome: gut microbiome; material: fecal sample | place: Denmark | collected 2008 | reverse complement strand
ACTGCTACGCCTAAAAAGTCTAACATTTGGGGGTCACATCATAATTTCAAATTAGTGTTGCTTTTGATAGCAAGTTCCATCATTCCGATGCAACGCTTTTCCGCTTTTCGGACAATTTGCGTTGTTTTTCACGTTTTCGTCCCTATCCACACGCAACGCACAACACAGCAACACACAGCACAGCCGCCACACAACACGAATGCGTCAAATCCAATGATTATACGTTGCCACGGTTCCAATCAGATTAATCGCAAACCCAAACACCAAAATCACCGTATTCCACTGCACAAACTTTTCACCCTTTGGTTTCCAGAGTGTCAGACCAAAGAACAAATACGGCATCATATCAAGCAGGTACCGGTTGCCAAACTGCCAGCCGCCAAGCGTTTTATGACAGCAGATAATCAACAAATGCGCCACCGCCAGAAGAGGAAGCATAATCAACAGTGTAAGATTTCCCTCTCTCTTTTTCACCAGTGCATAAATCCAAACACCAATCATGGTAATAAAAATCGGCGCAATCAGCCAAAACGCCATTCCATCCGATGAGAAAAACGAAAGCGCACCACCGTTTCCCCCTGCTGCCGGCAGACGCAGATAATGCATTAAATTTTCTTTTAAATAAGAAAGATTAAACTGACCGGTCGTGGTTCTCGTAAACTCCGGCAGATAATTATGTCCAAATTCCGTGATATTGCCGAAGCGGGCATAATTAATCGCCATATACGAAATTGCAATCGCACCACAGCCAATCGCCCAGTACCATTTATCTTTTACAAGCTGCCATACTGTCCCTTTCGGATTTTCCTTTTTATACCCTTTCACCAAAAGATAAACTAAAAGAATTCCATAGAGCGCAAGCATCGGACGGCATCCCACGGCGCACGCCCAGAAAGTTAATGCCAGACCGCCTTTATTTCGCAGCGTATAATACAACGCCATCAAGCCGAGCGTAAAACTCATGCTCTGCGCAATAAACCACACATAGCCGTTCATTCCGACAAACAAATAACCGGAGGCAAAGTAAAGCATAAGCACCCAGAACAGTGAATGCTGTTTCTCCGCACTTGTCTCTCGATAAAGTTTGACCGCATAAATACACCCGATTATCGTAACTACAAGGGCAATAAAATGGTCCGGTGTATTTGTACCAAACAAGACAACAAACGGTATCAGTACATAGGAAGGAAACGGCGGAAAACTTACAAAATATTTCCCCTGATAAATGGCAAGTTCAAGCCACTCATAATTCTGTCCTAAATCAAGTCTTCCCTTTAACCACGAATCCGTCTGCAAGGCATATGAATTATATGGATTACTCTGCCAAGGCCATTGTCCGGTAAATGCCGCAATCACCCAAAACGTACCAAGTAACGCAAGCGGTACAATGACATAAATCCAATCCACTTTTTCAAGCCATTTTTTCATACTCTCTCCTCCTATTTATCCTCGTAATGCTCCAGAAAATGATGTTTTACACCATCTTTTTTATAAGCAATTACCGTATCTAGATTTACATTTTCCACACTCTTAAAAATATTTCCCTCAATAAAAGGATTTGTCTTCTTCAAATCATGAATCAGATTTTTAATTTCCAATCGTTTCGAGCGGGTTTCCTCGTTATCGCATGTTGTACAAGTGTCCGTAAATTTGCACGCACACTGAATAAACTTCAAATCATTGTAGTCGCGCCACGCCTTAATGTCATCTTCACGAACAAGATAAAGCGGACGAATCAACTCCATCCCCTCAAAATTTGTGCTGTGAAGTTTCGGCATCATCGTCTGCACCTGCGCCCCATAGAGCATTCCCATCAAAATTGTTTCGATTACATCGTCGTAATGATGCCCAAGTGCAATCTTATTGCAGCCAAGTTCTCTCGCAAAATTATACAAATGACCTCTCCGCATACGGGCGCACAAATAACACGGCGATTTCTCAATATGGTAAACCGAATCAAAAATATTCGATTCAAAAATCGTAATCGGCACATTCAGAATTTTCGCATTGTTCTCAATCACCTTGCGGTTTGCCTCGCTGTAGCCGGGGTCCATAACAAGAAATTTTACATCAAATTCAAACTTGCTGAAACGTTTCAAGTCCTGAAAGCATTTCGCCATCAACATCGAATCTTTTCCGCCGGAAATGCAGACCGCAATTTTATCTCCCGGTTTTACCAATTCATACTGCGTAACCGCTTTCGTAAACTTCGACCAGATATTTTTCCGGAATTTTTTATGAAGACTCCGCTCCACTTCTTTCGCCTTGTCAACGGCAGCATCTTGTTCTTCCATTTGACGAAAACGTGCCAAAAGCCACGAAGTGTAACCGCCCTGAAGGCTCACGGCATCGAATCCTTCTTCACAAAGTTTTTCCGCAACACCTACACTGGTCTCGCCTCTGCTGCAGCAAATAACAAGTTTTTTTGTCTTATCCACCTCATGACTTGCCGAAATTTCATCTTTATCTAAATGCAACGCTCCATCTATGGCACCTCTAGCCACTTCCTGCTCACCGCGAATATCAACAATCTGATAAGTTTCCGGGTTCATTGCAAATAATTCATCTACTGTAATACTCATATTAACGCCGCTCACTTTCCGTCTGACACAAGTCTTTAACCACCTCACCGGCAATAATAAGCCCCGCAGCCGAAGGTACAAATGCTGTACTTCCCGGAATATCCCGGCGCTCCGTGCACTTATGCTTTGCCCCCGGCGGACAGATGCAGTTTGTCCGGCAGCTGATTGCCATGTCCTCAATCGGGCGTTTCGGCTGTTCTTCCGAATACACCACCTTGAGTTTCTTCACACCGCGTTTCTTCAACTCGCGCCGCATTACTTTTGCCAGCGGACACACTTTTGTTTTATAAATATCCGCAACACGGAAACCGCTCGCATCTAACTTATTACCGGCACCCATACTGCTGATAATCGGTGTATTTGTCTCCTTCGCACGCAGGATTAACTCAATCTTTGCCGTCACCGTATCAACCGCATCAATCACGTAGTCATATTCCTCAAACGGAAATTCTGCTGCATTTTCCGGCAAAAAGAAGCACTTATGAACATTTACGACAGCATCCGGGTTGATATCTAAAATTCGTTCTTTCATGACATCCACCTTGTACTGTCCAACTGTTTTCCTCGTAGCAATAATCTGCCGGTTCAGATTCGTCAGACAGACTTTATCATCATCAATCAAATCAAATGTAAACACGCCGCTGCGAACAAGCGCTTCACATACATAGCCACCGACACCGCCAACTCCGAAAACTGCCACTCTGGCATTTTTCAAGCGTTCCATACCTTCTTTTCCCAACAATAATTCCGTTCTTGAAAACTGTGTCAACATCTTAGTTTCATCCTTTTCTTATCGCAACTGTTTCCGCATTTGTAAATACATTATATACCGGGTTAATTCGTACAAAATACTCCGAAAGTCCCAGTTTCTTTCCAATATTTGTTTTTAAATCTTCCTTGTTCTGATCTGTCAGATTATTATAGGTAATCGGGTAAACCGATCCAGGCCCGCTGTTTTTCCATGCAATGCACTGAATTGCGCGTCCCATGCCGCTGAGTGTGTTATTTTTAATCGAAACATTGACACCGCCACTCACCAAAATACCACGGGTATCACTTTTTCCTTTTTGTTTTACATTGGAAATAACATTGTTCTCCAACACAGAATCTGACCAGTTCATCACGCGTACCGGCGAATCCCAGAGCATATTTTCAATGCGGTTATTTCGTAAAACAATGTTCTTATGATAAATCTGCTCTTCACCATTCGCACTATATTTATGAGTCCCAATCGCACGTCCCAGATTCGAGAACTTGCAGTTTGCAATTGTCACATTCTGATTCGGTGTCTTGTCATACGTGGACCAGTCATTGTGGAATCCCTGCGTTTCGCGGTCAGGCGTATCTAGATTGATTGCCTCTTTTACATAATCTGAATTTTTCTTCACATTTTTAAAAGTACATCTGGTAACCGAAACATTTGCAGATGCATCCATTTCAATAAAATGTCCTACATTTACATTTTTAAAATTAATTTTTTCAATCGTCACGCCATCATTATGTGCTACATCAAAAGCAATGCCGTATTTCATGTATTTCATGTCAATTGAAACACCGCCTTTGCCGACAAAGTGGATGTTTTTCTCACCATTATAGGCACTGTAAACGCCTTTCTTTTTCGCATTTGATGGGCGAATCAACTGGAACAGCGTAATCGCTGCCGGCATCTTTTTCTTATTCGTCTTCGTTCCTTTTACAATTTTAACGCCCTTTTCAAAAATAATCGTAACATTCGATGGCACATGAATGGTATTGGTAATAGTGTACGTTCCCTTTTTCAAAATAAGCGTCCCTTTTCCTTTTTTCTGGAATTTCTCCATATAGGAACGAATGGTAAAATACATCCTTGTTTTTTTATTATATAAGGAAGATTTTGTAAACTTCGATGCTTTCAACGGCTTGCTTTTAGCTGTGATTTTATACACCTTGCCCTGTTTATAATCTTTCGCTTCCGTTTTTACTGTGCAGACGCTCATGGCAAGTACAAAAAAAAGTGCTGCCGTCAGCATATGAAGTCCTATCTTTTTTCCTTTTTGATTTCTCATGTAGTTCATCCTCTCTTTTTGACTTTTTATACAAAATCTGCTATCGTGTAAGATAGTTGCTTAATGTTTTTACGGTTGACAAGGAGATAACAATGTCAAATTTACGCTCACATCTTACCAAAAGCGATTTTATATTAATTTTATTTTTATTATTCATCGGCATCGGCATTACCGTCTGGATTTATTATCCAAAATCCACACCTGCCTCAACCGTTGAAGTCCGTGAAAATGGAAAATTGATTCTATCCTTACCCCTGTCAGAAAACACAAAACAAACGATTCGCTGTACAGACGGAGGAAGCAATCAACTCCTTATTCAGGATGGCGCCGTTACTATGACGGATGCAGACTGTGATGACAAAACCTGTGTTAAAACCGGCTCAATCAAAGAAACCGGACAGTCGATTGTCTGTCTGCCACACCGTCTTGTCATAACCATTACGGATTCTTCTTCGGATTCTGCACCGGATGCTATTGTACGATAATATCAAACAGGAGGCTTATATGAAACCGCACATCCACACAATCACTGAACTTGCTATTTTTACCGCCATCGCTTTCATATTCAGTTATATTGAAAGTCTTTTTCCGCTTCCTATCCCATTTCCGGGAATCAAACTGGGGCTTGCCAATCTGGTTATTGTACTTGTTTTGTATAAAAATGGCTTCTGCCAGGCGCTTACCGTAAGCATTGTACGAGGACTGTTAAATGCTTTTACCTTTGGCAGTCTGTTCGGATTTCTATACAGCCTCGCCGGAAGTGTACTTAGTCTTATTATCATGAATTTGTTAAAAAATAAAAACCGCTTACACATTTCCGCTTTCGGAGTTAGTGTTGCAGGCGGAATTACACATAACATCGGGCAATTTGCTGTAGCCGCATGGCTTGTGGGTCCTTCTGCCATCCTTCCTTATTTTCCTTTTTTGTATTTCTCCGGCTTAATTGCCGGCGGTCTGATTGGTGCCTTTGTTCTGCTTTGCCGACAAAGAATCCCACTCTTTAGCAGTACGAATTAAACAGCATACCGCTAAATGCAGATGCCTGATAAGCAGTTCCAATGTCGCTCTGATATAAATGCGCATAACTATAAACTTTCTTATCCACATACTCCATCGGATTCATACTCATCTGTTCTGCTTTCGATGCCAAATCCGTAATAAATTTCTCTGGTACTTTTATCTCTGTCTCATCTGAAAATGACAAAAAGCCATCGGAATCAATCGCAATTCCGGATTCAAACAATTCTGCCGTGTGTCCCTCCACAAGATAGCGCAGCTCACCACCCGGTCTCGACGGCTTATGATTTTCCTCGCCATACTCGTCACTGCGTTTGAGCAGACCATTGTACAACGACAAAACGCGGTTCATGTTATCCTCCACGTCCTCACTTCGCCCATTAAGCACATCCTGCGAAGCTTCCGAAAGTTCCATCGACATTTCCTTCACATTCAGCGCATACGCCTGCGTGTCCGCAGAAAGTTTCACCATAACAAGCGGATTCGCATTATTCAGGCTGACAATGCTTTTATATTTATTTTTTAATTCTCTTTTGTTGTGAATACTGTTTTTGGGTGACACTTCCGGCAGGAAGCCCCCAAGATATAAATTATATGCCGCTATCATAATCATCACGCCTTCCGTGGCTGTTCAAATTTCTTCTCTTATGTGTAATCATAAGTCTAATGATTCATTATTATTGTAAATCATTTTTCTGCAAAATGCAAATAAAATCTCCTTTTGTCCTAAAGCAGAAAAAGACACCGTGTCAGACCACGGTGTCTTTTTCTTTTCATATATTACACGATATTTGCTTTTTTGCCAAGTCCCTTTCCCTGAAACAATTTCCGGTATTTTTTTAGTTTTTTCTTTGGAACCTGAATTTTTAATTTAACATTTGTTTTTTTGAATGCCTGCTTACCGACCTTTGTTATCTTTGTTGACAAGACCTTTATTTTCTTTAATTTTGACATTTTGTAAAACGCTTTTTTGCAAATTCCGGTTACGGCATATTGATACCCTTTATAAGAAACTGTCTTGGCTATCGTAATACTTTTCTTTGTCTTGTTTGCCACTCCGAGAACGGATACCGTCTTTACCTTTCCGGAAGACGTTGTAATTACATATTTCACCCCACCTTTTTTGATTATGGTTCCTTTTTTCGGAAGTTTTGTCTTTGCGGCAGGTGTACCGGCAACCGGCTGACTGACACCCGGTTCTTCTGTCTGTTTTGGTGCTTCTGTCTGTTTCGATGCTTCTGTTGGGGCAGCGGTTGGTGTTGCTGTCGGAAGCGGTGTTGGTGTTGCATCCGGCACTGACTTTTCAACAAGTGACGTTTGTGCTGTCATAAGTTCAACCGTACATTTTTGAACCTGTTCCCCGGTTACCGCCGGCGTAATTATCGCTTGTTCACCTGCCAAAATTGCATTTTTTAATGCAGTTGCCGATACCTCTTCATACTTGGCTGCATCAATTTTTTTCGCCTTTTCTAATTCATCCTTTAGAAAACCAACCAGCTCGTCTATTGTCACAAATTCTCCTGTCATAACGGCATTTTCCGCATGCATAACAAATGAAGAACCATCCAATGCTTCCTGCTTTCCATTTACCGTAAAGGAACCTATTTTCAAATAGTATCCTTCATCTGCCTTTAAACTTACCTTTACAATGTCACCAGCATGATATGTGGATTTTTCTCCACTTATCTGACCATGCTTCGTATTTGTATCCATGGAAACTTCATATGCTGTAATCATTTTATTATGCACAACATCTGCCCAGCGTTTTCCGTGTTCAATCAAACCAAGTTTGCTCAGATGAAGATTATCCGTGTGTCGATACTCCCCCTGTAAATCATCGGTCGTTGGTCCCACAAAAATAGTTTCATCGTTGCAGGCCGCACGCTGGGTCTCTTTCATGGATTCCATTTTCTTCGTATTATTGTAATTGCTCCATGCATAGGAAACCTGCGCAATGCACCAATTCAAATTATATCCGGCATCTTCTCTTGTCTGTGCAATTAACTGCTGTAAAGAAGTCAGATATTTTTCGCGATTTGTTCCATCCGTATCAGCCTCTCCCTGGTGAAGCAAAAAAGCACGATACCCATATGGCTTCAAATCATTAATTGCATTTTTAATTGCAAAATAATGTTTTGTACGAAGTTCCTCAATTTTAGCAGAACCAACACCCGTTGATACAAAGCCAACCGGAACACCAGTCTTCTGTGTCAGGGCGTCTCCCATGGAAGGCCATGCGGAGCCACCGCCATTACCGGTATTAAATCCACTTTCACTCGGCTGACTGTCCTCACAATGCTGCCACGTGTTAGTATTTGGATTATATGCTGATACTAAATCTGATTGAGCAGTTGTTTTTTCACCTCCAAAGTTACAGGAATTTGACTGTCCACCGGTAATAAAAACTTCACCGACTCCGACTTTTTCTACTGTTTTACTCTCACTTCCCGCATTTACAATCAATGTATACCAGCCACCTCCGGGTACATTTGCAATACTTCCTTCATATGTATTACCTTCCCCTTCGGTTAAAACCGCCGTTTCTCCTAATTCTTTATCTCCGTCATAAAGTTTTGCCGACACCTCCCCGGTTCCACTGTACTCAATAGAAACCTTTACGTTGGCATAATTGTTATTGTCCCTTTGATAAATTGCGCGCTCGGTAGGAATTTTAACCTCCAATTTTTCCGCCGCTTTTCCCGACTGCGGCACAAAACAAATCCCCGCCATCATTGCCATCGTAATCACCGACCATTTCATGATTTTTTTTAATTTCATTAATACTCTCGCTTTCCTTTGATAATGAAAGAGACCTGCAAAAAGAGCAGGTCTCTTTCATCGCAAATACTATTTTACAAATGTTATCTTAGTAATCGTCACAGAGCCTGCGTACCCTGCCTTTCCGGCATTGATTACAACAAACGGTTCTGTACCCTCTCCTTTTTTCACATTGGAAAGATTTACCTCAAAATATCCTTCTGATGTAACACCATACTTAGGATCTGTTACTTCTGCACCATTCACTTTATGACCAACAATTCCGTGGAATTCGAAAGTCGGATCGGATGCTGTAAATTTAATCTGGCATTTTGAATATTGGTTAAAATCAATATCACTCGGAAGCATAACTTTTGCTGTTGGAGCCCACTGTGCCAGTCCGCTTTCCACATAACTTACAGCCTTTGGAAGTTCCGACACAAGACTATCTTCTCCTGCTGTTACCGACAGATACGTAAATGTTCCTTTAAATCCGGCAGTTCCTGTGCCTACATGAACATAAACCTTATCATCCGCACCGATTTTCTTCATGTCATCAGCAGTCAATGTTAGATTTACCTCGCCGCCTGTCTTGCCATAGTAATCTTTAATTGCCGGGGAATCCCATTTGACACCGGTCTTTAATCCAATGTTAAATCTCTGTGTATCTTTTACGTCAGTATCTCCTTCCATCGCTGTGTACTTTATCGAAATAGTTGTTCCTTCTTTACTCAATTTTGACTTATCAATCTCAAAAATTCCCATAGAAGCATACAGAGCAAATCCATTAGGTACATACGTATAAGATGCACCTGCTCCTAAATCATCACCTTCTAAAACAAGGTCAGAAGCGGGTTCTTCTGTTGGTGTTGCTGTTGGCGTTGCTGTTGGTGTTGCTGTTGGTGTTGCTGTTGGTGTTGCTGTTGGCTCCGCCGATGGTTCTTCTGTTGGTGTTGCAGCAGGCGTTGCTGACGGTTCTTCTGTCGGCGTTGCAGCAGGCGTTGCCGACGGTTCTTCTGTTGGTGTTGCAGCAGGCGTTGCTGACGGTTCTTCTGTCGGCGTTGCAGCAGGCGTTGCCGACGGTTCCGTTGTTGATGTTGCTGTTGGCGTTGCCGACGGTTCTTCTGTCGGCGTTGCAGCAGGTGTTGCCGATGGTTCTTCTGTCGGCGTTGCAGCAGGCGTTGCTGACGGTTCTGTTGTTGATGTTGCAGTCGGTGTTGCTGTTGGCTCTGCCGACGGTTCTGATGGCGCAACTGTTGGTTCCGGCACATCATCTTTTCCCATAAGAATAATGGAATAAATATTAAAATTGCGATTTGGTAAATCGTCACCATCCGTATGATATGCATTGTATTTCAAGCGAATACCGTAAGCAAGTGTTCCCTCTGCCAAAGCAGCTGCCAAAGCATCACTAATCTGGAATTCAAACACTTGTGCTTTACCGGCTTCTGTAATAGCATTGTACTCACTGAAGCCATCAAATACGTCAATTCCACCACCCCATATATTTGCCGGATTGCTCTTAAGCAATTCACAAACAACAGGTGTATTTGCTGCATCTGATGACGCTACAATACGAATGGATTTGTATTTGGATAAATCAATTCCGGACTTGCCTGCATTGGTCCAGTATGCTACACCACCACCGCTTGCTTCTCCGGTCGATGTATAGCTTACACCATTTCCTTCATAATAAGTAATGGTATCTTCCAATACTGAATTCTGACCGTATTCGTTTTCTTTTGTCAGGTCAATTTTAACATCGTTTTCACCAAGATCCGGAAGCGGCATTGGTGTCGATGTTGCTGTTGGCTCTGCCGACGGTTCTGTTGTTGATGTTGGTGTCGGTGTTGCTGTTGGCTCTGCCGACGGTTCTTCTGTCGGCGTTGCAGTAGGCGTTGCCGACGGTTCTGTTGTTGATGTTGCTGTCGGTGTCGCTGTTGGCTCTTTTACCGGTTCTTTTGTTGGACCATTCGTTGAACCGTTTGCCGGTTTCTGTGTAGTCTTAGCCGGTTCTGCGGGAACAACAACTTTTTTTGCACTGCTCACTTTCACCGTAATCGTCTTTTTCACTTTTTTCTTTCCATTCTTCATTTGAACGGAAATTTTTGCAGTTCCTTTTTTTAAACCTTTAATTGTTGCTCCCTTTTTTGATTTCTTTGTGAGTTTAACAATTTGGGCTGCTTTTTTTGTTACTTTCCAAGTAACTTTTTTTGCATTTTTTACTGTCACCCTTTTGGTTTTCCCCACTGTAACGGAAACCTTTGTTCTACTCAATTTTGGTTTTTTTGCTTTTGCATCTGCAGATACACCCGACATCTGTGACACAAGCATACCAGCCGCCAACAATAAGGCAAGGCCTTTGGCATGTGAAGTTTTTGCTACATTTCTTTTCATGATTTTCAATTCCTCCTTTTTGACTTTTCCATCAAAACCCCAAAAAAGCAAAATACTGCCATTGTTTTCACAATGACAGTATTTTTAGTTATAAGAGTTTGTTTTGAGGGAAAGTAAATATTGATTTACTTGAGCATTAGTATAACTCACTTCCCACAGCAAATCCATGATATATCTTGAACAAAGATTGATTTATCATGCACACTTTACGGCCGAACCAAATGTTCTTTACGATAATGGCTTGGAGAACATCCTTCATGCTTTTTAAATTGGCGGCAAAAATGCTCTACATTGCGATATCCACACTGCATACTAATCTCACCAACATCAAAGTCACTTCGAACCAAAAGCATCTTTGCCCGAATCATCCGACTCTCAATCACTTCTGAAATACATGAAATATTTGCGAAATTTTTATACACTTTCTGAAGCGAGCGTGGACTTAGATTTATCCGCTCTGCCATCATTTCCAACGTCCAGTCATATTCTGGATGTGCATAAATATCCCCGCGCAGTTTTTCTAAGAGCGGCTGATACCTGGAGCCATGCTTAGAAAATGCATAATCATGGAACCAGTGAAAAATAATATGCATTAAATCCGAAATAATATATTCTTCACTTTTACGATGCCAATAATTCTCACAGGCAACCATATGCCAATAAACAAGAAAATAGTCATAATTTAAACAGAAAATAGGAACTCCAAACGGCACATAGCCTTCCGCAAACAAAGGTTCATCACAATCAAATCGTATCCATGTGTATGTTAATCTTCCTTCTTTCGCATGATAATGAACTCTCTGACCGGGCTTATAAATAATTCCGGTATGTGCCGGGTATGGACGCATCTCGCCATCCACTTCTATCATCGTATCGTTTTCAAACAACATCATCTCATACTCACCTTCAGCAAATACAAGATTATCCTCAAACCCCTCCGGCATACATTCACGTTCGACTGCATATATAATTCGAAACATGTATTAAACACCTCCTCAACTATTAGTGCTATTATAACATGTCCTTTTGAATTATAGCAATACAAAAGGAACAGCACACCACAATCTTTTATGGTATGCTGTCCTTTTATACATCTACAAAACAATACTATTACTTTTTAAAGCTCCAAGAATCCATACGAACATCTAACATATCAAACTCAAAATAAATGGTATGCTTTCCTGTCAACTTTTTACCGAGTTTCTTTGTAACCGTCTGGTAAGAATCCGATGTGGAATCCCCAAGCTTCATGGTAATTTCAGATGATCCATCTGCTCCAAAATCAACATCCGCTACACCAATATAAGCACCGATCTTTCCATTGTATACCGAATAATTTACGTTCCAGTCTTCATTGGACGCTTTTTCAGCATTAATCACAGTTCCAATCGAATCAGCCATCGCAAATGTTTCTGCCTCAACCGTTTCATAAGGATTGATTGTACCAACCGATGATACACCTGTCTTTGTCATCTTTGTATCGGCAATCGTTCCATCCGCATTTGTAAAATCTCCATTGTCACCAAGATTTAACTCATTTACATAAGTCGTACGGTAATCCTGTTTCGTACCGACTGCTATTGTGTCTTTCTTCGTATGATAAAATGCATACAGTTTACCATTAAACTGTGTAAAACAGTGATGGTTATTACCGGTTGCTCCAAAATATGTACCCGGATTTTTCAAAACACAGCCAACATATTTAAAGTCACCCATTGGGCTGTCACTTACCATTACCGCAATGTTTGCCGCCGGGCAGTCTGCACGGTCAATGGCAACACCATCAATGCTTCCGGTCCAGTTTGTGCAGTAACTGTAATAATACTTATCTCCGATTTTGTTAATACCGGAATCTTCAAACATGAATGGTGCATCAATCATTTTTGCATCCCCATCTACACTAGTCATATCGTCACTAAGTTTTACAACTCGTGCACATTTAGGATTGCGGATAAAGTCTTCTTTCTTTCCATCGGTATTACCAATACCACCAAAATAAAGGTAGCCGGTTCCGTCATCGTCAACCAAAACTGCAGGGTCAAAGAGCCATCCAATTTCAGATTCTGCGCAGCCGGTAATGGAGCGGTCAATAATTGGTTTGCCAATCGGATCCGTCCAAGGACCGGTTGGGCTGTCTGCCGTCAATACACCAATACTGCTTGCGTTGTTCGCAAAATACAGGAAGAATTTCTCTTTGCCGTTAATCTTCTTATGACATACTGCAGGTGCCCATGAATTTGCCGACCATTTCGCAGCTCCTTTGTTTCCGGATACTGCAATCGTTCCATGATCTGTCCAGTTCACCATATCGGCAGAAGAATAGCAGTTCAATGATTTAATTTTGCTGTAGTTATTATCTGCATTAGCTGCTGCCTCGTACTGCTGAGAATCATTTGTTCCATAAACATACACTCTTCCGTTGTATTCCATAGCCCACGGATCCGCTGTCAAACGGGAGGTCATAATCGGATTACCGATTTTCCCTTTAACAAGTCCTGTACTAAGATCCGGAACGCCTGCATCTTTATCCGCTGTTTTTGCAACTCCTGTCATGGTTACCTCATCCAGGTAAAAGTCCATATCATTATTGGATTGGTACACAGACTGCCAGTAAATCAAGATCGTTCCCGTGTGCTCCGGCACCTTCATAGTTGCCTCACATTTTGTCCATGTAGAATCCAAAAGTTCAACGGACGTAATTGAATCGTAATGAGTGGACTCATCATCCCCTACATACTGCATGGAAAGATCCAATTTCTGATCCTTGCCTGTTTCCTGCTTTGCATAAAAAGAAATCGCATATTCATTGTCTGTTTCAACCAAAGAAGAAACATCAATTGAAGCACCATGCCAGTCATCTGTACGTCCTGTTACTTTAGCGCTTTTCTTTGTGTTATTTGCTCCATCATCAACAACTGAAATAGAAGCTGAACCACGAGAAGCCATTGGCTCATATTCGCCCTTTTCCATGTCCGCATTAACAAGCACTGCCGGCGTTGGTTCCGGTGTGGCATCTGCTGATTTGGTCGGCTCCGGTGTTGGCATATGTCCAAATCCATCAGCCTCAGCAATTAAATTAGAATCCTTAATTTCGTCCGTATACACTTTTACCGATGTGCCTTTTACAACCGGTGCCGGATTTGTTTGTGCCGGATTTGGCTTTTCTGTTGCTTTCGCAGTAGCCTTTGCCGTAGGTTTTGTCGTGTTTACTACGTTTTTATCCGGTCCTTTTTTCCTCGTCACCGTTACCTTAACAGTTCCAAGTTTTCTCGTTTTCCCGTTCTTTTTAACTTCTTTTACCGTAATCTTGGCTGTCCCCTTCTTCTGACCGGTCACAACACCCTTTTTCGATACTTTAGCAACCTTTTTCTTGTTACTCTTAAATGTGTACTTGCAGGATTTTTTCTTTTTTACAATTTTAATTGTTTTCTTCTTTCCTACTGTAACACTAATTTTCTTTGTCTTTAATTTTGCTTTTTTCGCTTTTGCCCCCGCATCCGGCGCTGTCATCCCGCCAAGTGTCATTGACAAAGCTAAAATCCCCGATAAAACAACCCCACTAACTCGTTTCCATTGTTTCATGGCAGTTCCTCCTTTACATTATATAGTTATTACGTTGCATTTATAGTAGCACAAAAAGAAGTTCCCTGCCATGATGATAAACGTATCGTTTTTGATATATTCGGCACACTCATTGAAGCAGCAACATCGGATTCACCGTGGTTTTATTCTCCTTCACTTGAAAATAAAGGTTTGTTCCTTCTTCTTTATAATACTTTGTCGGCTCTGCAATTTTCCCGAGAACCTGTCCTTCCGAAACCATATCACCTTTACTTACAGAAATATCTTTTAACTGTCCATAAACAACTGTAAAACCATCACCAATTGATATCGAAACCGTACGACCGGTTTCTTCAGAAGTTTCCACCGATTCCACGATACCATCCGCACTCGCTTTTACATCCATTCCTTCTTTGGCTTCTAAAAGAAGTGCCGGATTTGTGCGGTACTGTGCCAGTGTCTTAAAATATACCACTTTGTCTGCACTGTACTCCATCAGCACATCGCCTTTTATTGGCCAGGAAAGGCCCTCTTCCTGATTAAACGATAATTGCTTTTTCGCAGGTTTTGCATTGGTTTGTACAGATTTTTTCTTACGTTTTTTTGTTTTCTTTTCTTTTACCTCGGAATTTGCATGATTGCTGGACGCTTCTTTCGTCTCCGGTGTTGCCACCGCGGTCGCCTGCGGGGGATTACTCGCCGAAGCCACCGGCTCCTTTTGTTCACTGCGGTTCATATTGATGCATAACGCCGCAAAGGCGCCAATTGCAGCAATGCCACAGGCTAATGATATATAGAATCCTTTTTGTTTAAAAAACATACTATCACCTCACAAAAATTGTTTGATGATAGTATGTTCGATTTTAAAATGATTTATTCAATTTTATTACAAAGTAACTTTCTCCAAATGCCAAATCTCTTTCGCATATTCTTCGATGGTGCGGTCGGAAGAGAATTTACCGCATTTAGCAGTCTGGAGCATTGCCATCTTCGCCCATCGCTCCTCATCGCGGTATGCTTCTTCTACTTTCTTTTGTGCCGCCTCATAAGAACGGAAGTCTTTCAAAATAAAGTACTGGTCCGCACGCTCATAGCCGTTTGTCTCAAGCAGAGAATTGTAAATCTCGCGGAACAATTCAAGATTTTCAGGGGAATATGTTCCATCGATCAACTGGGTAAGCACGGCACGGATATCCGAATCCATGTTGTAAATTTCTTTCGGATCATACTGGTTATTATGCTCGAAATCAATTACTTCCTGTGAGGAAAGACCGAAGATGAAAGCATTTTCCTCGCCCACTTCTTCTACGATTTCAACATTGGCACCATCCATTGTTCCAAGGGTCGGTGCACCATTTAACATAAATTTCATATTACCGGTACCGGATGCCTCTTTACTTGCAGTTGAAATCTGCTCTGATACATCGGCAGCGGCAAAAATAATTTCTGCATTGGACACACGGTAGTTTTCAATAAATACAACTTTGATTTTTCCTTCAATCGAAGCGTCATTGTTTACTACGTCAGCAACACTGTTAATCAGTTTGATAATTGCCTTTGCTCGGCGGTATCCGGCAGAAGCTTTCGCACCAAAAATGAAAGTACGAGGATACATATCCATACCCGGATTTTTCTTCAACTGATTATACAAATACATAACATGCAAAATGTTAAGCAGCTGGCGTTTGTACTCATGCAGACGTTTTACCTGTACATCGAATATCGAATGAGGGTCTACTTCAACACCATTGTGCTCCTTAATATACTTCGCAAGACGAACTTTATTCTGGAATTTGATATTCATAAATTCCTGCTGTGCTTTTTTATCATCCACAAAAACAGAAAGTTTATCAATTTTAGACAAGTCTGTAATCCACTCATCACCGATTTTGTCTGTTACCCATGCAGCAAGTTTCGGATTTCCATGAAGCAGGAAACGACGCTGTGTAATACCATTTGTCTTGTTATTAAATTTCTCCGGCATCATTTCATAGAAATCTTTTAATTCCTGATGTTTCAAAATTTCCGTATGAAGCCTTGCCACACCATTTACCGAAAATCCGGCAGCGATAGCAAGATGTGCCATCTTGACCTGACCATCATAAATAATTGCCATACTTTTTACTTTATCCTGATTATCCGGATACTTTGCCTGAATCTCATTCTGGAAACGACGGTTAATTTCCTCGGTAATCTGATAAATTCTAGGAAGCAGACGGGAGAATAACTCAAGCGGCCATTTCTCCAATGCTTCCGCCATAATTGTATGGTTTGTATAAGCACAGGTACGGGTTGTGATATCCCATGCATCATCCCAATCAAGACCATATTCATCTAACAAAATACGCATCAATTCAGGTACTGCTACCGTTGGATGGGTATCATTTAACTGGAAACATACTTTTTCCGGAAGACCATGAATGTCATTGTGGTTTTCCATATACTTCATAATCGCACGCTGCACGCTTGCCGATACAAAGAAATACTGCTGTTTCAAGCGAAGTTCTTTTCCTGCCATATGGTTGTCATTTGGATACAGTACTTCACAAATAGTACGGGCAAGGTTCTGCTGCTCAACTGCCTTCTGATAATCACCTTTATCAAAAGAATCCAGATTGAAAGTATCAATTGCCTCAGCATCCCAGATACGAAGTGTGTTTACAATGTGGTTTCCGTAACCGACAACCGGCAAATCATAAGGCACTGCCATTACGGACTGATAATTTTCCTGTACAAAACGATCCCTTCCGGTCTTTTCGTCTTTCCTTACCGTTACATAACCGCCAAAACGTACTTCAACGGCATATTCCGGACGCTTCATCTCAAATGGATTACCATCTTTTAACCAGTCATCCGGTGCTTCAATCTGGAAACCATTTTCGATTTTCTGCTTGAACATACCATATTTGTAGCGGATACCACAGCCATAAGCCGGATAACCAAGTGTAGATAAGGAATCCAAAAAGCAGGCTGCCAGACGTCCAAGACCACCATTACCAAGAGCTGCATCCGGCTCTTCATCCTCAAGCAAGTCTAAGTTTACACCCATCTCGTCAAGTACCTCGCGTACAACTTTGTCCTCTTTGAGGTTGATAATCATGTTACCAAGTGCACGACCCATCAAAAACTCCATGGACAAATAGTAAACTGTCTTCACATCCTTTTTCTCATAGGCTTTGTGCGTTGCCATCCAGTCATCAACTACGATATCTTTGACTGCATAAGAAACTGCCTGAAACAACTGCTGTGGAGTTGCCTCTTCAACCGAACGGCGGAACAACAATTTCATATAGTTCGAAATGTTATTCTTCAATTCCTTTTTCTTTTCCTTTTCCGTTACAAATACCATAAATTACCTCTCTTTCTGTAACAAACTCTTCGTTACGCTTCCACTTTTGCAACACCCAGTGTAACAGCCTCACCGTTAATTTTCCAATCTGCGGTGTAACCTTCTGTTTTATCCAAAATAACCTCATCGGCCAAAACATCAGCTTTAATCTGAGATTCATTTGTTTTGATGATTTCTTTAATCTTATCATTTCCCTGCTCGTAAACACGGATATGGTCAACCACTTCAAAACCGGCATCTTTACGCATGGTCTGAATTTTACTGATAACCTCACGCACAAATCCTTCCTCGATCAACTCCGGTGTCAGGTTTGTATCTAATACAACGGTAATACCGTGATCTTCCTCGCTCACATAGCCATCCATCTGTGCCGTTTCTACCAGCAAATCCTCTGTTGCCAGCACTTCATCTACGCCGCCAACCGTAACAGTCACTTCACCGGAAGCATTCAACGCATCCATCGTAGCATTGCCATCTAATCCGGCAAGCACTTCTTTCAATTCGTTCAAACGGCTTCCGAAACGGCGTCCAAGAGTACGAAGCTGTGGCTTAAACTGATATGTCGTAAATTCTTTTGTATCATTGGTAAATACAACTTCTTTTACGTTTAGCTCATCTGCGATAATTTCTTTATAGAAATCGGACAATTCGCCTTCTGCCTTTACATACATTTTTCCAATTGGCTGACGGTTTTTGATATTTGCTGTATTACGGCATGCACGGCCAAGAACAACAATGTCCAAAAGCTGTTTCATCTGTGTCTCAAGTTCTTTGTCAATCCATTCTTCCTTAACTTTCGGAAAATCACACAAATGAATACTTTCCGGTGCTTTTGAATCCAGATTGCACACGAGATTCTGATAAATGCTCTCGGTCATAAATGGAATCATCGGAGCTGCTGCCTTACTGATTGTTACAAGTGCCGTATACAAAGTCATGTAGGCATTCATTTTATCCTGCTCCATGCCTTTTGCCCAGAAACGGTCACGACAGCGGCGCACATACCAGTTACTCATATCTTCCACAAAACTCTGCAGTGCTTTTGCAGTCTCCGGAATTTTGTAGTTGTCAAGGTCCTCATCAACTTCTTTAACCGTCGAATACAGACGGGACAAAAGCCAGCGGTCCATAATCGAAAGTTTATCATATTCTAATGTATGCTCGGTTGGATTAAACTGGTCAATCTCCGCATACAACACATAAAAGGCATATGTGTTCCACAGTGTACCCATGAATTTACGCTGTCCTTCGGTAACTGCTTTTCCATGGAAACGGTTCGGCAGCCATGGCGCACTGTTTACATAGAAATACCAGCGGATTGCGTCTGCTCCATAATTTTCCAGAGCATCAAACGGATCTACGGCATTTCCCTTACTCTTACTCATCTTCTGTCCATTTTCATCCTGCACATGTCCAAGAACGATTACATTTTCATATGGTGCTTTGTTGAAAAGTAAAGTAGATTCTGCCATCAGCGAATGGAACCATCCACGTGTCTGGTCAACCGCCTCGGAGATAAACTGAGCCGGAAACTGTTTCTCAAACACGTCTTTATTTTCAAATGGATAGTGATACTGTGCAAATGGCATCGCACCGGAGTCAAACCAACAGTCGATTACTTCCGGTACACGGTGCATAACTTTTCCACAATCCGGACAGGTAAAGGTTACTTCATCAATGTATGGACGGTGGAGTTCTACCTCAGCGGCTTTTGGATCTCCGGCACGCTCTGCCAGTTCTTTTCTTCCGCCGATACATTCCTGATGTCCACATCCTTCACACTCCCAGATGTTTAATGGAGTTCCCCAATAACGGTTACGGGAAATTGCCCAGTCCTGAATATTCTCTAACCAGTTTCCAAAACGTCCTTTTCCAATTGACTCCGGAATCCAGTTTACAGTGTTATTATTTTTAATCAAATCGTCTTTTACTGCTGTTTCACGGATATACCAGGATTCTCTTGCATAGTAAATCAACGGTGTATCACAGCGCCAGCAATGTGGATATTCATGCTCAAACTTCGGTGCATCAAACAACTGTCCTCTGGCATCTAAGTCTTTTAATACCTCAGGGTCCGCTTTCTTTACGAAAATACCTGCAAATGGAGTCTCTTCTGTCAACTCGCCTTTTTCATTTACAAACTGCACAAAAGGAAGGTCATAGTTTCTTCCCACATTGGCATCATCTTCACCAAATGCCGGTGCGATATGAACAATACCGGTACCATCGGTCATCGTAACGTAAGTATCGCAGGTTACGAAAAATCCTTTTTTGTTCTGCTTATCAGCACACTCTTTCGCGCAGGCAAACAATGGCTCATATTCTTTATGCTCTAATGCGGTTCCCGGGAAACTCTCCAACATTTCATAAGCCGGCTCATCATCTTTTGCCAGTTTACCAAGTACCGTATCCAAAAGATCCTGCGCCATATAATAAGTATAGCCATCTGCTGCTTTTACTTTACAGTAAGTATCATTCGGGTTTACACAAAGAGCCACATTACTTGGCAGAGTCCAAGGTGTCGTCGTCCATGCAAGGAAATAGGCATCCTCTCCTGTCACCTTAAAGCGGACAATAGCAGAACGCTCTTTTACGGTTTTGTATCCCTGTGCAACTTCCTGTGCGGACAACGGTGTACCGCAGCGAGGGCAGTAAGGCACTATTTTAAATCCTTTATACAAAAGGTCTTTATTCCAGATTTCCTTCAATGCCCACCACTCAGACTCAATATAATTATCATCATATGTGACATATGGGTCATCCATGTCAGCCCAAAAACCTACGGTATCGGAAAAGTCTTCCCACATACCTTTGTATTTCCAGACAGATTCTTTACACTGATTAATAAATGGTTCCATACCATATTCTTCAATCTGCTCTTTTCCATCCAGACCTAACAGTTTTTCTACTTCCAGCTCAACCGGCAAACCATGCGTGTCCCATCCGGCTTTACGCGGTACACGATAGCCTTTCATTGTACGGTAACGCGGAATCATATCTTTGATAACACGGGTCAGCACATGACCAATATGCGGTTTTCCGTTCGCAGTTGGCGGTCCATCGTAAAACATATACGTTGGTGCCCCCTCACGCAGTTTAATACTTTTGCGGAAAATATCTTTGTCTTTCCAAAATTTTTCTACTTCTTTTTCTCTCTCGACAAAATTCATGCCTGTTGATACTTTGTTATACATAGTTACCTCCATAAAAATAAAATAAAAAAGCTCCCATCCAACTAGGATGAGAGCCTAAACTTTCATTATACCACCTGTCTTCTACGTCAGGACTGTGAGTGTTTCACAAACCGAACATATATCCTTTTAACGGGGAATACCGGCGCAGTCTACTGGATAAAAACCGTTCGACTTTGCAGCTAAGGAGTGATATTCACCTATGCTTACTGGTGCCGGATTCTCACTATCGCCGGCTCACTGAAACACTTCCACACAGGGTACTGTCTCCGTCAACGCTTTTCTCTATGAGCATTTTCATAATAGTACGATTATTTGCAATTGTCAAGAGTTTGATATTTCTTGCCATCCAAATCAAATTCACTGACAATCTGATTTAAATTGTTAGCACTTTCTTCGCTATCCTGCATAAATGTTCCGGTTGCCTCAATCTTCTGAACCATCTCAGAAGTTTTCTCTGCAATGTCTGAAACACCGGTTGCCGACTCATTTACCGTCAGATTAATCTCTTCGATTGAATGAGAAATATCGGTAATCGCATGTACCAACGTAACAATTGACTGATTAATTTTGGTCATGCCATCTTCAAAAGTAGCAGCATCTTCGGAATACTTCTCGCCAACTTCCATAAATCCTTTGTAATCGCCAAGAACCGTATTTTCCAAAAAGTCCATTGCATTCTGTAAACAGTCTACCATACCGCTTACTGCGTTATGTACCTCACCAATAATGCTGTCGATATCACCAACCGCATTCTGGGTCTGTGTAGCCAAAGCACCGATTTCGGTTGCTACAACGGCAAATCCTTTACCGGCCTCTCCTGCTCTTGCTGCTTCAATGGAAGCATTTAAGGCAAGGAGATTTGTCTGAGAAGAAATTTCCATAATATCATGCGTAAGTTCATTAATCTTCTCTACCGCTTCTGCCTGTTTCATCGCAACTTCCGTACGCTGTTTCACTTCTGCATACATTTCATCTGTACGTTTTCCGGCATTTTCCGTCGTTGTCTTTAACTGGTTCGCACGTTCCATCACTTCCGTTGACAGTGTAGCGCCTCTTCCCGAAAGTGCTTCAATACTTTTGGCATTTTCTTTTACAGTTGCAATCGTCTGATTTACTGTATCCGTTGCACTGGCTGCTTCTTCCATCGCTGCTGCGAGTTCTTCCGTCGTAGCCGAGTTATTATTACAGATATCATTGACCTCTGACATATTCACAGTCAAGCCGGTAACATTATCACCCATTTTAATTCCTACCTGGTCAATTAACGCTACCATCGCACGAAGTTTACTTCGCATCTGCTGTACGGCACGCGCCATCGCACCGGTCTCGTCCTTCATACGGACTAATTTCTCACCCTTTTCACTTTTTACAAAATTAAGTTTCGCCGTATCCTCAATAATTCCTGTCAAATCCTTAATTGGACGAATCATCGAACCACTGAGGAAAAATCCTGTAATTGCTGCATATAAAGTTGCTGCAACAATCGCAATAATCATCATATACATCAAGCGGGTGGAATTGCTCTGCACTTCTTTATCTAAAACAGCCATTACCAATTTCATGCCATTCTTCAATGAAACAGCACTTAACATTTTCCTGCTTCCATTATAAGTGTACTCTTTTATTTCGCCCGTCTTTCCGGCCTTCACAAATGAGGCCAGTTCGCCATCCACTTTCTGCAAATCCGTTCCCTGTTTTATATCCTTATGTGACAAAACTTTATTCGATGAATCAACCAAGAAAACATATCCGGAATCAAAACATTTGGCTTTGTCGGCAAGTTGTTTTAACTGATTAAAGTTGATATCCATGCCAACAACTCCAATTGCTTCATTGTCAATCATAATCGGAACAACATAGGAAATCATATATACATTCACATTGGAATTTAAATACGGATCCATCCAAGTTGCCTTTCCATTTTTAACCGGAATATAATACCAGCCCACATGTTCTGCATCGTCTTTGTCAAAACTGCTGAAATCTGTCGGTGTCAATGACTTAAAATCTGCATTCTCACTCTCTTTCGAAGCAAAAATACCGGATGTTGCTTCTGTAAATTCCGGATTATAGCGGATATAATAAGTCATCGCGCCCTTCGTGTTATTCGCACACTGAAGAGCTGTAGTCTCTAACGCCTCCGTACAGGAATCCACGTAGCTGCTGCTGCTTTTAAACTTGTCTACATCCTGAATCTGATTTTTTGTTACATCTGCAAGAGTATCCACCGCAACTTCTACCTGTGAAAGCAGGTTATCGATATCTTTCCCATACCCTTCACTCACTGTCGTCAATTTTTCTTTTGCATCACTGTCGGCAACTGCTCTCGAATTATAATATCCTATAATTCCGCAAATTAAAGCAGCTATAGCCGTTGTTGCTACCAATAGTAACAATATGCGAAATCGCAATGATTTTGATTTCATACACACGCTCCTCCTATCTCATAAGTAAAATTAATGTTATATTTATTTTACTGCTGATAAGGAAAAAATGCAATTATAACTTTACATATTTTTACTTTATTTTTATTTTTTCTTGTGCTCTCCGGTAATTGAGAAAATGACCCATTCCGCAATGTTGCAGGCATGGTCTCCGATTCGCTCAAAGTACTTTGCAATCATAAGTAAATCCGTCGCACAAGCCCCCTCTTCCGGATTACTGCGAATAAGAGAAATTACATCCTCTCTTGACTTAATAAATAAATCATCAATGATGTCATCATGCGCAATGACTTCTTTTGCTTTTTCCTCGTCTTTTTCTACATATGCTTCCACGCTCTGCACAACCATACAAGTCGTTTCTGCTGCCATCTTCCGAATATGCTCCATATCTCTTTTATACTTAGTATCAATTAAATGCAGCGTTACTTCCGAAATATCTGCTGCCTGATCACCAATTCTTTCCATGTCTGTAATCATTTTCAGTGCCGATGAAATTACGCGCAGATCCCTTGCCACAGGCTGCTGCTGCAGCAAAAGTTTCAAGCAGAGATTTTCTATAATCCGCTCTTCCTCATTAATTTCATCATCATAATCAATTACTTTTTCCGCCTGTTCTTTGTCACGGTTATTCAGTGCGCTGATTGCCATGCCGATTGCCTGGCCAATCATATGCCCCATCTGAATCATATCCTGATTTAATTCTGTAAGCTGTCTGTCAAATCGATTTCTCATCATCCAAACCTCCCCGTAATATAATCTTCTGTACGTTTATCCGTTGGCATGGAAAATAATTTTTCCGTTTTGTCCATTTCAACTACTTCTCCAAGAAGGAAAAATACCGTGCGGTCAGATACACGTGTTGCCTGCTGCATATTATGCGTTACCATTACAATTGTGTATTTATCTTTTAATTCCAGTACCAAATCCTCAATTCTTGAAGTGGAAATCGGGTCTAAGGCACTTGTTGGTTCATCCATCAAAATCACTTCCGGCTCTATTGCAAGTGCTCTGGCAATACACAAACGCTGCTGCTGTCCACCGGATAAACCAAGGGCACTTTTTTTCAAACGGTCTTTGAGTTCGTCCCAAATTGCTGCCTGTTTCAGCGACCGTTCAACTATTTCATCTAATTTTGCCTTGGAGTGAATTCCATGAGTTCGTGGACCATAAGCAATATTATCGTACACACTCATTGGAAATGGGTTCGGGTTCTGGAACACCATTCCAACCCGCTTGCGAAGATGATTGACATCAATGTCACCGTAAATATCTTCGCCATCTAACTGAAGGGAACCGGAAATCCGACACCCTTCTACCAAATCATTCATCCGGTTTAGCGATTTTAAAAATGTAGATTTACCGCAGCCGGAAGGTCCGATAAAAGCGGTAATCTCATTCGCCGGAATGTTCATACTGACATCTTTCAGTGCATGAAAATCTCCATAATAGAGATTCATGTTTTGTATGCAAAATTTATCTTCCATATTCATTCTCCATTCTAATTGCCATATTTGTTTTTCCCAACTTTTCGAGCGACAAAATTCGACAACATATTGATTGCAATTACAAGGACCAAAAGAACCACTGCCGTTGCATACGATTCATCCGTATGCAGTCCTTCTTTTGACAAATTATACATATGAACCGATAACGTTCTTGCCGAATCAAAAATGCTGCTTGGCACTTTTGCAATCGTTCCTGCCGTATAAATCAATGCTGCGGTCTCACCAACAATCCTCCCGGTAGCCAAAATAACACCGGATAAAATCCCCGGAACGGCGCTCGGCAAAACTACGTGAAATACAGTTCGCAGTTTTCCGGCACCAAGCCCAAAGCTTCCTTCTCGGTAAGAATCCGGCACTGCCATAAGTGCTTCTTCGGTCGTTCGCATAATAACCGGAAGCACCATAATTGCTAAGGTGAGAGCTCCTGACAAAAGGGAAAATCCCCATTTGCAGTAACCGACGAAGAACAACATACCAAACAATCCATAAACAATCGATGGTATTCCGGTCAGTGTTTCTGCCGTTACACGAATTACACTTACTAATTTGTTCCCTTTCTTCGCATATTCCACCAGATAAATGGCGGCGAAAATGCCAAGCGGAACCGCAACAATCAAGGTTGCCAGTGTCATAAGCACCGTATTAATCAGTGCCGGCATCATCGAAACATTGTCCGATGTATAAGTAAAAGCAAACAGTGACGGTTTCAAATGTGGAATACCATTTGCCAGAATATAAACAATCAGGTATCCTAACACAAATACCGTAATCGCTGCTGCCAAAATTGTAATCAGGTAAAGAACCAGAGAGGACTTATGTTTTGCAAGTGCTTTCCATTTCTGCTTTTGTTTTTTCAAACCATTTGCCATCTAGTCCACCTTCTTTCTCTTTAAGAGTGAGAACAATAAATTGATAATCAGGATAAAGACAAACAGGACAACGCCCGTCGCAATTAACGCTTCGCGGTGTAAATCTGCCGCATATCCCATTTCAATTACTATGTTTGCTGTAAGTGTACGAACACCCTTTAACAAACCGGCAGGCATTCTTGCCTGATTTCCGGCAATCATAATAACTGCCATCGTCTCACCAATCGCACGTCCGACACCAAGAATGATTCCTGCTAAAATTCCGGATTTTGCTGCCGGTACAACCGTACGGTAAACACTTCTCTCATGCGTGGCACCAAGCGCCAGTGCCCCCTCATAATATTTATCCGGCACCGCCTGAATAGCTGCCTCTGATGTTTCAATAATCGTTGGCAGAATCATAATGCCAAGCAAAAGAGATGCCGTTAAAATACTGTTTCCATTTCCACCAAAGGTGTCACGTACCATCGGAACCAGAACAACAAGTCCAAAAAATCCGTAGACAACGGATGGGATTCCGGCAAGCAAATCGACGCCACCTTTTAAGATTCGATACCATTTTTTCGGACAATATTTTGCTAAAAACACTGCCGTCAAAATGCCAATCGGAACTCCTACAATAAGAGCTCCGGCGGTCACATATATACTTCCTAATATCATCGGCAAAATCCCAAATTTGTGATTTCCCGGTTTCCACGCCGTTCCCGTCAGGAAATCGAACAAGCCGATTTCCTTAATTGCCGGGATACCATTTGCGAAGAGAAAGATACAAATTAATGCTACAGCGAGAATCGAAACACAAGCGGCAATCAGAAACACTACTTTCATTGCCTTTTCTTTCATAGCTGCCTCCTTTATTTGATGGCACTCCAGTCGGTGATTGTTCCGCGGAACACATCATTCACCTGTGCTTTTGTCATGTTATCTACTTTGTTTTCGTTATTTACGATTACAACGATTCCGTCTTTTGCAATTACTGTCGGTGTAAGTCCTGCACCTGTTTCACTGTCTTTTAAGTCACGGGATGCCATACCGATGTCACAAGTTCCTTCTGCTGCTGAGTTCATACCTGTTGTGGAATCACTTTCCTGAATTTCAATTTCAGCTCCACTGTTTACTGTCTTATAACTTTCAGCAAGTTTTTCCATAACCGGTGTAACCGAAGAGGAACCAGCTACTACAATTTTACCTTTGGCACCGTTACTCTTGAAAGCACCGGCATCACTTGCTTTGATGTAACCATTAGACTCAATTACTTTCTGTCCGTCTTCACTCAGGATGTAGTTGATGAAATCCTTTGTTACTTCACTTTTCTTATCCTTTGTTGCAATGTTAAACGGACGGGCAATTGCATAACTTCCATTGTTAATGTTATCAACCGTTGGCTCTGCACCGTCAATCTTAAGTCCTTTCACGCTGTCATTTAAAGAACCGAGTGAGCAGTAACCAATTGCATTTTTATCACCGGCTACGGTTGTCATTACGATTTCCGTGCTGTTTGCGATTGTTGCTTCTTCTGTCGTCTTGTCTACTTTCTCTCCGTTCTCCTCATCTTCAACACCAAAAAGTTCTACAAAAGCGCCTCGTGTACCGGAACCATCTTCACGTGATACAACGGAAATTTCCTGTGCTGCATCTGCTGATGTATTCCCTGCATCATTTGTTGTGCTGCTGTCAGAGCCGCCACAGCCGGTAATCATCCCCACTGTCATAACCCCGCATAAAACCATTCCTAATACTTTTTTTGTCATCTTCATTTTTGTTTTCTCCTTTCAATCTTTTCATCTTTCTTTTTCTTTCTTACAAGACCTAGTTTAGGGGGCGAATGTAAAATCTGAAATCATTTCTATGTAAAAAATGCGTAAAAATTTGCAAAAAAATACACCCCATTGACTGCACGCTCTCGCTTAACAGCCGCGCAAGGGTATGGGCATGCTAAATACGCATGTCTCATACCCGCGTGGCTGTATGCAGTCAATGGGGTGTGTGTTTTTGCTACGGAATGGATTGGAAATTAGGTTTGAGAAAAAGTTTCTACCTATATTGCTTTACATATTAAATTTTCCCATCGTCTCCCGCAAAGCATTTACGCTTTCCATCGCATTCTTTGTTTCCTTAGTCATGCTTTCACTTGAATTAGTCATGTTCTGCAAATTCTCATTTACGCTTTCTACCGCAGACGCAAGTTCCATCTGTGCTGAACTTGCATTTTCCAAAACATTTGAAATACTTTGAATTGCGTCCATTACTTCTTCTGCATTATGTTCCATGGAACCGCTTGTTTCCTCATAATAATTTGCGTCTTCTTTATACTGATTCGCAAGACTTGCAAATTTATCATAATCTGCCAAAACTGTCTCATCTAAAAAGACTAATAACTCGTTACTTTCAGTGGACAATATCTTCACACTTTCAAATACTTTCTGCGTCAAGTCATTCACTTTACGAATTTCGTTTGATGTATCTTCACTCAATTGTTTAATTTCTTCCGCAACAACCGCAAATCCTTTTCCTGACTCTCCGGCTCTTGCCGCCTCAATCGAAGCATTTAATGCAAGCAGATTTGTCTGAGAAGCAATTTCTTCAATTGACGCTGAGACAGTTGTAATCTCGCCAATAATTCTTGTCTGCTGAATCGCCATTTGCATACGATTTCTGCTTTCGTCTGCCTTCACCACAGCGCTGTCTTTATCTGTCATTAATTTCTGCACCGCTTCATTGACACGCTCACCAATCTCTTTCGCTTTATCGGACATTTCTTCTGCATGGGATACAAGAATATCCACTGCATGCGTTGTATCCTTGCAAGTTTTATCAATGTTTTGAATACTGGTTGTCTGGGAATCAATGTTTGCTCCGGTTTCTTCCATTGCTGCACTGATTTCCATAATATTCTGATTAATTAAGGAGACCTTGTCATTCGTATTTTCCACTCTGGTATGAATGACATTGGATTCATCTTTTGTTTTGCGAATCACACCAAGAAAACGCTGCTCTAACTCCTGTAATAAATAAGAGATTTCCTCAACCTCATTTTTATGTACATTCTTTTGAGAATCACCGATGACTTTCTCCCGGATAAATGTCTTCATATTTTCAAGTGGCCTCAAATTTTTCTTCACACTGGCAATGGTAAGAAGAACTACGAGAATCAAAAGGACAACCCCGATTCCGACAACTAAAATCACACTCTTCACCACTTGTGTTGTTACTACTGATTCCCGCTCCGTTACACCAAATGTCCATCCGGTAGTTGTAATCTGCGCGGTATGAATAAATTTTGAATATCCATCATAATCTGTTATCTCGGAAGCCTCTTTTACATTAACAGAAAGTGCCTTTGCCAAAGAAGTATTTCCTTCCTCTTTCGGCAGATAATCCTTATTCTGATGCGAAACAACCATGCCATCGGCATCTAACAAAAAGCCCTGAATGTTTTCATCCGTACTTACATTCGAAACAAGTTTCGTCAAAGTATCAATCGTAATATCCGCCAGCACAACCGCCTGTTCGCCTTTTATTTCCAGCGGTTCTGCAATGGTAACAATCATTTTCCCGGAAGCAAAATCTTTATATGGTGCCGTATAAATCAAACTATTTTTCTTAATGGCCTGCTTCCACCAGTCTCTTGTCGTTGGATCCAGATCTATTTTAGAATGGTTTGCAGGAAATACTCCCCCATCATATCCAAAACACAAATAATACATCAATGCCTCTTTATTCTCACTCAAGGTTTTTTCCAGGTAATCCATCACGTGATCCGTATCTTTTGTGTTCATAAAAGCAATCGTATTCGTAATTGTATGTACCGTGTTTGCCTGCCCCTGCAGCCATTCATTAACCACACGTGCATTGGTCTGTGCCTCTCTGCTGACATATTGTCTTGTCTGATTTGTCATGTTTGTTTTTAATGCATTCACACTGACAATTTCGCAGACAATAATTGCTGCAACAATAAAAATTGCTGTGTTTAGTGTAAGTTTCCCCTTAATTGTTTTTTTCATATTCCCCCTCCTTGACATATAAATAATTTACTCATTGTAAGATGTTTTCTCCATCTTCTCCATCAATTCAAGTATCCTTTCTGCCTGCTTCATATCTTTCATCCAATTTCATTTCCCACGTCATATAATTTTCCCTCCATTCTGTGTCACCGCGCATTTCCAGCACACGATGCTGAAGTTTATGAGTGTATTCATCCGTTGGCTGATTCGTACTCAGATAATCCAGATTTTGCCCCATGTCTTACTTATCTCTTATAGTCTAACATCATTTTCTATAACACGCAAAACAAAACATATCACATGTGCGTCCCCTATTCATACGTTTTCATCAGTCCTTTTAACAACTTCTTATCCGAAATCGCTTTTACTTGTTTTGCTGTAATTGTAAACCACTTTTCTTTCTTCTCAAGCGTTCTATACTTGCCAGTCACATCTTCAATCCGGCAATTTCCTTGTTCGTCTCCACAAAAAGTATACACTTTATCCGAGACTACCTTTTCCTGCTTGTCTTTTTGCGCCACACGCACAACTCTTTTATCCGGTGTCGCATTATCCTCATACATATAATCAATTGCCATTTCTACCATGTTCGTTTCCTTTTCAAGTGTAAGCCATTTTTCCCGATTTTTCATATATGTCTTTCCTTCCGCATAATCAAAATCTATATAGCTGACACCTGTATTCACTGTCTGCGTCTGCTTTGTTTCCACATCATAGCAGTAATAATTTTCATAATCCGGCATCGGCTTTCCATACCGGTCTTTCATCGGTTTCTCCGACAAATAAACGGATACCTTGTAAATAATTTTCCCCTTTTTTTCCTGCCTTACATTACTTAAATTTTCATACTTTAAATCTGCAATTTCACAATACCGCCCTACATGCTTTAACACCGTTTTTTTGTTGTCTTTCACCGAAATAGCGAGAAATTCTTTTTTCGATGCGGTGTAAATAACTCCATTTTCCACAGCTCCCGGAATCGCCTTGATTTTTTTCTTTTCATACGTTCCATCTTCATGGAATTTATAGTACAATACCTCAGCAATTTTTTCGCCAATTTCAATTCCCGCTGCCACTTCTTTTGTATCCTTATCAAAAGAAAAGCCGGGCATTTCGTCCATGATTTTTTTCCACTCGCCATTTTTTAATGATATCTGCCACAACCAACTAAAACTATGATACTTAGCAGGCACAGCCATCAATACATAAACATAATCTCCACAGGAAAATAAAAATTCTAACGACCATCTATCCTCCTCGGCATTCTTCTTTTCCTCTTTGTCAGAATTGCTTCCCACCTTACGAAATCCCGACTGGATACTGCCGACATAAAGCGTCGATGATGTCAAAATGTATTGTTTCCCATCCTTTTCCATAATATCTGTTGGCCGGCCTTCTTCAATTGAAATCTCCTTCATGGCCTTTCCCAAAAAATTAAATACAATTAACTTTTCGGCAATCTGCGCAATCACATATTGTCCGCTCTCATTCGCTGCAAATAACGAATCATCATAATTTTCAACATTTTCACGATATGTATATACAGCCGGAACTTTCATTGTCTTTGGATTCCAAAAATAAATCTTTATTTTTGATTTTGTTCCCGAATCAAAAGACACAAACAAGTCCCCCACACGATAACACTCATCCATTGTATTGAATGGAATCGAAAAAGACTCCTGCGAAAGACTTTTCTTAAACTCCTGTTTTTCAATGGTAAATTCTTCCCCTCTTTTTAATCCCTCCCTTGATGTGGAAGAAAAGCTCGCCGTTTTCGCTGCATTTTCTTTTTTGGCAGTGTTCCCCATGTATTTCCCACCCGCACAAAAAATACCAATAACAGCAAGCACCTCCAAGAAAAAGATAACGGGAACCCCTACATAAAACTTTGGTTTACGTGTTTTGTGATGAAAAACATGCATTCCGGCAAAGGCACCTATTACACCAATAACAGCGATAACAAGAAGGGTAGTTTCCGGGATTCTCCACTTATTGTGAACTGCTTTATACTTGTCCACTCCGTAAATCAAAAATACAATTCCATTTAAAATCAAATATGCTGCCAAAAAATACGCTATCATACGTTCCTCCTATTTCTCAATCCGGCTGTCTCCCCGGTCAGTCACAATCCGGTAGCCAACCGATTCCACACGCCTGCTTAAACAATCTTTACACTGTGCCGACTCTTCCCCGGTACATATTTTATTATCATACAGCTCGTACTTTTTCCGCACAGAAACCGGTGATAAATTTGGCATTAATACATTCGCTCCTGCCAATAATCCCTGCTCCCGTCCATCCGGTGCAATTGTTCCAAGTGCTGTCGTCGCAGGAAGCAACACCCCCGGAAACATCAGACGAAGAATACTTAATAATAAAAGTGTCTGCTCATAGGAACCATTTTCTTCTGCACCAAATGGTGTATCCTGATGGGCAAGAAACGGTCCGATTCCAATCATATGGGGCTTCAGTTCCTGCAAAAATTCAAAATCTTCAACAAGACACTCCACCGTCTGTCCCGGCGATCCTACCATAAAACCGGCACCTACTTCATATCCAAGTTCACGTAAGGTAAATAAACATTCTTTACGGTTTTTAAGTTTCATTTCCTGCGGATGCAATTTTCTATAGTGAGCGTCGTCCGCCGTCTCGTGGCGCAGAAGGTAACGGTCTGCCCCCGCCTCACGAAAACATTCATATTCCTCTTTCGTACGCTCTCCGATGGATAGCGTCACTGCACAATCCGGAAATTGTTTCTTTAATTCCCGGACAATCGAAGCCACCCGTTCTTTCGTAAACCAGCCATCTTCGCCGCCTTGCAGCACAAAAGTGCGAAATCCCAATTCATATCCTTCTTTGGCGCAGGACAAAATTTCTTCCGGCGTCAGGCGGTATCGCTCCACTTTTTCGTTACTTTTACGTATCCCGCAGTAATAACAATCATTGCGGCAGATATTTGTAAATTCAATCAGCCCCCGAACAAATACGTCCTTCCCATAAATCTTCTCCCGAACCTCTCTCGCCTGTGCGGCAAGATACTCTCGGTCCTCTCTATTTGCTGTTTCAAGAAGTTGTATCATTTCGTTCCTGTCTAATTTCTTCTCCTGTCGAAGACGCATAATCCTCTCGCGGTTGTTCATCTTCTGATTCCTCCATCTCTTCCGAGGAAGCGTGCAGACACACTTCACTCTGCCCGTGTAATTTTTTTGCTAAGTCAAACTTCAAAATCTGCTTTCGTCTTACATTATGTCCAACAACTTCCCGATATTTTGCATTTACAAATCCAAGAATCTTAGGAAGAGCCTCGCCAACACCCGGCACATCATAATACACCGCCACTACTACATAATTCATCGGCCCGGTCTGGTAAAGCTGCAAATCGGCAAAAAATTCACCACAATTCTCCTTCAGATATGCATCAAGATACTTTACCAGCGCACAGTAACGCTCCTGCCATCCAGCATTTACATAGGACATACTGACATCATACAAAAAATTATTCTTTTCTGACATATAAATCCCCAAAGAAATATCTTCACATTTATTATATGAAACTCCTCTGTTTTTGTCATCCTTTTTTCAAATGTTTGTTGCTTTTAAAATTTTTAGGTTGCCGTAAATTAGCAGGAAAAGTTTGTGGTTCGTGAGCGCTCACGCTCAACAAACGCGTAGGGGTATCGGCATGCAAAATACGCAATGCCTGATACCCACGTGTTTGTACTCACTTACCACAAATCTTTTCCTGCTAATTTACGGCAACCTAAAAAGATAAGCAACTAACATTTGCTGCAAACCGGTTGTCCGAGTGCGGTTTCTTATATTTTGAAACAACTCTTTTACATTTATTTTTTTCAAAGAGTTGCATTTTTGCGTCACATTCAACTTTCATCAAGAAAATATATAAGAAAAAGACAACCTAAACAGTGAAAATTGTACCGACCCCCAAATGTTAGACCAAAAATCTAACGAT
>ULUL01054382.1_pt1 | contig 34224 bp, 28 predicted proteins | sample 1958481 | NCBI WGS metagenome assembly ULUL01 (sample SAMEA4835759, study PRJEB28245) | human gut metagenome | biome: gut microbiome; material: fecal sample | place: Denmark | collected 2008 | reverse complement strand
TGATTTCTTATTTCGACATTTCTATATGCCATTGTTCAAATTGAACTCTTTGTTACCACCTTTTTAAGCTCCACGGCTTTAACTATGGTTACTTCTTAGGAGGCGTGTGCTCTATCTTGCTGAGCTACAAAACTCACAACGAAGACATTATACCATGTTTTCAATTCCAAGGCAAGATGCTTTTTTCTGACAGTTCACTCACACATTCTTGGCCATTAATATATTTCTGGGAAATTAATATATCCCAAAAGCCAGATCGCACCTTTGAAGCGCCTTCCAGCTTTGGGCTCGCCCATTAGGTCCTTTTCATTGATCACAATATCAAAGCACAAGCTATTGCAGTTAAGCTTCATTTGATAGAGCTTTTCTCCTGTGAGGCTGTTGACCTTTTGATTGACCTCCAGAATTTCTCCTAAGACAGAATACTGGTCGCATTCCATGCCGTATGGCATAAAATAGGTATCCACCAAGCTGAACACATCTTCCTTCTGAATTTTTTTGGATATAGCAGTGTACATATCCATATCTTCCAAGGTCAGCGTCTCTATGGCGTCCTCGTCGCCCTTTCTGGCTGCCGCCAGAAGGTTATTTCTAGTGGCTGTGTCCCGTTTTACCTTACGGCGTTGCTCTTCATCTTTTTTGATGGGCAGCATGATCACACCGCTGACGGAAAGTCCGGTTAATGTCAGACTGGTACCCTTAATGGGCAGCTTTCCCTGGCATTGCGCTTTTACATAGGGAATCATATTCTGTAAATAAAAGATCAGAGAAATTCCAACATTCATGTCATCGCAGATACCGCCGTAGGACTCTCTTGCCGCATGCCGCTCCACGTTCACATCCTCAGTTGTAGTCACCTCATTTCCCATCAGATAGGGATAATAATACTCATAGATGAAGTGATCCTCCTCGTCAAATTCCCCGCAAACTGCGATTCCAATATCTTTGGTGAAATTTTTGCGAAATTCACCTAAAAGAACATTTTCCTGATTCATGGTATAATACCGCTCATCCGCATGAAGGATCACATTTGTGAGAAGCTCCTTCAATCTCTTTCTGTCTGCGTATTCGCTAAATCCCACAGCACGCATGAATTTATGCAAAAATTTCACCTTCTTTCCTGATATTATCTGGTTTAATCATCCATCACTTTTATTATTTGCAAATCATATAAAAGAAACATCTTATCAAATGGATACAAAATCCCCCCATATGAGCACAATAAGCCTTACAGAAACGATACCATGCTCAATAGTGCTATGTTTCTCTTTCTATTTTAGCATATTTTACGCTTTCAAGAATTCCTGTCCGCCCATGTATGGTCTTAACACTTCAGGGATTCTTACACTTCCGTCTGCCTGCAGATTATTCTCCAGGAAGGCAATCAGCATACGGGGAGGTGCTACTACTGTGTTGTTCAGGGTATGTGCAAAATACTTGCCCTTTTCACCGTTTACACGGATCTTCAGTCTTCTGGCCTGTGCATCTCCTAAGTTAGAGCAGCTTCCCACCTCAAAGTACTTCTTCTGTCTGGGAGACCATGCTTCTACGTCAATGGACTTCACCTTCAGATCTGCCAGATCACCGGAACAGCACTCTAATGTTCTTACAGGAATGTCCATGGAACGGAACAAGTCTACAGTATTCTGCCACAACTTGTCAAACCACATCTTGGAATCCTCAGGCTTACATACTACGATCATTTCCTGCTTTTCAAACTGATGGATACGGTACACGCCTCTCTCCTCAATGCCGTGGGCACCCTTCTCCTTACGGAAGCAGGGAGAATAAGAAGTCAGAGTCTGAGGAAGCTTTTCCTCGGGGATAATGGTATCAATAAACTTACCGATCATGGAATGCTCAGAGGTTCCGATCAGGTACAGATCTTCTCCTTCGATCTTATACATCATGGCATCCATTTCTGCGAAGCTCATAACGCCGGTTACAACATTGCTTCTGATCATAAAAGGAGGAATGCAATACGTAAAGCCTCTGTTGATCATGAAGTCTCTTGCATAAGCCAATACTGCAGAGTGCAGTCTTGCAATGTCTCCCATCAGATAGTAGAAGCCGTTTCCTGCTACCCTTCCTGCGCTGTCCAGGTCAATACCGTTGAATTTTTCCATGATCTCGGTATGGTAGGGAATCTCAAAATCAGGAACTACGGGCTCGCCATATCTTGTAATCTCTACATTTTCGCTGTCATCCTTACCGATAGGAACAGAAGGATCAATAATATTGGGAATGACCATCATATTCTTGGTGATCTTTTCCTGTAATTCTGTTTCCTTAGCCTCCAGCTCTGCTAATCTCTTAGCATCTGCCGCAACCTCTGCCTTTTTTACTTCTGCCTCTTCCTTCTTTTTCTGTGCCATCAATGCACCGATTTCCTTGGAAATCTTATTTCTTCTTGCACGAAGCTCATCTGCCTCTTGCTGTACCTTTCTGCTTTCTGCGTCCAGCGCTACAACCTCATCTACCAAAGGTAGCTTTGCATCCTGGAATTTTTTGCGGATATTTTCCTTTACCGCCTCGGGATTTTCTCTCAAAAACTTTATATCGATCATCATGTCCTCCATTCTTCCGCTTTTACGGAAAGTAGTTTCTTCTATATTTTTAATTTTATTTCTGACTCATGGCAATTTCCAGCGCCTCTTTTTCTTCCTCTCCCAGTAAAAGGCTGCTTTCTCCGGCTTTGATCTCCTTTGTATAAGAATAGCACCCTTCGGCACTATGTACGGAATTGATGATAAAACCATTGTTATTATTATCCAACAGACACAGACTGAAGCTGAGCTGTCCGCCCATCTGCTGGAACGCATCATATTTTACCAGTCCCATCTTTTGATAGGAATGTTCAAATTTTCTGCGCAGCTCCCTCATTTCTTTCTTATTCTTGTCTGCATCTATTTTCAAAAATTTATTATCTTCTATTAAGGAGATAATATCCTGTTCCATGCTCATTCCATCATTTCCCATCAGGAAACGATTCAGTCTCTTTTTCAATTTACTGGCTTGGACCATTTGTACAATGATCAGAATCAGCAATACTAATATCATGACAAGCATTCCTATCAAAATATAAGCAATGTCAATCCCCCCTAAACCGATCCCATCCAGTAATGCACTGTATCCTGTGATCATTTATCCTCCACTTTCTTTCTATGTTGCGTTTGTGCTTTATTCAGCATTACAGTCTGCCTATCCATCCATATCCTTATACAGGTATGAAATCTGCCTGCATGAGTGTGCCGGAAAACTGTAATTCTTATCTGCCGATCATTTCCAAAAGTCTGTCCAGATCGTCATGATTATAAAACTCAATTTCAATTTTGCCCGCGCCATTTCCTTTTGCACTGACTGTTACCTTGGTACTCAGACGTTGCTTTAATTTTTCTCCGATATCGGAATAAATTGCCTTCAGAGTCTCATCCTCTTTCTTCTTGGGCTTTTCCGGCTTTTTTCTGTCCTTTACCAGCTTTTCTACTTCTCTTACGCTGAGCTTTTCATCAAAGATCCTCTGGGCCAAAGCATACTGTTCCTCCGGATCCTCTACTGCAAGAAGTGCTCTGGCATGGCCGGTACTGATCATGTCATCGATCAGCATCTGCTGTACCTCATCACACAGCTTTAAAAGTCTCATGGAATTGGTCACAGCTGTTCTGCTCTTAGAGACACGTTCTGCTACTTCGTCCTGTTTTAGATGGAACTCGTTCAAAAGTCTCTTATAGGCCTGCGCTTCTTCAATCGGATTCAAATCCTCTCTCTGGATATTTTCAATCAGGGAAATTTCCACAATTTCCTGTTTGGAATATTTTCTGATAATGACAGGAACTTCCTTTAAGCCAGCCAATTTGGCAGCTCTCCATCTTCTCTCCCCTGCTATAATTTCATAATGATCTTCCTTATCCTGTACCAGGATCGGCTGCAGCAATCCAAACTGCTTAATGGAATCAGCCAGCTCCTGCAGAGAATCCTCGTCAAAGTTCTTTCTGGGCTGTTCTCTGTTAGGCTCTACCTGCGTAATTTTGACTACTACCTGTCCGGCGTCTTCTTTGGTTTTGCTCTTCTCTTTTTCCTTCTTGGTTTCCCCTACTGTATTGGGGATCAACAGGTCCAACCCTTTTCCCAATCCTCTTGCCGCCATTATTTTTTCCTTTCTACTTCCGTTTCCTGTTGTTTCTGATCACTTCCTCAGCCAGTGTAAGATAAGCCTCTGCTCCTGCTGATTTGGGATCATACAGGTTGATAGGCTGTCCATAGCTGGGTGCCTCTGCAAGTCTGATATTTCTGGGAATCACTGTTTTAAAAATATGCTGATTCAGATTCTGCTTTACGTTTTCCACTACCTGCATGGAAAGATTGGTTCTGGAATCATACATGGTAAATACAACGCCTTCCATATCCAAATCCGGATTTAGTCTTTCCTTTACCAGATTTACGGTATGAATCAGCTGGCTCAATCCCTCCAAAGCATAATACTCACACTGAATTGGCACAAGCACACTGTCTGCTGTGGTCATGGCATTGATAGTCAGCACATTCAGGGAAGGCGGGCAGTCTATGATGATAAACTGATACTGATCTTTGATATAATCTACTTCATCCTTCAGAATATACTCTTTTCTATCTACACCGATCAGCTCGATTTCCGCAGCTGACAAATTTACATTTGCCGGCAGGATAGAAACTTTCGGCAGCACATCCTTTAAAATGCATTCTGTGATACTGCATTCTCCCAGCATCAACTCATAGATTGTATTGTCCAGTTCATTCTTTTCCACGCCAAAACCACTCGTTGTATTTCCCTGGGGATCCGTATCGATCACTAATACCTTTTTTCCTTTTGCAGCCAGACATGCCGCCAGATTAATAGCCGTGGTAGTCTTTCCCACTCCGCCCTTCTGATTTGCCACTGCAATCACTTTTCCCATATGTGCTCACCTTTCACATTTTTCGCTTATTGCAATTCCTTCTCGGACTTTTACTCCTTTGCTTTTCTGATTATAACACTTAACGCTTTTGAAAGCTATATATAACTTGCCGAATTATAAGAAATGTTTCACGTGAAACATTGACGTTATGTTATTACAAGTTCACTCGTACATTCGTGCGGGCAGATTTCATGTTTACATGAAAATCTGTCTGTATGAATGTACGAAGGAAGCGCCACGATATGAGCATTGCGTCTTGCAGACGCAACTAATGAGCTGCGCAAGCAGCGGAGAGCCACAAAGTGGCGGTTTTGCGAATGGCGCGGGTGAACTTCACTCGTACATTTTTGTAATGTTTCACGTGAAACATTTGATTGAAACTTTCCAAGAAAGTGGGTATAATATTTTTATCAGTTTTAAGAAAGGGATGGTGTTTATAATGAAGAAGGGAAAAGGAAAAGCACTTATCGTACTAACCGGTCTTGCTGCGGCAGGTCTGCATTTGCTAAACAGATATGAATATACACAGGCCACCTCTCCGGAATCAGTTTCTTCTATAGGAAGCAGCACTTATAAATGGAGATTTGGCAATATTTCTTATACCAAAGCAGGACAGGGCACTCCTCTTCTGCTGCTCCATGATCTCACTCCCGGAAGCTCTTCCTTTGAATTTTCCAAATTACAATCAGAACTGTCAGCCACCTACGAAACCTACGCTTTAAATCTTCTGGGTTATGGTTCCTCCGAAAAGCCTGAGCTGACTTATACCAATTATTTATATGTCCAGCTGATCACTGATTTTATCAAAAATGTGATCAAGCGTCCAACTATTGTAATAGCCAGCGGCATGACCATATCTGCTGTTTTTATGGCAGACTATGCCGGGAATGCCATGATCACCAGGGTAATTGGCATAAATCCTCCAGACCTTTCTTTTTTAAGTCAGGTTCCTTCTCTTAGCACACGCCTGCAAAAGAAGCTTATCGAACTGCCGATCATCGGTACCTTTCTCTATAACAAAGCCACCAGCCGAAATGCTTTTGAAAAAGCATTTAAAAGCGAATACTTCTACAATCCTTATAATGTGGAAGATACCTTTATATCTGCCTATTTCCGAGCTGCTCATATTCCCAACTATCATTCCAGGATCACCTATGCAAGTTTCCTTGGAAGGCACTTAAATGTCAATATTTCTCATGCTCTGCGTGCAATGGAGGATCCTGTCTGCCTGATCACCGGTGAGCATCAGGATGGAGAGGCTGAAATTGTCAAAGCTTATCTAAAGTATAATCCTTCCTTCCATCTTGTAACCATTCCTGTAACAAGAAAGCTTCCTCATTTAGAGAGACCGGACGCAACTGCTGAATGCATCCGCACATTTCTAAATAATGATAAATAAATACAGGTAGTTCAGAATTACAGAGCAAGACAAAGGAAAAAACTTTTACTTGTTTCATTCAAAAGTTCAAAAAACGCAAGGCCAGAAATATATTACCGTATATTTTGTACAGATCAAAAAAAGACAGAATCTCTGTGAAGAGTTTCCGTCTTTTTTATACAATTTATTTTTTAAATAAGCGGTTCTTTTGCAGGCAGTCCTGCTTTTCTTGGATACTTCGCCGGGGTCTTTTTTATCTTATGGATGATGACCAGATTTCTGTAGATATCGGAATCAGGAAGTGTAAACTCCTCTTGATCTATGATTTTTCCACCCAGAAGTGAAATTGCCCTTCCTGCTCCGTCAATTTCCTCTGCGATTTTTTCCGATTTATACGGGATAAAATAACCGCCCTCCTTTACATAGGGGAGACAATATTCCGAAAGTGTCGACAGATTTGCCACTGCCCTGGACACACATAGATCAAAGCTTTCCCTCAGCCGCCCCGGCTTTGCATAGTCTTCTGCTCTTCCATGGATTGCTTTTATCCCCTGGAGTCCAAGCTTTTCAATCACTGCATTTAAAAACTGTACCCTCTTATTCAAAGAATCCAACAAAGTGACCTTCAAATTTGGAAAAGCAATCTTTAGTGCTAGCCCCGGAAAACCTGCGCCAGTTCCAACATCAATCATCCTCAGGGATCTATTTAAATCTACTACATCAGACATTCCTAGAGAAAGGCTATCAGCAAAATGCTTCTTCATTACATCTTCATATTCCGTAATGGCCGTCAGATTCATCACCTGATTCCACTCCACCAGCATTTCATAATATTGAAGGAACTGCTCGATCTGCTTATCCGTGAGGGTAATTCCAAAGGCAAGGATATCCTTTTCAAACTGTTCTGTATTGTACTTTTGCATTTACAAACTCCTCTTCTCATAACTATACTTTTTTCTAATTTTCAAAAAAATGATTGGCTAATAACACATATCCTTGGATACTCTATAAATGCGCTTATACATTATTATTTTTTTACATGCTTGATATGTTCCAAATATACCAGCAATACAGAAACATCCGCAGGGGACACTCCGGAAATACGTGAGACCTGACCCACAGAAACCGGACGGAACATTTTAAGCTTCTGTCTTGCTTCCAGCCTTAAGGAAGGTACTTCGTCATAATTCAGATCCTTGGGAATACTTTTATTCTCCAGCTTTTTAAACTGCTCCACCTGCCGCAGCTGTCTTACAATATAACCCTCATATTTAATTTCAATCTCTACCTGCTCTTTTACATCCTCAGGAAGAGGCTGTCTATCTGGATCAATGGGTTCTATTTTTTCATATCCCAGTTCTGGTCTGCAGATTAACTCTGCCAAGGAAGCCGCCGTTTTTAAGCCTGAACTTCCCATCTTTTCCAGAAAGCTTTGTATCTCATGATTGGCACCCACATTAGTACTCTTTAGTCTCTCTACTTCCTTTTCAATAGCTGTTTCCTTCTCAAGAAGCTTCTGATAATCTGCTTCCGATACCAGTCCCACTTCATATCCTTTTTTCCGAAGTCTTCTGTCCGCATTATCCTGACGGAGCAAAAGCCTGTACTCTGCTCTCGAGGTCATCATACGATAAGGCTCTCTGTTATCCTTTGTCACCAGATCGTCGATCAGTACGCCGATATAGCTTTCCGATCTGTCTAAGATCAGCGGCTCCTTCCCCTGAATTTTTCTGGCAGCATTGATACCGGCGATCAGACCCTGGCTGGCAGCTTCCTCATAACCGCTGCTTCCATTAAACTGTCCTGCGCTGAACATTCCCTCAATATCCTTAAATTCCAGCGAAGGGTACAGCTGTCTGGCATTGATGCAGTCATATTCGATGGCATAAGCGTTTCTGACCATTTGGCAATGCTCCAGTCCCGGCACCGTGCGATACATGGCAATCTGCACATCCTCCGGCAAAGAAGATGACATACCTCCCACATACATTTCATTGGTATATAATCCTTCCGGCTCAATAAATACCTGGTGTCTTTCCTTGTCTGCAAATTTCACAACCTTATCTTCAATAGAAGGGCAATACCTGGGGCCCGTCCCTTCTATGATTCCCGCATAAATAGGAGACCTGTCCAGATTTGCTCTGATGATCTCATGTGTCTTCTCATTGGTATAAGTAAGCCAGCAGCTGACCTGCTCCTTTTGCACACTCTCCGGATCGGTAGAGAAAGAAAAAGGTACTACTCTCTCATCACCAAACTGTTCTTCCATCTTGGAAAAGTCAATGCTTCTCTTATCCATTCTGGCTGGCGTCCCAGTCTTAAACCGGCGCATCTCAATCCCCATCTCCTTTAGAGAGTCCGTCAGGTGATTTGCTGCCTGCAGTCCGTTAGGACCGGTATAGGTGATCGCTTCTCCGCAAAGGCATCTTGCCTTTAAATAGGTTCCGGTACACAAAATTACCGCCTGGCACTCATAAACCGCTCCTGTATAGGTTTCCACTCCCACAATTTTCTTCTTGGTTCCATCCTGGCTCTCCGGTATCCTCTCCCACAGGATTTTACACACCTCTGCCTGTCTTATGGTAAGATGCTCCTGGTTTTCCAACACTCTTCTCATAGAACGGCTGTATTCCGCCTTGTCTGCCTGTGCCCGCAAGGAATGCACTGCCGGCCCTTTAGATACGTTCAGCATTTTGGACTGAATGAAGGTTCTGTCGATATTTTTTCCCATCTCACCTCCAAGTGCATCCAGTTCCCTCACCAGATGTCCCTTAGAAGAACCTCCCACGTTGGGATTGCATGGCATTAGTGCTATGCTGTCCACACTTACCGTAAACATCACTGTCTCAAGCCCAAGCCTGGCACAGGCTAACGCTGCCTCGCACCCGGCATGTCCCGCACCGATCACGCACACATCCACCTTTTCTCTATGTTCTGACTTCATACTACCTGTTTTCCTCCATTTTACTTTCCCATGCAAAATCTGGAAAAGATTTCATTCACTAAATCCTCTCCCACTTCTTCTCCGGTGATCCGTCCCAGAGCCGCATAAGCACTCATCAGATCAATGGAATAGAAATCTTCCGGCATGCCTGCATTGATACTGTTTTCCACCTGCTTTAAGCTTTCTTCTGCTTCCTGCAAGGCTTCTTTATGACGCATATTAGTGATCACCAGCTCTTCATTTCCAGAAATCTCTCCTTTGAAAAACATTTCCTTCACCACATATTCAAATTCTTCGATTCCGGTATTTTCTCTTGTAGATGTCCTCACTATACGGACATTTTGATTTCCTGTCAGCTCGTAAATATCCTGTTCTGTCACAATCTGTTCCAAATCTGTCTTATTCAGGAGAACAATTGTCTTTTTACCACGGATAATCGGTACAATCTCCCTGTCATTTTCATCCAAAGGAACCGAACCATCCACCATATAAATGATCAGATCCGCCTCTCCTGCATACTTCTTGGCCCTGTCCACACCAATCTTTTCTACCAGATCCTCCGTATTGCGGATCCCCGCTGTATCGATCATATTTAATCCAATACCATGGAGCCTGATATGCTCTTCCAGTACATCTCTTGTGGTTCCTGCGATCTCTGTTACAATGGCCCTCTCCTCTCCTACCAAAAGATTCATCAGAGAAGATTTCCCTGCATTGGGCTTTCCCACAATAACAGTTTCTATGCCTTCCTTCATCAACCTGCCATCATCTGCAGATTGTATCAGTCTTTCTACCGTTCCTCCTACCTCTTTCACAATCCCGGAAAGCCGCTTAGGATACCCATCCAGACTGATATGCTCCGGATCATCCAGCGCTGACTCTATAAACGCAATTTCGTATATTAGTTTCGCACGAAGGGCTTTTATTTTTTTCTCCAATTCTCCCTTTAGCTGCTTTACCGACGCATTCAACGCCAGCTCATTCTGAGACTGGATCACATCCATCACCGCTTCTGCCCTGGATAAGTCGATTCTGCCATTCAGAAAAGCTCTCTTGGTAAACTCTCCCGGCTCAGCCAGCCTGGCGCCATGCTTCAGAACACACTCTAACACCTTCTGCAACACCAGCACGCCGCCATGACACTGCAGCTCCACCGTATCCTCCGCTGTAAAGCTCCTAGGACCTTTCATTACAACAGCCATTACTTCATCTATAATATGATCTTTCCAATTTTCCTCATCTTCCTTTTCTACCACAAACCCATAATGCACGGTATGTGACGGCACCGTCAGAAGCTTTCTCTTCCCTCCCGGTATCCGAAACACCCTGTCAGCCACCGCAAATGCATCCGCTCCACTAATTCTCACAATCCCAATTCCTGATTCTGACAGTGGTGTCGCAATAGCGACAATCGTGTCATTTTTCATTTTATTTCCAATGCCTCCAAATCTAATTACTGTTTACCTTAATTAATTTCAATAAATATATATTTTATCTAATTACATCTGTTATTATTTTGTAAATAACAGATGTAACTATTTATTATTTGTCTTTTTTATCCGGATTCATATATAAGAAAAGCCACAGCAAACACTGATGCGCCCATCTTCTTACGATTTAGCGCTGTATTGCTGCAGCCTTCCTTGTGTCTGCTCATTTCTTATAAATATTGGCTTCTCTCTTTCAATCTAATTTTTCGCTACTAAGCTAAAGCCCTCAAACTCTTTAGCGCTTCAGCGCCACCACCACATGTCTGAACGGTTCTTCCCCTTCACTATAAGTAGTGACATATCTGTCATTCTGCAGTGCAGAGTGGATAATTCTTCTCTCATAAGGATTCATGGGCTCCAAAGAAACACTTCTCTTGGTTCTCTTCACCTTATAAGCAATATTCTTAGCCAGATTCTCCAGTGTCTCTTTTCTTCTTAATCTGTAATTCTCGGTATCTACCTTAACACGGATATAATCCTCCGCATCCTTATTGACTACCAGAGAAACCAGATACTGCAAGGAATCCAGGGTCTGCCCTCTTTTACCGATCAGGACGCCCATCTCCTCTCCCCTTAAATCAATATCCATATTTTTCTCTGCTTCATCATAGGAAACATCCACAGTCACGATCATATCCATTGCCGCAAAGACATCTGCCAGAAATTTCTTTGCCTCCTCCTTCGGAGAAAGCGCCTTAACCCCCGCCTTGATCACAGCAGGCTTTGCACCCAGTCCTAAAAAGCCGTTGCTTCCTTCCTCGATGACCTCGTAATCCAGATTATCGCTGGTTACGCCAAATCTCTTGCAAGCCTCTGTTATCGCATCATTCACAGTTTTTGCACTAATTTCAATATATTCCATAGTAATCTCCATTCCTGCGCAGCTTCCGGACTGCGCTGCAAATCTTCGCCATCTCCTTTTGGTTCGTCAATGATATGGACATTTACGCACCAAAAGGATTTGCACCCCAAACTTTTCTTTCCGATTCGTGAATAGAATAACCTCTTACTTTTCCTTACCCGAACTGTCCTTACTGCTGCTCTTATTGTCCTTATTGTTCTTCTCGTTGTACTGCTTTACCATACTGGCTCTTGCCATCAGACTGCCCGGCTTTGCATTTCCGTTATTATAATACTCCGTTGCCTTCTTCATGGCAGCATCCTTTTGTTCCTGTGTCATATTGGATCTGACATTGGCTCTATTCTGGATGTTTCTGGTATTTACCCCATTATAAGCATTCAGCTTTTCCTGGGTTTCCTTCATCTTTGCAATCTTTTTTGCACTCTTTTCAGAGTTCTGAGCGATGATCTTATCAAAGTCCATCTTGTCGATGTGCTTATTGACTAAAATCTGCTGAATGCTTCTCACCACGCTTCCGGCTACCCAGTAAAGACCCATACCACAGGGAAGAGAGAAACAGAACCATGCTGACATCAAAGGCATCAAGGTATTCATCATCTTCATGGACTGTGCCATGCTGTTGGCAGTGTCATTTCCTTTACTGTTAGAGGAGGTATCCTGAGAAGGCATCAGCTTTACATTGATCCACTGTGTCACTGCAGACAATACCGGGATTGCGATAGCTCCGATCACAAGTCCCCAGGCACCTGCTGCATAAGCGGTCCTGATAATATGCTGAGGGGAGTTTCCAATGTTCAATCCAAGGAAGTTATTGTAAATATCGATCAGGCCTCTGGTTCCCTCACTGCTGATGATCAGTTTTCCTTCATAAGTCAGATCATTTAAACTGTAGTGGGAAGCAATGGTCGCCAGGTCAGTGCTGGAAAGCTTGTTCAGCACATCAATGATACCATTTTTTAAATTGCTGTCTGTGATATGTCTTCCATACATAGCCACGGTGTTGGCAATAGTATCAACTCCGGAATTCTGCAGGAAATTTCCTCCATCCATGGAAATGATCTTATCAGCCAGCACGCCGAAGGTCTCGCCAATTCTGGTAACATAAGCCGGCATAGCCTGGATAACCTGGTACAATGCAAACAAAATAGGCATCTGGATCAAGAGCTGCACACAGCTGCCTGCCGGAGATACGCCATACTTTGCATAAACGGCCTGAACCTCCTGGTTCTGTGCCATCATGGAATCATTATCCTTCTTATTTTTATATTTTTCGTTGATAGCCTGAATCTCAGGATTCATCTTCGCTGAAAGCTTTGAGAATTTCTGCTGCTTGATGGTCAGCGGAAGCATCAACAGGTTTACTACAATCGTAAACAAAATAATTGCCAGACCAACATTCGGGATACCTACAAAGTTCAACACAATAAAGATCCCGTTCATGATCTTACCCAATACCCAGGCAACCTGTCCTATAATAAAGGTAGAGTTCTGGGTCAAAAGAATCATATCCATTTATCCTCCTAGCATCACCGCATCCCGTTCTAAGGCACAGGATCATATCCTCCTTTTGAAAAAGGATTACACCTTAATATCCTCCATGCAGCCAAAAGCCCGCCCTTTATGACGCCATATTTTTCAATAGCCTCCAGCCCATACTGGGAACAGCTTGGCACATAAGGGCATTTCGTTCCCTTATAAGGAGAAATATATTTCTGATAAAACCTGATCGCGGCGATCAACACTTTTTTCATAGTAACCTCAAAACCTCATGACCGGTTAAGTATGCCCCTATTAAGGTCTATGTTCCTTTTTCTCTTCCGGTCCGTCCAGCTTCACAATATGGTGAAGCCTTCCTAAATGAAGCATCGCGCTTTCCACTTCCCTAAAACCTGCTGTTTTTGCACTCTGCCTCGCAACGATTACAATATCCAAACCACTATTGAATATCTCTTCCTGTAATCGGTAGCTTTCTCTGACCAGTCTTGTGACATGATGCCTCACAACACTGTTCCCAACCTTCTTGCTCACACTAATTCCGATTCTGTTGCCTGCAAGGCCATTTTCCTTAACGTACATGATCAAATACCTATTGGCATATGACTTTCCATTCTTGTAGACATCCTGAAACTGGTGATACTTTTTAAGTGATTCCGAAAATTGCATTTTTCCTCCAGATACCTTTTTCCATAGCTTCCAAAATCGTTACAGTCCACACCATTCGTAAAGCCTTCTGACGAAGGCTTTGCCGCTACTTCATGGCTCTCCGCTGCTTACGCAGCCCATTTTTGATCCTTACCTATGTGCATAACCTTACAGCACCTAATACTGCATATACTTAGGAAAAAAGCATGGAAAAAAAGGCCACATTACTGTGACCTATGCTGACAAGCTCTTTCTTCCTTTAGCTCTTCTTGCTGCTAAAACTTTTCTTCCGCCGGGAGTACTCATTCTGGCTCTGAAACCGTGAACCTTAGATCTGGATCTCTTCTTAGGCTGAAATGTCATCTTCATGGATAGTGCACCTCCTTTTTAAAAAGCCTCTATCGAAAGCATTCATCTTATTTTTTAACCAAGCTATTAATACCAGCTTCTCGGAAAATAGCATATTGATTGTAATGGATAAATCCCCTTCTGTCAAGCAAAACCCGCATTTTTCCAAAAGAAAATCCATCCCTCTTTCCCCGAAACGATCCCCTAAAAAAAATTTTAAGGACTTATCCACTGGAATATACACAGAAAAACTGTCAACATCGAGTTATCCACTGCCTGTGAATTATTTGTGGATAACTTGAAATCACACTCTGGAAACCCTGTGTAAAACCTGTGCAAATGTTGATAAATGCGGGATAAATCCTGGTGGTCCTACTTTTCCACATTTTTTTCCACTTATCCACATTTACTTCCACATATAGTGTTGATCCGACCAGTTATAACCATATTTATCAACATTATGTGGATAACCTTATCCATAGGGATGTTTAAAAGTAATGTTTGAAATATCCACAACTTTATATTAATATATGGATGTGGATATCTTTTTACACTGCGCGGACGCCTTGTCTTTTCTGGTCTCCCGGCACTTATCCACAGGCCAAATTTAAGTAAAAAAGCCATTCCTTTTTCCGGTTTTCCACCTGTTGATAACCTCTTAGCTGTTACGTTACTGTTCACAGGGAATACTGTCTGTTTTATCTGGATTTCGGAATTACGTCTGGCTTGTTTGTGTTCTGCAAAAATATACTTACTAAATAGCGTTATCACGCAAAAGAAAGGCTGTACTATGGACGGGATCCGAGAAAACTGGAACACTATTAAAGAAACCATCAGAAGAGAATATAATCTGTCCAATATTTCCTACAACACCTGGGTGGAACCTCTGGAGTTCCACAATGTGGTAGATGATGTGGTCAATATTGTCATTCCTTCCGACAAGGCGCATGCTCTGAATTACATTTCTAATAAATATAAGAGCTTTTTTCAGGTGACGATCACAGAAATGTTCGATCACAATTATGATATTAACTTCATATTAGAGAAGGATGCGCAGGCCGTATCGGATCCAGGCGAACCGGAAGTCTCCATGGCTGCGCCTTCTTATAATATGAATTATGACAGCGCCAACTTAAACCCCAAATACAAATTCGACACTTTTGTGGTAGGAAGTAACAATAAGTTTGCCCATTCTGCCTCCCTGGCTGTGGCCGAATCTCCGGGCGAAGCCTACAATCCTCTGTATCTATACGGCGGTGCCGGACTAGGCAAGACCCACCTGATGCATTCCATCGGTCATTTTGTCTTAGAACAGAATCCTAATATGAAGGTTCTCTATGTCACCAGTGAAGAATTTACCAACGAGGTGATCGAATCCATCCGAAGTGGTAATGCTGCAGCCATGACCAAGCTTCGTGAAAAATACAGGACCGTGGATGTGCTCATGGTCGATGATGTCCAGTTTATCATCGGTAAGGAAAGTACCCAGGAAGAATTTTTCCACACCTTCAATGTGCTCCACGCTGCAGGCAAACAGATCATCCTTTCCTCAGATAAGCCCCCCAAGGAGATGGAAACCTTGGATGAGCGTTTTCGTTCCAGGTTCGAGTGGGGACTGATCGCAGATATCCAGCCCCCTGACTATGAGACCAGGATGGCAATCCTTCGCAAAAATGCCGAAACCTGCGACAGAGTCATCGACGAGGAGATCATCAAATATATTGCCACCAACATTAAATCCAATATCCGTGAATTAGAGGGCGCCTTCAATAAGATCATCGCCTTTGCCAAGCTAAACAAGGTGGACCTGACCCTTTCCTTGGCAGAGGAAGCCTTAAAAGATGTGATCTACCCCAACAAGCCAAGGGAGGTAACGCCGGCTCTCATTATTAATGTAGTGGCTGAGCATTTCGGCGTAAAACCGGAGGACATCACCTCCAAAAAGCGTAATTCCGAATTTGTCCAGCCCAGACAGGTAGTCATGTACCTTTGCAGGGAGCTTACGGATACTTCTTATACCAATATAGGAAAGCTCCTGGGAAAGAAGGACCATACCACCATCATCCACGGAGTCAATAAGATCACCGAGGAACTGAAGCTAAATGAAGAGCTGAAAAATAAGGTGGATATCATCCAGAAAAAGATCAATCCTGCGTAAGCGCCTTGTCACAGGAACGGTGGATAAGCTTTGGTTTTTTGCTGCTTTTTTATAAAGTTATCCACACCCGAATGTGAGTAAGCCTGTTTAAAAACTTACATGAGCTGTTGAAACCCCAAAAATGCCGGAAATTGGCATAACATATGCCTGTGAATAACTTCCTGTTTTTCCTCACGGATTTCGAAAATTATTCACAGGTTATCCATTCCATTTTAGCCTGAAAAATAGTATAATGAGAGTGGTTTTGCACATATCAACAGCCATTACTAATTTGATTACGAAAATCTTTTATAAATAATTATCAAAGCACGCGGCCTGCACCCTGCAGCGCCAAGGAAGGGAGTTATACACAACATGAAGCTAGTTTGTTCCAAAGCAAATCTCCTGAATGGAGTTCAGACGGTTTCTAAAGCCGTACCTAACAAAACGACTATGTCCATCCTGGAATGTATCCTGATAGATGCCTCCAGAGATGGAATCAGACTTACTGCAAATGATATGGAACTTGGTATTGAAACCATTATTGAAGGTGATGTGATTGAAAAAGGCGTTATTGCCATTGACGCCAAGATTTTCCTGGAAATTGTAAGAAAATTACCTGACAATGACATTACCATTGAAACGGATTCTTCTTATAAGACCACGATCACCTGTGAAAAAGCCAAGTTTAACATCAGCGGCAAATCCGGAGAGGATTTTTCCTATCTTCCCAGCATTGAAAGAGAGGAAGGAATTATTTTAAGCCAGTTTACTTTAAAGGAAATTGTAAGACAGACCATCTTTTCCATCTCCGATAATGACAACAATAAGCTAATGACAGGTGAATTGTTTGACATTAACGGAAATACGTTAAGAGTGGTTTCCCTGGACGGACACCGTATTTCCATCCGTAAGATAGAGCTGAAAAATACCTACGAGCCAAGAAAGCTGGTAGTACCCGGAAAGACCTTGAACGAAGTCAGCAAAATCCTGCCTGGAGATGGGGACAAGGATGTCAGCATTTATTTTACGTCAAAGCATATTGTATTTGAATTTGAGAATACCACCGTTGTGTCCCGACTGATCGAGGGAGAATATTTCAGGATAGACCAGATGCTTTCCAGCGATTATGAGACAAAGGTTAAGGTAAATAAAAGAGAGCTTTTAAGCTGTATCGACAGAGCAACCCTTTTGGTAAAAGAGGGAGACAAAAAGCCCATTATCATCACCATCACGGATGAGCACATGGAGCTTAAGATTAATTCTGCACTGGGAAGCATGGATGAGGATATGGATATTGAAAAACAGGGTAAGGATCTGATGATCGGCTTCAACCCCAAGTTCCTCATTGACGCATTGCGTGTCATTGATGACGAGGAGGTCACTCTGTTCATGGTAAATCCCAAGGCACCCTGCTTTATCAAGAATGCGGAGGAAAGTTACATTTACCTGATCCTGCCGGTAAACTTTACTACGGTATAAGGAAAACAACAGATAGCAACAGATATAAGTTAAAATTATGATAGTCTCCGACAGGATGCAAGATTTCCTGCATCCTGTCGGAGAATCTGTAAAGATAGAAAATGCATAACGTGTATAATTATGCATTTATACACGTTATGCAGAAAGCAATGCAGCCATACAGACAAAACAACAAGAAGAACACTTTAGGTTCAAGAGTTTAAAGAGGGAAAAAATGGAAACACTGAAATTACGGGAGGATTTTATTAAGCTGGGGCAGGCACTGAAGGCCACCGGAATGGTGGAAAGCGGCGTGGAAGCCAAGCTTGTGATCCAGGATGGACAGGTAAAGGTAAACGGTGCTGTGGAGACACAAAGAGGCAAGAAGCTGGTAGCCGGGGACCTGGTAGAATTTGAGGGAAAACAGATCCGCATAGAAGAATAGGAGAATCATATGGTTATCAAATCCATAGAGCTTGCGGATTACAGAAATTACGAGCAGCTGGATCTAAAATTTGACAAAAGGATCAATATCCTGTACGGTGATAATGCTCAGGGAAAGACCAATATTCTGGAAGCAATCTACCTGGCTGCCACGACCAAGTCCCACAAGGGCAGCAAGGACAGGGAGATCATAAATTTTCAGAAGGAGGAGGCCCATATCAGGACCTACCTGGAAAGGGACGGCGTGGAAACCAGGGTGGATATGCACCTTAGAAAATCCGGCTCCAAGGGCATTGCCATAGACGGGCAGAAGATCAAGAAGGCTGCGCAGCTTTTGGGGCTGTGCAATGTGGTCTTTTTCTCCCCGGAGGATCTTGGCATCATCAAGAACGGTCCTGCTGACAGAAGAAGATTCGTGGATATGGAGCTTTGCCAGTTGGACAGCGCTTATTTGAACAACTTAAACCACTATAACCGCATTGTAAACCAACGAAATAAGCTGCTAAAGGATATGTACATGACCCAGGGACTGGGAGATATGTTAAGCGTATGGGATATGCAGCTTACCAGTTACGGGAAACAGATCATAGAGCGCAGGCAGCTTTTTACCGCACAGCTCAATGAGATCATTTACGGGATCCACAAAAAGCTTTCAGGTGGAAAGGAAGAGCTTGTGATCCGGTATGAGCCTGACGAGAAGACGGAAGGCTTTGAAAATGCGCTTGAAAGAGCCAGGGAAAGAGATATACGGATGAAGATCACCTCTGTGGGCCCCCACAGGGATGATTTTGCTTTTTTGATAGATGGCATAGATGTGCGCAAGTACGGCTCCCAGGGGCAGCAGAGGACGGCGGCGCTGTCTTTAAAGCTTGCAGAGATAGAGCTGGTAAGAAGGCTTACCAAGGATACGCCCATCCTCCTTTTGGATGATGTGTTATCCGAGCTTGACAAAAGCAGGCAGCAGCTTCTTTTACACAGCATCGGAGATATCCAGACCATCATCACCTGTACAGGTGTGGAGGAATTTGTAAGGAACCGTTTCCAGGTAAACCGTGTGTTTAAGGTGACGGAGGGGACCGTAGAGGAGCTAAAGGAGCTTCCAGGGACATAAAAGGTTAATAAATCTGAAAGCAGGCAAAAGCAAAAGAATGCAGGAAGCAAAAATCGAACAGACTTAAGGTAGACTGCATGGGCAATAAAGGGAAAGGAATGTATCAATGAGCGAAGAAACAAAGAATAACACGATTTCAGAGCAGGAATACGGTGCGGACCAGATCCAGATTCTGGAGGGTCTGGAGGCTGTCAGGAAAAGGCCGGGTATGTACATCGGCACCACCTCCAGCAGAGGACTGCATCACCTGGTATATGAGATCGTGGACAATGCAGTGGATGAGGCGCTGGCAGGAGCCTGCGATACCATTGATGTGACGATCAACGAGGACAATTCCATTACGGTTATCGATAACGGACGAGGCATTCCGGTGGGTATCAACCACAAGGCCGGTATCCCCGCAGTAGAGGTGGTATTTACCATCCTGCATGCAGGTGGAAAGTTCGGCGGCGGGGGATACAAGGTGTCCGGCGGCTTACATGGCGTTGGCGCATCTGTTGTAAATGCGCTTTCAGACTGGCTGGAGGTGGAAATCTGCCAGGGCGGAAAGGTATACAGACAGCGCTATGAAAGAGGGCATGTATGCTATCCTCTGAAAGTAGTGGGCGAGTGCCCCTTAGAAAAAACAGGCACCAAGGTTACATTCCTTCCTGACAAGACAATTTTTACAGAGACAACGGTATATGATTTTGACGTATTAAAGCAAAGGCTTCGGGAAATGGCCTTTTTGACCAAGGGACTTAGGATCATTTTGAGAGATTCCAGAAACGAGGAAGAAAGACAGACAACCGTTGCCTTAGAGGGAGAAGAGACCGCAACAGGCAGCTTAGAGGGCGGTAAAGAAGGACAGACTGCGGCAGAAAAGGCGCTGGAGGAAAAGCAGATCGGTACGCTCCTTGACAGGGCAAAAGAGGACATGTCTTCACAGGAGCAGGAAGAAAAAGAGGAAAAAGCCTTAGAAGCAGAGATCGCAAAGGAACAGAAGGAAGAAAGCTTTGCAAAGGAATTTGCTTCCTCAGAGGCTGCCATTTTAGGAAAAACCGGAGGCAAGATCGGCGTGATCCATACCGTTCTTCGGGAAAATGGTAAGAAGCAGCGTGTGGTAGAGTTTTACTACGAGGGCGGTATCAAGGAATTTGTAGCATACTTAAACAAGAGCAAGACCCCATTATATGAGAATATCCTTTACTTTGAGGGACAGAAGAACGGCGTCTATGTAGAGGTTGCCTTCCAGCACAATGACTCCTACAATGAGAGCGTATTCAGCTTTGTCAATAATATCAATACCCCGGAGGGCGGCACCCACCTTCAGGGCTTTAGAAACGCAGTGACCAAGACCTTTAATGATTATGCCAAGAGCGCAAAGCTGTTAAAGGACAGCGAGCCTAACCTGTCTGGCGAAGATATCAGGGAAGGACTTACCGCCATTGTCAGCGTTAAGATCGAGGATCCCCAGTTCGAAGGACAAACAAAGCAGAAGCTGGGCAATTCCGAGGCAAGAGGCGCTGTGGACAATATCGTCAGCGAGCAGCTGACCTATTTCCTGGAGATGAATCCTACGGTGGCTAAGACCATCTGTGAGAAATCCATCCTGGCCCAGAGAGCCAGGGAGGCAGCCAGAAAGGCAAGGGATCTGACCAGAAGAAAGACCGCGCTTGACGGTATGGCGCTGCCCGGTAAGCTTGCTGACTGTTCCGACAAGGATCCCAAAAACTGCGAGATCTACATCGTAGAGGGAGACTCTGCAGGCGGAAGCGCAAAGACAGCCCGTTCCAGAGCAACCCAGGCTATCCTTCCCCTTCGAGGCAAGATCTTAAATGTGGAGAAGGCAAGACTTGACAAAATTTATGCCAATGCAGAGATTAAGGCCATGATCACAGCCTTCGGCACAGGTATCCATGAGGACTTTGATATTACAAAGCTTCGTTACCACAAGATCATCCTGATGACGGATGCTGATGTGGACGGCGCCCATATCAGTACCCTGCTTTTAACCTTCCTGTACCGGTTTATGCCGGAGCTGATCAAGGATGGGCATGTATATCTGGCAAAGCCCCCTCTTTACAAGCTGGAAAAGAACAAGAAGGTCTGGTATGCCTACAGTGACGAGGAGCTTGACGCCATCTTACAGGAGGTAGGTAGAGACCAGAACAATAGGATCCAGCGATATAAGGGACTTGGAGAGATGGATCCTGAGCAGCTTTGGGAGACTACCATGGATCCGGAAAGACGTATCCTGCTCCAGGTAAGATATGATGAGGAGCTGGCAGCAGAGATCGACTTGACCTTTACCACCCTGATGGGAGACAAGGTAGAGCCTAGAAGAGAATTCATCGAAGAAAACGCCCAGTTCGTGAAAAATCTGGACATTTAGTTTTCCTTTGGCAGTCCGGCAAAAGGATTTGATCAGATGATTCGTCTGTGTGAAATCTGTCGGCCGGGCCGGCCTGCAGAAGACATAATGATGGAACAGAAAAGAAACGCAACCGGGAATAAGAGAGGAATCAGAGCAAAATGAATGACGATATTTTTGACAAGAAAGCGGAAAACGAGATCGATAAGATTCATGTAGTGGATCTGAAGGAAAGGATGGAAACCTTCTACATCGACTATGCCATGAGCGTTATCGCATCTCGTGCGCTTCCTGATGTAAGGGATGGCTTAAAGCCGGTACAAAGGCGTGTGCTGTATTCCATGATAGAATTGAACAACGGCCCGGATAAGCCTCATCGTAAGAGTGCTCGTATCGTCGGTGATACCATGGGTAAGTATCATCCCCATGGCGACAGCTCCATTTATGGGGCGTTAGTCAATATGGCCCAGGAATGGAATACCAGGTATCCTCTTGTGGACGGTCATGGAAACTTCGGCTCCATGGACGGAGACGGTGCGGCAGCCATGCGATATACGGAGGCCCGTTTGAGCAAGATTTCCATGGAGCTTTTAGCAGATATCGGCAAGAATACAGTGGACTTCCAGCCAAACTTTGATGAGACGGAAAAAGAGCCCGTAGTGCTTCCAAGCCGCTATCCCAACCTTTTGGTAAACGGTACTACAGGTATCGCAGTAGGTATGGCCACCAACATTCCCCCTCACAATTTAAGAGAAGTAGTAAAGGCTGTCACAAAGATCATTGACAACCGGGTGGAAGAAAACAGAGATACCACCATAGAGGAAGTGCTAGAGATCATCAAGGCGCCGGATTTCCCTACAGGAGGCCTGATTTTGGGTACCAGGGGCTGCGAGGAGGCTTACAGGACCGGCAGAGGAAAGATCCGGGTAAGAGCAGTGACCAATATTGAGACCCTGCCAAACGGCAAGAGCCAGATCATCGCAACAGAGCTTCCCTACATGGTCAATAAAGCAAACCTGATCGTCAAGATTGCAGAGTTAGTCAAGCTTAAGAAGATTGACGGCATCACAGATATCAGGGACGAGTCCAACAGAGAGGGCGTGAGAGTGGTCATTGAGCTAAGGCGTGACGCTAATGCCAACGTGATCCTAAATCAGCTTTACAAGCATACCCAGCTCCAGGATACCTTCGGCGTGATCATGCTGGCTTTGGTAAATAACCAGCCCAAGATCATGAATCTTTTGGATATGCTTTTGTATTACATCGCCCATCAGGAGGATGTAGTCACCAGAAGAACCAAATATGACTTAAACAAGGCAGAGGAAAGAGACCATATTTTACAGGGCTTACTGAAGGCCTTAGACTATATCGACGAGGTCATCAGCATTATCCGAAGCAGTCAGAACACCCAGATTGCAAAGGAAAGACTGATGGAGCGCTTCGAACTGTCAGACCCTCAGGCCCAGGCTATCGTGGATATGCGTCTGAGAGCACTGACAGGTCTGGAAAGAGAGAAGCTGGAAAACGAGCACCAGGAGCTTCAGATAAAGATCGGCGAGTTAAAGGCCATCCTGGCAGACGAAAAGCTTCTGCTTGGCGTCATCAAGGAAGAGATCAATGTCATTGCGGATAAATATGGGGATGACAGGAGAAGTAAGATCGGCTTTGACGAGTTTGATATTTCCATGGAGGATCTGATCCCCAGAGACAATACCGTGATCGCTATGACAAGCTTAGGCTATATCAAGCGTATGACGGTGGACAATTTCAAGGCACAGAACAGAGGCGGCAAGGGCATCAAGGGTATGCAGACCATTGATGATGATTATATCGAGGATCTTTTGATGACCACCACCCACCATTACTTAAACTTCTTTACCAACTTGGGACGGGTATACCGAATCAAGGCTTATGAGATTCCGGAGGCAGGCAGGACTGCCAGAGGAACCGCCATCGTAAACCTGCTGCAGCTTGCTCCGGGAGAGAAGATCACATCCATGATCCCTATCCGGGAATATGACGAGAATAAGAACCTGTTTATGGTGACAAGGGAAGGTATTGTAAAGAAAACCTCCCTCATGGAATATTCCAATGTAAGGAAGAACGGTTTGGCAGCCATCAACCTGAAAGAAGGGGATGAGCTGATCGAGGTCAAGACCACGGACGAGGACAGTGAGATCTTCTTAGTGACCAAGCAAGGCATGTGTATCCGCTTCAAGGAGACGGACGTGCGTGCTACCGGCAGAAGCTCCATGGGCGTGATCGGAATGAACTTAGATCCCGGGGATGAGATCGTAGGCATGCAGCTGCAAAATCAGGGTGATACCCTGCTGTTCGTATCGGAAAATGGCATGGGCAAGCGCACCTCCATTGACGAATTTACAGTGCAGAAGCGCGGCGGCAAGGGCGTAAAGTGCTACAAGATCATGGAAAGGACCGGCGATGTGGTGGGCGTAAAGTCCGTCCATGAGGATAACGAGATCATGCTGATCACCACAGAGGGCATCATTATCCAGCTGCGCGCACAGGATATTCCGGTATTAGGACGCATCACTTCAGGTGTAAAGCTGATCAACTTAGAAAAGGGCGTAAAGGTAGCCCAGATCGCCAAGGTAAGGGAAAAGGTTTCCAAGGATGACCAGGAGTTTGACAATGTGGATGACGCTATGGAGAACATCCCGGAGGAAGAAAGATTTCCGGAAATGGAAGATGAGGACGAGGAAGTGACGTTGCCTGTGGAAGATCCGGAGGACGAATAATCCTTGCATAATCAGTCATTGTAGAGTAGAATACGGCTGGAAAGAATAAAACAGATCCGAAAGAAAGGTTCTTTTGAAGGATCGATCAAAGGAAAAGAGCTGCATGCAGATTTTGCGTAAGGCTCTTTTCCATGGGGAAAAAAAGCATAAGAAGGAGAGAGAAGAAAATGGAAATGTATGGTATTTTCAAGGATCTGGCAATTATTATTATCTTTGCCAAGGTGTTTGGAATCCTGGCAAGAAAATGTAAGGCTCCCCAGGTAGTGGGAGAGATTATTGCAGGCCTTTTAATCGGCCCCAGCGTACTGGGACTGGTGCAGCAGAGTGATTTTCTGTTGGAAATGGCGGAAATCGGCGTAGTGCTTTTGATGTTTTCTGCCGGACTGGAAACAGATTTGAAGGAATTGTTAAAGACCGGTCCTGTGGCCTTCCTGATCGCTTGCGCAGGCGTGTTTGTGCCGCTGGTGGGAGGTGCACTTTTGTACTTTATCTTTTATGGATTTGCGCCCTGGGGATCAGATCAGTTCTATGAGGCAGTATTTATCGGAACCATCATGACGGCAACCAGTGTCAGCATCACAGTGCAGTCCTTGAGAGAAATGGGGAAGCTTAAGGGAAAGGTAGGAACTACGATCTTAAGTGCAGCTATTATTGATGATGTCATTGGTATTATCGTACTGACCTTTGTCATCGGCTTTAAGAATCCGGATTCCAACCCGGGACAGGTGATCATCTCCACCGTGCTGTTCTTTGTCTTTGCCATCGTAGTAGGATTCCTTTTGTTTAAGATCTTTAAGATCGTGGACAACAAATATCCCCACACCAGAAGGATCCCCATTGCAGGACTGGCGCTGTGCCTTGCCTTTGCTTATATTGCGGAGGTTTACTTTGGCATTGCAGATATCACAGGCGCTTATGTGGCAGGCATTATCCTGTGCTCTATCAGAGATTCCAACTATATCGCAGAGAAGATGGATATCAATTCCTATATGATTTTTGGACCGGTATTCTTTGCAAGCATTGGTTTAAAAACCAGTATTGACAATATCAGCACAAAGATTCTTTTGTTCTCCGTATGCTTTGTGCTTGTAGCTATGGTGGCCAAGATCATCGGCTGCGGTCTGATGGCAAGACTGTGCCGTTTTAGGGGAGCAGACGCTTTGAAGATCGGCGTAGGCATGATGACAAGAGGAGAGGTGGCGCTGATCGTAGCCCAGAAGGGATTGTCCGTGGGCATGATCGATTCCGTATACTTTACCGCCGTGATCCTTCTGATCATTGTATCCAGTGTAGCTACTCCTATTGTGCTGAAGGTTTTATACTCTAAGGATAAGGTGCAAGAGGCCACAGCATAAAAAATCTTAGGCCTGTCCTCCTCCTTTTTCGGAAAAAGAAAAGTTGCAAAAGAGGAGTGGGAAGAGTTAGTGTTGCCAAATATATTCAGACAGATTTTCAGGCAGGTTGTCATTTATTTACAGGATGATGACCTGCCTGAAATTGTAACAGTGTAATATTTTATTAGTTTCTTCTATTTTTGTATTTTTTGTTTGAAAGAAAAAACAGTATACTAACATCAAATGAGAGAACTGTAACTTATTTGATGCCGGGGATCAAGGCAAGGGAAGAATCCTCCGGAGGAAAAAGAGGAAAGGAGTAAAATACATTGAAAAAACAACTGATCTTTCTTATGACAGATACCACCAGAAAGGATATGGTAGGCTGCTATGGGAATCCGAAGATGAAAACACCGAACTTAGATCGCCTGGCTGAGGAGGGCATCCGTTATGAGAACGCCTACACCTGCCAGCCGGTGTGTGGCCCGGCAAGAAGTGCCATCTTCACCGGAACCTTCCCACACACCAACGGCATGGTGACGAACAGCATTGCCATGGGGGACAATGTAAAGACCATCGGTCAGAGATTGAGCGACAACGGCATCCGTTGCGGCTACATCGGCAAGTGGCATTTGGACGGCTCGGATTATTTCGGAAACGGCAAATGCCCGGAGGGCTGGGACCCGGAATACTGGTATGACATGAGAACCTATTTAAGTGAGCTGACAGATGAAGAAAAGCTGCGCTCCAGAATCCCGGAGACATCCTTCTCTGAGGATTTCGGCCAGGAGTTTATGTATGCTCACCGCTGCTCTGACAGGGCGTTAAAATATCTGGATGCACACAAGGATGAGGATTTCTTCCTCTGTGTATCCTATGACGAGCCTCATGAGCCTTCTCTGTGCCCGGAGCCCTTCTGCCATATGTATGACGGCTTCAAATTTGATCATAATCCTAATTTCCAGGATGACCTATCAAAGAAGCCCTTCTTACAGCAGTTGTGGGCCAACGAAAAGCTTCACATGAGCGAGGAAGAGATCAATAAGCCATCCCAGGATTTGTCCCTTTTCTTAGGCTGTAACTCCTTTGCAGACTATGAGATGGGAAGAGTGCTTGACAAGATTAAGGAGGTAGCGCCGGACGCCATGGTCATCTATACCTCCGACCACGGTGCTATGTGGGGAGCCCACAGACTGACCTCCAAGAATGCGGCAGTGTACAAGGAAGTAGCCAACATTCCTCTGATCATCAAGGGAGGAGCAAAGGGCTGGGTACAGGAAGCGCCTGCTTCTCAGATCGATATTGCACCTACCGTGATGGAGTATTTCGGACTGCCTATTCCGAAGCTTCTGGAAGGTAAGAGCATGCTGCCTCAGATCTACGATCCTTCCAAGAAGATTAATGACTATGTATTTATGGAGTTTACCAGATATGAGGTGGACCATGACGGCTTCGGCGGCCTGCAGATCATGAGAGGTATTATATCAAAACGTTACAAGCTGGCGATCCATCTTCTGGATACGGATGAATTCTATGACCTGGAAAAGGATCCATATGAGGTAAATAACCTGATAAACAGCGAGGAATATGCCGAAATCCGTAACCATATGCATGACCTTCTGTTAGAGCATATGAACCAGACCAGGGATCTTTACAGAGGCTATCAGTGGAGAATGCGTCCCTGGAGACCGGGCTTTGTGCCTACCTGGAAGGGAGACGGCTATACCCGTCAGAGAGAGAACGAGGAGTACGAGCCCAGACAGCTTGATTACGATACCGGAATGCCGATGAAGGAGGCAGTCCGCAATAAGAATGCGATCCAGTAAGAGCATCCTTAAGCAAAATGCAATAAAAGAATAGAGAAGAAGAGGCCGTAGCCTTAACGAATTGAAAACGTTAAGGTTACGGCCTTTTCTTTGTAAAGCTAGCCTTGACAGGGGGAGGATAGGAGGGCTATCATGATTTTATATGTGATGCATGGGAACGTAAGATAATTTCCATGGATTAGAAAGCAGAGTAAAAATGAGCTTTGCAGGTGAAAAAAGACCGGAACAGTCCGGCGAAAGGCAGGGAGACAGATGAGTAAAGGTAAGGTGACGGAAGCAATATGGTATGCAGGTGTGGAGGATCGGGACATTGATCTGTTTGAGTCACAGTATCCGGTACCGGAGGGAGTGACGTACAATTCCTATGTGATCCTGGATGAGAAGATTGCAGTGATGGATACAGTGGATGTCAGAAGGACGGCGCAGTGGCTTGCAAATGTGGAGGAAATTCTGGATGGCAGGAAGCCGGATTATCTGGTAGTGTCCCACATGGAGCCGGATCATGCAGGAAGCATAGAAGCACTGGCAGAGAAATATCCGGATATGGAGATTGTAGGAAATGCAAAGACCTTTGTTTATATGGCACAGTTTTTCCCCGGAATGAAACTGGAGGGAAGAAAGGTAATTGTAGCAGAAGGTACCGAGCTTTCTTTAGGGGAGCATACCCTGAAATTTGTAATGGCTCCTATGGTGCATTGGCCGGAGGTTATGGTCACTTATGAAGAGAAGGAGAAGGTGCTCTTTTCTGCAGACGGCTTTGGGCGGTTTGGGCTGTTTGAAAGAACGCAGAACTGGGAAGATCTGGCCAGAAGATATTATCTGAATATTGTAGGAAAGTACGGTCCCCAGGTACAGGCTCTTTTGAAGAAGGCAGCAGGACTTGATATTGAGAAAATCTGCCCTCTTCATGGAGAGGTACTGGAGGGCAATCTGGCGCCTTATCTTGCTAAGTACCAGACCTGGAGCAGCTATCAGCCGGAGGAAAAGGGCGTGGCTATTTTTTATGCTTCCGTATATGGCAACACAGGGAAAGCTGCAGAATATCTGGCAGAAAAGCTTAAGGAGGCCGGGGAGGAAATCGTTGTTGTGACAGATTTATCCAGGGTAGATGTGTCTGTGGCAGTGGAGAGGGCTTTTCAGTATGACAGACTGGTATTGGCTTCTGTCACCTATGACGGAGGTATGTTCCCGCCCATGGAGACCTTCTTAAATCATTTAAAGAGCAAGGCATTCCAGAATAGGACCATTGCCCTGATGGAGAATGGCACCTGGGCGCCCATGGCGGCAAAGTGCATGGCGCAGAGCCTGGAGACCATGAAGAATATCTGTATTTTGAAGCCGGAGGATGAAAAGCTTTCCTGGGTCACAATCCGTTCTTCTATGAATGAAAAAAACAGGGAGGAGCTCCGACAGCTTGCTGCAGCTTTGCGTTGATAGAGCCTTACAATTTGCTTGTGCATTTTTGCAGGCGGTTTTTTTGCGGCACATGAAAAAATGCCTGCATGAATGTGCAGAAAGTGCGCTGGAAATAGGAGCATTGCGTCCTGCTGTTGAAATAGAAAAATGTTATTTAACTCACTGGTATTTATAGGGCTTTTTCTGCCCATTACGCTTATAGGCTGGTACGGTTTCCAAAAGCTGGAAAACCCTCTCTGGGCCAGGAGCTTTCTGGTGGCAGCTTCCTTTGTATTTTACGGCTACTACAATCCATGGTATGTGCTGATCTTAGCTGGTAGTCTTACTTTTAACTATGCCTGCAGCAGCCTATTTGGAAGATTACGGAAACAGTCTTGTCTGCCAAAATTGGATTCAGAAAAATCAGGTGCGCAAAAGCTATGTGCGGCAAAAATTGTTTTGTTCATAGGCTTGCTTGGCAATATCGGGCTGCTGTTTTATTTTAAATATTGCAATTTTTTCCTGGAAAACTGCAATTTTCTTTTGCATACGGACTGGAAAATAGAGCAGCTTGCCCTGCCTCTTGGCATCAGCTTTTTTACCTTTCAGCAGATATCGTATCTGGTAGACTGCTACAAGGATGAGAATATATCTTATCGTTTCCTGGATTATGCCTGCTTTATCACCTTCTTTCCACAGCTGATCGCAGGTCCTATTGTGCTGCACAGTGAATTTATGCCCCAGCTTCTGGAACGGAAAAACAGAAAAATGGACACGGCGCTTTTTTTTGACGGAATGGCGCTTTTTATCCTGGGACTTTCCAAAAAGGTACTCCTTGCGGATGTGCTGGCGATTGTGGTCAATGCAGAATATGCAGGAGTAGCCTGGTTGGATGCTCCTTCTGCCTGGATCACGATCATCTGCTATATGTGGGAGCTGTACTTTGATTTCAGCGGCTACTGCGATATGGCCAGAGGTATTGGAAAGCTCTTTGGCTTCGCACTGCCGGAAAACTTCCGTTCGCCGTTACTTGCAGATTCTGTGAAGGATTTCTGGCGCAGGTGGCATATTACGCTGTCTCGGTTTCTGACTACTTATATTTATATTCCATTAGGGGGCAACCGGCATGGAAAGTGGAAGCAGTGCAGGAATATTTTGATCGTATTTTTGGTCAGCGGCATCTGGCATGGCGCTAACTGGACCTTTGTGGTATGGGGGCTGATGCATGGACTTGCCATGGTGGCTGAGACGCTCTTTCCCAGGCTTCGCTTCCCAAAGAAATGGATGAATCAGGCGGCAACAGGACTGTATGTGACCTTTACCTTTTCCATTTTTAGAAGTGAATCCCTAAAGGAAGCCTGGATGATGATCACCAGGCTGTTTACAGGCGGCTTTCATGGCTTTTTCGTGGGCCTTTGCAATACCCTTCAAATTCCGGAAACCTATCTTATCAGAAAAGCCCTGGAAATGAAATTCCCTGCCTGGCAGAACCTTTTTTATATCGCCTGCATGGTGCTTTTGATGGGAATCTGCGTGTGGCTTTTCTGTGGGAAAAGAGCGGAGGAATGGATCAGGGAAAAGGGTTGTACCAGAAAAGGGATCCTTCTTCTGGCGGTGCTCTTTATATGGTCTTTTCTGTCGCTGTCCCAGGTTAGTACTTTTTTATACTTTAATTTTTAGATGCCAGGGTCAAAAGGTCAAAAAGCCGTTCATGCTTGCATGATAAGGCTTTTGAACTTGGGACCCGCTAAACATGAGGAAGTAGTGATTTGCGTAGCAAATCAACGGATTCCGAATGTTTGCAGAATTGCGGGAGCAGCTTGCTGCGGAGCAATTCGTGGGCATCAGTTGGGATAAAAGACCTTTTGAACCCAACATCTTGTTACTAAGATGCAGAATAAGAAACGGAAAGAGAAATGAGCAAGCAAAACAAAGAGAAAGTATTGGATAAAAAAAGTGCAGTTCGGTACCTGGCGGGCCTGATAGTGCTGTTTTTGTTCCTGGCTGCAGCCATTGTGGTGGTATTTGACCCCTTTTACCAGTATCATGAGCCATGGTTTGGCTTAAAAGCAGTGTTAAATGACAGGGATAATCAGGTGGTGGGCACTATCAGAACTTTTGATTATGACAGCGTGCTGTTGGGCTCTTCGGTGGCAGAAAATTATGACAGCAGCTTCTTAGATGCAAGCTTTGATTGTACCACATTGAAGGTCATCAGGGCTTCCGGTTCCACGGCGGATCTTTTGTATTATCTTGACAAAGCACATAGGCGGCAGGAGCTGAAAAATGTTTTCTGGAGCATGGATATCTTTGCTCTGACGGCTTCTCCACAGATAACTCTTACATCCAAGGATACGCCGCACTATCTGCACACAGATACGGTGCTGGATGACTGGCCCTATCTGTGGAATAAGGAGATCCTGTGTGAAACCATCCCCCAGATGCTTGCTTTTTCGCAAATGGGCATGAATACGCAAGGGCAGGCCTACAACTGGGCCAGGGGCAAGAATTTCAGTGCAGAAGGGGCTATGAGGGCCTATGACAAACCGAAGGAAGAAAATGTTTTTTATGCGGCAGAAGATTCTGCGGATACTTCCGCTGAAGAAGTTGAGGATGCGTTTTCTGAGAGAAATCCGGTGAGTGATTTTCCTGAAGAAGGCGTTGAGAATGTGTCTTCGAAGAAGGAGCCAGCGGGTGCTTCTTCTGCAGAGGGAGTTGTAGATGTATCTGCAGAGAGGGAATCTGTGAGTGATCCGGAAGTGGAAGGATTGGAAGGTATTTCTGCAAAAGCAGGAAGCTTTCTTTGGGAAAGTCAGGATGCTCTTTCCATGGACGAGCAGCAGAATCTTACCGAAAATCTGTCCATGATAGAGGGGGAGCTTTCCATGCACCCTGATACCTCCTATACCATTATCTTTCCGCCCTATTCCATGATGTGGTGGGATTGTGGGTATGTAAATGGCGTCTTGGAAACCTATTTTGAGGTATTAGAGCAGACCATTCCTGTATTGCTTACTCATGACAATGCAAAGGTTTATTTCTTTGTAAGTGACAGGGATGTTATATGCAATCTGGACAATTACATGGATATGATCCACTATTCCCCGGATATCAACCAGTATATGTTAGAGGAGATCGTACAAGACGGACACCGGGTAAGCGAAGCAAACTGGGAAGATGTACTGACAGATATGAAGAATACCTGCGAATATATCATAGATGAAGGAATATATAATTATTATAGCAGGTAGGAAATGGAGTAAGAAATAATGCAGGAGCAGGAGATCGCCCGCTTTGAGCAGGCGAAGGCAAAGATTATAGGAAAAGACAGGCAGCGCATGGGAATCGGCACCTACAGCGAAAAAACGGTGCATGCGATCTTCAAAAATTACTATGAGCCGGATGAGGAGAAGCAGGAGATTCCCATCGACAGATATATTGCAGATATCTTTACCGGGGAAAAGATCATAGAGATCCAGACCAGAAGCTTTGACAGAATGCGGGACAAGCTGAAGGCTTTTCTGCCGCTGTATCCTGTGACCATTGTATATCCCATTCCCAGGGAAAAGTACCTGATCTGGATTGACGAGGAAAGCGGGGAGCTAAGTAAGCCCCGGAAATCTCCCAGGAAGGGAAGTCCTTACCTGGCATTTAAGGAGTTTTACAAGATCAAGGAATATCTGAAGGATCCTAATTTAAAGATAAAGCTGGTACTGGCAGATATGGAGGAGTACCGGCTTTTAAACGGTTGGAGCCGGAACAAAAAGAAAGGCTCAAAACGGTTTGACCGTATCCCGGGACAGCTGGTGGAAGAGATTTTGATCGAAAGACAGGAGGACTATATGCAGTTTGTCCCCATTGCTTTGGAGGAGCAGTTTACCAGCAAGGACTTTGGAAAAGCAGCGCACATACCACTTTCCCTGGCCCAGGTTACTCTGCACCTGCTTTTTTTTATGGGAACAGTTAAACGGGTAGGAAAGCAGGGAAACAGTTATATTTATGAAGTAGTTTGACAAAGTTCTGAAAAGTAGTCAAAAAATGGCAGAAATTTTTAGCTTTTTTGGGAGGAAGGCTTAGTCAGTGCCAGCTTCTTCCAGGTGCCTCTGTAGTAATTGATTACAGGAATCAGGCAGCCCAAGCCCCAGGATAAAGGCGTAGCTAGCCAGATGCCAAAGACTCCAAGCCCTACAGGACCTGAGAGAAGAAAAGCAAAGAGAATGCGTCCGGAAAGCTCGGCAAGTCCTGCAGAAACGCTTGTGACTACATCCCCTGCGCCTCTGCAGACATTCAGATAGCTGTTCATCACACCGGCGATCATATAGGCGATACCGATGATGGAAAGATATTCCGCACCGTATTCGATGGCGGCAGCGTCCCTTTCCGGATTTAAGAACAGACTTAAAAGGTGGTAACGTCCCAAAAGTACGATCAGGGCCAGAGCAATGCTGGCGCCCATCATAAGCTTTAACGTAGCGCGCAGCCCCTGACGGATCCTTGTAAAGTCCTGCTTACCGATATTGTGGCCGGTGAAAACAGAAAGAGCGGAGCCGAAGGCTACCACTACCTGAATGGTGACGGAATCGATACGCTGGGCGGTGGTGTAGGCTGCCATGACGTCCGTGCCATAGGAATTGACCAGTCCCTGGACACTCATGCCTCCTACGGAGATCATACAGCTTTGTAAGGCGGTAGGAATGCCGATGCGGCAGATGGGAAGGAGCTTGGAAGTGCTATTTACCTGAAGTATGCCGTTAAGGTGCAGCTCTTCCTTGTGCCGGAAGATGTGGAACAGACATACGGAGGCGCTGCCAAGCTGGGAAAGTACGGTGGCGATGGCAACGCCAGCAACTCCCATGTTAAAGCAGACTACGAAAACAAGATCCAGCGCGATATTGATGATGGAAGCGGCTACCATGGCAGTAAAAGGCGTCCTGGAATCGCCTACGCTTCTAAGGATCACGGAGCAGCCGTTGTAAATGGCACTGAAAATAGAAAAGCACAGGCAGATGCGCATATAGGTTAAGGACATCTGCATCAGGTTCTCCGGTACCTGGATCAGATGAAGCAGGAAGGGAGCCAGGAAAAAGCCGACCAGAGCAATGACAGTGGATAAAACCGCAGTGATGCTTATCATGGAGGCGGCAACCTCCATGAAATCCCTGTGTTTGCGGCTTCCCCAATATTGGGCCATGATAATGCCTGCGCCGTTGTAAAGGCCGATGATCCAGGTAGTGAAAAAGAAGGTGATATTGCCTGTGGTGCCTACAGCGGCCAGGGCATTGGCGCCTACAAATTTTCCTACGATA
>ULUL01029548.1_pt1 | contig 34886 bp, 56 predicted proteins | sample 1958481 | NCBI WGS metagenome assembly ULUL01 (sample SAMEA4835759, study PRJEB28245) | human gut metagenome | biome: gut microbiome; material: fecal sample | place: Denmark | collected 2008 | reverse complement strand
TGATACTGGCTGAACCGCATACCTTGCTGATACTGGCTGAATCGCATACCGTGACATTTTTGCAATCTTTAATGTAGTGATTTGAACCGCAATTAATGGTAATGTTGTTTTCGCCTATATGTATGTATGACTTAGCCCAATCTTTTACTGCCGCCCGCATGCGTTCTTCGTCATACCCCGCTACATACCAATCAGGCACAATGTCTTGGTCAACATTGAATTTCCATTGGTCAATCGGTGAAAACACGTCTCCGTCCTTCGGATATAATTCCGCTCTGACGAACAACCTTTCGGCGTTGTTTTTTGTATCCTCAATTTGTAATTCTTCAAGCATCTTAGAATGACTATCATAATCCGGTATGAACACGCTATCCTTTAATATAATTGCGCTTTTCAGTTTGCACATTCCTTGACATTCCTTTCCGTTTGTGTTATTCTTTAAGTGAAATTTTTACATGTGCGCCGTTAACGATGCCAGTCGTTGCGGTGCTTTTTCTTTTCCGGCAATATGTACGCTATCAAACCGGACAGACCGGTTAATGCAGAAACTAACACAATGCATCCGATCATCGGTAAGATATCCCAATTGTTCAGTTCCGCATGACATGTTATTCCGGTTATCACAAAGAATCCGATCATTGTTAACCCCTGAAACAGCGTTTTCATTGGCTTGTCCCCCTTTCGATTTTATAAATCAACTTAATTCTCTTGCTAGAGTTGCAACCGAAATGTAATTGTTTTTGAAAGTAAACATTTTTGCTGCCGTTCGATAGTCTATTTTGCAGAACGTGCATACCTCTTTCCTAGATAACAATTCCTTATCCGGATACATAAGTTTAATTCGCTCCACATTATCGCGATATGTTTCTTTTTCCCTTGGCATATTTCCCTCACCTTTCTATGCGGTTAATGCTTTGATTTTGCTCTGCTCCCATTTCAGCTTGTACCATTCCAGATGTCTCTTGCGCTGTTCATAGTCTGGCACAGCTATCAACAATCCGGTATCCACCTTTTGCAGAAGTTCCATTAGTTCCAACTGCTTGTCCGTCAAAAACGGTCTGATGCTTTCGCCTTTTGGAATGTTATGCAATTCTCTGAATTTCTTCGCCGTGTATCCGGTAATGATTTTATTCAGCAAATCCGCTTCATTGCTGAAATGATACGGTTTCGGCTCGTCATGCGCCATTTTTACCGCTTCGGTAAGCATTGGGTAATCTTTTCGGACAGTAACAACATTGAATATCAGCTTTTCCATCTCGTTGAACCGTTTGATATATGCTTCTTTGAATTGAGCCGCTTTCTTTCCGGTAAATCCCATTGCTAAAAAAGTAAATCCGTCACGTGTCATCATCACACAAGGCTGTTTTTTATTCTGCTCGTTGATGTAAGAGGACTGCGCAAAATTGCGCCGTCTAAATTCATCAGAACATTCGATGTTCTTAATTGCTCTTAAAACATCTCTGTGATTCTTTTCGAACATCTTTGCAACTATCAGACTATTCGCTCTGGCAGTATCTTTCCCGTCCGCAAATATTCCATAGTCATTCATTGGGATTAATTCTTTCATGCTATCTTCCTTTCTGTTGGATTGTAATATTTTTCCAGTTATGATATGATTAAATAAAAAAAGGATGTGCCTAATATGCAAATAATGTTAGATATCATAGCAATAATCGGGTTTGTACTATCGATATATAACTTTGTACTTGAAATCATAAAAAACAAGAAAAAATTGATCGTGTCGTTTAACCATGTATTTAGTTACTCTAGTGGTAGAAACGTTGTACAAATAATTCATGTTTCTATCATAAATAAATCTTCTTCCCCAATTTGCATAAGCAGAATGTCTGTTAATTGCTGTGGAAAGTCAGGATTCTTTGGAGAATATAGGAAAAAGATATTTGATTACACTAGCCGAACTGGTAATGAAATTAAATCATATAAAACATGGACATCAAATGCCTTTCCTGTTAAAATTGAATCCGGAGGATTTTTCAACGGACTTGTTATTTCTTCGGAATCAACATCCGTTATTTTCCCGAATGAGATATGCAATGTACAATTAGATACAGATAAAGGGAAGGTTGTCAAAAATATTTTTGTCATCAATTTTTCCGATTCAGAATTACTGTCGCAATGCCGAGAGCCAGGCTAATTGTGGCTAGTATTGGTATTAAAATCTCCATTACTCTCTCACCTCTTTTCTCACGATTCCGGCGGTATTATGCTATTTTACCTTTCTCTGCTTTGTCCAGAATGGTTTCACACATGTCTAAAATCGCATCTGCGCTTCCGCCTGTGTAGCTTCCTTTGATAATTGCGCACAGTCTGGTTTCGTACAGAGAAGAAAATCCGTTTTCCTTTAACTTTACGCACAACCAACGCTGTGTTTTTCCGAGACCGACCAATCTCTGCTTGATTTTTGTACCTCGCATGTTTTCACCCCACTTTCTGCTTTTTATCCGAAAACTATTGCAATTTCGACAATTTTGTACTATTATATAAGTGTCAGTTACAAATAAATAAAATCGCCTTTTGAAAAAACCACTTTTTCGATAGGCTTGGTTTTTTATTGCTTTATTTCGGTAAATTGTGATTACAAGTATTATTATATTCCGTAATTTTCGAAAGTCAATAGATTTTCTGTATATTTATGGAATTTAGTCATATAAACAAATAATTTTAAATTAACTATTAAAAACAAACAAAAAAATAACCCCGCTCAAGGGAGCGAGGAAAAGGAGAGTGAAAATTATGTATATGGGAAATTTATCAGACATTTATTTGTCACGTGAGGAGTACAAATATTTAAAATCAGCAAATATTAAAAATATTAAATATAGCGAACTAGCGGATGATTTAGTAAATCACGATTTACTAAAATTTTGTGAATACAAAATAGATGATGGTGGATATGTTATACCAATAAAAAACAAATGTGAAATAACGCAAAAAGGAAAGGCATATTTACACTATTATAAATCCAGCTTCATAGAAAGCAGAATCCCAATTATCATATCTGCATTGGCATTAATTATTTCTTTGATTGTCCCAGTATTAACAGCATAGATTAATCAAAATATAATCTTAGCACTTTCCTAATATACTCGAATAACTCCGGGTCTTTCATTTCCAATTCTCTAGCTTTGGATTGATTTTTGTTGGAAATCCATGCCGTGTGTTTACCTTGTTGATACACCAAATTGTTATTAATTGCAGATGTTTTACTAATCAAATAATTCAACAAATTATTCTGTTCTTTCAATTCGAATAAAAGGTCTTTCATTATTTCTTTTTTAGTTTCAAACATCAAAACCCCTCTTTTCATAAATTTTGTTTTTTGGTATATAATAATTATAATCCGTATATTTACGGATGTCAAGGAGTTGTTTAATAAATGTACGATAATTTATCAAAACTGATTGAAAGAATAAATCAATTGTCGAAAAACAAAAATATTTCTGTAAACAAAATGCTATCAGATTGTGGGCTAAGTAAAAGTGTTGTAGATAATATGAAAAAAGGATCATTGCCAACAATCGATAAAATACAAAAAATAGCAGACTATTTCGATGTATCAACTGATTACCTATTAGGTAAAACAGACATACCAAAAGTGCAAAACATCGTGGTGGAAGATAAAAACGGCAATCAAATGGCGCTGGATGATGAAACACTTGAATACATTGACAGTCTGCGTACCAGACCGGAAATGCGCGTGTTATTCTCCGTAACGAATAAAGCTACAAAAGAGGATATCATTAAAGCAGTAAAAATCATCGAAGCTTTGAAGAACGAGAGCGAGTGACATTTATTGAATTACTGCATTAGATATATAAATCTGCCGTGTTCTGTTCATGGCATAACAATAGATGATGGCAAAGGATTTTACAATATATATATTAACGCTGATATCGGATATTACGAGCAGCGAAAAGCGGTACAGCACGAATTAACGCATATAGGAAGAGACGATTTTTACAGGACAGATTTACCATTATGTGAAGTAGAAAATATGTAACACCATTTCGGTGAATCTGCCGTAATGGTAAAAAAGCACCCGCCTGTATTTTCACAGCCGGGTTGACAATCATATAAAAAGCGGTTATAATGTAAATAGAAAAGGTGCTACCGATAAAGACGGTTCACCCAAAGAAAGTGATTAAAGAATAACCGCTAACTTTTGCAGGGTTGGGCGGTTATTTCTTTTTGCCTGTATGTAAAATTCTCTCGATGAGAATAAGAATAATAATCAAATAGATTATACTCTCCATTGGCAACACCCCCTTTCATCAAGGGAGTGGTAAACCGCCTATACCGTTTTTATGTAGCACCTTGATACTTATTATAACTGTGATTATGATAACTGTCAAGGACAGATATCTTTAAGTGAGGTGATAAGTAATGAAAAAAAGAGCGGATGGAAGATATTGCAAGCAAATTAAAATAAACGGAAAAACAATATCGTTCTACGGAAAAACGATCGCAGAAATCAACAAAAAAATTGTTGAATACAATAAAAAGCAAACGGTCGGATTAACATTTAAAGAAGTTGCAGAAGAATGGAAAAACTATCATTTTGAAACATTGGAATATAATACGCTTAAACAATACAAGCCTGCACTTCAACAGATATTAGATAATTTCGGAGATAGTTATATCAAAGATATTAATTCCAATCACGTGGATGCTTTTATTAAAGAGATCGCACAAAAAGGTTATGCGCAAAAAACAGTAAAAACTAGGTTGTTAGTGCTGAATCTCATATTTAAACACGCGGTAATCAAGCAATATATAGAGAGCAATCCGTGCCAATATATTTCTATCCCAAAAAACTTATCATCAACAAAAAGAGAGTTGCCATCAGAAGAACAAATACAAAAGGTCAAAGACAACATAGATCATCCTTTTGGGTTATTTGCATATTTCATATTATATAGTGGGCTTCGCAGAGGTGAAGCATTGGCATTAAAATATAAGGACATAGACTTTAATAACAAAACAATTTCAGTTAACAAGTCTGTGTATTATATAGGAAATCAACCGAACATCAAAAGCCCAAAAACGGAAGCCGGAAACAGAAAGGTAATTTTACTGGACTGTTTGGCGGATGTTCTTCCAAAAGGTAAGCCAAATGAACTCATCTTTAAAAATCAGCATGGAGAGATTATAAGAAACGCACACTTTAACAGGCTGTGGCAAAAATATCAAAAAGATACCGGAATCACAATAACTCCCCATCAATTAAGACACGCATTCGCTACAATTTTGTTTGAAGCTGGAATTGATGTAAAAGATGCGCAAGAATTATTAGGGCACACTACAATTCAAGTTACAAGAGATATTTATACTCATATTAGCAAAACACGAAGAATCGAAACAGCAGACAAACTAAATCATTTTGTCAGTCAAAATAATTCGGCAAGTCAAAATCAAGTCAGACAGCTTACAAACAGCGTAAATACGCAATAAAAACAGGGTTCAAATCCCTCCTTCTCCGCCAAAATCAAAACCGCTAAATTCCGCTTAAAACACGGTGTTTAGCGGTTTTTTCATTGTTTTGATTAAGCGTGAAATATCAAGAAATAACATATTTTTTCATATAGTAATCAGTCAAAAATCAGTCAAAATTAATTCCATAAAACAAAAAACCGCCAAAGGAAATTAATCCAATGGCGGGGATTATTATATTAATATAACCTATCAAAAATCGGAAAATTTGATAAGTTACAATAAACCCCGCCGGGTTGGCGGGGGGATTAAGATTTCTATTTGCACTTATGTAACGTATGATCAGGATCTATCCAAACGACTTCAAAACAACTTCCCAATATAAAACCGTGAAATACCATTTTCCCGGTTCCACCGCTGCAACAATGCAAATGAATCATATCTGATGTTTCTATGTTGAACTCTTTTTGAATTTGACGCATTTTATCCAAACTAGCCTTATCTTTATTTTTTGCCCCTTTATGAGATACAAAATTATTCACTAAATCATTTATATTTTCAAACCTACGCGCTTTAGATAAAAAATCTCCAAATTCTTTTAAAATATCTCTTTCTCCCTTTTTAGAATAGTGAGTTTTATGGAAATTCTTTATTCCGTAATTTCCGTTATAATCCAAATAAGTTATGGATACAGATGGTTTTACTTTAGATTCTGCTTTACGTTTTAATTCTTCTTTATTGAGCAAAGCACTGGCTGAAGGATTGATTGAATTTTCAACTAATTTATTTTTCTTGCCCACTATTCGCTTACGCCTTCTCGGATATACAAATCAGAATAATACGTTTTCATCGTGTCTTTAGAGATTAATTTATCAGAAGGTTCAAAATTTTCAAGTCCTTTTCTTGCTTCTATCCAAGGAGTTTCTTGGTGTGTCAGATTTTCAAGTTCAAACCCAGTAAATTCTCCATATGTTTCCCAAACACTGTTTAATACGTCTATCACTTCTGGATCGTCAATTGCAACTGCGGTATTTTTCAGTTCATCACAAGGTATATTGCTATAACCAAAAAATTTAAATCTGTTCCAAAGTGTACGGTTTACAGGGCCATGTACCCACGCCTCATATTCTGATGAAACTTTGTTGCATTCAAAAACATAAAGCCACGCCTGTGCATAATAACAAAGCTTCTGCAATTTTTTATGTGTCATTGATTCTTTACTTAGAAACCAATTAGCTATGTCAAAAACAGTGAACATTGAAGCCACTCCCTTTTTGCCATTTTCTTTCTTTACGCCTACATTGTAACACATTTTATCGAGCTTTGCATATAGGAAATCCATATTTTTCTTTTCATTGTAACACATTTGTGAATCGTTTACATATTCATTGTAATATATTTGTACGCTTTTAAGTAATATTATGGCTATTTTAATCTTTATTTTTATAATCCATTGCTTTATCATCATTCGCTTCCCCTTTCGATTATTATCACCGCTTTCATAATATTATATTCTAACTAGGACATACAATGACCGCTTAAAAAAATATCCCACAAAAACAAAAAAGCGGACGAGTTTCCCCGCCCGCTGTGATTAAAAACAAAAAACGCCGACAAATTAATGCCGACGTCTTTAGGAACTCCTTCTGCACATGGCAGATGAGCTATATTGCTGTTTCCTCACAATTGCGATAAAATCAAATACGGATTATGCTTTCTTAATATATTCGGTTGGAATAAAAGCATATTCTAAACCTTTCTTGCCGTATTTGATTTTGCTGTATCTTCCGGAAGTGCCGACAACCTCTACAATCTTGCCACGTGTATAGATTTCCAGTAATCCACCCTTGGCATTGGCTTTTCGAATCCACGTGGATAGACACGTTACTTTGTATTTAACAGCTTTCGGTTTATCCTCTGGCTTTGCAATTCCAAAATATTTATACCAACTTTCGGTTGTGCGTTCGTTTCTTGTTTCATCAAACCATACCTTTTTTCCACGGACATCTACGTGAACATTGGTTTTGGAAATATACCCTACACCACCTTGATGGTTTAATTCTTCCAGTGCACAGCAGATTTCTGTTGCATCCATCTTTTTTCCGTTCTTCTTGCACCAGATATCGGCAGCGTTGCCTTGTGTGTGCTGATCTCCTGCATAACCTCCTACTTTTGCACTGTGAGTATTCGTGCGGTACCCGGACTGAACGTTCATAGTGTCACAGTCCAATTTGTCAAACAGTTTTTCCAGCACGGTAATCAAATCAGAATTAATCAGAATCTTGTCGTTGCCATCCTTGCAACGAAATTCTTTCACTTTGAAATGTGCAGACAGGGATTTGTTTTTATCTGTTTTATAAGAATAAGTTTTAACTGACATTATTTGTCGCTCCCTTCAATATCATCCTCGTTTTCATCATCCATTATTTTGCTTTTGTCTCTGATTTGGATTAGGAACTTTTTCAATCCGTCTGGTAATCCAATGGATTCTCCCACATTTTCAAGGATACTTAAACTCTCATTTGCTATGTAGAACATAATTGTAATTTCACGCAACGGCAATCCACTAGCAACATTGTCCTGCAACACACAAGCAACAGCAACGATAATAAAAATAAACATTTTCTTTGCGATTCCTTTGAATCCGACTTCGCTTGAAAGTTTTTTATTTACCAGTGCTTTAATCCATCCGGTGAGATAGTCAACGATCACCAAAAATACCAATGCTGTCAAAATTCCATCCCACCCTCCTAATATTTGTGCTAAAAAACCGCCTAACGCGGCAAACAATATGCTAATCCAATTAAACATTTTTTCCATCTTTCGTTATCCTTTCTGTTTTAATATTTCATTCTTTTGATCTTCCGTAATCCATCCAATAGGAACAAAGCTGCTGATATCATCCTCATCAAACAAGCCTTTGCGGTAATAATCCGCTATCGTTTCATACATCATTGTGCTGTCACCTGCGCTTTCAAGGTTGCTATCTCACGCATCAGCATGGCATTGATTTGTTCTTGCTCGGTAGGCTCTGAAACCGGCGGATTTTCTAACGCTCCCATATACTCGCTGTATGCTTGTTCACCTGTTTTCAGCATTATACCCTTGTCATCATATCTAGGCGTAAATATCATCCCATCATCTGAAATATAGCAGTTGTCCCATTCGCTTTCAGGAATAAAAGCATTTTTTAAAATTTCTGTGTTCATAATTGCATCCTCCTACTCAGCTATGATATATGGAATTGCGACTTGATATGTGCCAGCCGACAACAAACCAACAACACGAACCACACTACCATTTACACCAATTGCACCATTATTACTTGTGTTCCCAGTTGGATGCGCTTGGGAAATAGAATAAGCAGAATACCCTGCCGGAAGATTGGCTATGGTTGTACCATTTGACACATTAGATGTTGCCTTAATTGCCAATAAAACAAGTCCAACATTTCCGGATTTATATACAACGTTATACCATCCTTGCGAAGTAACTCCGTTCAGCAATTTCAAGCTTACCTGTTGATTTGTAAAATAACTCGGAGCAACATAATCCGTTCCTGCTGTTGCTGCTGATATTGCTCCGTTGGTTGCCTTTACCATTCCGGATAATCCGTTAATATAAAAGCTTCCTTTTGTTCTAACATGTACATTATTTCCATAAATATATGTACCGCCGATGCTTGCGTTCCATCCTCCCCAACCTAACGACAAGTTATTATAAGAGTCGCAAATTGAAAGACCTGGCATAATTGCGCCAGTAGTACTGGTTCCGTAAAGTTCTTCTCCATTTGCCATCCTCGATTTTGCAACTTTAGTCCAGGATGTCCACGAACCGCTGTAATAATACCTAAAATACATATTATAATCAGAACTAGAATTATAAGGAGTCGCAATTTGCGTTCTCGCAGAGCTAACAGTTTTACTATTATAGAATATCGTTGTGATATAGTAATAAGCAGATGTAGGCGCATTCACATTTGTTAAAATCTCCCGTTCAAGAGTAGTGTTCGGGTCTATTCCAGTACTATTCAGAGTGACACCATTACTGATTCTTGTATTATATTCATCGTATACAGGAACTTCAAACTCAAAATCGCTTTCACCCCAATGGAAAATAGGCATGCTCTGTACTGATTGTTCTCCGCTTGAAATGGTGCTCAATTTATCTTTTGCCCTGGTTTCAAAAGAATAGATCTTTTGCTGTCCAAAGTCCGGAATAACGAAATCAGCTGTCGCAGAGTATTTGTTTCCACTCTTTGTGATGGTCATATCGTTCCATTCATCTTCTGTATTTAGCCATGATTCAGTGCTGAGTTTGTATCTGTACTGTACCGTAAGAGTGTTTGACACCGCTCCAAAAGAGCCGTTAAAGTAGTTACCGGAACAAGCCACAGTCATATTGCCGAGTGCATCAGGTCGATTGTTGGAAATGTCACAGGTCAGCCTTATATAGTTAACCATAGTCGGCGCAGGTGTCAACGTGTATGTACTCGGATTACCTCTGCTGTCTTCGGCAGAAAAAGTGAATACATTGCTTTCTACATTGTTGAACGTATGCGTTTTACCGTTCCATGTATTGCTGCCGTTTCTGATGACATACTTGCTCTCATTGATGGATGCACCTTTTTGTGGCGTTGCACTTATTGTCGCTGTCGCATTACTGTAATACTTAATCAGCTTGCTTCTGTTATTGGTCAATGCATAAGTGATGTCGTTTTCATCTGTAACAGTTCCAGTAACAACAGGATCAGCATTGACAATAGAAAACGTTCTCGGCGCATTAACTCTATAATCATTTCCGCCTATAACTGTCATGATATAGAAATAAACAGTTCTACTGTTGCTACTAGTTGTAGCGTTTCTCAATACAGCTCTTTCTGCATCTGTAAGAGGAAAGGTATATGAAGTTCCAGTTTTGCTAATATCCCGATATGCAATATCGTCAGCAGACCCGGTAAGTGAAATACAAGCTTTTAAAGTGGTGACGGCATTTCCAGCAGGATTAGAATACGTTATAGTAGGATTTTGTATATCCGTAAAGTTTGTAGCTGATGTGATAGTTGCAGCTCTTGGAATGTACGTTAATGCCATACTTCCGCTTGCACTTGCTGAACCCGGCAAATATGATGCGCTAATACTGGATACACTAAATCTATAACTGATTGATTTGTTTCCATCAGCGTTATGCGTTATTGTAGCCGAACCGCTTCTCACTGTAACAGTCGATGAGCCGTCATATGACATAATATTTCCGCTATAAGTTGTGCCATTAAATACTATAGAATACGTTACCGGCACTGTGCTACTATAATTCCAGTCATAGTTTTTAACTACCGGAGAAAGCACAAGGCTCCATGAAACGGATGATGTATTATTTGCCGTGATAGTGCTATTTTCAGTAACAGTTAAAGTAAATTTGTGGTGTCCTTTAGAGCCATTAGATGAAATCGTTTTTGTTTGTAATGCCATCGTTTAACCCCCAACCCAGAAACAACCTGTTCGATTTGTTAAGTAGTCCTCAAAGCGGCTTCTGCCGTTTCCCGCACCGATAATCAAATAGGTTTTAGCGTGTAGGTTTACCGCATCCACGCCATTGTTATTCGCTGTTAAAATTTCTTCGCCGTTGCGCTTGACATACATACCGGTATTATCAAGCACATTGGACATTTCCTCTCCGGTCTTTGAGATAGTCAACCCATTTTCATCAAAAGTACCGGTTGTATTTGATACTTTGGTAACACCATCTGACTCGATATTGTCAAGCCGTGATTCTGTCTGTTCTACCGACAAAACGATTTGGTCTGCCTTTACATTAATTGCTGCAAGTCTTGAACCAATGCTTTCCTCTGTAGCGTACTTTTCCTCTACTTCATGCCGGATATTATCCGCTGTTTGTATGATCTGAGATTGCAGCCAGTCATCTTCCTGCACCAAACTAGTAATTTGATTTTTGACCTTATCAACTTCAATTTCCGCATTTTTAAGCTTGTCCTTAATGGTGGAGCCTTTAGCATAATTAACCGTTTTGTTATTATCGCAGTTGCATTGAATAGTTGACTTGATACCGCCGTTAAAAATTATATCTTCGGAAAACAAATATGTGTAGAAAGTGCCTTCGTCTACTGTCTCAATTGTCAGTTTGTCAAACGGGTCAAGTGCAAAATTTCCCCACCAGTTTATTTCACAGGGATAAAAAGACAACCCCTTTATTTTGACAAGCAATGCCGGCGCAAATGTTTCCCGGTCACTGTCCATAAATGGATTATTTTCTATTACAATCGGTGATTCTCCGTCCTGTGCAATTAGTGTATCATCCTTTGCATAGATGATATCGTTTTGCGGCTGTCTTTCCAGCGAAACGGCATTGATACCGATTATCTTTTTTCCGGCGGTTACGGTTGAATAATAGTCTCCGGTAATCGTTTCAACGGATGTGCTGTCTGCGATACACTTCATTTCCAGCGCGCCGTATTTGTTGATATAGCAGTTGGAAAGGCACATTTGTGCAATCCCTTTTAATGCTGTTCTAAGGCTCTCGCTTCCGTCAAAATTAGGCGGAGCAGACAAGGAAACGTCACTGTTAAAATATGTAGTTGAACTTTTGGAAACGCCTATTTTATCACAAATCGCTTGCAAATAGCTGTCTACTGTAACAGGGTATTCCATGTCAGGCAAGTCATTTACGGTGTATTCGTCCGCTTTGCACATATAGTCCACACAGGAAAAGGTCAGCTTTCCGGTATCTTTGTCATAATCATATTCCGTAATGCGCATCGGAGGTCGCGGAATGTATGTCACTGTACCGTCAATGCTGACACCGAGATACACAGTAACATCGGCGGTGATATCGAAATACGCCTGAAAATCTTCATCTGATACGTTCATTTCTATATCAGCAGACTGTGAAACGGCTTGACCGACAATCAGGTTATCCACAGATGAAAAGCGGAGACTGACCGAACACAAATCTCCGCTGTCTGCAAACTCATGAGTGCCGATTGCTACTTTCCCGAATATTTGGCGATCGTATTTATACATTTCATCTGTAAAGCCTTGTGCTGTTGTATACATATCGGTCACCTACATTTCTATGATGTTCAGGGAAAAAGCCTTGCAGCGCTCTGAACCGTCAATGATTTCATACTCTACCTGAGGATTAGGGACATATGCGCTGATTGTTTTCATTGTTCCAGATTCCACATCCAAATACTGACAGGTCACCGTATATCCAGAAACGGCGCTTAAGATTGATCTGGCTGTGGCAACAGGGAGCGGCATGACCTCTGTTTCAATCTTTGCCTTGGTTGCAACGATATCAAACCGCATTGTGCCCTTGGCATTTCTTCCCTCGTTCGTCACCATTGTGTTAGGATACGGCTTGTATTTGGTCAAATACGGCGTTATATCCACGTTGTTTATCTTTAATACCATATTTACCTCCTAAATCAAATCAATGGCTAATTCGCCCGTCTGGCGGGTAACACGATTGATTGAATTAATACATGCTGTTCCAAAAGTGGTGTCTCCGACCTTAAGTGTGATATTAAGTGGCATATTACCACCATTGCCCCCGCTTTCAGCCATTGCTTCCTTTAACGCCTGCTTAATAGCTGAAACAGGAGATACAACCTCGGTTTCTCTCTTGTTGTCTCCGAGCACCGCCAGAAATTCGCCATAATTAGCTGGAACAACAGTACCGGATGCAAGTTTAGGAATAGGTGAGATATTTGCAGGGCTTCCTTTTCCAAGATTTAATCCATCGAAAAATCCGTCCAAGAATCCGCCGAAAAAGTCGCTGATTTTTTTGAACAGCCAATCTTTTGCGGACACAAGTCCGTTCCAAATACCAGACAACAAATTTTTACCCAAATTAATCATCTTACCAGGCAATTTGTTCAGAAAATCGATAACATCGTTCCATACTTCCTTAATTTTTCCAGGCAAATCGCGGAAAAACTTGACAATATTATCCACGATTTCTTTGGGTTTGGTTTTCGCCCAATTAACCATATTTGCGCCCCATTCTACCACTTTTGCGGTTACTTGACCGAATGCATATCCTAGCTTTTGCGGTAAAGCATTGAAAAACTCTCCTACTTTGCCAAGCACCGTTTTTATGAATGCGCTGGCATTATTCCACGTTTCTTTCAGAAATCCGGTGATTTTTCCGAATATACCTCTAAATAGCCCGACGTCAGCATCAATTCCGATTCTAAAGCCATCAAAAATAGATTTTAAACCGTTGAATGCTTTATTCCAGTCTCCAGTAAACACACCGGTTAAAAATTCGGCAACTCCACCGAATTTCTTTTCGATTCCTTTTACCTTTTCGCTGATCCAATTTGCAAATTCCTGAATCACTCCGGATGCAAGCCTGATAATATTGCTGAATTGCGTTTGCCACATTTTAATTACACCGATAGAATCAAGGAATCCGTAAATTGCCTGCCACAATTCCGAAAATTTATTAGCCAAGTTAATAGCAGATGCAGTTACACTTTGCATAGCCTTATCAATTGCGGTCATTATATTTTTGTATTCTTCCCATGCGGTATCTGCAATCGGCTCCCAAAATTCCCATATCTTTTTGATAACTGCATCCAAGTTTGTAGCCAATTCAGAAAGTGGCTGCTTTAAATCATCAATAAACTTTTTGAATTCCTTTATTCGTTCATTTGCAAAAATGCAAGCGTCCGAAAATTTTTCCCTAATCCATTTTACGATTGGATGATTCATAATTTCATTAAACGACTTCTTTATATTGTTCGCCAATGATTTAAACTTATCAGATACTGGTGGGACAACATTTTTGGAGTTTTCAGGACTTGTCAAATTATATCCCGCAGAATCCGTAGCGCTTGAACTTTTGCTTTCTGTAGACAAAGAATTTAATTCATCAAACGATGCGGTCGATTTACTCGCTGCTTTTCCGGCTGCTGTTGTTTGCTTTGCTAAATCTTGTTGAGCCTTGGCAGATTTCTCCGTCTGTTCTGTGACTTGCTCTTGCCCCTGCTCCTGTTCTCCGAAAATTGCAGTAAAAATAGAATTAATTCCATTTACAAATCTTGTAAACCACTCAATTGCCGGAATGATAGCTTTGTTCAGCAAATTTCCGATAGTGTTTTTTAAATTTTCAATTGCCGCGGTTGCCTTTTGCGTAGCAAATACACCGTTGTTTGCAACAGTGGTTCCATATTTTTTAGTCGCTTGTTCCAGAATAGCAAGCTGTCTGACTTGTGATTGTTCGTAAGCGTTTAACTGCTCCCAGCTTCTGCCATTTGCAATCCTTTTAAACGCATCTGTAATTTCAATAGTCTTAATATTGACATTAATTCCCAAATCTTCAATAGCTTCCGTATTTCCCAACAAACCGGATCGAATACGTTCTGCAACATCTTCAACAGTTCTGCCTGTTTTGCTTGCTACTACTGCTGTTGCATTCAGGTATTGCTGTGTCATATTGGCATTATCCCGTTGGCTGTCCATAAATGTAGAAAACAGATTGCCATAAGTAGCCGCATACTGTTGTATTGCGGATTTTGACATACCAAGCGCGTCTCCGTTTGATTTAGCAAAATTAGTGATTGTTTGACTATATTGTCCGAAAATGTCACGAACTCTCATAACATTTGCTTCTGCGGTTAATGCAACTTTTGATGACTCTTTTCCAAATTCAACAAGCTTTCCAACGCCGAATGCCACGCCGACAACAGCACCTACTTTGAGCAAACTGCTCTTTAGTCCTGATAATCCATTGCTGATTGATTTTGTGCCTTTATTAAATCCGGTGCTATCAATTTTAGTATCAAAATTCAGATATCCGTCTACTGCCATAAATACGCTCCTTTCTGTAAAAATGGGTATAGAAAAAGCACCCTATTCAATCGAATAAGATGCTTGAAAAAATATAAAATGTTGTTATTTAGTTAAGCTTAAATTTTAATGCAGCATTATCATCAAACATATTGTCATAATATTCGAGTACAAGTCCGGAATCATCCTTTGGCTGTTCAAATGATATAGTGCCTTCAATCACACCTCCAGGCGCAAGCTCTCCGCTATTAAGAGAAGTGTCAGAATCAACAGTAATAAATCCATGATCTACAATCTGCCCTTTACTATTAAGCATTTTATAATCATATGGATTATATGATATTTTTTCTTTTCCGGTATTTTGGATTTTCACATGGACAATCACATATTCCATACCATCTTTGGGTTTATCGAAAGTAGAGCCAGATGACTTTTCTACTTTTGTTACTGTAATAGTGGCTCCATGAGATGTTCCCGCTTCGTTTATGCTATATGTGTCTTTTTTATCGGTTTTATTATTCGGCTTAGACGTAACTTTGCTTACAGTAGACTCATCGGAAATTACCGTTTCTGATTGATTTGCTATAGTATCAGCGTCTTCATCTGTGATACTACCTAAAACCCCAATTACCAGAAAGAAAAACAGCACAGCCCCAACAACAATCAATACGATAGCCCATGCGGGAAACTTTTTCTTTGGTTGAATTGGAAATTGATACGGTTGGCTCATTATAGGCTGATTTTGCACGATAGGTTGCTGTTGTGCTTCCGCTACAAGTGTAGGTGCACCACATTTAGTGCAAAACTTGGTATTATCTGGAAGTTTCTGTCCGCATTTTCTACAAAACATAACAATCTCTCCTTGCTGTATTTTTTGTTATAATACTACCACAATTTGGTAAATAATGCAACAAATTTCATACCAGCAAGTCGTTAAGTTTATCTATTTCCTGCTGTTCTTCTTCGGAATATCTTGTCTTAATATCCACCATTTCTTTGTGATCTCGATAAAACTCCTGCTCCCACTTATCCAATTTCTTCCCTTTTAATTTTTTACTTCGGATAGACATTACGGTTGAAAACAGACCTTCTCCGATTTCGTTGAACAGCCCCAAAAAGCTCCACCAGTGCAGATATTCCACTGATCTTGTTTCATATCCGGCAACTTTGTTTACAGCAGGGAAAATAATACTTTCGTCCTGTACCCAATCAAGCGTTTTTCTATCAGACGATTTCGATTTCGGCATATCTCCGCCATCTAAAAACCAAACCGCTTTTTCAAGTGCTTCCTGCATATTTTCAATCGGAATACTGCGCGAATCTTCATATAGACACTGCAGGCATATTTCCGCTTGTTCATAACCGCTTAATTCCGGATCGCTATACGCTTCAAATATCAGCAGCGCAACACGAAAATCGCTCCGAATCGGATATTGTATTCCATTTACTTCAAGACTTTTCGGCAAAGCACCAATCATTATTTTTTCACCTGAGATGTATATTTTTTAATGTTTTTCTCGACTTTCGCCTGTTCAGCCGATATATCCTTCTCCAAAATAGGAAACAGTGCATCCAAAAAGTTTTGATAAAGTAAATTCCCACCCGCAGGAGATAAGCAGTTTGTTGTTCCGAATGCTGCTGTGCAAACATCATTTCCGAAAATATAGTTGATTTGTTCTCTGATTTCCTTATCACAGGTAGACATAATATCATCCAAATTATCCAGATCATCCTTGCTATCTGCATATTTTTGATGGATGCCCTCAATAACCGGAACAGATTTTTTCATGCGCTCTAATATGCCGAAATCAGATGGTACAAAGCGAATGACACAGCTTTCATCTCCATTGACCGCATATTCCTTATATCCTTTATTAAAATTAATGCTTTGCATAAAAACCTCCTAAAATAGAAGGGACGGGATTGACCCGCCCCATATAATGATTACTCAGATGCGGAATCTGCCGTAAATGTTTTGGTCGCAATAGCAAATTTTCCTTTTACACGATCGCCCAAATAATGCACGTTAAAAGGAATCTGATATCCGGTATTATCTCCGCCGTAACTGGACACTTCTACGATTGCGGATTCCTTGTACGCTACATAAGTACCTGAATTTTCTGGTACTTCATCCCACAAGTGTACCTCAACGGTATCTGTTTTGACATCATCCAGTACCTTGCGGTTATCTATAATATCCTGTAAATATGCGTGTAATCCATCATCTTCATCCGCATAATACGGCTCAACGGATGCCGTCGGCTCATAAGATGTCAGATTGACAGATGTTTCACCCAAGATGTTTTTCTTGGTATCAATTTCCGGAGAAAGTTCAACCGTATATTCTTCCAGATCTTTACCAAGCCTGAAATATGTAGCCGAAGTTTCTCCGGGTGTTACGTTAATATAATGGGCTAAAAATTTTCTTGCAATTTTTGCCATAATTAAAATTCCTCACTTTCCAATTGATATTCGGCGGTAATCTGTAACTGGTACTGTATTCCGTCGTTAAAGTTTTCGTTTGGGATGTTATAAATCATCCCGTTTGCGCAGGTCAATTTCGATAATGTCCCATGCAGTTCCGAATCGTTTACCATAACGGATATTTTCTGCTCGTTTGCGTGTTGTCCCAGCCATAAAGACAATTCCAGCAATAATCCGCTGTTTGCCATGCGGTCATAGTCATTTACGGACTGATAAACGGCATATAGAATAAAATTATGCTGCCGTGTCTGATTTCCGAGTACATCCTCTTTGAGCAGAACATCTCCTGTTGACGATAGACCGTAGCTGGTAGGAACATCCTCATTGAAATCAATATGAATGTCGTTGCAAACCTCTGATATCTTTGGGAACTCCAATAATATGGATTTCACCAATTCTATGATGTTCATTTCGGTGTACCTCCCGCCAATTTACATGCACCTCGTAGGATAACAGATTTCTTATCTGCTTTCATCCGCTCAAACCACATTTTCCCGGATTGCGGATGTTTATTGTGATACTGCAACGGCGTGTTTGTGAGTACTTTTTTCTCGCCTTGGCGTGCATAAGACGATCCGGTAATACTTGACACCATCAACATTCCGTAATACAAATATCTTGCGTAAGGTGCGATTTGATGTATTTCCCCGCTGCCGATCACAGTGCCGAGTGTAGCAGACTTTTGAAGCACTCCGTTTTGAAATGGCGTATACGGTTTCATATATCTAATGCACTCACTATCCACAAACTTTTGAGCGGATTGCAATTTGGATTGGTGCATAGCAGCAAACGACGGATTCCACTTCAAATTAAGACTTCCTGCATTTTCATTTTTCGGCTGTATAATCCTCATCTCTCCACCTACTTTGCAGATACTTCAATATGCGGCAATCCACCGAACATATAACGATCAATGCTCATAACGGTAACATGGCTATGTTCGGTATCAAACCTTTTTTTGCTTTCGGAAATCGTCTGCGGAGATGTATTGTCAAACACAAAATCGCATTTTCCTTTTACAAGCATATCTTTTGTTGGAGAATCCGGAACAACTTTATCTGAATATAAATAAACTGTTGTACTGTCTGCTGTTTGCAATCCGCTTTTCAACACATTGCCGGCTTTATTCTCCCGCCAATAAACTCCGCTGATAAAATATCGTGTATATCCTCCTGTTGCTTTATCATAGAGATATAATGTGCAGTCTGCGTTTGTCATCATTACACAATCCCCCTATAAAGCAATCCGGTGTCAGACAGCCACGCATATACTGAATCCCGAATAGATTTATTGATTGCGGATTTTCTCGTTTCAGAATTTTCATAAGATCGTGACCACCCTCCAACGCTTTCGGAAGATACTCCGGTTTCAGATGTGTGATCGTCGGTGTACAAAATTTCAGCGATTTCACAGCAGCAGTTTTTTAATTCATTAGGCAAATTGTTTTCGTCTATGGTCCCAAATATATATCTTTTTATTTCCTGCGTTGCTTTTCGTGCATAAAAATCAAAGGCGGTAGTAATTACCGCCTCTTTATCGCACAAATACGTAGAATGATAAAATGCTTCATCCGCGTAATTCATACTACCGCCCTTTCTTGTTATTGACCGCTATCCGGAGTTTCAGTAGTTTCAAGGGAATTCACTCTGACATCCATGGCATCTATCAACGCCAATATCCTTTTGAAGTTTTCTTCAATCTCCAATTGTGTATCGCAGTCAAGCAATCTGTCATCAGTCATTGCTTACACCTCACAATCAGGTTGTGGATTTATGCAGATAAATTCCGGCAACTTTATTGTCGTAAACATCAGCAATTCCGACATTACGATAGCCGAATTTCCATGCGTCGGAGTCTTGGTTCTGATCCGGAGTAATCACTTTCGGTGCAACATGTTTTTCAAACTGAATTACCGCATCCTTATGAATCAACATAAAGTTAATGTTTTTGGCACCCGTTCCTTTCGCATAACCGCCGGATGTTTCGCCTGACGTTGTGCCATCGTTTTGCTTAATTTCGGTATAAAACCGAGTTTGCGGCACCTGTACAACATTTAACCCAGAAATTACTGCTCTGGATTTGCTGGTATCCAAATCCTGTACCATACCATACAGAGTTGGAGTGATGAATAAATATCTTCCCTCGAGCGGAACTTCATCCTCATTGAATTTGTTTACTGCCGCTCTGATCGCAGAAACAACAGCATCACCGGTGGAAAGAGCAGCTCCCGCAACTGTGGAAATGCCTGATGTACTTGCATAAGTAGCGAATCGGAACGCATCCAATTCAGGCACCACTTTAGTACGAATAAATTCACCCGCCAATCTACCGAATGCAATACCGGCACTTTCTGCATTGTCGAGATTATCGACACTAAACATCCGACCACGGTCAAAATTACATGCCACGGTTTCATTAGTCAAGGTAACATCTCCGCCGACATAACCGCCGTTTCTGCTGTAGTTTGCCAGTCCATCCATGGACATTTTTGGGATAACAAGTTCATTTGCATTTGCTCCCTGACGTGCCAATTCAGCCGCTCCATCAAGTACGGAAGTGAGAGAAGCGTTTTTGTAAACTTCGTCAAGCAGCGTAACGTACTGCTTAAATAATGTGATTGCATTTGCCATAATTAAATTACCTCATCTTTCTTTATTTTTGTTCTGCCGGCAACCCCATAGCCGCTCTCATTGCTGCCATAGGATCACCTGACAATGGTGGATTACCGGTATCTTTTACCGGATTTTTAATCGGCTCATTGGAAACAAACATATAATCATTTTCGCTTTTCACTGTTTCAAGAGCCTTTTTGATATCTTCCGCTTGATTTTTACTGGATTTCAAGCTTTCGATATCAAGCAATGCTTTTACCGCCTTGGAATTTTTGGCACCGATTGCAGTAATTGCATTGTCCAAAGAAGCGTTAAATTCCATGTCAGACAATTTATTCTGATATTCCGTTTCTTTGGCTGCCAAATCATTGGTCAGCTGCGTGATTTTACCTTGCAAATCCTTGACATCGACACCTTCAAATTCTTTTAATGCATTTTGAGCAGTGTCTAACTGAGATTTGTAATTATCGCGTGATGCACGCAGCTTTTCAACCTCTGCGATCGTTTTATAATTTTCATTAAAAGCAGATTCAAAGGCTGATTTTTTGTCCTCCGGGATTTGAATTTCCAGAGAAGATAAGAGTTCAAAAATGTTTTTCATAACAATTTCCTTTCTACGTTTTTTTGACTGCACGTCTGCAATATATGAAAGTATCCGGAAAACCTCCGGAAGGTAACTTTATCTATCGAGAATCACGCGGGAAAGGAGGCAAATCCCGCGTATACTCGCCGCTTATTCTTTAACGCCTGTAAACAGTAAAAAGGCATAAAAATAGCGCTACACCGTTTGGCATAACGCTAGAATTATTTTATTGTTCCGTTGTATCGGCATCTTCCTTCGTAATACGCTCCACAATTTTCTTTTTCGCAGTCCATCAATTTAAAAATTGTATGCATTACGGTAGTTCCGTCTGTCAACACTTGATTTCCATCAGATACTTGATTCCATACTTGTATTTGTGTTTCGGCTTTGCGGTTATACGGGCATTTCATCAAATTTTTAACTCTGAAGCATTTTTTCTTAAAATCCTGATTTCTGCTTCATACTCCTTGTCGTTAATCTCATCAAGTTTTCTGGTAGCTGACATGATTTGCGTAGCAAGATTCAAAAACTCTGTTGTATGTTCAGCGTCGCATTTATCTTGTAGTGCTTCCATTTTTTTGATTTGTTCTTCAAGTTTCTGTTTGTACATTAAGTGACCTCTCCTTTATTGTATAAAAATACCGCCGAGCATTCGCAGGGCGGTTTAGTTGATATTTACTTTACTACCACATTTATCGCAATGGAATCCTGGAGTCGTTTTGGGGTCATAGTCCGTAACATAAAAACCGTCTTTGCAATCTAAACATTTGACCTTTTTCCCATTTCTTAAATCTTCAAAAAATTTCATAGAATCAAACTTTTTTTCCACAGGTTACTTCCTCCTCCACGATAAGTTTGGATATAGCTGTTTTACCATTTTTATTATATCCCGTTTTTGATATATAGTCAATGGTAATCCGCCGTTTTCATGAATTTTTTCTCTGCAAAAACACACTGACTCTGCCCAAGCACATTCACCTATATTATATTTAGAATGAGTAACTTCGTGAATTATAGTTGAAGCTGTTTTTTTGACGGTTTTTGTATTTCTTGCAAATATTTCTATATGCTTTCCCCATTGCCTTCCTAAAACGTCCGGAGGACATTCATCGGTATAGTTTATCTCAGGCACGATTCCTGACGATTTTATGTATTCTATTGTTTCCTTTCCGATTTCTGTTTTATTAAGTTCATTAAATAAACTTTTCGGCTGAATACTATCTCCTTTCGGCGGAGGAATGATATAAAATAAATCGTTGGTTCTTGATTCTCTAACATCGTGTGTGTACTTACCAACACCGATATTGCCTAATCCGTCAATGGTTACCCGTTCCCGCTGCTGTGGTAGTCCCATAGTTTTGGAAAAGTCTGTATATTCCTTTGACATAACGCGATATTTTGCACGTGCAGTGATAATATCATCTTCATCTGCACCGCCATCCTGCAACAGCTTGATTTTCTGACGTTGTGACCGCATTGCTGTTTCCAGTTTCCTTTGGCGCTGGGTAGCTTCATACATATTGTATTCTTTCCCGCGAAATTCATGTTTTTCTCGCTCTTTTGCGTTCATCTCGTCAAGCTGTTCCTGCGTATATGTAGGCTCCGAAATTCCTGGAATAACCGGAGAATAATCGTGATAACAGTTTGCCCCGCATAGTCCAGTAACGGTGCCTAATCCGCAAATAGAAACAAGCTGGTCATGCGTATACCATTTCCCACCCCACCAGTGATCAGGGCGATATCCGCTGTGCCAACTAATTTCATACATATCGGTTTCCAGCTCTGCGGCGTTATCCTCGTTTACTTTAGCAACTACTTGATTGAATCCGGTCATCAGCGCACGTCTGGCGGCTACAGGAACACGGTTACTCCATCCGCTGGCATAATCTACCGAACGCAATCCGCTGTTTGTCATTTCGGAAACAACACGTTTCAAAACGGTGTTATAGTCAAATGCTCCGGAAGCAATATCCAGCATAGCACCGTCAAGCGTTTTTTGATAATAATCCGCAATCGGTTGGAATTTCAATGTTCCGTCCGGCTGTTTTACCGCAAATCCAAGTGATTGCGTGATGTTTTTTAATTCATCATTCGTTTGCTTGATGGTAGCTGATATTAGCTGATGTAAAGGCTTGTTTTCAGCAAAAGGTATCATATCTTTTCCCACAGCCTTATACAAGTCTGCTTCATGCGCATATCCTTGCTCTAATACATCGGAATAAATGCGGTCAATTTCCTTTTCTGATAATCCAAGCGTTTCGGAAATAAACTGTTTGATTTCCTTTTTGCTTTTTCCTAATTCACTAAGCCTGTGCAATTGCCAATCAGCAGAACGGATAATCTCATTCCCGTTATTTTTGAGCCTCCTGACAATATCCTGCATGATTCGGTTTTCCAATTCCTTAAACTGGTTTTCCAATTCGATTGGAATTGCTTCTATTTCATTCGGTTTAAACATTATTTTTTACCTATCTGCCCAATAATGGCAAGCAATAATATTGTACCGCAAATCAGCATTGTAATGATTACTGACGTTTCCACTATTCAATTACCTCCGCAGACTGTGGCAAATTCTTTAATGCTTCGTCAACAGATTCACCGTACCATTTTGCCCGATATTCTTCCGGACGCATAATCCCCATCTGCATATCAACGCGATCTTGCTGACGTTCCGTTTCCTCGTCAACCAGTATACTGTCCTTAAAATCACATATAAACTCATATTTTTGTTCCGTCATGCTATTAAAGAACGCAAGTGCGTATACCAAATCATCCAAGCAATCGCGTAAATTGCTTTGAATAGCAGTAACCGTATTATATTTGCGCTTTTTGGAAGATTTGATCTCGGTCGCCGTCTTATCAACCGTCTGCGGATTTGATATATCCCCATAAGACAATCCGACCTCAAATTCAATATTCCGCTTGTATTCTTCCAGACCGGATATAATAGACTGTTCACGGAAATCAGGAGAAAATTCTTTGAACAAGTCGGAATTTCCATTGTCTAAATCCAGACCTTTATACAAACGTTTGTTTAATTTTGGAAGAGTATCTCCGTTTCTCAATGCAGCAATATCAACATGGATAACACGTTCACCGCTCTCAAACTCCCAATCAAGCCGCCCAAACTGAACATCTGTTTTTTTGATCAGTTCCAATGCGCAGTCAAATACAGATACGCCGCAATGACTTCCGTCTATTGTATTTTTAATTGGATTGCAATAATACCCGAATGCTTGACGTTTCATCAATGGATATCTAATGGTAGGCTCTATGTTCTTCCACTCATCAACAGATTCCAACGAAACTTCTCTGCCGAGATTTCCTTTTGTTGTGCTATAATAGGCCTTATTGGTAATAGTAAGTCCGTTTTCAGAATCCAAGCTATGATATTCCAGCCTTGTATAAAAAATATTATCGCCTATCTGCTTAAATTCCGGAAATATTACTTTCAACAATCTTCCTCTGGAATCGAATTCAATTGGGATAAATGCGTTTTGGCATACATACTGTACCTTATCTTCTCCCAAAGGCTTAATAATCATTGCGCCGGTAGCAAGCCCTTCTTGCAAATTTACATTCAAATCTCTGACGGCGTTTTTGAAAATCTTATCCAGCTTTTCATTCGTGATGTTGACGTCCATCTCGTTCAGAGCAATATTTGCAAACTCTCTGACAATCGACTGTTCCAGTCTTAAACTATGTATATCATCAGTGAGCCACGGCGCACGACCGGAATAGCACTTTTGCCATTCGTCTATTTTATTAAGCATTTCCTGCGATATGGAAGCATCAACATTCAACGCAGTTTTAATATCTTTAATCGCAAACAACTTATTTATCAGCCCTTTCATGTATGATATAAATCCCATGTTACACCATCCTTATAAACCGTTTCATATCACGCTCAAATGTATATTCAAAAGCGTCCAAACTGTCAATATCGGTAGATCCATCGTCCAAACGCTCATCTTCTGTTTTTTTCTCATTCCATACCGCATCAGACAATGCGTTTTTTATGGTTTCACACCCATCCGTATAATACAATCTGTTTGATCCCATTAACCGCAACGTACATTGTATTCTGTCTTTAATGTGACATTTTATCGCCGGTCTTACGATAACACTTGGATATTTATTTTGGAATGCTTGTTTTACTCCTCTTCCTAGGACTGTTTCCGCATTATCCCAATAAACATAATCCAAATTACCGTATATATCAAAAATAGAATCGGCAAATTCTACGGCAAGACGATCTATATCATTGCTGTCATATTCTCCGAAATGACGTTCACTTTTTAAAATTACAAGTTCTCCAAAATTTCTCGTCTTTGCGGTAGCTACAAAAGAATGTCCTGATCTGTTTCCGCCAAAGTCGATTCCCATAGTAATATCAATAAATTGAGATTTCAAAAATTGCTTTGTTTCAATGTCTGAATCAATTTTATCAGTCACCTTGCAATAAAATAATTTTGGATTATCTGCAAATCTTCTGTAAATCGCGCCTTCTGCTCTTACCCATTCACCGAGAATCAATCGGTTATAATATATTGTTCCTTCGTACTCTTTGCAAAGGTTGTTTATAAATTCTTTCGATAAAAACTCGTTATCGAATATTTGATATTTCTGGCAATAGATATCTGCATCGCTATCTAGGAATTTTTTAAGCCAATGTGTCGGATGCTCTGGATTTAACGATCCATCGAAGCAGCTATACGGCTTGTCTAGTCGAGATTTAAGCATATTGAATACTTCTTCATTCCATTTGGCAACCTCATCACCGTATATGTATTTTGCAGATGCGCCCTGTATTTTAGCGACCTGAGACACTTTTTCAGCACCCAAGCAATAAACATCTTCTCCGCATACTCTGGCAATATTTCTGTTGTTTATAGTTCCCACAACATTACTGTTATAACGCTCCCTCATAGGCTGTAATACGTTTCTCTCAATTGTTTCTTTGGAAACTCCTATAATAAAGCACAAACCGTCTTTACCGGCTCTCTCACGTATTCTCATTGGAATAACTGTAGTTACATCTACAAAAGATTTTCCTGAACGTACCGCTCCGCTTTTAAAATTCCAGCGGCTATTCGCGTTCGCTATGTAGCTTTTTTGCTTCGCAGTTAAGGGCATCTTCTTTAACCTCATGTAATATTTCATCAAGCTTTTCAAGAGCAGCAGAATCAGAATCCTCTTTTTGCTTGTCTCTCCATTTATCCGGGCGGCGGTTTTTCAGCCAAAATATTTGCGCTGTGGTGTTTCCCGCCATTGCCGATTGAAACAGCGCATTTTCAACCTCGAAATCAACGATTTCCTTACCCTTTTTTAAGGACTCACAAATGTCACCGTACTTGTTTTTCCACTCATACAATGTTTTTGATGTAATTCCCATATTATGCGCTATCTGTTCATCGGTCAGCCCATCACGCGCCCAACCCTCAAGCAGAATTAATCCTTCGTTTGTCAGCCAATATTCATATTTTCCTTTAGCCATCCCCACCACCTTCCTTTACGTTTACACATCTCGGCACAATGCAAAAATCAACATCGCATTTTTTAATATTGTTATATTCGCATTTACCGCAATTTCCTATGATTAATTCGGGTATGCGATGCTCTTTGCAGTATTCATGTTCAATCATAACACCTTTGCTGTTGTTGTATCCATCTATAAACCAGCATTCATCGCACATGTCTAGCAGTGCCAAACAATGCCGCATACCATCAACATAGCTGATATAGTCATATAAGAAGCCAAGCGCATGAACCGGAGAAAGAAACGTATAATCCGGATAGCGTTTTACCAATGATTTTATTACAGTTTCAATGTGCTTTTTATTTGATTCTTTCCCGCCGTAATTGTGGGATAGATAGATTAGTTTTTGTATGTCATTCATGCGTTTAGTATTTCATCTCCTTGCTTGCAAAATCCATGTGTTTATAATCACCATACAGTGTTAATATTTGCAATTCGCTTGGTGCGTTTATTTCGTATTCGTGATCGATAGCATATCCACCATAATCAAGCGTACTGTCTACAACTATTTCTTTGTATCCGACACGATTTATTGTTTCATTGTGTAAGTCAATTCTGGCTTTTCCTCTAGGGTTATATCCCGGCGTGTGAGTGTGTCCAGATATGAAAAAATCCGCACCGTCAAATGACATGCAGAATTTGTGGTGTTTATTTACCGATGTGCCGTGCGTGATTACTCCGCAATAACTTGCTTGCTTTTTGTTTTTCTTTTCACCTAGATTAATTTTTATTATCGCAGCATTTTCACGATATAAATCTTCAATGCCCCATCGGCAGAATATATCATACATTGGATTTATTCCGACAGCGATTGCATTTCTTTTGCAATGATTTCCGGGAACTCCGGCAAGCGTGCGAGAAACTAACGGCTTGAATATATCTGCAATGTATTCTTTCTGTTCGTGTGGCATCATAGTTTGCTCATAAGTGTTCGTTTTTGCCGTTTTGATGCCCATATCCGCCAAGTCACCGCAGTATACCACATAACCGAACGGGTCGTCTAAAACACGGTTTATTTTGTGCTGTATCAGCTTTTCGTTAAACTGCCTGCTGCCAACGTGAATATCGCCGAACGGATATATATTTATTTTTTCGATATCTCTCGGGAACTTATGTACTATCATTTTTAAATCATCGAGCAAACCATCACCGCCTTTTTCGGCAAACAAAAAAGCAACCACCATTTAGATGATTGCCTTTTGGATATTTTTCTACAGTATTATTGTAACACACTATTTTGGGACATTCAATGACAGCTTTTCTATTCCTTGCTTAATCAGCCTGTCAACATGGCGTTTGCTGTAATATGATTCACGTGCTATTTCCTCAGAACTTAATCCGTTTATGTATTTCAGTCGAATCAATCTTCTGTATTTCGGTTTCAAATTTTCAATAGCCTGTTCTACGCTTATTTGTTTTGCATTAAGCTGTTCTAATTTTTGAGAATACATCCGATTTAATTCATCAAATTCCGCAAACTGTCTGCCCAATTTATCCTTGTCATAGTTTGGTGCTATCGGCATATCTGTGATTTGCGGAGAAGTCAGGCTGCTCAGTTTAAGCCATTTTTCTCTGATGATTTCTTCAATTTGTCTGATTTCTTTGGAAGTGTCTTGATATTCTTTCAAATCTTCGTATATCACTCATATCAATCCTCCTTATTCTCATTATCCTTTTTCAACTCACGCAGCATGTACAGTAAAAATGCCACTGCTATCAAACCGCCTAACACAAGCAGAAACTGCACGAACTGCAACAGCCATAATAGAAACGATGTCATTCGGTATCACTCTCCATCAACAATTTTTTCACATTCCTCATATATTTGATTGCAATGGCATATAGAATATCCTCCGCTACCAAATAAATCAGCTTCTTTTCTTAAAAATTCACCAACTTCATCAATATCATTTGTGGATAACACAAGCGCATCACTGTCTCCGCATTGATCACAATGCAAAATATCATGATCTAAATATTTATCAGTCACATATAAACCACCTAAATGGCTTTCGTAAATGCATATCATTCGGTATCACTCTCCAATCTGTCAAGCAAATCCATATATCCGTTGATTACTTTCAGAAGTTCTGTTTCTGAACCAAAATGCTTTTCTATATGTTCGTCAGTATTGTATAATGCTATAATTAAAAGCTGTGTAATGTTTTGTTTTGCCAAGTCAATTTGAACATTTTTGTCTGTACTATATTTCATTCTACCCACTCTCCATTTTTCACAAAATATTTTCCGCTATCCTTATCTTTGACATATTCAAACGCATCAGTAAAAAATACTCGCCTATCATATATCGTTATCGCAAAATGTCCATCTCCGTATTCGGTATTGCTTGTTATTTCTTTTACACCGCCTAATAAATACGGCTTCGTGGAATTATTAAAAAAATCGTTGTAATATTGTTTTAATTCTAAAGTCATTGTGAATCACTCCTATTATCTATGTATTCGTTATATTCGTCGCAATATTCTTTTGCTGGGCACTGCTCGCAATCCTCTATGTCAAAGTAATCGTAATCACACCTAAACCCGCAATCCTTGACAAGTGCAACCCTATCTTGTGGATTATACCAATCCATTTCTGTTTTTCCGTCTGTGTAATACTTATCCATTTGCGGTTTTCTCCATACTTCGATACTGCAAAAATTTGCGTCCTCACAACATTCGGTATACAGTGCCGCTGACTTTGCCTTTCCTCTTGTTTCAGCGAAAACAACCGTTGCACAAAATTCATCTTTTTCTCTTACAAGCCATGCTTTCATCGGTTATAACCCCATTTCATATTTTCCATTCCAACTGAGTATGTACATTAGACAACATTTGTTCAGTAGCCTTTTTATAAAATTCCTTGGATATCTCAAACCCGTAACAGTTGCGATTTAACTCCATGCAAGCTCTCAATGTGGAACCGCTGCCAGCACATGGATCTATAACCACATCGCCCTCATCTGTGAATATTTCAATCAGACGTTTTAAAACAGAAACAGGCTTTTGTGCTGGATGTATTTTGGGGTATTCTTTCGAGTTATCCCGTTTCCATTCAAACCAATTAAACACCATGTGCCCGTCATTTCTAAATTTGGGAAGCTTTTCCCGGTACAGTACTAATGCATACTCGGTAGCACCACATATCCGCATATTTGCCTTTAATACCTGTGGACTGTAATTCTTGCAAAACACAAGCGGAATATGATGTTTAAATCCGTATTTTTCAGCATATTTCTTTACAGTTTCGATTTGCTCAAATGCGCAAAACACAATCATGCATGGCGCGTCAGACGATTTACCTCTGCCGTTGCTCTTTTCCGGCTCTTTTTTTAACAACCTATTGCAGAAATGAAAGTACTCCGCGATATTGAAATTAAAATCCGAATTAAAAGCCGCTTTTCCTGCGAGTTTACTTTCCCCGTTTTTGTTATCTCCGCCGTTATACCACATTGGATTACTCCCATAAAAGTTATTACCGACATTATATGGAATATCAGCAACCACAAGCTGTGCTTTCGGGATGTTGTATCTTTTAAAATTTTGAAAATTATCGTTGTACAATTCACATTTAATCTTTTTTACCATTACATTTTCCATTTTATATCCCCATTTCTGCAACATATTGTCCGTAAGTCATTCCGGCAGCACTGGCGCGTTTTGCAATTTCAGTAATACTTAATGCTGGCTTTGCCTTTTCCGCTCGCTTTTCGGCTCTTTTTCCAGTCCTCCATTGCTCCGCATATTCTCGTTTCCGCTTTTTTTCAATCGCCGTATCACATTCGGGACAATACCGCTTGTTTTTGTATTTTGCTTCAAATTTTTGCCCGCAACATTGGCATATATTAATTCTCATTTTTATCTCCTCGTTGTATTAGTTAAAATTCAGCCGTTTACAGCCACTTTTGATTTTGTGGTGTAATTTCATGGGTAAGATATCAAAAGTGTGTTGTAATGCTACACAGAATGTCTGACAATCATTCAAATTTAATTCCATATTCTTCCCATAATGTGGTTTCGACATCGACAAGTGACAAATATCCATTTCTGATCATTGAATATTCCTCATTCACTTCATCTGCTAATTTTATAGCCTTGTCGCCACTCCAACCCCATTTATCAAGCAGAATAAGCGTGTAAATTTGTGCCATTGCAATTATTGCTTCATTAACGCCTTTGTTGTATTCATCAACTTTAATCTTGCTAACTTCGGCTTGAGTATATATTTTAGTTTTCATTGTCATCATCCAATTCTATGTATTTGTCAATATACCATTGTGCCTTTTCAATATCTTCCTTACCGTTTTTTCTTTGCGACCGGTAAATATACTTAAAAGCATTGCACAGGCAAAAATCTTTAACCTTTTCAACTCCAAGCGCTTCCATCATTACTTCGATACATTGAAATTTTCCGGTTTCATAATGGCTTGGGTGATTTACAACATCAATCATTTTACTTTTTCCTTTCTCAACTCGCATTCCTGACCGATATCCGTGATGATGTTGTGCTTGCATTTCATACAGCAGTACCGGCATACCGAAGTACCGTATTTTCGGTTAACTACTGCATGATTGCACTGCTGTATCGCACACATATTAAACACTTTTCCGCATATCGAGCATATATCCGTTGTCTTTTTCATGGCTTAAAACGGCAATTCTCCGTCTGAATCTTCAAATTCTTCAAAATCGCCTAAACCACCAACCGGAAAGCTGTCTTTCGCTGAACTTTCAGACTGAGATTGGTTGTTTCCATTTTGCTTCTTTTCTGCAAAATATACCTGATCGGTAACTACTTCAAACACAGTCCGGTTGTTTCCGTCTTTGTCTTGATAGCTGCGTGTCTGGATAGAACCCTCTACCGCTACAAGCTGACCTTTGGTGAAATGTTTTTTTACAAACTCAGCAGTATGCCGCCATGCCACAATGTTGATAAAGTCAGTCTGTTTATTGTCCTTGTCAGCCTGATAATTCCGATCTACCGCCAAAGAAAAAGTTGCTACCGAAACATTATTCGGTGTCTGTTTTAATTCCGGATCGCGTGTTAATCTACCCATCAAAATTGCTCTGTTTAACATAATCAAATCTCCTTTATCTGGATGTCATGCACCCAATTCATTAATTTTCTTTTTAGGATATATTCCGGTGTTTTAACACCTTTTACATCCTCGACAACGGTGCTTCCGTTCTCTTGATAAACAAAATCAGCTATGTATGCACTAGATCTCTCTTTTCCGCATTTCGGTATCAGTTCAAATTTCACTTGCCGTTGCAGATGTGATATCACTCCGGCTCGTTCCATCAGCTTTAATTCGGCATATCGTTTGGCTTCTTTAACCGAATCAAACTTGATACCGTCAAGAACTGTTTTGCGGCTATTGTATTTGCTCATATCACACCTCCGGAATGTCATATCCGAGCTTATCAAATTCATCCATGTTGTAACTATGGCTTTGATTTTTATTAATAGCACGCGATTTCCCGCTGTCTTGTTCTTTGGATAACCATCTAGTGATAAAACTCAATATCCCTGATTTTGTCTTACGCTTTGTAGGATTAGAATCCAGCCATCCCTTCATGTTACGCAATTGTTGATGAACATCCACAGCAGGATAAAGTTTTGACCATTCATCGATTTGTTCTGAATATATCGGGTATTGGCTTTTATCATTCAGCGTTAATGTGATTTCCGGCGTTCGGTCCGGTGCGCTTTTCGCTCCGGGCATACATTCGGATTCTGGATTCGGATTAGGATTCGGATTGGATTGGATTACGGCAACATTTGTCTGCGAGTTGCTGTCAATTGTCTGCAAGTTGTCAGCGCTAGGCTCCGGATACTTACTTTTTTGATTTCGGATTCTTTGGTGGACTTCCCATGTCGGGAGATACAGGTAGGGCTTACTGTCACATTCGTACAGCCTCACGCAGCCTGCATCCGCCAACTTCACAAGCGCACTTTCGATATCCTTTATTGCTATCCTTTCCTTTAGTGGAAACAACTTTGATTTTAATATTGCCGGTCTTGCATCTAACCGACCATAATCGTCACAATTTACAATCAATCGATAAAAAAATACTTCTTCAAACCAAGACAGCGAATTAATAGTATCGCTGGCACATATTGATTCTTTTATTATTCTGTTAGGCAAATAAGGATCACCCCTCTGTATCTACAATCCGGTATTTGGAAAAATGAGTTGTCTCACCATACCGATTCTTTCCGTATACCGTTTCTGACTTGATATTATATCCTGCGTTTTTCAGATCAAATATTCTGCTGGAAAGCCTTGTAATTCCTAAATCTCTGATGGCATCCAATGGCGTTATACTTCCGAACTCATTCATATACCGAACGATTCTTTCGCATTGTGTAATATTCATCATCAATCACTCCTTACTTTCCAGATTTCGCACAGCCTTTTATCCAGCTTGATGCCGTATACCTTGTATTTTTCATCAAAGGTTTTCTGACCGATCGTGTGTGCTTCTGTGTGATACGCACGCGACAGCGGCATTACTCTGTATCCTAGATGTACTATCTCTTTTCTGTCTCTGCCCATACCAACGGCATCCACATGGTGCAATTCAGCTTTCTTACCGCTGATACAGCACTTTTTATGAAGCAGGCAGCAGTATATGTATTTGGATATATCTTCGCATCTGTTTAACAATGTATCATTACACGGGATATCGTGCTTGACTGCAAGCTCTACCAGCCAGTCAATGAATTCTTTTGCCAGCGACATACTGCAATTACTTAGTGAAAACAATTCAATGTTTTGCAATTCACAAAAATGAAGCGTTAATTGCCGTCTTACTGATTCAGTATTAGATGTATCAATTAAATACATCAATTGCAAATCATGAAGCATTGCCTTGTATTCACGTTTGTTTTTTACAGTTGTACAATAGTCTGCAATATCTGATACCATAGCAAATATTTTCTTTTGCTGATCTCTGCTGATTGTCCTGCCGTCATCAAACGATATCGTCACATTTGACATTTGCAAAGCATTCTGTACTCCGCCTATCCTGCTATACGGAACATAGAAGTATATTCCTTTTTCTGATATCTTCTGTGGCGGAGCATTTATCGTAACCGGCATAATCGTTCACCTTACCTTACGTTGAATGCTGTTTTGGCTTTTGCCACACAAACACTCTTTTTCCCGTGTCATTATTACGAATTGCCAATCCTACTATTTTTTTATTTTCAATTGCTATCTTTTCTACATAGAATTTGTCATAGCATTTCCCATTATTTATGTTGCAATCTTCTTTTTTGATGAAAATAAACGGTGATGTGTAAAGCTCTCTGCCTATTCCCCAGTTAAAACAGGCGCGTTTAAAACTGTCGCTTGCCTCGCCTTTTTGTGCTTCTGTATTACTTTCAGTGCCGCAATCTGATTTCCATACCCATTTTCTGGAACTTTCTGGTACGTAATAATTAACATTAATTCCAACCTTGCAAAAGAGATTTCCTTTACATTCATAATGCTCACGTTGCCAATTTTCTGCGCCCACAGTTTCATCTAAAATATTCATGTCGCACCGAGCATCCTTATATAGCAGAAGCACCAAGCCGTTTTGTTTTACGCTTTGTAGTCTTACATCTATTTCATCCGCTTTTAAATCTCTGAACGTCATCTTATATCACCCCTCACATTCTTCCAGCGTGCATTCTAAACCCACGCCGGTGTCATATATATCCGTGATATCCTCATTCGTTTCTGTACATATTATCCTTAACCTTGATGCGTGTCTGCTTCTTGTAAATGGACAATATTTGCATTTCATCGGCTCGCCTTTTGGACGTCCGATCTTTACGATTTTTTGCATAAAATCGTACTCGGTTACTCCGTTTATCAACTCGCCCACTCCTTTACAAAATCCTCAAACCCATCATCTTTTTTCCAATAGCAGAAATCGGCTTTGTCATCGTATTCGCAATGTCCCTCATATTCCTTCCTAAATTCATCCTCATGACCTCTTGCAATGAATTCGTCATAATATTCTTCCGGAAGGCTTTGCAGATATGCCATATTGCAATATCCGATACAAGCTGCATGATCTCCGTATATCTCTAGGTCATCCGGATATTGCCATGCACCGCATTGCTCACACTGCATCCGGCAATCTTCTTGCATTTCTTGACATTCCTTTCCGTTACTCTTTGTTTTCCTTATTCAGTATTTCTATTTTCCAGTCCCCGGATTGCCAGATTGTTTTGGTTTGGTTATCTTTAAATGTGGCGTTTTCAGATATGACTACTTTTTCTTTGTTTTTCCATCCAAACGAAGGTGATGATATTATAGCTGAACCGTATACCTCGCTGATACTGGCTGAATCGCATACCCTGCTTATACTGGCTGAATCGCATACCTTGCTGATACTGGCTGAATC
>ULUL01008592.1_pt1 | contig 35032 bp, 30 predicted proteins | sample 1958481 | NCBI WGS metagenome assembly ULUL01 (sample SAMEA4835759, study PRJEB28245) | human gut metagenome | biome: gut microbiome; material: fecal sample | place: Denmark | collected 2008 | reverse complement strand
TGCCGAAGCGCTTGCAGCCGATATGCTTCACCTCGCGGCGGTCATTCTTGTAGATCGAGCGCATGATAAGGCGCACTAACAGGGGCGACTCGCTGCCCAGCTCACGCATGTAGATCTCCAGTGCATTATTGGGACGGCTCACCGCCTCACCGTCGTGCAGGAAGTCAGCCATCTCGACCGAGAGCTTCACCGGTTCGTCAGCATACTTGACATTGAAGGTGTAATAGGCCCCGTCCTCAGTAATGACCGAGAGGTTACTCTCGCGTGAGAAGTCGCGCAGGGCGGCTTTCACCCTCAGCACGTTCTCCGTGCCGTCGGCCTTGGCCGCCAGCAGGTCCGCCGATCCCAGATCGACGTAACGGATGGCCGAGGGGAATATGACGTGCGTAGTCTTGCTGAAGGTCACCTCCAGCGCATAGGGCGGGATCATGCGGTCGAAGGTCAACGGACGTGTCAGCCCGCCGAAATAATCCCCGACCGAGGGCTTCTGAAGAACCTCTTGCGGCGCGGGTGCTACCGTAGTGTCCTGCGCCGAAGCGCTGATCGCGCACCCGCAAATAGCGAGTGCCAGAATGATTTTTTTCATGGTTTGTCTTTCTTTACTGTGTTCGGTTTATGGATATTCAGTGGCTTGTGTCATTAATCGAGGGGCGGGAGCAGCAGTACGCGGTAGCCGGCCTTGAGCGTTATCTTGACCTGCCGCATCTTCTGCCCGACGTACTGCGCTGTACCTTGTATGACGCTACGTCCCAGATCGGAAAGGAGCTGCGTCCCGGCATCGTCCGTGATCGTTATGCTGCTTCCCAGCCCAGCCCCGGCATTGGCGGCGATCTCTTTCACGGCATTGATCTTATCCGAGGCAGGGACGCTGATGCCTTCGCCACCGTCCATGTCATAGACCGCCAGCTCCACGGGGATCACGTTGCCGCCGTGCTGTACGGTGCTGACCGTTATTTTCATACGCTGCCCGTCGATCCGTGCCGTACCCGTGAGGATGGTGTTGGCCGGGATCAGCACGCTGCCCGCCATCATGGATTCCATCAGGCGCAGGAGCACCTCCTTACCGTCCGTTACGACCATCGTGCGGTATATGCAGGCCGAGATGCTGTTTTTTGGAGTGAGGGGTTTATCTCCAGCGACGGTGTTGAATCCCCAGTTGCGGGGTTTCGAAAATTCCGCGACAAACACCGAATCGGACATGGGAGGTGCGAGCAGCGATACGACATTGTGTTGAACGCGGCCTATGGGCTGTACGGCGGCCTTCTTCCCCGTGGCGGAGGCCTCAGACGTCTGTTCCGAAGTATCGTCCGTTCCTTGTCCGCCGTTCATGTATTTGGCCGCCATCTGGTAGGACTTCTCGATCAGGGCCAATTGCCCTTCTTCGGTATCCTGCCGTGCTTTTTCGTCCTCCAACTGCGCTTCGAGCTGTTCAATGCGCCGTTGCAGTTCCGACTCCTTTTCGTCCTGCTCCGCTTCGGTCTGTTCGTAGAAGTTGCCTAACTGCCGGTTCAGATCGCGGTAAGCTCCCACCGAGGAGTGCAGGGCGCTGCCCGTGCCGTCGAAGTGCGAAGGGCTTTCATTATATTCCGCAGGCTTGGGTGCCATCCGCAGTTCATGTTCCCTGTGTTCCCGGCGCTCCTGCTCCGTTTCTGCGTCCTCACCCAGCGAGAAGGCGAAATCTTCCAACGAGCGCATCTTCTCCTGCCGCTTGGCCTCCAATGCCTCCTGCCGATAGGCGTCGCGCTTGTCGGCCACGATGCCGCCCGCTTCGGGTGTCGGCAGATCGGTGTTGAGTCCCGATTGTTGTTCCTGTTCCGTCTGGGGACCGGGGGCGAAGATCAGCCACATCACACCTGCGAAAGCCAGCAGCATAAGGGGGAAGACCACCATCTTGCGGCGCTGCTGGATCTGCTGTTCAGTAAGTTCTTTTCGAGGCTCTTCGCCTGCCGCGTTATTCTGCCGTTTCTGTTCCTTGTCATTCATAATTTATCGTGTTTTGTCGTTCAGGGCTGTTTTGCGCGGAATGCTTCGCCCGCCTCCAGCCTTTGTATATGTTCGATGCGTAGATTCTGTCCGTCGCCCCGGCCGATTCGGTAAATGACCGTAACGGTTGAATAGATCGACAGGGCGGCAAAGAGCAGGAAGAGGGTCACGACCACGAAGACCCGCTTATCGGGACTTACGGCTCCGCACAGGTGCCGCAAGCGCTCCTCGATCCACCCGGCGGCATGGTTTCTCCACTGGCGTATCATGGCTACCGTTCCATTACCCGCAGGTCGCGGTTTTCGACAATCTCGAAGCGTTCCATCGTAAATCCCTGCGGGTTATTGTCCGAGCGCACGGAATTGATAAGGTTGCAGCGCGTCACCAGCGAGCGTTCCGTAACGTTGCTCTGGCGTATAATCATCTGCCGGGCATAGGTGGTGACACGATAAGGATAGGCGTCGAAATCGCAGACAATCGAATCGACCAGTATACGTTGATTGATATTGCCCGCCACGACGCGGTTGTAGTATCCTTTCTCCTGCAAATCCTGCGAGTAGTGGTAGACGCTTTTGTCGCACAGGAACATCGCGCGATTGATGTTGCTCTCGATGGCCGCGCGGTCGGGGGCCAGCGTGAAGAAGAGTTCGTGAAAGCGGCGCACGTGCTCCCGTGCTTCGACGGGGCGGTTGCGGCTCATCTCCTGTGAGAGCGCCAGCATCAGGCTCTTGCCGTCATCCAGCACGTAGATCTTCTCTCGCTGGCGCTCGGCGAACTGATAGCTTTTGATGACGCTGAAGATCGCGACAGCGGCGCACAGCCCCAGAAATACCAGCGCGAAGAGGCGTATCTGCCGAAAACTCGTTTCGATATTTTTCAATGATTTAAACTCCATTTCTGAAAAGTAATTTAGATTTTATATACCCGAAGCTACCGGTCTGTGGTCCGTGCCGAGAGGTTATGCCCCTCAAGAGCATTTGTCGTATCCTTAATGGCGCCTCCATGTCCGGAAGATCTTCCGACGACGGTTCCCAGAATACCGCCTGCGACGCCAGCGCCAAACGTGCTTGTCTTATTGACGCCGCTGAGTCCTGATCCGCCGCCCGCCTGTACGATCCATTCCGCCACGGTCGGCACTGTGAAGTAGCCGATGATTCCCATTATCAGGAAGATAATATAGGCTCCTCCCGTGCTTTCCGGAATGTAAGCAGGGTCTTGCAGGGCCGCGATGTCGGCTTGAAGCATCAGCACCTCGATTCGTGCCATGACTGTTGAAAAAAGGTCAGCCACGGGCAGCCACAGGTAGATCGAGATATATTTGGAAAGCCAGTGCGTGAGCGTTCCCTGAAATCCGTCATAGATGGAGAGTGCAAATGATATCGGCCCCAATATGGACAGCACTACAAGGAAGAATGTCCGTAGGGTATCGATCGTCAGCCCCGCTGCATTGTACAGCAGTTCGAAGAAGTCGCGCACCAACTCCCGGAACCACGTCTTGATCCCGTACCATGTACGCTCCCACCACATACTGATAATGTCGCCAAAGTCCGTGATGCCGAGATCGGCGAGCTGACGATCGTACTCCTCGTCATCGACCAGCCATGCTTTTCCTTCGCGCAGGCGGGCTTCGTATTCCAAGTCATCGCGTTGTTGCTGGTAATGGGCGATGTCGGTCGTCTGCCCTTCGAGCAAAGCGTGCGTCCCCTGTACCACAGGCGAAAGTACGGCGTTCACAGTGTCGAGAATTATTGAAGGAAAGAACATGATACAGAGTCCGATGGCGAAGGGCCGCAGCAAGGGGAACACGTCGATGGGAGTTGCCGAGGCCAGCGCTTTCCATACCCGATAAGCCACGTAGAACAACGCACCCAGTCCGGCGATGCCTTTGGCGACGCCCGCCATATCGCTGCACAAGGGCAGCATGTCCTGATAGAGGTTACGCAACACTTGATGGAGGTTGTCGAAATCTATTGCGAGGGGTATCATGGCTACCAATACCTTTCGTTAGGTTTTCCATAGAGGGCTTGTACGCGGGCGGCGTCGCCGCTACGCTGACTGCGGATGAACGACACGGAAATCGTCTTGTCGGTAAAGTAACGTGTCAGGTTGCGGTAGCGCACCATGCGGGTATATATCTCATCCACGACATCCATGCGTTCTTTATCCGACATGGAGAGTCCGTTGCCGGAGGTTACGATATTTTTGAGTTCCGTTACTAATGCTCCTCCTTCCTCCAACAGGCGGGCGTATCCGGCAGATATGGCTGCCAGCTCGTCGGCCGAGAAGTTGCGGTCGGAAACCATCCTGTTGAAGCCCGACACGTAGATGTCGGTGATCTCGCTGACCATCTCGATCGTGAGTTTGACCTTGCGGGCATCCTTGACGATATTATGCACCGTCTTGAGTGCGTCGTAGTACGCCTTACCCTGATTATAAATCTTTATGCTCTCCTGCAACGACTTTATCATGTTGCCGGCCGTTGTGGAACTTTCTACGGCGCTTTTAATGTTTTGCACAAGATTGGACGGATCAATGACCGTCCATTGCGCCTCGGCCCGTTGGGCGACGCCCGCGAGGACAAAGCACAGTATCAATATCATGCGTTTCATGTTCATTCGGATTTATTGTTACATTTTCGAACCTATTCCTCCTCGCGGTAATAATCGCCGTATCCCGTGAGGGTCAGCACATCGCGTCCGGCATCGTAAAAGAGTACGATCCGTCCCCACAGATCGAAATAGCGGATATTGCCCCATAAATGCCTGATCGGACGCCGCAGCACGGTTTTCCGGTCGTATGCAACCTCTATGAGGTAGCCGCCTTTCTTGCGCGTATCGTTATGGAAGATGCGTACCGCAGGGGAGCCTTCCCGGCTCCGCCATACTCCCGCCGCTTCCCGCATATCGAACCTCGGATATAACTTCTGCGCGGGGGCCATCTCGTTATCTTTTTCGTACATGGCAATCGGTTTTACTTGCGGCGAGTTGTTTGATGGCCAGTTCCATATCCCCACCGAGCCGTTCGGCGAGTCGCTGAACCTCCACTTTTTCCGTTTCTTCTGTTGTGTAGGCCAGATATTCCGGAACGCTGACCTCGGTGGCATAGACCGCGCTCTGTACGCCTCCCAGACCGATCCACACCTCCTTGTATCTGCGCGAGGGATCGTTCGACATGTTGATCGAGAGAATCTGCGAACGCTCCTTATCGGTAAGGCCCAACAGGTTTTGTATCGCGTCGAAGCGATTCATAAACTTGCGTTGGTCCAAAAGGATCTTGCAGTCCGAGTTATTAATAATGGCCTCCTTGACAATGGGCGAAGAGACAATGTCCTGCACCTCCTGCGTCACCGTCACTACCTCTCCGAAATGCTTTCTGACCGTTTTGTACATATATTGGAGGTACGAGGCCATGTTGTTGGATGCCAGCGCCTTCCATGCCTCCTCGATAATGAGCATCTTGCGGATGCCTTTCAGGCGTCGCATCTTGTTGATGAAGACCTCCATCAGGACGATGGTGACTATGGGAAACAACTCGCGGTTATCCTTGATGGCGTCGATTTCGAAGACGATGAAGCGTTTGGACAGAAGGTCTATTTCGCTGGCGGAGTTGAGCAGAAAGTCGTAACGACCGCCCCGATAGTAGGGGCGCAGGGTAGTCAGCAGGTTGCAAATGTCGAACTCCTCGCGCGAAACCTCGATCTCGCGGCTCTCCAGCTCCCGGCGGTACTCCGTTTTGAGGTACTCGTAGAAGGTGTCGAAGCTCGGACGAATGGAACGGTCGGCCTTGATACGGGCAATGTACCCGGAAACGGCGTTTCCGATCTCCGTTAACTCGGTTTTCGAAACCTTCTCGTCGGCGCTCTTCCACAGGGTCAAAAGCAGCGTGCCGATACTGTCCATCTTCTCCGTCTCGAACACATAGTCGTCCGTGTAGAACGGGTTGAATGAAATCGGATGCTCCTCGGTGTAGGTAAAGTAAATCCCGTCTTGGCCCTTGGTCTTTTTGCGGATAAGCTCGCAAAGTCCCTCATAGGAGTTACCCGTATCTACGAGCACGATATGCGTTCCCTGCTCATAGTAATTTCGCGCCATGTGATTGACAAAAAAAGACTTGCCGCCTCCCGATCCGCCTAATACGAATTTATTAAAATTATGAATAACGCCCCGGCGTTTCGGCTCGTCATCGAGGTCCAGATGCAGGGGACGGCCCGATATGCGGTCGCAGAGCTTCAACCCGAAAGGACTTGGCGAAGCCTTGTAGTTGGTCTCCTCGGTAAAAAAACAAAGGGCAGGTTCGATGAAGGTGTAGAACGATTCTTCAGCGGGAAAGTCGCCCCCGTTGCCCGGCATGGCCGCCCAATAGAGCGTCGCGGCGTCCACCGTGTTGTGACGCGGACGGCACTCCATCAGTGCCAACTGGCTGCCTACGTCGTTACGGATACGGCGCAGCTCATCGGGGTCGTCGCTCCATGCCACGACGTCGAAGTGTGCACGGATAGAGGTAAGGCCGAACGAGTGTGCCTCGTTCAGATATTGGTCGAGCCACTCCTTGTTGATCTGGTTCGAACGTGAATAACGCGACAGGGAGTGCATGTTGCGGGCCTGCTTCTCGAAGCGTTGCAGGTTTTCGGCGCTGTTGTCCAGAAAGAGCCATTGGTTGTAGATATGGTCGCACGAGAGCAGCAGACCGACAGGGGCCGCGAACGAGAGCAGGCAGTCCGAACGGTCGGTCGAAAGTTTCTCATAGCGCATGTCCGTCCCCACACGGCCCGGCAGGTCGTCCGTATCCGAGAGCGTGTGTAGGCATACGTGTTTGTCGCCTACGCGCAGTCCGTCGGCTCTCAGTTCCATGTCTTGCAGAGAGGTTGTATCGTCGAGTGAGAGGGCGAAGTATTTCTCGATCAGCCCCGGCCGCCCGGCTGTGCCTGTGATCTCATTACCGGTGAGGCGTGTTAAGTGCACGAAGCCCGAATCGTTCATTATGCGCTCGAACTGATCTACCGCTTCGAGAAAAGCACGCGACGTATCTCCGTTTACTTCTTTGGGAATGATATGCCCCCGGCAGAGAGTCGAGAAATTCGACTGCATACGTGTACGCTCTTTGGTCGTCTTCGTGAGGTAGAGATAGCAGACATGGTTCAAAAACGGACGCTCGTTGAAATGACGCTCGTAACTGCACGAAAGGAAACTCGCCTCGCCGTCCAATTCCGGACGGTACTTCTCTCGAATGAACCAATCTTGCTTGAGCACGACGCTGTAATCGGGCAACACTCGCACCGCCTTGCACCATGCGGCGTGAATAGCCTCGTATTCGGCGTGAGTCACGGTAAAGAGTTCGGGCAGCTCGACACGGAAAACTACGGTTATATCGGCATCCTTGCTGATGATACATCCGTCCTCGACCGCCAGAAGCGGCAGTTTGCCTTCGATGGTGGCGGCTTTCATTACGTTACGCATGGCGCACCTCCCTTCTGTTTCCGAGCAGGCGGCATATGCACCTGCGGTTTATCAAGTAGCAGGGACGGCTGCGTGCGGCGGCGAGCTTCATCAGCCCGTGCTCGCCGTACTTCACGTTCAGGCGAAAGGTATAGAACACCAACACCGAGGCGGCCGTAAGGCCGAAGCCGATGCACACCCATTGACCTACGCCAGCCATGTAGAGGACGACAAAGACCACGAACACGGCCAGTAGTCCGCCTGCAAACAGGAAGAGGTACTGCGCCTTGAGGCCCTTGAACTCCACGCTGCGACCCACGCCCTTATTGATTCCATACTCCATAATATTGTGTTTGAAGCAGGGGTTACAGGAAGAAGGAACGCAGCACGGTCGCACTGACTATCAGAAAAATACAGGCCCCGAACCACGATGCGGCGGTCTTGGAGGTGTCCGGGTCCCCGGACGAAAATTTGTTATAGACTTTAATACCGCCGATCAGGCCGATGACGGCACCGATGGCATAGATCAATTTCGTACCGGGGTCGAAGTAGGATGTAACCATATTGGTAGCGTCGTTGATGCCGGCCAGCCCATTACCTTGGGCAAAGGCGGAGGAAACTGCGGCCAAAACAAAGGTCGCCGACAGAAGAATTCTTTTCTTGTGCATAAGACTTTTTCGTTGCTTTTGGTGGCGGCAGGAGGGGATGATCCCGCGCCGGAGGTTCTACATGGATGATTCAGTGGCTTGCGTATAGGGATAGGCGTACCTATCCGTATTCTCTCTCTTTCATGTTTGATAAAGGTTCTGGATTACACAAAATCGCGGACGTCGAAGCCTTCGGGAACCGGCGCCTGCGGGGATGGGCTTCCCGCACTGCTCGCGGCGATCTTTTTCTGAAATGCCGTGAGGTAGGCGTCGATCAAACTCTTCACTTTGTCGTTCCCGTCGGGACAAGCCGAAACGATAGCCTCGAACATATCGGTTCGTTTCAGCTCCAGCAGGGTTTGTCCTACGGCCTGCTGTTTCTCATTCGTAAGGGGATTGTCGTGTACTACAGTGCGGTAGGCTTCGCCGATATTTTCAAAACGTACACCCTTGGCCAACGAGCGCCCGGCTGGGGGCTGCGATTCGTCTTCGTTTTCGTCGTCCGCGTCCATATCCGCTTCTATCTCCGCCTCGTAATCCGAGGCTTCGGTCAGCGGACAATCCACGTCGTCGGGGTCGTTGCTCTCGCCTTCGGGCGGAACTCCGAAAACTTCGTCCAGTTTCTCCGGCGGGATCTGCCGGGGGTGTTTCGGTACACTTTCGGGGACAAATATATCGTCTTTTTCACCGCTTTTCGCGCTTCCCGATCCTATGGCAGCGGTTGGCGTCGGTTGGCTACGCTCCGGCAGTGTGAAGCGGCTTTTTCCGACGATGCTGCGGCGCTGTTCCGAGGCCGGAAGCGGTGCGGCGCTCCTTTTTCGAGAGCGTTGTCCGCGCATGAAATACACCGCCACCCAGAGGGCATAACCTACGGCAACGAAACTCAGCGCAAGCAGTACGGCCGTTCGCATAGCTTCCATTACCTCGCTTTGGAAGATTTCGTAGGACGGCAGCAGCGGTCGATGCTTTCTGCGTAATCCTCGAAATGCGCCCGCAGGACGTTATCCACATAGGCGATCAGCGAAACTCCGCCGCGCTGCGCTGTTATCCGGCTCAGACGCTCGTAATACTCCGGGCGGATACGTATCGTCTTGCGCGAAGTGAATGTACGCTCCCGACTCAGGAGGAAGCGTAGCCGGTACACGTCGCACCGGACGGTTCCCAAAGGCCGTGACGGCCGCTCGGTGGCGGATTCTGCCCGGCGGAGTTTCTGTCGGTGAAGTACGGCACGGCGGATAAGAACCGCTGCCGTCAGCAGCACGCATCCCATCAGGACGGTGGCCGCGATCATTTTCTCTGTCATTGTCGAAAAGGTTTTAATGGATTACTGTATGTAGCTTGCCGCCAGTTGTGCCGGCGTGACCTTAAAAAATATCGGTATTCCGCTGTTTGTAGAGGGTGGAAATGTCATCCTGAAACATGTCGAAATGGTGCGAGAGTACATTATCAAGGTAGCTGTACAAGGATATTTCGTTGCGACCTATGACCTGCACGATCCGCGTGATGCGTTCGTGAAACTCCTTACGAATATAAACTGTCTTGCCGCTGCGCGTACTCGACGGCGTATCGTGGATAAACAGGCTTTCGTAGTCCTGAACCTTTCCTCTGCGTCGTTTGTTCTCCTGCGCAGCAGTGGCGGGTTCTACGTCCGGCGGCCGGCGTGTTTCGTCTTCCTGCGGCGGTTCCGGCAGGTAGTGGCTCGGCTTGCGGCGGCGGCCTCGTGCCTGGTCAATGATGAATGCCGCATCCAATCCGTCCTCTTTGATGGTACTCATGGCTGACTATTTTAATACCTCCAGCAGTTCGTCCACCAGTTTGTCGAGGTTGCTGCCACGCACCAGCGACTTGTCGGCCGGAAACAACGTGGAACGGAATACGGCACGCCTGCTGGCGGACTGCTCGCGGCGGAAACGTTTGGCATCGGGCAGGAAAGTCCGCAGCAAGGGCAGCTTCAGTTCTTTCATCACGTCCTCGTAAGCCTCGTACAACTCCGATTTTTCACGGCCGTCCACCATGTTCCAAAGCATATACAGTCCCTTAATGTCGGACTTGCCGCTCTCCACGAGGTGCTTTCGTACCGTCAGCACAAAATTCAGGGCGCTCTCCATCACAACACGGTCGGCGGTGATCGGCGCGATGATATAGTCCATGCGTGCCAGCGTGTGAATCAGTTCCCGATCGTTGATCGTCCCCGGCAGGTCGAAGAAGATGAAGTCGTAATCGCCCTGCGGCAGCAGGTAATCGGCGTCGGCGAGAGCCTCTTTCGTATCGCTTTCGACGACCGGATAGGCTTTCTTGCCCAAACGAGAGAACTGCTCGTAGGCCATCCGCTTATAGTGTTCATCCTCCAGAGCCATCTTTAGGTCGCGGTCACGCATTTCGAGGATCGAGTGCTGGGGAAAGTCGCAGTCTATGACCGCGACGTTGCGCTGTTTTACATAATGCAGGTAAGAGGCCGCAAGTACGGTCAGTGTGGTTTTGCCCGCTCCGCCTTTCTGTGTGGAGAAGGCGACATACTTCGTTTTTCCTTTCATGGATGCGATATATTGGTTATACAATCTGTCGGCTGTCTGTTCAGGCACTTGCGGCTTTGTCCGCCTGCCTGCATCTGTATATGCGTGCGTTTGTCCGCATGTACATCGGAGGACCACTACGCAGACAAATTCCGATGCAAGCGGGTAGGCTTGCGCTTCCGTGTGTGCGTGCGTCGGTACATACCAGCATCCCAGCACACCTGACTGCCCACGAACGGATTTACCGTCCTGCCGCTCTGCGTACTCGTATGTTCGTCTGCGAAGGCAGTTCGGCTCGCTCCTTTCTGCGTGCCGTTCTACTCAGCAGAGGACGTATGTGCCCAGAGCCGTAACAGCTCGGATGCCGACACAAACATTTGTGCGGCTGAGTGTCTGCGTGTGCAAAGAAACAACCTACAAAGCCCTGTTTCATAGGTGCGGTATTCTATGACACAAGTTGGCTTCGCTATGGCAGCGGTTGGCATTATCCACTGTGATACAATCCGTTAATTCGAACGGTATCTTTGTCCCGTGAATAATTCCGGCACAACCCCGTTCGCCTCTTCGTGCTGGCCGGCGACGATACTGGGACAGTCCGCTTGGCGGACTGTCTTTCGTGTCCGAGAACATTTCATGTTCGGGGACACAGCAAGCTGTGTTTTGTGTTACCCGAAATATTTTCGGTAACGCAAAACAGCTTGCCCGCAAGGGGGTGGGAAGCTCCTCCGAAGTCGTCGCTTTGCATGGGGCATTCGTCGATGCCGGGGCAAATTTTTACTTATCCGGAGGCCCTGCGGCCTTTCGGTAAAAATTTTACTTATGGAAAAGGAAAAACGATCCCGAAGCAGGGGAAAAGGCGGCCGACCACCCAAAACGGACACTGCCAAGAACTGCATCATGGTACGTTTGACAGATGAAGAGCACGCCCGCTTCCTCACGATGTTCGAGCAGTCGGGCGTGTTGTCGCGCGCCGCGTTCGTCAAAGCGAGGGTCTTCGGCGAGGGGTTCCGCGTGATAAAATCCGACCGCGGAACGATGGAATACGCCGCACGGCTGACTGCTTTCAACGCACAATTCCGGAAAATAGGCGTGAATTACAATCAGGTCGTGAAGGAACTGCACACGCATTTTTCACAGAAAAAAGCACTCGCGTTACTCTATAAATTGGAGAATGAAACGCGCGAATTGGTTGCCGTAGGTGAGAAGATTCTGGCTTTGACCGAAGAGTTCCGACAGCAATGGTAGCCAAAATCACGACGGGAAAAGACATATACGGGGCGCTGGCCTACAACCAACAGAAGGTGGATCGGGGTGAGGGAATCGTGCTTCGCACCAATGGATTGCTGGAGTCAGAGGACGGACGCTTCACGGTCGCCGATACGGCGGCACAGATTATTGGCTGGATGCCTTCACATATCCGTACCGAGAAGCCCGTCATTCATATCTCGCTAAACCCCGATCCGGAGGATATGCTTGCGGACGACGAACTGACCGACATTGCTGACGAATATATGGAGGGCATGGGGTGGGGCACACAGCCTTACATCGTCTATAAACATACCGACATCGACCGCACGCACATACATATCGTTTCGGTGCAGGTGGACAGTACAGGAAGAAAGATCAACGACAGCCGCCGCAACGAACGCAGCGTAGCCCTGACCGAACGGATAGAGAGGAAGTACTGCCTGCGCCCGGCAAAAGGCAGGAAAAACGCGGAGTTATGGCAACTGAAACCCGTGGACTACGAAAAAGGCGATCTGAAGCGGCAGATTGCCGCAGTGGTGAAGCCCGTCCTTTCGATGTATCGCTTTCAGACGATGGGAGAACTGAGGGCCTTGCTGTCATTATATCGTATCGGAACAGAAGAAGTAGAGGGTACGCACGGGAGACGGAGCTACCGGGGGCTGGTCTACAAAGCACTGGAGGGAAACGGGGAGAAGGCCCCCGTGCCGCCGCTCAAAGCCTCGCGGCTGGACGGGGATGCTTCGCTGAAAAAGATAGGACGGGTCATGGAGCGTTCCGCAGAAATAATAAAAACGGCTGGTTTGCATAAGCACACTTTACAGCGGGTGCAGGAAGCCATGCAGGATACGACAACGGAAGAAGCACTGCGGGAACGACTGAAGACATATCATATCGACCTCTACCTGCGCCGCAGTGTCACCGGACGTATTACGGGCGTGACATTCATCGACCATGAAACCCGCTGCGTACTCAACGGCTCGCGGTTAGGCAAACAATATTCGGCTAATACTTTGAATGAACGGCTCGTCAATAAGATACAAGAACAGCAGAAGCACAAACAAAAACGTCAAAAACGAAGTATGGGGTAATAGTCAGGTGTAATATTTTGATTTAATCTTTTGATTTTTTGAACCTAATCATTATATTCACAATACATTTATAGTATCATTATAAGAAGTATGGAGCAATTTTTTCAGAATGTGCATATAGAGCAGGATGCAACTCTCGCTATCATAGCCGCAATACTTGGCGTAGCATTTCCAGTCATGGTGCAAGCAATCGGACAAATCGACACCAAATACGGTTCGACTCGTCTGGTCCAGCGAATCAAACGTAGCTGGCAGTTCCGATTTTTTGTGATATCACTCGGCATTGCGATCAGTGTTCGTATATATTATTGTTTTGCTCCACCGCGTGTCGTGGATTGGGGAAAATTGAATCCTTTAGTGGATAATTCAGCCATACTTATGGTTGTTAGTGCAGTAATTGTTCTTATCGTCTCATTGTTTATCTTCGTATTCAGTATATTGGCATATTATAATCCCACAAAATGGCTTCGTAAAATTGCAGGTAATATAACCCCCAAGCAAAAGAAAAAATGGGGCACAAAAAAATTGCAATCCACTGCTAATCCTTATGAAAATAAAGGAACTCAGGAAGAGCGACAATTTAAAGATTGGACTGATCTGGCACTATCTGTCATTGCATCCAAGAATGACGATACGGTACAAGATGCAATCGAGGCAGTATATTATACACTCTACGAATATGTGCATGCTTATACTCGCAATCAGGCATATAAAGAGATTGTATTTCCTACCTATTTTTACAATGCCATAATATCCATGAACAGAATGATTTGCGCCCAAGAACGGAAATTGGTCTCTTTGCATAACGGCAATATTGTAACCCAGATTTTTATCAATGATTTTTTGAAAACCCGTATCAGCCAACAGTCCTACTCTTGTATATGGACTTGTTTATTAGAGCAACTTTTCAGAAATCGAGAGGATCTTATTTTCCAGTATTGGACATGGGCTTACCAACATTATACGATGGTTCTAAGCAACCGTTTGACTGAAGGGGATATCACAGACCGAGGTATTAAAGGCTTTGAACATACCGTCAGTGCCGAGGATGTCGAAAACAGGGAAAAAGACAGTTTCGAGTTTCAGATGTTCAACACAGCGTTAGGAGGATTATTGCTATACAAAGAATGCTATAAACTGCTTTACGATATTTTCTATTTCAAACAGAGTACTTTCGATTTTTCGAGGTCATTGATTCCGAACAGTTATTCGAGAATCATCGATCTATATCTAAAAATCAACCAAACGAATTATACCGATATCGTATGGTTAGAACGCAGATATCCGTTTATCGACCTGCGAGGCGGTGTTTTTACGAATGACATCATCAAACATTGGATAGAAAAATACCTTGCCATCCTTATGATCCGTGCGGAATACATGCAAACAACAGATCCTCACCATCACCATACCGGACTTCCCGGCATGCCGAGTACGATAGCAGAAAAACAGGGCTGGGCGGAACGATTGGCAAGATTCGCAAATATTATAGAGAACGTCGTAACCACTATCGACATACATAAAATAGACTCTCGGATTTCCAAAACGCCAGCTGCCATCAGTGCAGTGAGAGAGTATGTGAAAGAACTTCGGCAGGCCATAGACCGTCAGGAAATTGAACAGGAACCATATCCCGAATTTATACAGGAGTTTTTAGATACGACGAAAACAGCAGCAAACAGCTTTGTCGAGGTATTGAAAGCAATTTGCGGCAAGAAAACCGGAGATATTCCTCAGCCATATACTTGCCAACTCGGATTTGCGAATGCGAAAGTACGGGAGAAAAGCGTGTATTGCACGGGCCAGGTATATTCAAGGAATCATTATGTGGAAATGGTGGATATCTTTGTCAAAAGTAATTTGTATGCAAATCTCGGTCATAAACTATTAGCTCACACAAAGAAAAGTGAGGTTTGTCTTCGCACAGATCTTCTGCATGTGCTGGATAAGTTGAATATAAAGAACGGTTATATAGCAATCCTCAGTAGCCCAGATTACGGCAACTGGTTCGACGGTATGGGGAAAAATTTGCAGAAAGTTACTGGTGACTTTGAGTATCGTTATAAGGATATGCCGCTTTTTAAACTGAATCTCCAAAGCCAAGGAACCTGCATGTGGGTACTCCGTACCGATGAGTTGCCTAAATATGGGTTAGGGGACGCTCCGCTCAATAATACATTTTCTGATGCCACACAACGTCTTGACGAAGGGATTTTCGCCAATATCATTGACTTGTATAGACATCCGGAAATTAAAAGCAGACTTTCGCATGATGGGCAGACCAATTATGACAAATCCGTATTGGAGTTGCTCGACGTCAATATAAACCTGCATTACGGCGATAATGCCCGCATCCTGCGAGTAGTACTTACGGATCAATTGAGTAACACGTCCTATACTGTCTGGGATGATGTAAAATCTTTTGATGAGTATTTTTAAGCACTTCAAAATAAGAAAAAACTACTCCTAAATTATTTCTTATAAGAACTGCCTTTCGGTAAAACTTGAAGACGTCCATTCTGTCTGAAAGGATATAAAGCCCCGAGAACATTGCTATATTCCGAGGCCTTACGATCTTAAAGAGGGCATCATTTGATTTTCGAGGCGAACTCCTTTGAGGGTTTGAATGCCGGTATGGAGTGAGCCGATACGATGATCGTCGTATTCGTTGAAATGTTACGAGCTGTTTTTGCAGCCCGTTGCTTGATTAGAAACGTCCCGAAGCCTCTGAGATAAACATTCTTCCCATCGGTCAAAGCATTCTTGATCTGTTCCATAAAACTCTCTACTACCGCAAGAGCTGTTGCTTTTTCTACACCGGTCTGCTCTATAATCCGACTTACGATGTCAGCTTTTGTCATATCCATTATATTTTATTTTTTGCAATAATCAGGTATGGGGCCTAATGCCGGGCGTCTTATTGCAGGATTTCCGTGTATTTCACGCACCAGATTTTCAAACTCTTTTTCAAAATTCTCGTTTTTATCCATGAACGCACCGATACGGCCCTGCAACAATAGCGGCAGGGCCGCTTCTTTGGGGCCAACTCTTAATACGGGGATGAAACGATCCGTACCTAAATCGCTCATCATGCTAGTGGCAATAATGGAATGCTCAAATCCTACTCCTTTTACCCGCGCGTCGGCTTTCTCCTTATATTTCGGCGTGCCTATAACCAAAATACGGTCCGCCTTTTCAATCGAACTTTCCATAAAATGCACCATATCCTTACCCAATTTCAGATCGTACCTATCCAAATACACATAAATTCCATTTTGAGACAAACGATCTGCCAGATCAAGGACCCATTGCTTATGCGGTTCATCATCCCATGAGTATGAAATAAATACCGAGGGATGGTAGTCCTGCTCTTTCTCCGGTTGCTGAACAACCGGAGAAAGAGCAGGCTGGGGCACCGCCTGGGGCCAAGGAACGGATACGGCTGCGGGAACGTCCAAATCCATGAAAGCATCTGCCGGCGCCTCTTGCTTCTTTGGGGGTTCTGTTTGGTTTACCAAAGATTCCATAAGAGCAAAAAAATCTTTTTTCTGAGCTTCGGTCAGCAGTTGAAATTGTTCGTACAACCATACTTTGCGGGTAGTACTCTGTCCCGCATCGCGCCGTTTATTTACAAAGATTTGATATGACGGCGGCAAGTTTTTATCAACGCTCAACAGCGTTTGGTATAGTTGAGACCCTGTTTGGTATTTCGGGGCATTTTCCTCTCCAACCCATTCCCACATAAAGTTAAAGGCCGCATCGGAAGCTATATCCACATCATCCGGAATAAGTTGAATAGGAACTGATAAATCCAGTTCGGCATCGTCATCGTACATATAATCGTAGCCAAGCTCTAAAAGCCGCAGCCAATGAGGTATATTTCCAGAGTCCGATTCCAAACGGATATACTCTTTTTGGCACAATTTGTCTACTACGAGCCAGGCGAGATCCAATTCTTTTGGATTTAGCTTTTTCCTGAGCCGCTCCGTAACCATTATCCACTTAACCACCTCATCGCTTCTCAATCTGAACTCTTTGCAGACATCGAAGATAATGTCCGCAATCTCATATTCCGTTTTCATATCTGTATATAAACTGTCATATCCTGTTTCCGTCAATCTGAAAAAATTATTCTTAAAAGTAAAGATACCTTTTTCTTCCATTTCCGGCAAAATCCGGTCAATCAGTGTTTCATATTCTTCCGGGTTGAGCATCTGTCTGACAGCATACAGTTGATTGACCATAAACCCTTGGCCAACTTTGCATCGTGTGACTCTAAACCTGTCCAAGAACAGATTCCGGATTTGTTTTTCCGTTTTCATTATATAATTTCAACCAGTCTAAATATCGAATATCAAGAACTAATAAAGTTATTAAAATAGGTGTTACTCCGTTTCGAGCAAGAACGCCGCGAATATTTCGCACAACTCTTCTTCCGACAATCGGTTTCCTGTTACCGTAACGATACCGTCCCCCGTACAGGCAGTCAATCGACCTCCAGTCACGGCGTGCATATCCTCTCCGACATAGAATGCCGAATGATCTGCCTCTATGGCGCGGCGCAGCACTTTCTCCGGGAAACGGGTATGAATCGTAAGTTTTGCCATATTTTAAGATTTGCGGACGTAAAGATAACTAATTTCTACAACCGTTGGTAATTTCCACAGAATGGTTTTCGGTTTCCGAAAGCCAACCATTGCCCCTGCAAAGCCAACCGCTGCCATAGGCTTCGTCTTTCCGCATTCCGGTCCTCCGGGACCGTTAATTTCGCTTCCGAAAACATAAAAAAACAGAAAATTATGCAGCAGGAAGACGATTTGCGGGGGCTGGCCAAAGTCATGGATTTCATGCGGGCGCTCAGCATTCTGTTCGTGGTTATAAACATCTATTGGTACTGCTACGAACAGATTTTGGAATGGGGTATAAACATCAGCATCGTGGACAAAATACTGCTCGGTTTCGACCGCACTGCGGGACTTTTCGGCAGCATCCTCTACACCAAATTCTTCGCTGTCGTTTTCCTCGCCCTCTCGTGCCTCGGCACGCAGGGGGTGAAGGACGAGAAAATCACATGGAGCAGGATTGCAACAGCACTCGTCACAAGTTTCATCTTATTCTTCCTTAACTGGTGGCTGCTCGACGTGCTTCTGCCATCGGCGGCAAATGCGATTTTTTATATTCTCACGCTGTCGGCCGGATATGTCTGCCTGCTGATGAGCGGGGTATGGATGAGCCGCCTATTGAAAAACGGACTGATGGACGACGTGTTCAATAACGAGAACGAAAGCTTCATGCAGGAAACCCGGCTCATCGAGAACGAATACTCTATAAATCTGCCGACACGATTTTATTATAACAAGCAGTGGCACAAAGGTTTCGCCAACGTCATAAACCCACAGAGGGCCTGTATCTGTATGGGAAGTCCAGGCAGCGGGAAGAGCTATTGTGTTGTCAATCAGTTTATCAAACAGCAGATCGAAAAAGGTTATACTCAGTATATCTACGACTACAAATTTCCCGACCTTTCGGAGATCGCTTACAATCATCTGCTGAACCACCAGCAGGGCTACAAGAAGCTCCCTACTTTCTACGTCATCAACTTCGACGACCCGCGCCGCTCACACCGCTGCAATCCCATCCATCCGGACTTTATGACCGACATCTCGGACGCCTACGAGAGCGCCTATACCATCATGCTGAACCTCAATAAGACATGGGTACAGAAGCAGGGCGACTTCTTCGTCGAATCACCCATCATTCTCTTCGCGGCTGTAATCTGGTTCCTGTGTATCTACGACGAAGGGCGCTACTGCACCTTCCCGCACGCCGTGGAGTTTCTGAACAAACGTTACGAGGATATTTTTCCAATTCTGACCTCGTATCCCGAACTTGAAAACTACCTTTCGCCTTTTATGGACGCTTGGCTCGGTGGGGCACAAGACCAACTCCAAGGTCAAATCGCCTCGGCGAAAATTCCTCTTTCGCGCATGATAAGCCCGCAGCTCTACTGGGTCATGTCGGGCGACGACTTCACGCTTGACATCAATAACCCGGACGATCCCAAAATCCTCTGCGTGGGGAATAATCCCGATCGACAGAATATCTACGGCGCAGCACTGGGGTTGTACAATTCCCGCATCGTGAAACTTATCAACAAGAAGGGACAGCTTAAATCGGGCATCATCATCGACGAGCTGCCGACGATCTATTTCAAGGGACTCGACAATTTGATCGCCACGGCACGAAGCAACAAGGTCGCCGTGCTGCTGTGCTTTCAGGATTTTTCGCAGCTCAAACGCGACTACGGGGACAAGGAAGCGGCCGTGGTGATGAACACCGTAGGCAACATCTTTTCGGGACAGGTCGTCGGCGAAACGGCCAAGACACTCTCGGAGCGCTTCGGCAAGGTACTCCAGAAGCGGCAAAGTATGACCATCAATCGAAACGACAAATCGACCTCCATATCCACACAGTTGGACAGCCTGATTCCGGCCTCGAAGATCTCGACGCTTACGCAGGGTATGTTCGTCGGCGCGGTAGCCGACAATTTCGACGAGCGCATCGAGCAGAAGATTTTCCACGCCGAAATCGTCGTGGACAGCGAAAAGGTAAAGGCCGAAACATCCCGTTACGAGAAAATTCCCGTGATCACGAATTTTACGGACGCGGAGGGGAACGACCATATGGACGAAATGATAAAACAGAACTACGATCGCATTAAGGAGGAAGCCAGCCAGATCGTAGACAAAGAATTACAACGTCTGCGCGAGGACCCGGTGCTGTGTAAGCTGCTTCCGCCGCAAGAATAGCCAAACAACAAAATCCGGACGAATTAATGCCCATTCGGATTTTCAAATAATACCTGCGTTAATTATTGTATTACGAATATAACGCTTTATGATTTGTGAGCCAATTATTCCATCTGTTTTTTACACTTTTTTCCTTTATTCCGACGCCAACCTATGCCATAACGACGCTAACTGCTGCCATAGGACTGCGAAGCGTTTTCCCGCCGTACCGCAAAGATTAACTTCGTCCCTGCACCGCTATTGGTGCGAATCAAAACACTTCGTAAAATGGACGAAAACGTAAAGAAGGACGAGAAAAGAGTAATGCTCGTCCGTGAAGCCGAAGAAGGCAAACAAGGCAAACTGAAAGCCGTAACCAAAATGGACGATGCGGGGAACGCCCAGACCGCCGATCCGCAGGAAACCGACCTCTCCAAACTTTTCGATGTCAACACAAACGAACCGGCATTGGAGGCGTTTTTCCGGAAATTCATGGAGACATTCCAAGCCCCCGTTAAAACGGGCTTTTCGGAAATCTTCATCATGGCGGAAAGCGTGCTCGAAAAACTCATCAAAATCGAACTCGATCCGCAGCTGCTCTCCAACTATCGTGTAGACCCGACGGCGGAGCTATCAAAAATGGAGCAGCGCCACAGCGAGGGGCCGCGCTTCGAGCCTATGGACATTTCGAAAATCGATATGGACGACATGGCACGCAAGGGTATTCGTATGGAGGATATGGAACCTTACCTTAGAGCGATGTCCTACGGCCACAAGTCGAACGGCCTGATTGAAATGCACCCCGAAATGGAGCAGGGCGGCATGCGAGTAACGACCAAGGGGCGAGTATCGCTCGAAGAGCAGGCAGACGGCACGCTGAAAGTCGTACCTCATTACTACCGTGAAAAGTGCGATCTCGATTCTCCGTTTCATGGCGTACTGCTCGACGACGAGGCCAAACGCAACATCGAGGCGACCCGCCATGCAGGCAAGGTCATCGACCTTGAATTGGAACCAGGTAAGATGACCCCCTGTTACATATCGCGCGATAAATGGACGAACGAGTTAATCCACATGCCCGTTTCGCAGCTCGATAAGCGCGATATGATTAAAAATGCCGCGCTCTCCGAGGGCAAACAACTCGACCTCTATTCCGGTGGCAAAGTGCTGTTGGAGGGTTATACCACTCGTTCCGGATATCTGCGCGACGCCTATATTCAGGTGGACGCTGCCGAGCGCAACTTTGAGTGCGACCACAACGGCTTCGACCGTCGGCGCTATCAGGAGAACAACCAAGACATTTATCGCCAGAAACGTGCCGAACAGGGCAATCCGCTGCCGGACGGTCCCCGTCCGATGTTTATCCCCAAGCGTGTTTTTGGAGTTGAAATTCCCCACGAAACCTACGCCCAGTGGCAGGAAGCGCTCAGCACTCCGGAGAAACGCCCGGAGATCAAAGCGATCTATATGCGCGGGCTTAAATTCCAAGGAGAACAGGAGCCGCAGGACCGGTGGATAAAACCTGATTTCGAGGCCGGCAAAATCCGTTCTTATAAATGGAATCCCGACTATACACGCAAGACCGTGCAGACCCCAGCTCCGCGCCAGACGCAGACCGAATCCCATCCCACACAGACGCCGCAGCCCAAGCAGGAGCGACGCTCCACACGACAGACCCCGGCAAAGTCGCGTCAGAACAAGACCAACGGGGTAGGAGGGGTATAATATGTTAATGGCCATACTGATTATCCTCGCAGCCTCGGCGACGCTCTCCGCGTTGACCATGTTCGTCCTTTTCCGTATAGGCCGAGTTCCTGCTGCGGAAGATATGCCAGAGGATTGTGACGCGCAGCATTACGACGCAGAAGGGAATCACATCCATTATGACCGCCAATTAATCGCCCTCCAGAAGAAAGAGCGGGCGAGCGGCAATGACAAACAAGCCACTGAATCATCCAATATCCGAACATGAAAGTCATCTTAGCAGAAAAGCCCTCGGTGGCGCAGCAGATCGCCGCCGTCATCGGGGCCTCCGTCCGCAGGGACGGCTACATCGAAGGCAACGGCTACGCCGTAACGTGGGCCTTCGGACACCTCGTAGGTCCGGCCATGCCCGAAGCCTACGGCATCGAAGGATTTCGCCGGGAGAATCTTCCTATTCTGCCCGAAACCTTTATCCTCGAACCTCGCAAAGTAAAAAGCGGGAAAGAATATAAATCCGATCCCGGTACGGTCAAACAACTCGGCATTTTGCATAAACTGTTCGATAAGGCCGAGCGTATCATCGTGGCCACCGATGCCGGACGCGAAGGCGAGCTGATTTTCCGTTTCATTTACCAGTATCTCGGCTGCCACACTCCTTTCGACCGGCTGTGGATCAGCAGCCTGACGGATAAGGCCATCCGCGATGGCTTGCAGAATATCCGACCGGGCAGCGACTACGACAACCTCTACCGTTCAGCTCGTGCCCGCAGCGAAGCGGACTGGATCGTAGGCATCAACGCTTCGCAGGCATTGGCTATTGCTGCGGGCCGGGGCGTCTGGTCGCTAGGGCGCGTGCAGACTCCCACGCTGGCGCTGGTCTGCCAGCGCTATCTGGAAAATACCTCGTTCACTCCGCAAACCTACTTCCGTCTCAAACTTCATACAGCCAAGGATGCCACGGCCTTCGCCGCCCTCTCCACTGAGAGGTACCATACGAAAGAAGCGGCGGGCGGCATTCTTAAAACCGTTATGGAAACGGGCCGTGTACGGGTTACGAAAGCGGAATCACGCCAGATGAAGGAACAGCCGCCTTTGCTCTACGACCTTACCGCGCTTCAAAAGGATGCCAATACGCGATACGGCTTTTCAGCAGAGCGGACGCTCGACACCGCGCAGGCACTCTACGAGGCGAAACTGATTACCTATCCCCGCACGGGCAGCCGCTATATTCCGCAGGATGTATTCGACGAACTGCCGGCTCTTTTGGCCTCTTTGCGGGAACATCCGGCCTTCGGCACTCATGCGGCAGCCTTGGCCGGAGCGCAGTTGTGTCTCCGCTCGGTGGATGATAAGAAAATGACCGACCACCACGCAATGCTTATTACCGGCCATAACCCCGGCAAACTTACTCCGGAGCAGGAAAAGGTGTACGACATGATTGCCGGGCGTATGGTCGAGGCATTCTCGGCCCCATGTGTGAAAGACATCACCGCCGTCCGGCTGGAGTGTGCCGGCATTTCTTTCGAAGTGCGCGGAACAGTCGTAGAGAGTGCGGGATGGCGCAAGGTGTGGTGTGAGAAAGAGGAACTCCATGAGGACGAAGTTGCGGCTTTGCCGTCCCTCGCGGATGAAGATACGCTTCCAGTTCGCGGGTGCGACCTTGTCGAAAAACAGACGCGACCGCGGCCCCTGCATACCGAATCGAGCCTGCTGGCAGCAATGGAAACGGCCGGAAAAGAGCTGGAGGACGAAGCCGAGCGCGAGGCGATGAAGGACTCCGGATTAGGCACGCCCGCCACACGCGCTGCCGTACTCGAAACGCTCTTTTCGCGCGAGTATATCCGCAGGGATAAAAGGGCGTTGGTTCCCACCGAAAAGGGCCTCGCGGTATACGGCATCGTAAAGAATATGCCTATCGCCGATGCAGCCCTGACAGGCGGCTGGGAGCTGGCCCTCTCAAAAATTGCCTCCGGAGATATGGATGCTTTCACATTTCGCAAAGGCATAGAGGTTCACGCCTCGCAAATTGCGAACGAACTGCTCAAAGTCCGTATCGAAACTGCCGGCGAGCACACCGGGGCGAAGTGCCCCCGCTGTGGCGGGCAGGTGGTATTTTTTCAGAAAGTAGCCAAATGTCGGAATGTCGAATGCCGCCTTACTGTGTTCCGCACCGTAGCGAAAAAGGAACTCACGGACGTCCAACTGGCGGAGCTGCTTACCAAGGGGCGTACCGGAACGATCAAAGGGTTTGCAAAATCTGACGGCGGGACCTTCGAGGCCGCCCTGACGCTCGACGGGGAGTTTCGTCCGACCTTCGTGTTCGAGAAACGCAAGCCGGGGAAAACGACGGGGCGTAAAACCCGCAAATAATAGCTATCTTTGCCGCTGAACGCTCCTGCCATAAACTTTACCGTAGCAGGGATGATTCAGTGGCGGCGCTTCGGGTGGGAACCCGGAGCGCCTTTTTCGCTGATCCTGTTTTTACCAACCACTGACATCATCCCAGTTATGCCGAACGATCATCATAACGCCCCTACGGGGCATCTGTCCTATTATGGTCTCTCACTCTTGGAATTTCTGCGCGACGGGCATCCTGAGCTGGCCGCCGACAGCACGTTTATCGAAGAACGTGCCGCGCAGGCCGCCGGAGCATACAGCGACGTGATCCGCAGCGGAGGTACGCACCCCGAAGCGGAACACCGAGCCTGCGAAGTTCTTTATCGGGGTCTTCATTTTTCCCTATACAACACGCTCGTCAACATCCTTTGGGACGAATTTCCCGACCAGATATCCGAAATGGAAGCCCGCGAAGCAGCCCACGTGATGCTGCCTTTCATGCGCGGCGCAGCGGCGCAGTACGACCTCACGGACGACTTCGCCTCCTCGCCGCAATATGAACTGCTCTACACCGAATTGACGGGAAACGTCCAAATCCTGCTCGATCATGGCCTACAATAAAACGGAACACCTGCGCCTCAATATCGAGGCGCTCCGGATAGCCTTCGCGCTCGAAAGGGAGGGGCGCACGGCAACGGCGGACGAGCGATATGCGTTACAAGCATACAGCGGTTTCGGAGCGATCAAAGAGGTGCTGAAACCTCTGCCGCCCCAGAAGAGGACTGCGCTTACGCCGCTTATCGAAGAGTTGCATGCCTTGTTGAAAGAGTGCACTCCCGACCAGAGGGCGTATAAACGTTATGCCGACGGTATTAAGTCCTCTGTGCTGACGGCTTTTTACACCCCGCTCAACGTTACGGATGTTATAGCACAGGTAATATGTGCCAACGCCAATCTGCGCCGCGTATTGGAACCCAGCGCCGGAACGGGTGTCTTCGTCGATGTTACCCGTTATTATTCCCCTGACGCCGAGATCACTTGTTTCGAGAAAGATCCGGCGACAGGTCTGATCTTGAAACACCTCTATCCGGAAGCTGAGGTCCGTATCGAGGGATACGAGCGCATCGCATCGGATAGGAACGACTATTACGACCTTGCGGTAAGCAATATTCCTTTCGGGGATATCGCGACTTTCGACCCGGCTTTTTCCACAGACCGCGATCCGGTTCGCCGCCAAGGGGCACGGTCGCTGCACAACTATTTCTTCATGAAGTCGGTCGATACCGTGCGTAAAGGGGGACTTATCGCCTTCATCACTTCGCAGGGCGTAACCGACGCAACTCGTAACAAGCCGATTCGGGAGTGGCTCATGCAGCGGTGCGATTTGGTTTCGGCTGTGCGGCTACCCAATAACCTTTTCATCGACCACGCCGGAACGGAGGTCAGCAGCGATCTCATCATCCTGCAAAAGAACTCCGCAACCCGGCCCCTCACCGAGCGGCAGCGAAACTTTATCCAAACGCGCACACTTTCTAACGGTATTGCGGTTAACAATTCGTTTCAAGACCTCGACAGGGTGGTGCAAACTACCGCCAAAGTAGGTACCAACCCTTACGGGCAGCCCGCAATGGAATTTATTCATAGCGGCGGAGTCGCCGGTATAGCCGAAGCGTTGGGTAGAATGCTCCGGGAAGATTTCGGACAGTATTACAACCGCAGCCTCTATGACGAATACGCACAAGAGGTAACGGCGGCACAAATGCACACTCAGACAGAAATCCCGCACCCGCAGATCATACAAACACACACGGAGCCGCAGGTGCAATCCCCACATGTAGCGATCCCCGACGGCTTGTTCGACGCCCCGCCTTATCCGCCCGACCTCGATCCGTTCTGGCAGGCTATCGAGGACCATTGGTTTCCTGATGAAAAAGCCTTTTTTTCATCGCAAGAACCGATACAAGCTTCGATGAGTACTCCGCATCCGGAATCCGAATCCCGATCGAAGGCGACAAACGCGCCGCCGGTGATAGAGTCGGTATTGCCTCTCTCCGATGATACGCGCCTGGCATCGGGAACAAACGGACCTCGCAGGGTCGGGGAGTTGCTGGGAACGGTAATCGCCGATCTGAAACAAAAGAGTCTGCGCCATCAGGAACAGACTAATAAACTTCATGGGGGCGTGTTCGACCAGCAGCCCGACCTTACGTGGCATGCGACAGAACAGGAGTGGCGCGAGTTCAACGAATGGGCGCAGAGCCGAATGGCCGTGACCGAAGCCGCAAGCCACGGCTTGTGGCTGGACCCCGAAACGGGGGAATTGACAAAGATCGAGAAGGAGCAAATTGCTGAAGAACACCCGCCAATCGTCAAAGCTGCTGCCAAAGTGCCTGAAGACGGCCGCAACGCAGGGGACGAACCCCTGCCGGAAGATAGGGGCGATTTCATGGCGTGGGCCGACAAGCGTGACCGTCTTTTTCGGGAGCAATATCCACCCATGCCGGAAGACTACGGAATCGAGGAAGAACCTGCCGAATCGGGATTGCAGGAACAAGTCCCGACGCTTGATATGCCCGTACAGGAAAATACAGCTTCAGAACAAGCGCAAGCCGATTCACAGACAGAATTCGCAACGACACCGGAGCCTTCTTTCGAAATACGGCAGCCCCTTCAAGACGGCTTTGCCGGCACGCTGTTCGACGCAGTCCCGGCTCAGCGTTCGGAAGAGCCTGCTACGCCCGTGCAGAGCGTACAGAACGAGCCGCTTCTGACCCTTTACGATCTGTTCGGCTTCTCGGCCGAGGAGCGCAGCCAAATCAACCGGCCCCGCAGGTCGAGAAAGAAAACTCCGACCAAAACGAAAGCCATCAATACGGCAAAACAGGTAATACCTGAATCCGCTCCCGCAGACTGGAGGGAGGAGCTGTTACGGCAGCGTGTCGAAAGGGAGAGCATGCGACCAGCCTCCGGGCAAGCTATGGAACGTCCGGCACCCGTAGGAGGGAGGGTACAGCAGCACGCCGTACAAGCCACGGCCGTAAAGCAGCCGCGAACCACGCCCGAACAAACGGTTGAAAAGCAGACGAAGGAAACGCCGGCAGGGGACAGGACGGCTCGAAAGGAGAACTCCGTCGGCGATGAAAAGGGTGAAGAGAACGATTCGCTTCGTCCCCGCCCGTTCTCCGGGCCGAAACCGGAGCACTACCGCGAGGGATCGTGGGCCATAGACGAGCAGAACCGCATCGGCTATCTCAAAGATCTTAAAAGCCGTCATACCATGTTCCATCCACTCGACCTGTCCGAAGAACAACGGGTAAAGGCATCGGTCTATATCGAGCTGCGCGATACCTACCATCATCTGTACAATGTCGAGGCGACCACGCTCGAAGCGCATCCTTCGCTGCGCGAGATGCTGAACAACCTTTACGACGACTTCAAAGAGCGCTTCGGGGATCTGAATGCCCCTGAGAACCTCGACCTCATCAAAATGGACCCCGGCGGCACGGAAATCCTCGATCTGGAAAAGTACACCGACGGCATTGCACACAAGGCCGATATTTTCGACTATCCGGTAGCCTTCAACCCCAATATTACGAAGCATTACGACGACCTGCATGAAGCGTTGGCTGCCAGTATGAACCGCTGCGCCGACGTGAACGTGGAATATATCGCCGAGCTTACCGGAGCGAGTGAGGCGGAGGTATTGGAGCAACTCAAAGGACGCATTTATTTCAATCCCGACAGCAATCGGTATGAAATCGCCGAGCGCGTCGTATCGGGTAACGTCATCCGCAAGGCCGAGCGTGTACAACGCTTCCTGAAAGACAACCCCAGTCATAAAGGGGCCGAAGATACCCTTGCGGCACTGCGCGGAGCAACGCCGGAACCTATCGCTTTCGACGACCTGGACTTCAACTTCGGCGAACGATGGATACCTACGGGCATCTACAACAGTTTCGCGTCATGGCTTTTCGATACGGAGGTAAAGGTAGGATACCTCGCCGATTTGGACGAGTTTTCCATAGAGGCCAAAGATCAGTTCAACATCAAAATACAGAACCAGTATGCGGTACGTGGAGAGTTCCGCAAATACACGGGGCTGCACCTGATGAAACATGCGCTGCATAATACTACGCCGAACATCACCAAGACAGGGTACGACAAGGACGGAAATAAAATCAAAGTCAATGACGGCGAGAAAATGCAGCTTGCGAATACGAAAATCGACGAGATCCGCAGCAGTTTCACCGAGTGGCTGCGCGACCAGTCCAAAGAGTTTAAGGAGCGTCTGGCAGATACCTACAACCGAAAGTTCAACTGTTACGTGCGGCCGAAATACGACGGCTCGCACCTGACCTTTCCGGGCCTCGACCGTAAGGCGCTGGGTATCGAAGACCTCTATCCCAGCCAGAAGGACGCAATATGGATGGATATTCTCTTGGGCGGCGGCATCGTGGATCACGAGGTCGGCGGCGGCAAAACCCTTATCATGTGCTGCGGGGCATATGAAAAGAAGCGACTCGGATTGGCCCACAAACCCATGATTACGGGGTTGAAGGCTAATATTCACGAGATTGCCAAAACTTTCTGCACGGCATACCCGATGGCACGGGTGCTATATCCGGGGCGCGAGGACTTCACCCCGTCGAAGCGCGAGCGGATCTTCCGGCAGATAAAGAACAACGACTGGGATGCCGTGATCCTCACGCACGAACAATTCGGCAAGATACCGCAGTCGCCGGAAGTTCAGCAGGCTATCCTTCAGGACGAGCTGAACAGCGTAGAGGAGAACCTGATGCTGCTCAAGCAACAGGGTAAGGACATTTCGGGCAGGATGTATTCGGGTTGTATTGTGCGAAAGCAGAACCTCGAAGCCAAGCTACGTAAAGTGCAATTCACCATAGAACACCGTAAGGACGATGCGGTGGACTTTCAGCTCATGGGGATCGACCACCTTTACGTGGACGAGAGCCACAAATTCAAAAACCTGCTGTTCAACACGCGGCACGACCGCGTGGCGGGTCTCGGCAATCCCGACGGGAGCCAGCGTGCGCTGAATATGCTCTTCGCCATGCGTACCATTCAGCAGCGCACGGGCCGCGATCTGGGGGCGACGTTCCTCTCCGGTACGACTATTTCCAATTCACTTACGGAGCTTTACCTGCTGTTCAAATACCACCGTCCGAGAGAATTGGAGCGGCAGAACATCCGCACCTTCGACGCATGGGCGGCGGTATTTGCCAAAAAGAGCGTCGATTACGAGTTCTCCGTCACGAACGAGATTATCCAAAAGGAGCGGTTCCGGCACTTCATAAAGGTCCCGGAGCTAGCGGCATTCTACGCCGAAATCACCGACTTCCGCACGGCCGAGGACATCGGTATCGACCGTCCGGAGAAGAACGAGATTCTACACAATATTCCTCCTACGCCCGATCAGGCGGAATTTATCGGGAAGCTGGTACATTTCGCCAAGACCGGCAATGCAACGGTACTGGGGCGCTTGCCGCTGAACGAGCGGGAGGAGAAAGCCAAGATGCTCATAGCTACGGACTATGCCCGCAAAATGTCACTTGATATGCGAATGATCGACCCGGAACTTTACGGCGACCATGTGGATAACAAGGCAAGCCATTGTGCCGCGCTGGTAGCGGAGTATTACCGCAAATACGACGAGCACAAGGGTACGCAGTTCGTGTTCTCCGATCTGGGAACCTACAAACCCGAAGAGTGGAACGTCTATTCGGAGATCAAACGCAAATTAGTCGAAGATCACAGCATTCCATCCTCCGAGGTGCGTTTTATTCAGGAGGCAGCAGGCAGCGAAACGGCTCGCAAAAAGATGATCGAGGACATGAACGCCGGGCGTATCCGTGTACTTTTCGGCTCGACGGAGATGCTCGGTACGGGCGTGAACGCGCAGAAACGATGTGTAGCTATCCATCACCTCGATAGTCCGTGGCGGCCATCCGATCTGGAGCAGCGCGAGGGGCGCGGCATCCGCAAAGGCAACGAGGTTGCCAAGCTCTATGCCGATAACAAGGTAGACGTCATCATCTACGCCGTGGAAAAATCGCTCGACGCCTACAAATTCAACCTGCTGCACAACAAACAGCTTTTCATCCGCCAACTCAAACAGAACCGTATGGGTGTGCGTACCATCGACGAGGGTGGCATGGACGAAAGCGGCATGAACTTCTCGGAATATGTCGCCGTACTGTCGGGGAATACCGACCTGTTGGAAAAAGCGCGTTTGGAAAAGAAAATCGCCGGCCTCGAAAGCGAGCGTCAAAACTTTATTCGCAGCAAGTCCTCCAGCCGCCATCGTCTCGATGATACACAACAGGAGATGCAGCGACTCGACGACCTGATAAAGCGCGTAGGACGGGATTTGGAGGATTTCAGAAGCCGTGTAGAACTTAACGAAGACGGTTCATACAAAAACCGCCTGCAAATCGACGGAGCGGAATCTGCCGATCCGAAATTTATCGGCAAGCACCTGAACCACATCGCCAAAACAGCCTACACGGGCGACGAAGCCAAAGCCATCGGAACCATTTACGGCTTTACCGTGCTGGTCAAAACCGAACTAAGCATGAAAGATGGTTTCGAGGGGGTGCAGAATCGTTTTTATGTGCGGGGTGAGGGCAATTATCTTTACCAGTATAATTACGGCAATTTGGCCGCCGATCCGCGCCTCGCTTCGCTCAACTTCATCCATGCCTTGGGCACGATTGAACCCACACTGGAAAAGTTCCGGAAAAAGTATGAAGAGCAGGCCAAGGATATACCGCAGTTGGAGGAGATCGTGGCCTCGACATGGCGCAAGGAGAGCGAACTGGCGGAACTGAAAGCGGAGGCGGCGAGGCTCGACCGGCAGATAGAACTAACGCTGAAACCTGTCGATACAAGCAATAACGATCCCGAAGAGGAGCAGCAGGAACCGGAATCACCGACACCCGGCACTGACGATTCCTTACGGCATATTCCATCCCGTCTGCGGCAAATAGCCGATGCCTCCGCAGGCCGCATCATCATTGGGTCTACACCGCGGCATGGGCACGGCAATGACGATTCGCACGGAAAGAAAATGAAGATGTAACACGAAACCGGGCTGTAATTATGTACAGCCCGGTTTTATCTTAAAGGGATTTCTAATTTCTCATGCTTGCAACATCGCGGTATGGCACATATCCATTACGATAACACCCTCAGCGAATACTTCGTAAGCGAATACCCAATCTTTCTCGAATACTGCGCACCTATATCCGAGTTTGTGCCATTTTTTGAAACGGCATAAAGGATAATCAGCTTCCGATGTTAAGGATACCAGAAAATCGTTGATTCTGTTCGTTCTGTTATGCGCTGCCTCTCTCGATAATTTCAACTCTTCGATGAGAAATTTTCGCAGGTCGGAAACTTTACTCATAACGGTTTCCGAAATAACGACTTTACGCATTGCGATCGAAATGTTCGTCAATCTGTCGATGCAACTCATTCGTAAATACGCTTACCGAAACAGCATTACAAGCGGCTGCAACTGCGGCAAAACTCTTTTTTTTCTCATTCACAACCGTCACTAATGGCAACGTCTGAATATAGGCCAGAAGTTTTTTCGCTTCGGGGCTGTTGTCCTCTATAATCAATGTCTTCGCCATAAGTTTACATATTTCTATGACACAAATATACGATATTCATTTATACTAAACAAACGTTGTGCCTTGCATTTTTAGTGTTCCACCTAAATACCCGTACAATCCCGCCTTCATCGGCTTAGTGCCGTAATAATAGCACCGTATAGACCTCACCCCGGCTTCGTTCCGTACCAAGCCCTTCCCAAATTGCGGAGCTTGTCGAAGTTGTCGTCGATGAACCGCAGAACGTCGGATTCGGCATAGTAGATTTTCTGGTTCAGTATCCGGTACGGTAACCCGTATTGCGTACGGTAGCGTTGCAACGTCCGCTTGCTTACGTGCAGCATGCGGCACAGGTCGAAGTTGTCCAGAAGTTTATCGCCGTCTTCCAAGACGGTGCAGGGCGGTAATTCGGGCGGCTTTTGTTTACGCTCTATGTTTTCCAACCGTTCGACAATGCGGCCCATCCACGTATCGAAATATTCTTTCTCCAGCAACATACCCTTTATTTATTATTTTTTATAGCCTTGTCCAGATTTTGACCGTAATGGTCGATCATCTTTTGCAACATTTCTTCGTTGCTTCGGATAATCTTGTGCTCCATAGAACGTTTGACACTGCCTATCGTATAAAAGTATTTGCGGCCGACAGTGGAATAGGTTATCTCGCGTTGGGCACGCAGGCGTCTGAGAGTACGCTCGCTGACATGGAGGTATTGGCATATCGTATATCCGTCCACCCACATTTTGTCGAGATCTTCGGTGCGTTTTCCAGCTTCGCGCACGAACCGTTCGATGTTGTCTATTTTCTCCGACAGCTTTTTGAAAGCATCGGATTCAATCGTGATTACTTCCATGGTTAATTGGGGTTTAATAAGTTCGATACAAAGGTCTGAAAGATACGGGGCCGCGATAACGACCCCGTAATCAGAAAAATGCCACCTGACTCGCAGTGAATTGAATACCTGTATCATAGGAAAGGTTGCAAGAAACAATCGGTATTTTTTTCTTATTGATGAAACATACGGAACCAAAGGTGTAAATTATTGATTGGCACCGTGTAACATCGACTGGTATGGTTCGGATATTTCTGTTGAATTGACGGATGGGGCGCATTTGACGTAACAACGTGCTTTCGCTCTGGTTGCGGGGGAGGAGCGCGGCAGCGGCGAAACCCTCGCGGCCTCGGTCGGTGAAATATTTCAAATCGCTGTATGTCAGCAGATAAATCCATATCTACAAACAGAAAGGACGTACATTATTTCTTCCGCCTGCGTTTCATCCTTTTAAGCAGGGCTTCCGCCAGGCGGTCGAGGAACGGCGTCGGTTCATTGCGCAGCCTCATGTCGCCCAACACACGCGAAAGATTGTGATCCAGTTCCACGTTGAAGACGTTTTGCAGGTAGTTGGCGAGCCGGGTCAAAGGCACGTCACCGAAACACTTGCTGCTGTCCAGCGCGAACAGCAGTTCGTTGAGTTCCGCTTTCGAACCCCGCCACGTAAGGCGTACTTTGGGAAATAACGGCTGATAGGAGCGCAGCTCTTCCAATGCGTCCAGTTCTTCCAGCAGATACGTTCGCAGCATCCCGTTAGCGAGAATTTTTGCCACGATAGCATCTCCGACGGTCGAGAAAACGGCATCCCGATCAAATGAAAAAACATCGCAGCACCGACCTGCCATACGTTCCGCGCCCCGCAGAAAATAAAACCGATCCAGATGCGTGGCCTTGCTGCGATAGTAACGGTAAAACTCGGAGTGCTCCCGCGCATATTCGTCCAGACGTTTCAGCTCGCCGTGCAGGTATGCGGCGAGCGTTTCAGGATGACCGACCGGTTTATTCAGTTCGGCGTGGTAAACCTTGCGGTAAAAGAGCAGCCGGCTCATCATGCGGGGCTTGACCTCTTTGAAAAAGCGGATCTCTTCCGTTATATCCTTGAAGGTATACCCGGCGATGAACGCTTTGAGACGGCACAGCGCCTCTTCCAGCACTTCCGAGGCGGCTGCCGCCCGCTCGATCATGGACTCGAACGAAGATTCTATCTTGCGGAGTCTTTTCTCCGTTTCATCATGCAATGTATTTGTGAAATGTAACATGGTATCGTTTTGTTTGGCCGTACACTTGCACGGGATTGTACAATGTATTTTGTCGTGTGATCCCGGCACGGAAGGAGTAAAACGCCCGCTGCGTCATGCCGCCCCGCGCCTGCGCCTTCGGAATCCGGATGTAAAAGGCGCACCGTCGGTCATACGGCGTCGCTTCGCGGGTAATAGCGAAGCGGATGCTTCTCTCCGACACGTATGTACGAGCAGGTACTCGACGTGCCGGCCCTAAAAAGGACAGAGCCTCTGCACCGTAAGGCGAGAGGCTCTGTAACGTAATATGCGGACGCACTTGCTCTTATCCCTGCCGGAGGCAGGGTGTGGGGCCGGAAAACCCGGCTATGGGGAAAGGCTCGTCCGCTGTATGCGTTGCATGCGTGTTAAAAGGCGGCAGTTATCTGCTGCCCGTCGTGTTATGGCATCATGGCGCTGTTTTCCTGTTGTCGTTCCGTCCGGGGATAGGCGGGGCAGGGGAGGGGCTGCAACGTCATGTCGGCAGATTGTTCCATAGGCAACCCTGTTTGTTTTTTTGTTTGTCGTTCCGGTTCTTTATGCCGTTCGATCAGCTCCGGAAAGTTGCGGCGGACAAACCCGCTCAGCGAATTGTAATTCAGACCCAGCCGCCGGGCGATGGACTTCAGCTCCTCGTCCGTGGTTTCGTACTGTCGCAGAGCCTCGGCGTATTTCTCCATGCTGCGACGCGAGACGCTGCGGCCGTTCGAAGCGCGCATCATACCCTGCCGGGCATACAGTTCCGGCTCGTGCTCTTTGAGATACTGCCGGAAGACCTCCGGATGCAACCCGAACTCCGCGGCAATCTCCGATGTGGGCCGGTTCTCCGCACGCAGCCGCTCGATGGCCGGAGCGTATTTGGCCGCCGTGGGCTTCTTGTACTGCTTGGTCTGCGAAAGGCTCGCACCCTCCCGATACTCCGCACCCCGGCGGGCGAAGACATCCTCCCGGTGCCACGTTTGCAGGTAGCTCGTAAATGCGAACGGGTTCAATCCCAACCGCACGGCGATCTCTTTAATCGTCATAGCCGTATCCCGGTAGAGCCGCACGGCCTCCCGGTAGCGTTCACGGCTTTCGGGTGTCGGCTCGTGGCGGCGTCCGCTGCCCGTGACGTGTCCTTTTCTTTTTTGCGTCTTGGCTCGCTCGCGCAACTCGCTGCGCACCTGCTGCAAATCCTTGTGATAGAAACACACATGCTGACGAAGCCCGGTAAAGGAGACCCCGCAACGCTCGGCGACCTCCGAAACGGTCATCTCCGTCGTGCGAAGCAGTGCCACGGCCCCGGCGTACTGCTCACGGCACCACGGACGCAGGCCCCGCTGCTGGTTGTCGGCAAGACCCAGCCGCCGACGCTCCGACTCCCGCTGTTCGAGAAATTCCGGACAGTGCGCACGAAGCTGATTGCTCAAACCCGTGGGGTTCAGTCCGAACAGGTGCGCGATCTGAGACACGTTGTATTCGACATACTTTGCATCGCCGCAGGCTGCAAGCGCATCGCCGTACTTGGCACGCGCAGCCGCAGTCTGACCCCGACGCCCCCGCAGGC
>ULUL01002473.1_pt1 | contig 36126 bp, 32 predicted proteins | sample 1958481 | NCBI WGS metagenome assembly ULUL01 (sample SAMEA4835759, study PRJEB28245) | human gut metagenome | biome: gut microbiome; material: fecal sample | place: Denmark | collected 2008 | reverse complement strand
ATAACAGAGCTTAAAAACCAACAAAAAGAAGAAGAAAATTCGTTTACGGCAGGCAATGGCGCCGAATGGCTTAAAAAACTTCAAGAAGCAGGGGGCGATGCTTGGAATGAATTTGACACCCTTTGCTCAACCTTAGGAATGTCCCAAGAAGAAACAATGGATTACCTCACAGAACTTTGCGAATCTGAAGAATGGGGCAACGGCTGCATAGACCCTGTTACATTGTGCGCCCAAATAAGGCAAGAATCAGGGTATAATGCAACAATTGTTGGCGATAGCGGCCTTGCTGTCGGCTTAGGGCAATTCCACGAATGCGCCGTTGAAGAAGTTAACAATCAATATGGAACAAATTACACATCAGCAGACAGGTCTGACCCGAATAAAGCCTTAGAAATGATGGTTCTATTGTTAAAATATGACTATTCAAAAACAGGCTCAACAGATGCTATGCTTGCAATGTACAACCAAGGAAACCCAAACGGCATAAATACATCGGGCGGGCAAAATTACGTAAGCGCCGTTTATTCAAGGCTTGGTTAAATTTAAACTTAAAACCCTTCAAATTGAAGGGTTTTTATTTTTATGTTAAATTTCTTGCTACAAGGGGTGAAAGATATGGCAGAAATTTTTAACAATAAAATTAATTTTTTAAAAGCGCTTGCCATTTTAATTGTTGTTTCGGGGCATTTGGAATTTTCCTTAATTCCAATGTTTCCGCCGTATTCTTTTCAGGTTATTTTGTTTTTCTTTATAGCGGGAATGCTTTTTAAAGAAAAATATGGCTTTTTTGAACTTGTTAAAAAAAGAATTAAAACCTTAATTATTCCATATTTTTTATATGAAATTTTTTATATTGGAATTACATTTTTAATAGCACCGATTGTGGGCAAATTTTGGGGCATGAGGGTAAATTTTTATAATGAATTAATTATGCCGTTTTTAACAGGCCACCAACTGGATTTAATTTCCCCTTTGTGGTTTGTGCCTTGTTTATTTATTACTTTAATTTTATATAAGCTTTTTTCATACATTAAATTTTGTGATGGAGTTAGATTTTTCTTTTATTTAATTCTTTGCTTTTTAGCTGCAAATTTAGATAAATTTTCTGATAACATTTTTTATCTTCCTTTTATAAGAAGCTTTTTTGCCCTGTTTTTTGTTCATTTAGGGTTTATTTATAAAAATAAAATTGAAGATAAAATAAACATTTTCACCCCCAAAATTTTATATTCTATTTTAATTTTACAAAGTATTTTGTGGCTTTTTAATAAAGATTTTTCACCCTTGGATGGTATTGGGCTTCATTACCTTTTGGTTTGGGGAAAATTTTATAACCCGTTTATTGCAATTTTAACAAGTTTAACAGGAATTTATATAAGTTTATTTATAGTAGATGTTATTTTCCCTTACCTTAAAAATTGGAACTTTATTCATAAAATAGGGCAAAATAGTTACCATATAATGGCAAACCACCTGCTTATTTTTAACATTTTAACTTATTCATTTTTATATATAAAAGGAATTCCTTTTGATGTAAAAAATTCAAATGATATTTACTGGTTTTATTTTCCTCTAAAAACAACTTATTTTTATTTTGTTGTGGGGGTTATTTCTACCGTTTATATAGGCGAATTTTTGAAATTTTTGAAAAGGAAAATCTTTGCAGTAAAAGAATTTACAAAATAAAAAAGAACCTCATATTTAGGTTCTTCTATAATCTTTTTAAATGGAGCGGGACTCAACTGTCCCTTATTGCTTATGCGATTAGGGACAGTTAGTGCATAAGCAAGAGGTTCCTCGTCTTAAAATAAGAAAAAGATTAAAAAATAAAAAAGAACCTTATTTTAGGTTCTTCTATAATCTTTTTAAATGGAGCGGGAGACGAGGATCGAACTCGCGACATCTTCCTTGGCAAGGAAGCATTCTACCACTGAATTACTCCCGCAATTGCGTTCCGTATTATCATAATACTTAATCAAAATTTTCTGTCAACAGTTTTTGTATTATAAAAACCAAAAATATTTTAAATTATGTATTTTTGTATTAAAATATCAACCATAAATAAGTAAGGAGATTATGTATGAGAGATTTATCACCCCTTCATAAGGCAAGATTGAGCTATAACCCTAAATTAGCAGGTGCTCTTCAAGAAGGAATCAAAAACGTTAAATTTACATTCGGCGAAAAAACTTCTGCCGTAAAAGACAAAGAAGAAATTGAAAAACTTTTTAAAGATGTTTATGGCGGCCCGATTGTTTCTTTTTCAAATGCGGGTGAATCGCTCAATTTGGCAAATAAAAACGTTGGTGTAATTTTATCCGGCGGCCAAGCCCCCGGCGGCCACAACGTTATTGCAGGTTTATATGATGCAATTAAACAAGCAAACCCAAATAATAAGCTCTACGGTTTCTTAGGCGGCCCATCAGGTATCATTGATGGCAAATATGTTGAATTTGATGATAAATTTATTGACGCCTACAGAAACACAGGCGGTTTTGACATTATCGGTTCAGGCAGAACAAAACTTGAAACGGAAGAACAATTTGAAAAATCATTAAAAGTTTGCCAAGCGCTTAATATCAATGCAATTGTTATTATTGGCGGTGATGATTCAAACACAAACGCTTGCATGCTTGCTCAATGGTTAAAAGCTAAAAACACAGGCATTCAAGTAATTGGCTGCCCAAAAACAATTGATGGCGACCTTAAAAATTCACAAATCGAAATTTCATTCGGTTTCGATACAGCCACAAAAACATACGCTGAACTTGTTGGTAACATTCAAAGAGACGCAAACTCAGCTAAAAAATATTGGCACTTCATTAAATTAATGGGAAGGTCTGCAACGCACGTTGGCTTAGAAGTTGCTCTTCAAACTCAACCAAACATTGCTTTAATTTCAGAAGAAGTTGAAGCTAAAAAACAATCTTTAAAATCAATTGTTGATTATATAACAGATGTTGTTGTTAAAAGAGCTGAAAAAGGCAAAAACTTTGGTGTTGCATTAATTCCTGAAGGGTTAATTGAATTTATCCCTGAAATGAAAACAATGATTCAAAGCTTAAACGACCTTTTAGCTGTTTTAGAAAAAGACGAAGCTTTTGTTAATGCAGCAAACGAAGCAAAATATGAAATCATTTCATCAAAATTAGACAAAGATAATGCATTTGTATTTAATTCTCTGCCTTCTTTAATTAAAGCTCAATTATTAATGGATAGAGACCCCCACGGTAACGTTCAGGTTTCAAAAATTGAAACAGAAAAACTTTTAATTGAAATGGTTAAAGAAAACCTTAAAAAATTAAAAGCTGAAGGCAAATACAACGGCAAATTCTCTGAACAAGCACACTTCTTTGGTTATGAAGGAAGATGCGCTATGCCATCCAATTTTGATGCAGATTACTGCTATTCATTAGGCTACAACGCATTTGCGCTTATCTTAGCAGGTTTAACAGGGTATCTTTCAAGCGTTAAAAATTTAACGGCACCTGCTTCTGAATGGAAGGCAGGCGGTGTTCCGTTAACCATGATGATGAATATGGAAAAACGCCACGGTGTTATGAAACCTGTTATTCAAAAAGCGCTTGTTGAACTTGATGGCCCAGTATTTAAAGAATTTGAAGCAAACAGAGAAAATTATGCACTAAATGATTGCTACATTTTCCCGGGTGCTATTCAATATTATGGCCCGACAGAAGTTTGTGATAACACAACAATCACGCTTCAATTAGAACAGAAGGTGCCTGCAAAATGCTAAAATGCGGAATAGTGGGGCTTCCAAACGTTGGAAAATCAACCCTTTTTAACGCTTTAACCACATCTGATAATGCTCAAAGTGCAAATTATCCTTTTTGCACTATTGAGCCCAATGTGGGCGTTGTAAATGTGCCTGATGAAAGGCTTTATGTTTTACAACCAATGGTAAAAACAGATAATGTTGTTCCTGCTGCTATTCAATTTGTTGATATTGCAGGGCTCGTAAAAGGCGCAAGTAAAGGGGAAGGTTTAGGCAACCAGTTTTTGGCAAACATTAGAGAATGTGATGCTATAATTCAGGTTGTAAGATGTTTTGATGACCCAAATACAATCCATGTGGCAGGAAGAATTGACCCTGTCGATGATATTGAAACAATAAATACAGAGCTTGCCTTAGCTGACATTCAAACATTAGAAAACAGATTGAAAAAAATCACAAAAACTGCAAAATCAGGCGACAAAGAAGCGGTTTTGGAAAATTCAATCATAGAAAGAATAATGCCATACCTTGAACAAGGGCATTTTATTAATGTTCCTGAATTATTCGATGAAGAAGAACAAAAAATAGTAAAAAGTTTCTTTTTACTTATGACAAAACCTGTTATTTATTGTGCCAATGTTTCTGAAAACGATTTATTAACAGGCAATGATTATGTAGAAAAAGTGAAAGAATATGCCGATAAGCAAGGTGCTAAAACTGTTGTTATAAGCGCACAAATTGAATCGGAACTTGTTTCTTTGGGAAAAGAAGAAGCAAAAACCTATCTTCAAGATTTGGGCGTTGAAACATCAGGCATAGATAAAATGATTAAATCAGCATACGACCTTTTAGGCCTTCAAACCTACATAACTGCAGGTGAAAAAGAAGTTAAAGCTTGGACTATTAAAAAAGGCACAAAGGCACCGCAAGCAGCAGGTGTTATCCACACAGATTTTGAAAAAGGCTTCATTAAAGCAGAAGTTGTTTCTTATGAAGACTTTGTAAATTCTGGCGGCTGGGTTCAGGCAAGAGAAAAAGGCCTTGCACGACTGGAAGGCAAAGATTATATCGTTCAAGACGGCGATATAATGGTATTTAGATTTAATAATTAAAGCTTAACCCCCTTGAATTCAAGGGGGTTTTAATTATCAAAAAATAAGATAAACCTTTATTATAAATTTACACCTTTTGATGGATGAAATTATATATTCAGATAGTCTAAACTGTTATTGTTGAGGTGTATAGTATATGGAAAAAGGTTGTTCAAATTGCCCTAATAAGGGGGCGGAAGTTTTCGTTCCGCAAACAAACGGTTCAATTTCAAATTCCTTGCTTCAAAACTGGACACAGCAAGCGTTTGAATGTTACAGCATAAACTGCGATTGTGCATTATGCTCAATAGACAGAAAAAAATATTCTTTTGTCTGCCAAATGCCAAAAGTTATTAAAGAACTTTTAAAAAACAACATTCAGCCCGATATAAGTTTATTCACAGGCTAAAATTCCATTTGTTAATCTCCTTTCTTAACACAAAATAACACCGTTTTTAAGAATAATGCCCGAAAAAACGCATACTTAAAGACTACAAATGCCCTTTTTAAAAGGGCTTTTTATTTATCTTGTTTTTTCAAAGAAAATTTTAAGAGCGTCGTTTTCGCCTTGGGGAAACATTATTTCATCTTTTATAAAGCTTTTGTCATCTTCATTTCTTTGAAATTTTAAACTGTTTGCATAATAAATTTTATTCATTATGGTTAAAATTAAAAATATAACAAGCGAAGATACAACAACACCAAGCATTGCATATGCAAATTTTTTCAATGTAAATTTGAGATTGTCGTTAGTATCATTCAAAACATCTTTTCTGACTTCTTCATTTGCATTTGGAGTCATTACTTTAACATCTTCAACTTTTGGGGTTTTAACTTCTTTTGTTGAATTTTGAATTGCTTCATCAATTGTTAAGTCAATATCATTGTTTTGAACCTGAACACTGTTTTCAACCGAAAAAACTGCACCATTAATGCCTGCACCCGCAAAAAACGGTGCAAGCATTAAAATTAAAATTAATAAAATTTTATTCATTAACTTCAGCATTAGCTGCCTTTCTTGAAGTTTTTCTTGCTGTTCTTTTTCTTTTTGGTTTTTGAACTTCTTTAACTTCAGCTTCTTGTTTTGGTTCAGTTTCCTTATTTTCTTCAATTATATCAGAAGTTTTTGTTTCTGCTGCATTTTCATTTTTTATTTCTTGTTTTTGTTCTTTTTTGCCCATTTTTTTGGCTTTTCTTGAAACTCTTTTTTGGGGTTTAACTTCTTCTTGTTTTATTTCTTCTGTTTTAATTTCTTCTGTTTTTGGTTCTTCTTTTTGAACTTCAACTTGTTGTGTTTCAATTTGAACAACTTCATTTTGAATTTGTTCATTTGGCGTTTCAACAACAGTTTCAGATAAAATTTGATTCATAACTTCTTGAACTTCGGGGGATAATTCGCCTTGTTCTTTTTTCACGTTTAAATCTTTATTTTCATTTTGGAATTTATTGTTTTTAAAATTGTTTCTGTCGTTTTTGTTAAATTTATTATTTTTATTTTTTTGGAAATTTCCGCCATTATTATTATTTTGGTTATTATTTTGGCTTTGGAAAGGCCCTTTAATTTTGTTGATTTTTGCCCTTTGCTCACCTGCTTGCAAGCTTGACATAAATTTCAAATCTTCAATAACAAAGCCTTGGCCTTGGCATTTATCACATTTCGTTGTGAAAATTTCAGAAATGCTTTGGCCTTGCCTATGCCTTGTTAATTCAACAAGCCCGAGGTCAGAAAGCTGCCCTATTTGGGGTTTTGCCTTATCTGATTCAAGTGCAAGTTCAAAATATTCTAAAAGCTTTAATTTATCTTCTCTTGTTGCCATATCAATAAAATCTACAACAACCATGCCGCCAATGTTTCTTAATTTTAATTGCCTTGCAATTTCATCTGCAGCTTGAAGGTTTGTTTTTAAAATAGTTTCTGCTTGAGAGCCTGAACTTGTAAATTTGCCCGAGTTAACATCTATAACAGTCAAAGCTTCTGTTTGTTGAATAAAAAGGTATCCGCCCAAAGGAAGATTAACTTTTGTTTGAAGCGCATTCATAATTTCTTTATGCACCCCTTCTGCAACAAGCAAAGGGTCAGAACCTTTGTGCATCGAAACTTTAACTTTCATATTCCAATGCTGCAAAAGTTGGGTGGTTCTATGAAGCGCAAAAGATGTATCCACAACAATTTCATCAGTATCTTCGGTGCATGCTTCTCTTATAACTTTATATAAAAGGTCTTGGTCGCGATATAAAAGGCAAGGGGGGTTAGATGTATCTGCTGCTGTTACAATGGAATTCCATTTTTCAAGAAGCATTTCCATATCTTCTTGAATTTCTTGATCGCTTTGCCCTTCTGCTTCAGTTCTTACAATAACACCCACACCAACCGGTTTTAGAAGGCTTACAATAGATTTCAGCCTTGCTCTTTCTTTGTTTGAAACAATTTTTCTTGAAACGTTAATGCCTGTTTCATCAGGCAATAATACAAGAAATCTGCCCGGTAAACTTAAAGAAGTTGTAACTCTTGGGCCTTTGTGGCCTGTCGGTTCTTTTACAACCTGAACAATTAATTTTTGTTTTGGCTGAACTTTTTCTGTTAATGTGCCTTTTCCTTGAATGTCATCTGTGTGGATAAAGCCCATTTTATCTTTCATGCCAACATCAACAAAAGCGGCTTCAATGCTTGGCAAAACGTTATCTACAACAGATAAATAAACATCTCCTAATAAAACATCGCCTTTTGTAATAAAAAATTCGGAAACTTTGCCATTTTCCATAACGGCAGCAATGCTGTCTCTTTCAGAAATCACAATTTTTTTTGACATAATTTTTAAATCCTTATTTAATTTTAAAAATTTGCACTTTTTTGCCCTGAAAACGAGCCAATGCGCTATAAAAAGCAGCAGTACAAAAAATTAAAATAGCTATACCTTGTTAACTGGTATTTTCAACCCTGTGACAAACGCACTTTGAAAATTACCACAAGTAAATAATACTACATATATATAAAATTTGAAATACCCTACATTTTGTTTAATATGCATTTAAATTTAATAACGTAAACATTTATTAATAAATTTGCACAACTATTTTTTTTGTGTAATAATTCAAAACGTTAATAGTCTAACCATTCCTTTCTTGACTTATGCGGTTTTTGAAATTTCAAGGCCGCATTTTTATTTATTAAGAAATTTTGTATTTTAAAATTTGGATATTAAAATATTAAGTATGAGAATTTTAGGAATTGACCCCGGCATTCAAATTACAGGCTATTCAATTTTGGATGTTGAGGGGGAAAATTACAATATAATAGCATCTGGCAGCATAAGAACGGAAAAAGAACAAGGAATACAAAACAGGCTGTCTGAAATTTTCCATGACATTATAAGCATTTGCAAAATGTATGAACCTGATTGCGCCGCTATTGAAGAACTTTTCTTTTTTAAAAACCAAAAAACAATAATTCCGGTAGCCCAAGCAAGAGGGGTTATTTTAGCTGCATTAAATGAAATGAATGTTAAAATGGGGGAATATACCCCATTGGTTGTAAAACAAGTTATAACAGGCCATGGAAGAGCAACTAAAGAAGAAGTAAGAGATATGGTAAAAAGGTTTGTTGAACTAAACAAAAACACAAAACTGGATGATACCGTTGATTCAATTGCAATTGCAATTTGCCATGCCAGAAACCTTGAAGCAAAGAGGGGTTAAAAATGGAGATTATAAGCTTTAAATATTTAAAAAATTTAGCAATTTATTCTGCAATTTTAGGCGCAGGCTGCGCCATCATTTCTTTAATTCCTTTTTTAATGCCAATTATTTCTTTATTTTTCCTTCCTTTTTTAGGGGCAATTGCACCTATGGTTTTACTTATAAAGCTTGATAATTTTAATTCCGATGAAAACAAAACTTTTGCAATTTTAGGTTCAATTTCAGGCTTTTTTATCTGCCTTTCATATTGCGTTGTTTTTGTTCCTTTAGTGTTTTTAATTCACCTTATTTTTAAAAGCTATTATGATTACGGTGTTCAATATTTGAATTTATTTCTTTCTGTTTTATTTTTTATTATGATTGCAATTGTTTACGTTTTAACAAATGCGGTTTTAGGGCTTATTTTTGGAATTATTTTTAATTATATAAAGCAAAATAAGCAAAATGTTTGATTTTTCTTACCCAAAAATGAGAAAATAAAATTATGAGGAAAATTAAGCTAAAAAATATAAAAAGGTTTAAATTCGGCGCACCCTTATTTAGAACAAATATAAGGGCGGGTTTTCAAAATGTTATAGATGATGACATTGAAAAAAGAGTTTCATTAGATAGAATTTTTGAAATTCAAAGCCCTTCCACCTTTATATTCAGAGTTTCAGGCGATTCTATGGTAGATTTTGGAATTTATGAAGACGACCTTGCCATTGTTAAAAAAACAACAGATATTAAAAACAATGATATTGTTGTTGCAAACGTTGATGGCGCATATACAATTAAAATTTACAAAGAAAAAGGCGGAAATATTTGGCTGGAGGGGGCAAGCCCAATGTATAAAAACATAAAACCAAAATTTAAGCTTGAAATTTTTGGCAAAGTTATAGGCATCACAAGAAAAATATAAATGGAAAACATTTTACTTATAGACTGTAACAACTTTTTTGCCTCTTGCGAAGAACTTTTTAACCCGTCTTTAAAAGGAAAGGCAATTTGTGTTTTAAGCAACAACGACGGCTGCATCGTTGCAAGGTCTAACGCTGCAAAAAATTTGGGCGTGCCTATGGGAATGCCATATTTTATGGCAAAAAAGAAATTTAAAAATGTAATTTATTTATCGGGCAACCTTAAAAAATATTCTGAAATTTCAAAAAGAATAATGAAAAAATTATACGATTTCACGCCATCTGTTGAACAATATTCAATAGATGAAGCTTTTTTAGATATAAAAGGCTGCCTAAATTGCCACAAAAAAACGCCGCTTGAGCTTGCAGTTCAAATAAGAAAAGAAATTAAAGAAGAAATAGGAATTGATGTTTCAATTGGTGTTTCAAAAACAAAAACTTTATCTAAAATTGCAAGTGAAATTGCAAAAAGCCAAATAAGAAAAAACCTTCAAACAGAAACTTTAGGGGTGTATGAAATAAGCAAAAATAATTTGGATAAAATTTTAGAAAATACCCCTATTCAAGAGGTTTGGGGAATAGGTTCCAATCTTCATAAATTCTTTAGAAAGCATAACATTATAAACGCCAAAATGTTTGTTAAGCTTGATGATTCCTTTATTCAAAGGAATTTAGGAAAAAAGGGCTTGGAATTAAAAATGGAACTTATCGGAATAAAAGCTTACCCTGTTATTGATTATTACGTTGCCCCAAAAAGCATTTCAAGAAGTTCATCATTTAGTGAATTTACAACAGATAAAGCCTATATAATAAACGAATTAAACGGACACCTTCATAGGGTTTGTATTAAACTAAGAAACCACAATTTAAGAGCAGGTGTTTTATCTGTAATGCTTAGAACAAAAGATTTTAGAGTGGATAGTGAAAAATTTGTTTTTGATACACCAAAAGATAGCGAATTTGAACTTTATGAAACAATGCACAGGCTTTTTAATTTTTTATATAAAAAAGGGGTAATTTACCGTTCATCAGGCGTTACGGTTTCAAAATTAACAGATAAGGAAGATATTCAATTAATTTTATTTGAATCTGATGCCGATAAAAAGAAAAAGAAACTGTCAAACGCTTGGGATAAAATTGAGCAAAAATTCGGTTATGGCGCAATTTCTGTCGGTATAAAGAAGAAAAATAAAGAAGAAAAATAGCGAAATTTACTTTATTTACACGAGTGAAAACCTCCCAAATTAAAATATAATTGAACAATGGAGGAACTTTTAAGTATGATAATGACCAACATTGAAAACATCCCCGGAATGACAATTGTAGCCCAATATGGTTTAGTAACGGGAAGCACCGTCAGAGCCAAAAATGCAATAAAAGATTTTGGTGCAGGAATTAAAAATATAATTGGCGGCGAATTACAAAGTTATACCGAACTTTTAACAGAAGCAAGAAAAGAAGCTGTTGAAAGAATGAAAATGCAAGCAAAAGCACTGGGAGCAAATGCAATTGTTAATGTCAGGTTAGCAACTTCTTCAATAACATCAGGTGCTGCAGAAGTTTATGCATACGGAACAGCCGTAAAGGCAGAGCCAAGAGGATAGTTCATGGGTGAAATATTAATACTGCTCATAATTGTAGGGGTAACTTATGTTACAGGCACCATAATCGAAAAAAGACATTACAAGGATATTATAAAAAGAGAAATTGCACTTATTAAAAAACCCATAATTAATGCAGGTGCAAAAACTTGGAATTCCAAAAAAAAGATTAAAAAAATTGAACTTGTTACAGGCGAGGTTGTAATCAGCGGTGATTATTTCAAAAACTTTGCAGCCACGCTAAAAAGCTTCTTTGGCGGAAGGCTTACATCATTTGAATCAGTTTTAGACAGAGGGAGAAGAGAAGCAATCTTAAGAATGAGAGAAAATGCAAAAGATGCGAATTTTATCATTAATGCAAAGATAGAATCTGTTATGATTAACGATTACTACACAAATAACAGCGTTCCTCAGTGTGCAATTATAGCCTATGGCACAGCAATAACGTATGAATAAAGAACTTCAGGAAAAATATTTAAAAAATATAGAAAACAACGTAAATGTCGGTAAAATTAATACAGGATTTGAATTTATTATTCTGATAGTTGCTTTTTCTGCGATAATCGGCACAATTTGGCTTTTTTCAGACAGCATAATAAATATTTGCATTGACAATATGTCTAATGAAACACAAATTAAACTGGAAAAAATGATTGGCTTTAAAGTTAAAAATACTTACATTTCCGAAGATAAAAATATTGAAAAATTAAATTATATAAAAGATAAAATTATTTCAATGGATTCAAAATTGCAGGGCAAATCTAATTTTCCAATACAAATAATTAAAAATAACGAACTAAATGCAGCCGTTACTCCAAACGGCAGAATATTTATTACATCTAAACTGGCAGATACAATTAAAGACGAAGAGATGCTGACTTTTATATTAGCACATGAACTTGGGCATTATGCAAATAGAGATCATTTAAAAATGTTCGGTAAAGAAATAGCAAAATATGTTTTAACAACAATGTTATCCGGCGGCAATAATGCAATGGAAACAACATTAATCGGAATTTCTGATTTTCACAACCTTAAATATTCAAGAAAACAAGAAAAAAAGGCAGATAAATATGCAAGCCAAGTAGTTTACAAATTATACGGAAGCACAAAAGGCGGAATAAATTTTTTTAATTTGCTCAAAAACAAAGAAAATTTACCGTTATTTATGGAATATTTATCAACACATCCAAGCACAGAAAGCCGAATTAGAGAAATTAAAAAATTTAAAAGAGATTAAACAATTGCAAAAAGGGTATATTTTATTATAGAATTAAGATATACAATGTTCCGGGATCGTCTAGCGGCAGGACAGCAGACTCTGGATCTGCTTACGGTGGTTCGAATCCATCTCCCGGAGAAAATAAAAAGACCGAAAACATTAAGCTTTCGGTCTTTTTTTGTGGTTTATTTTTTTATCCTCTTTTTGGAATTCTCATTGCATAGAATGACCTTAAAACAAAGATTATTGCAATTAACAAGAATATTGCGCCCGCAATTTTTGAATATTTCATAAATTCGCTGCTGATTGCAATTTCCATTGCAAGAAGCCCAAATAAAGTTGTAAATTTAATAATAGGGTTCATTGCAACAGATGATGTATCTTTAAATGGGTCGCCCACGGTATCGCCCACAACGGTTGCATCGTGGAGCGGTGTTCCTTTTTCTTCAAGGTCAACTTCAACAATTTTTTTAGCGTTATCCCAGCAGCCGCCTGCATTTGCCATAAATACAGCTTGGAATAAGCCAAAAACAGCAATTGCGATTAAGTAGCTTACAAAGAATGAAACAGGAGCGTTGCTTGATGATGTTGGAGATGATAAAAATGCAAGAGCAAGAGCAAATGCAAAGAGTGCTACAAATATGTTAAACATGCCTTTTTGAGCATATTGTGTGCATATTTTAACAACTTCTTTTGAATTTTCAAGGTTTGCTTTTTTATCATCGGCTTCGCCCAGTTTAATGTTCTTTTTAATAAATTCAACCGCACTGTATGCGCCTGTTGTAACAGCTTGCATTGAAGCGCCAGAAAACCAATAAATAACTGCACCGCCTGTAATAAACCCAATTAAGGTATATGGATTTAAAAGGTTCAAAATGCTTTCAGGCGCAATATTTAAGGTTTCTTTAATTACAAGAATTAAAGAAAATATCATAGTTGTTGCACCAACAACGGCAGTTCCAATTAAAACAGGCTTACTTGTTGCTTTAAAGGTGTTGCCTGCACCGTCATTTTCTTCTAAATATTTTTTAGCATTTGTAAAATCGGGTTTAAAACCGTAATTTTTTTCAATTTCTTCCCCGATATTCGGTACTTCTTCAATTAATGATAATTCATAAACTGATTGAGCATTGTCTGTTACAGGGCCATAGCTGTCAACAGCAATTGTAACGGGGCCCATTCCTAAGAACCCGAACGCAACAAGGCCAAATGCAAAAACTGAAGGATAAATCATAACATTATCTATATAAAGGCTTGCAAAATAAGCAAGACCCATTAATAAAACAATGATTGCGCCAATCCAAAAACCTGAAAAATTACCTGATACAATACCTGATAAAATGGTTAAAGATGCGCCGCCTTCACGAGAAGCAGTTACAACTTCTTTTGTGTGTTTTGCCTTTGGGCTTGTGAAAATTTTTGTCATTTCAGGAATTAAAGCTGCACCTAGAGTACCACAAGAAATAATTAAAGATAAAACGAACCATAAATTATTTTCTATGCCGCCAAGCAGCCATTTGCTGACTGAAAATGTCATAATAATTGATAAAACGGATGTTAACCAAACAAGGTTTGTAAGTGGAACTTCAAAATCAAACCTTTTATTTTCACTTTCGCATTTTTTAGCATAAAAATGAGTGATGATTTTATTAAACCAATATGCAACAACAGAAGTTGCAATCATCAAAAATCTCATTGTGAAAATCCAAGCTAAAAGCTGAATTTGGTATTCTTTAAAAACACCCAATAAAATGAAGCTTACAAGCGCAACACCTGTTACACCGTATGTTTCAAAGCCATCAGCCGATGGGCCGATTGAATCGCCTGCGTTATCACCAGTACAATCTGCAATAACACCGGGGTTTCTTGGGTCATCTTCTTTAATTCCGAATTGAATTTTCATCAAATCCGAACCGATATCTGCAATTTTTGTAAAAATGCCGCCTGCAACCCTAAGTGCAGAAGCACCCAAGCTTTCACCGATTGCAAAACCGATAAAGCAAGCGCCTGCAAGGTTCCCCGGCACAAACAATAAAATTACAAGCATTAAAATTAATTCAACCGAAACAAGCAAAACCCCAATGCTCATGCCTGCTTTTAAGGGCACATTCAAGCAATTTAAGGGTTTTGATTTTAGGGCTAAAAATGAGGTTCTTGCGTTTGCTAATGTATTCATTCTGATACCAAACCAAGCAACAAGATATGAACCCAAAATGCCTATAACAGACCATAAAAGAATTAATAAAACGCTTTTAACACCCATTTTTTCTAAAACACCAAAATAATAAGCGATACAAAGCGCAATTAAAATTTCTAATACGATTAAAAATTTGCCTTGTTGAACAAGGTATGTTTTGCAGGTTTCAAAAATTGTTGTTCCCACTTGTTCCATTACAGGGTGAACAGGAATTTTTTTAACCCTTAAAAATTCAATTAACCCGAAAATTGCCCCGATAACAGCAACGCCGATACCAACCAATAAAAGGTGATAATTAAAACAATCTGTTTTAAAATCGGGAACTACAAGCGAAGCTTCACTTGCAAATACGGGAGTTGAAAAAAGAAAAACGGCAATTAAACCCAATGCCTTTTTTAAAAAATTTTTCATAAAAATTCTTCCCTTTATAAACTCTAATTCAAACTGAATTATAATATATGAATGCGGTTTGTGGCAAGAAAAATAGGGAAAATTCAGCCAAAAGGAAGATTTAATTTAAAATATCTCTTAATTTTTTAATTTTATCTCTAATTTCAGCCGCCCTTTCGAAATCTAAAAGTTTAGCTGCTTTCATCATATCTTTTTCAAGTTTATTTAAAAGTTTTGGCAAATCTTTTTTGTCTATTTTTAATTCGGTCATAGATTCTGCAATAATATCTTCAACGTTTCTATAACTTTGAACAAGCGCCAATAAATTATTTTCAACTGGTTTTTTAATTGTTTTTGGGGTTATATTATGTTCTTTATTATATTTTAATTGAATTTCACGCCTTCTTTTTGTTTCATCAATTGCCATTTTCATGGAATCCGTTATTTTATCGGCATACATTATAACCTTGCCGTTAACATTTCTTGCAGAACGCCCAATTGTTTGAATTAAAGACGTTTCGCACCTTAAAAAGCCTTCTTTGTCTGCATCCATAATTGCAACCAAAGAAACTTCAGGAACATCAAGCCCTTCTCTTAAAAGGTTTACACCAATTAAAACATCAAAAACACCAAGCCTTAAATCTCTTAAAATTTCAACCCTTTCTATAGATTGAATTTCAGAATGAAGATATCGAACTTTAACCCCTTTTGAATTAAGATATTCAGATAAATCTTCCGCCATTTTTTTAGTTAATGTGGTTACAAAAACTCTTTCATTTTTTTCAACCACTTTTTCAATTTCTTTAATTAAATCATTCACTTGCCCTTCTGTCGGGTGAAGTTCAATAATAGGGTCGACAAGCCCTGTCGGGCGAATTATTTGCTCTACCATAGAATCTGAAACTTCTTTTTCAAAGTCGCCGGGCGTTGCTGAAATAAAAATTTTCTGATTAATTTTTCCCCAAAATTCATCAAAGGTTAAGGGGCGGTTATCTTTTGCACAAGGAAGCCTAAACCCGTAATCAACCAAAACATCTTTTCTTGACCTGTCCCCAAAATACATTCCTTTTAATTGGGGAATTGTTACGTGGGATTCATCTATAACAACCAAAAAATCTTCCCTGAAATAATCCAATAAAGTTGCGGGGGGAGTGCCCTTTTCCCTTCTTTCCAATATTCTTGAATAGTTTTCAATGCCTGAACAATAGCCCATTTCTTTAATCATTTCAATGTCATAGTTTACTCTTTGCTCTAACCTTTGGGCTTCAACGAGTTTATTTTGAGAATAAAGTTCCCCTAAGCGTTCTTTTAATTCTTCTCTAATCATTCTTATAGATTCATCCGTGTTGTCATCGTCTGCCAAATAATGAACCGCAGGATAGATGACGGTTTCAGAAACGGTTTCTATAACTTCGCCTGTTGTTGAATCTATTCTTGAAATTTTTTCTATTTCATCTCCAAATAATGAAATTCTTGTTATAACTTTTTCAAAAGCAGGCATGATTTCTATTAAATCGCCTCTTACTCTAAATGTTGCCCTTTTTAATTCTACATCGTTTCTTTCATATCTTGTTAAAATAAGGTGGTTTAATAAAGCTTTTCTATCTATTTCATCGCCAACATGAAGCGTAACAGCGCCTTTAAAATAATTTTCAGGCAGCCCTAAACCGTAAATGCAGCTGACAGATGCCACCACTATAACATCGTTTCTTTCATATAAACTTCTTGTTGTGTTGTGGCGAAGCCTGTCTATTTCATCATTTATGGAAGCCGTTTTTTCAATGTAGGTGTCTGTTCTTGGAATGTAGGCTTCGGGCTGATAGTAATCGTAATAAGATATAAAATATTCAACCGCATTATTTGGGAAAAGCTCTTTAAATTCACCGTATAATTGGGCGGCAAGCGTTTTATTGTGGGCAATTACAAGAGTTGGCTTTTGAACTTTTTCAATAACATTTGCAATTGTAAAAGTTTTGCCTGACCCTGTTACGCCTAAAAGCGTTTGGTTTTTATAACCTTTATTTATCCCGTCAACCAATTCATTGATTGCTTTTGGCTGGTCGCCTGATGGTTTATGGTCTGATACTATTTGAAATTTAATTTCTTTCGGCATAAATAAATTGTTGCACTTAAAATGTTAAATTTCAACATTTTCATGGTTTTCAACAGGTTTTAAAGATTGGCCGATTGCTTTTTCCAAGCTTGCTTTAGCGCTATTATAGGTGTAAACATTTGAAACGTATGCTAATTTTGCATTTTCATAAGTTACTTGAGATTCTTTTAATTCAACCGCATCGCAAACGCCTGCTTTGTACCTTCCTTGAGATAATTCAAAGCTTTCTCTTGCTTGCTGCACAGCAACTTTAGAAGCTGCTATTCTTTCTCTTGCATCATTTAATTGAACGTATGCAGTTTGAATTTCATAGTAAATATCATTAACGGTTGATTTTGTATTATATTGTTGCTGCTTCATTTCGGCTTTTGCCTGCTTGATTTGAGATGTAATTGTTACAGGGTTTATAACAGGAAATTCAAAATAACCGCCAACAGAATACCAAGTTGTATCTGTAAAGTGGTCTCTGCCACCCATAGAAAGGTCAGCAGAAACAGACAATTTTGGCATATATGTTTTTTTGGCTAATTTAACATATTCATCTGCCATTTTCATTTGTAAAATTGCCATTTTAAGGTCAGGGCGAGCTTCATTTGCAATTTCTATTGCACCCTTCATTGTAATATCGGTTGCTTCATAAGGCATAACGGTATTTACAACGTATGGTTCAATAAATGGCGTTCCCATAACATTATTTAATTTAGAAACTGCAAGGTCAACCGCATTTGTTGCTTCAATATAATTTGCTTTTGCATCTGCCAAATTAGCAGCTGCAATTGTAACATCTACTTTTGGCCTTGTGCCTATTTCATAAAATGCACGTGCTTGTTTATACATTGTTTCATATTGTTCAACGGTTTCTTGCCTTACCTGCTTTGCACTCAGTGCATATAAAAGGTTGTAATAAGCGTCTTTAACATCGCAAACAACAGAATTTACAACAGATTCAATATTTTGTTTTGCATTTTCCCATTCAAGTTTATTAATTGTATATTGGTTTTGTGTAACGCCAAAATCATAAACTAATTGTGAAAGAGAAATTGTGCCAAGCAAATATTTTGTATAAGTTGGAATTTTAAAGCCTGAAGGCATACCCGACATATCGGGTTTATTTCTCATTAAAGCAGTTTGAGTTGAAAGGCTTGGCGTGTAGTTTGCAATTGTTTGAACTTTGTTTTCTTTAACGGCTGAAGAATTTGCATAAGCTGCTTGAATTTTAGGGTTATTGTTCAAGGCAAGTTCAAGACAATCCGCTAAAGATAATTCTTCCGATTTTGAAACTGCACCTTGAATTGTAATGTGTTTTTCTTCAACATCACCAACAGGGTAATAACCGTCTTCAGGAATTAAATATTCAGAATAATCATTTTTATTTTTCTTTTCTTTTTTTACTTTTCTTTTTTCAAGCTTTTCGCCTTTTTTATCTAAGGTTATTTCTTCTTCTTTTTTATTTTCACCTGAAACAGCAGGAACTTCTTTATTTGTTTCCTGTTTTTTTTCTTCAACTTTATCTTTTGTTTCTTCTTTTGTTTGAACAGCCACCGGTTCTTTTGTTTCTTGAACAACAGGAACAGGTGCCGTGACATTAGCGTCTTGTTCGGATATTAAGATAGGATTGTTTGCAAATGCAATATTAACTGATAATGCAATCGGCAACATTAAATATAAGAATTTTCCATAAAACTTTTTATTGGAATTTTTCATTTTCTCTTATTTCCTCAATGTGTTTCTGTTTTCTTAATTTACTTTGTTCTTTTGCTCTTTCTCTTTGATTTTGGATGTGAGCATAAAATGCAGGAACTAAAATTGCACCAACGGTAACTGCAACTATCATGCCGCCAAAAACGGCCGTTCCTAATGATTTTCTGGATTCAGCACCTGCACCTGTTGCTACAACCAAAGGCACCATACCTAAGATGAACGCAATACCTGTCATCATAACGGCTCTAAACCTTATGTTTGCAGCTTCCATCGCAGCTTCATATACAGTTTTATTTTCGTCTTCCCTTGCAACTTTTGCAAACTCAACAATCAAAATTGCCTGTTTTGCCGCAAGACCTATTAACATGATAAGCCCTATTTGAGCATAAATGTCAAGTTGGTTTCCTGTAACGTATTGAAGGAAAAGTGCCCCCAACATTGCAATAGGCGTGATTAACATAACGCCAACAGGCAACATCCAGCTTTCATACAATGCAACAAGGAACAAATAAACAAACACTAAGCTCATTAAAAGAACAGATGTTGTTTGACCTGTTGATTCAATTTCTTGAAGTGATGTACCGGACCAAGCAAAGCTTAAATCAGATTTTAATTTATCTTTTGAAATTTTTATCATTTCATTGATTGCATCACCTGAAGATTGGCCTTTAGCAGGGTTACCTTGAATTTGAATTGAATTATACATATTAAATTTAGTAACACTGTATGGGCCTGTTACAGGGGTAATTTTTAATACAGAACTTAATGGAGCAGATTTACCGTCATTTGTTTTGATGTAGATTTTATCCATATCTGATGGAACACCCCTATAGGGTTCATCTGCTTGCATCATAACCCTAAATACCCTGCCTTGAAGGTTGAAGTCGTTTACATAATATGCACCGAATTGTGATGACAAGGCTGCAACAACTTCAGATTCAGATATATTTTGGGCTTTTAATTTTTGGTAATCTATATCAATTAAAAACTGCGGAATATTTGCGTTGAATTGGGTAAATACGCTTGATAATTTCGGGCTTTGATTAGCTGCAGCCATCAAAGAAACCGCTTCATTATATAATTCCTGCGGAGTTCTGCCGCCTTTATCCAACAGTTGATATTCAAAGCCGCCAAACATACTCATGCCTGAAATTGCAGGCGGAACGAATGTTACAATTTGCGCTTCATTATATTGAGAAGTTATTTTTGCAATGCTTTGTTTATAATCAGCCAGTGTAGTTGCCCATTTTGCTTTTTCTTCAGGGCTCATAAATAATTTTCTTAATTTTGAAGGGCCTTTTCTTTCTTCAAAAGATTCAAAAATTGTGAATATCAAGGCTGTATTATCGCCGTTCATACCGACAATACCACCAATTTGTCTGATTCCGGGGAGTTCCATTAACTGTTTTTCAATTTCAATAGAAAGGTCAGAGGTTTTAGATAATGAAGTACCATCGGGCATAATTATGTTTGTTAAAATTGCGCCCATATCTTCTTCAGGCAAGAAACCAGTTGGAATGAGCCTGAATAAACCGCCTAAGCTCAAAAGAATTAAAACGTAAACTAAAAGGGTTTTACCGCCGCGTTTTATGAAGTAATCAGAACCTTCCAAAAATACTTTTTTAACTCTGTCAAAGAATCTGTTATATTTTTTGATGCAAATTTCCCAAGCAGATGCTATAAATTCACCCCAAGCTCTGATTTTTTCTTTTGTAGTTGTAGGGTGGCATTTTGACCAGTAATCAGAATATAATTCTCTGAATTTTTCATGGAAAGTTCTTGTTGGAATTTCATCTTTACCCCTTAATATTGTTGCACAAAGTGCAGGAGCCAAAGTTAAAGCTACAACAACCGAAAAACCGATTGAAGCTGCAATAGTAACAGCGAATTGCAAAAACATTTTGCCTGAAATGCCTGAAATAAAACAACAAGGAACAAATACTGCCATCAAAACAAGAGATGTTGCAACAACAGCGCCTGTAATTTCTTGCATTGAAACAATTGTTGCTTCTTTAGGGCTAACTCCCATTTCAATGTGCCTTTGAACGTTTTCAACAACAACGATACTATCATCTACTACAGTACCTACCGCCAATACAAACCCAAACAAAGTTAATGTATTAATTGATATACCGCATATGGCAAATATTGCCAGAGTACCTATCAAAGAAACAGGAATTGAAACGAAAGGAATTAAAGATGTGCGCCAATCGCCCAAGAACATATATACAACAATTGTAACCAATATAATCGCCAAAACAATCGCATGGACAACTTCTGCCAATGATTCTTTAATTGTTTCCGTTGTATCTCTCAATATTTTATAGCTTATGCCGTCAGGAAAACTTTTTGAAAGTTCAACCATTTTGTTGTTACAATCTCTTGCAACTTGAATTGCGTTAGCATCTGATAATTGCATAACAGACATAACGGCGATTTCTTTGCCGTTTAAACGCCCGATACTTGCATAGCTTTCACCGCCAAGTTCAACTCTTGCAATATCTTTAATTCTGATTGAAGAACCATCGGTATTAGACCTTACAATAATATTTGCAAACTGTTCGGGTGTTGTTAATCTTCCTGTTGTTTTTAAGGTAATTTTCATTTGGTGTTTATTTACCAAGGGTTCAGCGCCAATATCACCTGCAGGAATTTGAACGTTTTGGCCTTGAATTGCCGTTTGCACTTCTAATGGCGAAACATTCAAAGCTGCCATTTTGTTTGCATCCAGCCAAACTCTTATAGAATAATCTCTTGCACCATATACGTTAACTTGGCCAACTCCATTTACACGGGCAAGTTCATCTTTTAAATAAATAGATGCATAGTTTGAAACATCAATTAAGCTTTTTGAATCATCGGGTGAATAAACGGCATACATAACAAGGCCGGCACCTTGGGTTGACCTTTTTGTTGTTAAACCATATCTTTGTACATCGGATGGTAACCTCGGGGTTGCCAAAGAAACCCTGTTTTGAACGTTTACAAGCGCCATATCAGGGTCTGTACCCGTTTTAAAGAATACGTTTAATTGATAAGTGCCGTTGCTTGAGGTACTTGTCATATAAATCATATCTTCAACACCGTTTACTTGAGCTTCAATAGGCTGCGCAACGGTTGATTCAACAACTTCAGAGCTTGCACCTGTGTATGTAGCTTGAACCACAACCTGAGGCGGTGTAATGTCGGGGTATTCTTCCAAAGGAAGGTTTTTAAGACATATAAGCCCGACTAAAACTATAACCAGTGATAAAACTATGGCAAATCTTGGTCTTTCTATAAAAAATTTGGCAAACATTATTTAATTATTCCTCTTGTTTTTTTGCTTCGTCATTTTTTGGTTCTGCATCATCTTGTGCAGGTTGTTTTTGAATTATATTAACAGGAACATTATCTCTAACTTTTATAATGCCTGTTTCAACATATTTTTCATTTTTATCAATGCCCGATTTAATAATCCAGTTATTGCCTTGTTCGCCATCTGTTTCAATTGTTCTTTTATGAGCAACGTTATTTTCATCTATTACGAATAAATATCTTCCGTTTGTATCTTGAAGAACAGCGGTCATAGGAACAGCCATTCTTTTAATTTTCTTGTTAGAATAAACTTTAACGTTTACAAAATCCCCCGGAATTAATCTTGATTCGGGGTTTGGGAAAGTTGCCCTTAATGTAATTGAACCTGTGGTTTCTGATATTACGTTATCAAAGAAATCTGCATTCCCTGTTTTATCGTATATAGAACCATCCGGAAGTTTAATTTCAACTTTTATGGGTTTTTTGTCTTTTCCGTTCGGAATAATTTCATCCCCTTTTAAAGAAGCAAAAATGCCTGAATCAAGCGAGTATGTAACATAAATTGGGTCAATGCTTACAACTTTTGTTAAAACAGTGTTTGGAGATGAGAGGAAATTGCCCACGGTTACGGTTGATAAGCTTATTTTACCTGTAATTGGGGCCGTTACTCTTGTGTAAGATAAAAGCCTTCTTGCATCGTTTACTGCAGCTATATTTGCTTTAACGGTTGCATTTGCGGCATCTCTTGCAGCAAGAGCATTATCATATTCTGATTTTGAAACAAAATCGTTTGCGACAAGTTCTTTTGTTCTTTCAAAATCTTTTTGTGCTTGGTATTGTTGAGCTTTAGCAGTGTCCAGATTTGCTTTTGCTTTGTCATAAGCAATTTGAAATTCTGTCGGGTCAATTATATATAATAATTGGCCCTTTTTAACCACATCGCCTTCTTTGTAGTGCTGGCTCATAACCATGCCCTGAACACGAGCAATAACATCAGCCGATTTAACGGCAACAATTCTGCCCGGAGCTTCAATTACGCTTGATGTTTCAATTTCAAACGGAACATTAGCTTCAACATTTGGTATCATGGATTTTTTAATTGCTTCCGATTGTGCTTTTTCGGAATTTTTGGTTTCAAAAAACCTGAATCCGATACTGATAAGTAAAACCGCAACAATTGCAGTTGAAATAATAAACTTTTTATTCATTTTTTTCACCATATTCGAATATACATTTGACTGACAATATAAAGATAATAGCACTATAATTAAGCTTCGGGCAACATAAAAGGCTACTCCGTATGTATGATTTTGTTTTTTTGGATGATAAAAATACTAACACTATTATGTTTCTTTTGCAACATGTTTCTTAAAATACATTTATTTGAAGTAGCAAAAAATTTTATTTTCGGGGTTTTAACTTTTTGGAAGGTGTAGGTAAAAAATAAGCATAAATTAACGAAAAGAATTTAAACCTTGCCCGATGGGGCAATATTCCACATAAACTTTCAGAGCTTAATTCTTTAAATGAAATGCTTCAAGATAAGGTTAAACAGTTTATTAAACGAGATTATTAATGAATTTTAAAGAATACGTAAAAAAGATTAATGTAAAAGTAAGGAAAGCTGACAAAAAAGCAAAAAACCCTTTTTTAGAGCACAGTTTTGCCTATAACCCTTTTATGAGTGCAATTGAACAAACCTACATTTGGGTTGAACAGAAAAAATGGCATTAAGAATTGTTAATGGCAGCATTTAACTTTTCTCTTTATGGTACGATTTAATAAAATCGGAAATTAAGAGGAATTATGAAAACTTTAAGTCTTGTTATACCTGTTTACAATGAAGAAAAAACTTTAAGAAATATAGTTTTTGAAGTTATTGAAAAAATTAAATCGGATGAAATTAATTTAGAATTAGTTTTGGTGGATGATTGTTCATCTGATAAAAGCTTGGAAATTGCAAAAGAAATTGCAAATGAAATTCCTTTTGTTAAAGTTTTTCACCACGAAAAAAACCAAGGAAAAGGGGCTGCCTTAAAAACAGGGTTTATGAATGCAACGGGAGATTACATCGGCATTCAAGACGCTGATATGGAATATGACCCTAAAGATTACCTTAAACTTTTAAAGCCACTGCTGGAAGATAAGGCAGATGTTGTATATGGCAGCAGATATTTAAAAAGAGATACAAGGCGCATTTTATATTTTTGGCACACTTTTATGAACAAAGGCCTGACCCTTTTAACTAATATGTACACAAACCTTGATATAACAGATATGGAAACCTGTTATAAACTTTTTAAAAGGGAAGTTATTCAAGAAATTGCACCGAATTTAAAAGAAAACAGGTTTGGTTTTGAACCTGAAGTTACAATTTATGTTTCAAAAGGAAAATACAGGCTTTATGAATGTGCCATAAGCTATAACCCAAGAACCTTTGAAGAAGGCAAAAAAATAGGTGCTAAAGACGGGCTAAGAGCCTTATATTGCATTTTCCATTATGGCGGCCACGTTGCACCCGTTCCAATGCAAATTTTGCTTTATCTTTTTATTGGCGGTGTTTCAGCTATAGCCAACATTTTATTCTTTATGATTTTTAACCACTATAAAATGGATTTAATTTATAGTGTTTGGTTTGCATTTATAATTTCTGCAATGATAAATTATTTCCTTTGCATTGCAATTTTATTCAGACACAAAGCAAGGTGGACAACATTTGGCGAAATTGTTTCATACATTATAACCTTAATAATTATGGGTGCGCTGGATTACATTTGCACCTATGGGCTTATTTTTGTGGGGCTTTCAAGCTTTTGGTCAAAAACAATTTCAAGTTTAATTGGTGTTGTCGGCAATTTTGTTTTGAGGAAATATTTTGTATTTCAGGAGAAAAGGTAAAGTAGGTGTTCTCAAACTTTATTTCTTATGTAAAATCAAAAAAAATTACAAAATATTTCATATATTTTAGTAATTGCTTTAATAACAATAACAGGAATATATTTAAGAATTGAGGTATTTTTATATAACCAAGGTTTTTGGAATGATGAAATATTATTGGCGCCATATAATATTATGGAAAAAACTTATTTTGAATTTTTCAAACCTCTTAACAATTATCAGGTAGCGCCACCTTTTTTTCTTAATTGCAACAGGATGCTTATTTTTGGTTTATGAATCCGTTAAAGACAAAACTTTTAATAAAAAATATGTCATATTCTTCGTTCCGATAATTTTAAGCATATTATGCCGGTATTTTATGTTTTATACTCCCGCAAATGAAGTTAATTATTCTTATATGCAAAGTTTTTGGAGCGACAAAATGAATGGAATTGCGGGAAATAGATTTTTAAATCAAAATGGCTTTGAAATATTTTATAATCAACTATACGAATTAATTCCGATATTTACGGCAAAGTTTTTGACTGCCATCTTGTTTATAACCGGAATCTTTATTTTATTTGCAAAAAAATACGGCAAAATACTATTTTTAACACTGGCACCTGTTATATTGTGCTGCTTGTTTTCATATTTTGAAAAATACCCGTTCACTTTAAGATTAATTTTATTTTTATTGCCTTCATTTATAATTATTATTTCTTCAGCTACCTTTCTTTTAAAAGATGAAGCAATAACAAAACGAGCATTAATTATATTTTGTATTTGCACAGTGCTTTTTCAATTTAAAGGCAATCTTTACCGCTATATAATTAACAGAACATACATTAAAGAACATTATGATTTTATAAACAATAATTCCGATAAAATTAGCGGTATTATTACATTTCACATACTTGATCATAATTATTATTCAAATTTTTATAATAAAAAAATTAAAATTTATCCGATTGCTCACTATGAAAACAAAAGGGAATATGATGACATTATAAACGGTCTTGAAAAAAACAAATTATATTTATTTTCCGTGCCAAGCTTTGCCAATATTACGGAACACATAGCAAAAGAAAATATGAAGTATTTTATTAAAAATAAAAAAATTAAAGTTTTATACATAAACAAACAAATGGACGAAGCCGGATTACTGGCGGGTTTTGAGAAAATATAAGCACTGTCCCGATTAAATAAAAACCCCTTATCAGTTTTGACAAGGGGTTTTTGCTGTGTATTAAAATTAAAACTACTTAATTTCAACTGTAGCGCCGGCTTCTTCAAGTTTTTTCTTGAGTTCGTCAGCTTCTTCTTTTTTAACGTTTTCTTTAATCGGTTTAGGAGCGCCATCAACTAAATCTTTAGCTTCTTTTAAGCCAAGACCTGTGATTTCTCTAACTAATTTAAGTACCGGAATTTTGTTAGCGCCGGCTGAAGCCAAAACAACAGTTACTTCAGAAGGTGCATCAGCAGCAGCTGCATCAGCAGCACCGGCAGCAGGAGCAGCAGCAACTGCAACAGGAGCAGCAGCTGAAACGCCGAATTTTTCTTCCATAGCTTTAACTAATTCTGATGCTTCGATTAAAGTTAATTTTTCAATTGATTCTAAAATAGCTTCTACATTGCTCATTATTTTTTCTCCTTATTTTTAATTTTTCTAACTTACGCTTTTGTTTTTGCCACAGCATCGATTGCTCTAACTAATGCGCTCATAACGCCATTGATAGAGTAAACAATGCCTGAAGCGGGTGAATTGATTGAACCGAGGATTTTTGCATAAAGTTCTTCTTTTGAAGGAAGATTTGCAAGTTTTTTAGCTTCTTCGGCATCTAAAAGATTGCCATCTAAAACAGCGCCTACTATTTCGCCTTTTTTAGATTCTTTAATAAATTTTGAAACAATTTTAGCAGCGGCAACTTCATCGCCAAAACCAAATGCGATAGCTGAAGGGCCTTTTAATAAAGGTTCAATAGCTTCAAAATTTGTGCCTTTTGATGCGATTTTGCAGAGAGTGTTTTTTGTTACCGTGTAATCGCAATTTTCTTTTTGCAATTTTCTTCTTAAATCGGTAATTTCTTCAACACTATATCCGCGGTAATCGGTAACAACCGCAACTTTAGCATTTTCAAAACTTTTTTTGAAGGCTTCAATTTTTTCGTTTTTGAAAGCTTTTGTTGTCATAATGTTAACCTTTCTTTTGGGTGTTTACATAAAATAAATTTTGTATGCACAAAAACGGTAAACAACTATAAGGTTTTGTTTTCTACCTGAGCAGGAGATTAAGACAAAAATGCCGCCTGCCGTCTTTGGCATAATATAAAATTATACAAAACAAAAAATATTGTCAATTCAAATTTATTTTTTGTAACAAAGCTTTGAAAAAGCTTAATATTCATGGTAATAATTGAATATATCCATTTTTAAGATGATATATATGGAAAATTCAAAAGAAAAAATTGAACACAACGTAAAATTACGGCAGTATTTGGGGCTTATTAATAAAATTGCCAAGGTGGAATATAAGTCAATGGCAGCTCAGCATTTAATAGAATTTGATGAGCTTGTAAATATTGGCATACAAACCGTTGATGTTTTATTTTTATCTCAAAATGAAACAAAAGAAGAATATAACGAATCTTATTTAACAACTGCCATAAAATGGGCTATAAGAAACGAATTAAGGCGCCGTTACCGCTGGCATGGCGTTAAAATGCATGCCGATTCAAGCACGGAACCCGACAGAAACGAATTAAGGGAAGCCATTTATAAAACAATTTTATCAACGGATGAAATGCTTGATAATGACAAACCCTTTGAAGTTAAAGACCAAAGAAGAAACCCCGAAGAAACTTGTGAATTTAACCAAATGTCTATTATGCTTCGAAAAGCAATAGCAGAGCTTCCAAAGCGAGAAAGAGAATTAATTGAAGCAAAATTTTTCAAAGAAAAAAAATTGATGGAATTATCTGAAGAATTTTCAATTTCTGCTTCAAGAATTTCAAGAATTATAAAATCGGGGCTTGATAAAGTCAGAGATTATTTAATTCAAAACGATTTAACATAAAATTACAAACAGGTTTTCTTTTTAATGTTTTCTTGGCATTATTATCTTAATTAATTATGAAAATAGAACCTGAAAAATACATTTGTCACCAGCCCGAATTTAAAGGAATTTACAACAATAAAGCCTTTTTAAAGGGGTTAGAAACCATATCCGACCATGGAACAAGCTTTGCTGTGGGCGTTTCTTTGATGTCATCTCTTTTTTTAAGGCCTCTTGCAATACAAATGGCGCCAAATGTTGAAAAAGAAAATAAAAAATATGCAGGGGTAAATTCTGTTGCATCAGGCGTTGCAAGGTTTTTAACAGTTGAAGCTGTTGCAATTCCGATTGAAAATGCAATTAAAAATATAGATAAAAACCCCGATAAATTTTTAAAAAAAGAAACAATTGATACTTTAAAAAACGGGGCAAAAAGCCTAACCGAATCAAGAGATTATAAATTTATCACACAAGTTTTAAAGTTGGGGGTAAATTTTTTAACTTCAATCCCCAAATCAATGCTCACAATTGCATTAATTCCTTTTATTATAGATAAAATTACAAACAAAAAAGCCGAAAAATTGCCCGAAACCCCCTTAAAAAAAGAAAATTACAACCCCGTTTTTTCGCCGTTTTTTAAAGGGAATTTGCAAAATAAATTATCCGGCGGCATAGGCAAAATTTTGGATATGGAAAATGTTCAGAACTTGGCTTTAAAATATAGCAAAAACGACCAAAACATTGCAAGAAACATTTCAATGGCAACAGATGTTTTGTTAACTTCTGTCTTTGCAATACAAACAAAGAAAAACAAAAAAATTGAAGAAGAAAGAAAAAACCCGCTTATTTTAAACAATTTAATTTCAACGGGAATAACGCTTTTAGGTGGTTATACGATTGATAATTTAATTCAAAAAGGCGGCAAAAATTTCCTTGAAAAGTTTAAAACCGTAAATAAAAATAACCCCAAACTTCCAAAATATGTTGAAGGATTGAACATTTTAAGGCCTACTCTTATTTTTGCAGGGCTATATTATGGAGTTTTGCCCATAATTTCTACATTTTTGGCCGAAAAAACAGATAAAATTGCAAAAAACAAAAATTAAGCATTTGTATTTGTTGGTTTTTGTTTGTCGTCATTTTCATGGAAAGAGGCAATTTTTGTTGCAATTAAGGGGGTTAAAATTCTTTTTGCGCCAATTGAAGCCAAAACAAGGGTTGAAACAGCGTTAAATGCCGCTTTTGCATTTTTTAATTCTTTTGGTGAATTTTTCAGAGATTTAAACAATTTATCCGTAAAAAAGCTTTGGAATTTTTCACTTGAAACAATAAAACCTGCGCCAATTTGAGTTACTGCTGTTGCAACACAGGTGGCAGCGTCCATTTTGGCGGTGAAATTTTTCTTATCTTCGGGAATTTCATCGTTGTTTAAAGTGTTTTTAACCCTTAGAGCATAGGCAAAAACATCTTTGGAAACACTTGTAATCAACAAAGTTCTGGCCAAAAGCTTTGGGTCAGACCCGCTTTTTATTATGTGGTTTTTCACAGGCCCCAAATTTGCAAGGCCTGAAGCCAGTTTTTGAATCATATATTATCTCCTCCTCCGGCTTCTTTTTTGCTGTTAGTTAAAAACGTGTTAAAATCGGGCATATCAACCATTCTGTTCGGGTTTTTTGCAGCCCTTTTTTCATAAATTTTATTCATAATTTTTGGGTGAATGTAATTTTCTATAGCGCACAAAAGGGGCGTAAGGGCAAGAGCTGCAACAAAACAAATTCTGTTTTGAAGGTGAAATTTATTCTGCCTTGCATGTTCAAAATTTTTAAAAGAAGTCATCAAAGTGTTTTTAATTTTATCGTCAGCGCCATCTAAAATTTCCACAATATCTTCTGCCGCTTTTTTGGAATAGCCTTTATTTTTAACGCCTTCAATAAATTCCATTGATTTATTTTTTATTGAAGGTGCTGTATCTGCCATTTTTTCAAAAGTATCAATGAATTTTTCCTTTTGCAATTTTTCATTATAAGAAAAGCCGTTTTTGGCGTTTTTTGCCTTGTCAAAAAAGCCTTTGTCTGCTAAATCGCCAACAATTTTAGAACCTATTGCAAGCACGGGAACTTCTAAGCCAAGTTGAATGAAGGCTGCAACAGGGTTTTTAAAAGCCGAAAATTCTTTTTTATCTTTGGGTTCACTGCTTGCAAGCATTATAACAGCAGGCACAACAACGGCTTTTCCTAAAAAATCACACGCAATGCTTGTGCCTTCGCCTATATCGCCCGCTTTTGCAAAAGATTTGGCAATTTTGGAAGTTATATTTGCTCCACCTTGAAACGGAGTGTTATTAATGCTTGTTTGGTTTTGAACTTTCATGGCTTTTCAATCTTATAAAAACCATAAATATATTTTTTTACCATTTTTTTAAGTTGATTATTTTAATGTAAATTGCTATTATAATATATAAATTTAAAAAAAATGTTGTTATATTGTTTATAAATTAGGGAATTATATTTTTATGAAAACGGATAGATTTTTTGTAGTTGAGATTGTTGATAAATTCTCACGAATGGTAATGCTGTTTTTTGCAGGGTTAGTTTTAGGCGCCGTGTTGGCTTTAGGGTATTATTACATTTTAGAACCCTCAATAGGCGCAACGGTTACATTCATTGCAATTTATTGTGCCGTTTTTGCCACCTACGTTGCAGTTACCAATTCTTTAAGAAAAATAACAAAAGTTGAAATTTTTAAAGATAAACTTTCTTTTGTTTTTGAAAAGAAAAATGAAATTTCATCAAGAAAAGATGTTTATTACAACGACATTAAATCTTACAAAATTTCACCCTTAACGGATAAGAAAAATGCCAAAAAAGAAATTCCCGATAAAGATAAATATTCCCTTAGGGTTTTTGGTTTTAAAACAACGGTTGAACTTAATAACGGCGAAACAATTCAATTCCAAGACAGCTGTTCTGACGGCGTTTTAATTTATTCGCCTTCATATATTTACAGAATGATTGATGTTAAAAGGTTTAACCCCAATTTTCCTTTGGTTTTGGAAAATTTTGAATCTAAAAAAGAGCCTGAAAACTTTAACTATCAATTCAAATATTATGAAGAATTAAACAAAAACCTTTCATTATTTCAAAATAAAAGATATTTAATGTGCCTTGTTAAATACACGCTAATTTTTACCATTGTTGTTATTCTTCTTGCAGCACTTGCTATTTGGGCTTGCATTCACTACAAAGTTTTAAGCAGCCAAAACGATTTATTAATGTTTATATATTCCGCTATCGGAATTTTAATTGGCATAATTGTTCCAATGTGGCTTGTTGCAGGCTTAACTTCTTTGGTTGGCGGCAAGTTTAATTTAAAAGCAAAAAATACAATTGAAAAAATTATAAAAGAATAAAATGTTTGTATCGGTAGTTGCGCTAATTTCAAGAATTTTATCAAACCCGATAGCCAATTTTTATCAAAAAAAATTAACGGTGATGGAATCTTCCCTTACCGTTAATTTTTGGTCTTATTTCTTTATGGCAATTTTATGCCTGCCCTTTATTAAAAATAACCAAATATTAGGCTATAGCTTGGATTTTTATTTATATGTAATTTTAGCTGGACTTCTTTGTTTTTTGGGCACAATTTGCCTTATAAAAGCGCTTTCAATTGGCGAGCTTTCTGTTTTAGGGCCAATTAATTCATATAAATCAATAATAGGTTTAATTGTTGCATTTTTTATTTTGGGGGAAATTCCGAATATAAAAAGTTTAACAGGGTTTTTTCTTATAATTGGGGCAAGCTTTTTATTTGTTGATGAAAAAGGAAAGTTTATTTTAAATAAAAGCGTTTTATTAAGAATGCTTGCTCTTGTTTTTACAGGAGTGGAAGCTGTTATATTAAAACAAATTATTTTAATGTCGAGCCCCACGGTTTCTTTTATTTGGTGGGCATTTACGGGGTTAATTTTTTCTTTTCTTTTTGCATTTATCAACAAAAAATTAAAGCCCAATTCAATTAAAACGGTTCAAACTTGCCTTATAATAGGGGTTTTACTTTCTATTATGCAGTTATCAACAAATTATGTTTTTGAAAATTTCAATGTAGGGCTTTCTTTAGCTTTATTTCAACTTTCAAGTGTAGTTTCATTATTTTTAGGGTTTAAGTTTTTAAACGAAAAAGGAATTTTAAGAAAAACAACAGGCACAATTATTATGATAATAGGCTCTATTTTAATTTTATTAAAATAAAAATCCGACACTCAAAATTAAGCATCGGATTTTTAAAACTTATATTAAAAGCTTATTTTTCTTCGTTCCAAGAATAAAGTTTTCTTAATTCTTTACCAACTGCTTCCAATTGGTGTTCTGCTTTTAATCTTCTTGTAGCAATGAAATGAGCCCTGCCTGATTTATTTTCTGCAATCCATTTTTGAGCAAATGTGCCGTCTTGAATTTCAGAGAGAACTTTTTTCATTTCTTTTTTGGTTTCTTCTGTAATTAACCTTTTGCCTGTTTCATAATCGCCAAATTCAGCAGTGTCTGAAATTGAATAACGCATTTTTGAAAAACCGCCTTGGTAAATAAGGTCAACAATTAATTTCATTTCGTGGATACATTCAAAATAAGCATTTTCAGGTGAATAACCTGCTTCAACAAGAGTTTCAAAACCTGCTTGCATTAAGGCTGTAACGCCGCCGCATAAAACTGCTTGTTCGCCAAAAAGGTCTGTTTCTGTTTCAACTCTGAATGTTGTTTCCAAAACGCCTGCTCTTGCGCCGCCAATACCCATTGCATAAGCAAGGCCGATTTCTTTGGCTTTGCCTGTTGCATCTTGGTGCACTGCAATTAAGCAAGGAACGCCTTTTCCTTCGACATATTCGCTTCTAACCGTGTGGCCTGGGCCTTTTGGAGCAATCATAATAACGTTAACATCACTTGGAGGAACGATTTGAGCAAAGTGGATATTAAAGCCGTGAGCAAATGCTAAGGTTTTACCTGCGGTTAAATAAGGTGCAATTTCTGTTTTATAAACATCAGCTTGTTTTTCATCAGGCAATAAAACCATAATAACATCAGCTTCTTTTGTAGCTTCGCTGACTGTTGCAACCTTTAAACCTGCATCTTCGGCTTTTTTCCAAGATTTTGAACCTTCATATAAACCGACAACAACTTTAATGCCTGAATCGTGAAGATTAAGAGCATGTGCATGACCTTGGCTGCCATAGCCGATTATAGCAACGGTTTTATCTTTCAATAAAGACAAATTGCAATCTTGAGCGTAATAAATTTTTGTCATAATCATCTCTCCTTAAATTGATAAATGTTTTATAGCCCCTATAGTAGCCCTTAATAAAGCATTAGTCAATCAAATGTTTTCAATATATAATTAAATTAATTAAAGGAGAAAACAAAAATTGAACAATTTGGCTGATATTAACAATGCAATTATAAATATTTCGCTTTTGACGGTTTATAAAAATTTTTTATGTGATGATGTTTGCATAAAGTTTGTTGTTTTTTTGGAAGCGATTAAAGAAAACGAAGAATTTGCAAAAGTTATTGAACTTTATACAGATTTTATTTCAGAACTTTACAGGTCTGAATTTAAGGGCGATTGGTCAAGTTATGTAAGAAATTTTGTTTTGTCCGATAACAACCCCGTTTCAATTGAATGCGCCAAAAATAATTCTTCAAATATTCCGACATTTATTTTAGGTTCTTTTGAATATGAACTTAGAATTTTATCTGATATAGCAAGCATTAAATTTGAAGATATCAGAGAAGTTTTATTTGCCCACTTTCCCTTAGCAAAAGATGCAATTAATTCGATTCCTTCTTTTGATTCATATAAGCTTTTATTTACAAAAGATCAAATTCAAGAAAGCTATAAAAAAGAAGGCTATGGAGTTATTTCAAAATATTCCGCTTTTAAATATAGCTATGATGAAATGTTAAAACCGGTTATAACCCCTGATGATATTAAATTAGAAGACCTTAAACTTTATGATTATCAAAAAAACATTTTAAAAGATAATACTCTTGCATTTTTAAACGGCAAAAAAGCAAATAACATTTTGCTATATGGCGACCGTGGCTGCGGCAAGTCATCTTCCGTTAAAGCAATTGCAAACGAATATAAAAATTTAGGCCTTAAAATTATTCAAATATACAAAGAAAATATTTCGGAATTAGAAAATCTTTGTGAATATTTGGCAAATTTTCCTTCTAAATTTATTATTTTTATAGATGACCTTGTTTTTGATGAAAACGACGAAACTTTTTCATCCGCAAAGGCAGTTTTGGAAGGGTCTTTAGCAAAACACCCCGATAACATTTTAATTTATGCAACAACAAACAGAAGGCATTTAATTAAAGAAACCTTCAGTTCTCGTGAAGGAAACGAAGTTCACCTGAATGATACAATGGATGAAGCAGCATCATTATCTGACAGGTTTGGAATTACAATAACTTTTTCATCACCCGATAAGAAAAATTACCTTGAAATTGTAAAACAATTGGCAGATGAATTAAACATAAAAGAAAATAAGGAAACCTTGTTTAAAAAAGCAGAGGCCTTTGCGCTTTTGAAGGGGAACAGAGCACCAAGAATTGCAAGGCAATTTTTAATGGCATATCAGGCAAACACATTAAATTAAACCTTGAAGTTTAATTTGGTTTTAATTATAATTAAAGCAAGTTAGTTGTATTTGGAGAATTCAATGGATATTAATTTAATTGCCTTAGAGGATGGTTTAATAGTTTTAAGCGTTGGTTTTTTAACGGTTTTTGTTTTTCTCGGCATCTTAATTTTTGCCATGAACGTTATGGGAAATTTCATAAAATACTTAAACAAAATTTTCCCTGCCGCTGTTCCTGCAGGTGCAGCCGTTAAGAAAACATCTGCAAGTGTAGATGAAGAAATTGCAGTTGCAATTGCTGCCGCACTTTTAAGACAAAATCATTAATTAAAATTTTTATATGCCCCTTAATATTAAGGGGCATTTTTTGTGCATTTCTTCTTAAATTTTCTTTACAAAGTTTAATAATTATTTTTGTAAGGCGCAATTTTTAATACATTCAATGTTTTAGTTTATATATAAAGTCTTTTTAATGGAAAAGGAAGTATTACTAATGGCGTTTTTTGGAATGTATCCAAGTAAATATATAGGCGGCAACCCATACGGGTTTAACGGCTTATATAGCTTTGGTGCCCCTTCCTTTTTTAGCGGCGCTCACCCAAGCAGTATAAATAATGGCGGCGTAAATTATTTTAACGGCAACATTCAAGGTGCTCAAAACGTTCAAACGGCAGCGCCAATTCAAAATAGCCAAAATTTAGCACCGAACAATAATGTTCAAGCGCCAATTCAAGATACATACAAGCCTCAAACAATGAACGCTCAAGTTCAAAATCTTCAAAACACATTAAACAATGCAAAAAATGAACAAGGCGTGATTGGCAAGGCATGGGATGGCATTAAAGGTCTAACAGGGCTTGGCTTATCTGAAAAGAAATGCCAAAAATATATAAACAATGTTCAAAATGGCACTATGAGCTATGATGAAGCATTTTCTAAAATTTCAAAATATTCAGGTAAACAAAAAAGCGGCGTTAACCTTATAACAGGTATTTCAACTGGTGCCATAACGGCAGCTGCTCTTGGCTTTGCGCCCTTAACAGGCGGGGCCTCTATTTTAGCTGCAGCAGGAATAGGTGCTGCTGCAAAAGCAGGCTTAAAAACTGTAGATAGAGCAACAAATAACATTCAAAACGACGCATTTAATATAAAACAAATTGCAAAAGATGGGCTTTCAGGTGCACTTGATGGCGCAGTTTCAAGCGCAACAATAGGAATAGGAAAAGAAGCTGTTTTAAGTGCAACAACAGCAAAAGAAGCAATGAAACAAGGCGCAATAGCAGGCGCTAAAGGCGGCGCAATTTCAGGTGCTGCAATAGGCGCAGGTGATTATTCAATTGATTGCGCGTTTGGCGATCAAAAATTTGAAGCGGATGATTTAATTGTAAATACAGCTTACGGTGCAATAGCAGGTGCTGCAACAGGCGCTGTTATTGGCGGAATTCAAGGCAAGAAAACATTTAAACCTCAAAATGACGGCAAAAACCCACCGCCTGTAAGCGATTCCCCCGAACCAAAAGCACCGACTGCAGAAGAACCAAAAGTTGAACCGAAAGCAGCAGAACCAACTCCAACTCCTGCAGCAGAAGAACCAAAGGTTGAACCAAAAGCGGCAGA
>ULUL01054440.1_pt1 | contig 36361 bp, 29 predicted proteins | sample 1958481 | NCBI WGS metagenome assembly ULUL01 (sample SAMEA4835759, study PRJEB28245) | human gut metagenome | biome: gut microbiome; material: fecal sample | place: Denmark | collected 2008 | reverse complement strand
GCAATGGTCTGATAGCCTATGGACTGTAATGCTTTTACCGTTGTCAGCTTGGAATTTTCAATCCGCATTTTAAAACCTGTGATTTCCCCATTTTCCGCCACCTCTAATGAATTGCAGAAGATGGTAGGGTAGCCCAGCTTTTTCATCAAAGGGCCTGCAAATTGTGTGAAAGTGTCGCTGATAATAATCACCTGGGTAAGCTCCCTTAACTCATCCAGAAATTCTTTTGCACCGGGGCATGGCTCAATTTTGTCAATGGTTTCCTGGATCTGCTTCAATCCCAGACCATGCTCTTTTAAAATACCCAGTCTCCATTTCATCAGTTTATCATAGTCCGGCTCATCCCTGGTAGTTCTCTTTAGTTCAGGAATACCGCTTGCTTCCGCAAAAGCGATCCAGATTTCCGGAACCAGCACTCCCTCCAGATCCAGACATACAATATTCATATCCATACTCTCATCCTCCATTTGTTCAGCTTTGTCAGTTCATCAATGTGTTGTGGTAAAGTATAAGCTATCTTCCCATAAAGAGCAAGCCTCTTTTTTTATGCGTTCATAATATAATTATGGGACTGCCGCTTTTTGCGGCAACCCCATATTCCATATTCTGTATTACCTTACACTTTGATTGCAGCCATGGATTCCTGCGCTCCGGGACATAACCCATCTTGCGTTACCTTACATAATGATAAATCCTCACGGGGCCCATCAGGCCGGAGACCAGATCTTCGCTTTCTCTGTCCATATTATCTACGTTCCAGTAACGATCCCATCCAAGGGCCTGCCCTTCATCCACCAAAAGATAATGTCTCTGAGGAGCTGCCTGATTGGCTATCACAATTGCAATTTCGTTGTCTCCCTCTTTCACATACTCTGTAATATCTGCTTCATAGGGTTCCCAGATACAGATCTTTACCAGCTTATGATTTGCCCAGAGTTCAGCATAGGCATTCTTCTGACATAGGCGCAGCACATATCGCTCTCTTAGCTCTGCCTGACCTTGCTCTGTAGAAGCACCTTGCTGATCTGCCGTATTCTTCTCCTTGTTTTGCACTTCGTCCTGGTCCTTATTCTGTTCCTGGCACTTCTGATTCTCCTCTTTATTAATAGAAGGAAGGACAACGTGGTTCCTATAAATTATCCGTCCGGAGAACCATGCAAGTCCCTGGCTTGCCCATTCCCCATAGCCCTGCTGTACCGGTACCAGTTTTACCCGGACCGGCTCTAAAAGGCCATCTTCTCCGCTTTCTGCGATTACTTCCAGATCTAAGATCCGCACTCTGTCGAGAGGCTGCAATTTTAAGCTCTCTTTGTCTGTCAGATCTATGAGAATGCCATCCAATCTGCACAAATACTTTCCTTGTACCTTAGGCGCTTTGATTTCCGCACAGCCTACCGGAATTGTGATCTGATAATGCAGCGTCACAGGCCAGCTAATTTCTTCTCCAAACAATCTGGGATTTCCCCAAGGATGCAAGGGAGGCTTTCCTCTCTCCCAGGCATAGAGCCAGGCTCCGTCAGGAGCACCTGTAAGCTGATGGGTGGGATCATGGTGCTGCACCTCTACAGAAGATTCTGCCTTCATCCAGGAGTCCTCGTCTCCCTGTTTAAGCTTGTCCGTTACGCTCCAACTACTATCTGTTATGATATCTTCCGCTACGCCCGCTATCCGTATCTGCGCCAGCAGGGAAATGATCCTGTCAGGAGCCAACTCCTCTGTTGAGCAAAAATGGATGTCTGCGTTTGGTGTAGGATTGTACACTTTAATAGCGACCACATTCTCTCCTGCCTGCAATTCTTCTCCAATTTCCAGCGTCACAGGCTCCATTCCATTTCCTGCCGCCACTTTCTTTCCATTGAGATACAGTGTATATTCCTGCACGCACATCAGACAGATTTTGACTTCTGAAGGCTTTTCCTCCAGGGCAAAGGTTTTTCTGAAATACAGGTTTTTCTTGGTCAAATCATCCTGCCAATGAGGTCTTCTGGTGATCCAGGAAGCCTTCCATGGGCTTAAATGCCTGCCACAGCGCCCCTTTTCCCATTTCGTATTGCAAATGCGGATCTGTCTGCCCTCCGGCTCCTGTTCGGTGGTAAAAAGTGCTACCGGAATCTCTATCTGTGTTTCCACGGCATCATCCAGGAAGCTATTATCATATTTGCCATTTAATGGCAGGAAATCCCATTTCCCGGTAATGATCTGGTAGCCCATCTTTTTCCAGGGCTTTTGCGGACCACCTTCCAAAGCCATTCTACACTGATTGATCATAGCATCCTTTTTCAAGGCTGGTTTTTCCTGCTTTTCTGCCATTACTGTCTTTCTGCTCTCCTTACCGTCCATTTCTGCTATCTTTTCCTTCTCTTCTCTACCCTTTTTCTCCTCCTCATCCTTCATTTCTTCTCTACTATTTATTTTTTCTCCGTCTTTTACTTTTTCATCTATTATTTCTCTATCTTTTATTTTTTCTTCCCTTTTTCCATTTTCCCCATTCTTCGCATTCTCTCGTTCTACGCACAGATAGCAAGCCTGATCCGGCTCCAGGGTGATGGGAATGATCGTACTGTTTTCTTCACAGATGCTGTAAAGCGCATATCTCTCCCCGCTCTCCGGATCCATTCGAAAGACTCCGCCCTTGGCTGCCACCTTTATCTTCAGCTCTTTTTTCTCATCCTCGCTGTTGCAGATAAAGTAAAAATCGGCAGCAGATGTTCTTCTGTGATTATAATAGATTTCTGCTTTATCCCCTTCCAGAATTTCCAGATCTGTACCGACAGCCTCCCTGATCTGCATAGTGATCTGCTTTGGCGGATTTTCTTTTCCATAGAAAAGGATCCGTCCTCCCCGGTGCTCATATTTTTCCATAAAAGCATCCAGATCTTGTGTATGGATCATCTCTTCAGGGAAGAGCAGCACTTCCATCCTACGCCCTCCGGTGAGAAGGCAGCCGTCTTCCACAGGTGCATTAAGCATAGTTTCCTCATCTACGATATCCACATCCATCTGGTTTTCTATGAGATCATACATCACTGCATGATAATCCTCACTGATCTGCCAGCCTTTTTGGGTGACACTGCCCATCAGAGAATCCACCTGCATTTCCCGAATGGGGTAATACAGACCGATTCTTACTACCGGAGTACCTACCGTATTCATATAGCAAAGCCTGCGCATCTCGTCTGCAAAACCCTTGAAATATTTCCAATACGGGTTCTGGTAAAAAAAGCTGGCGGGCCAATCCGCCTGGGAACCCTGGTGTTCACACTCATAATAGAAGCCATGAAGCACATACATACTGATGCCCATGGCAGCCATCGTATGCATTCCTCTTCTGTATTCCTGCAAGGAACAGCCCCATCCTGCGCCGCCCATAGCCTCGGACATAGCTCTCTTCTTTCCATAGGCCCTTGCCACCGACACAGACAGTTTAGATTCATGGAAGGAAATCTTTCTGGGCAGGCGGTAACGGTAATCATGGCAGTCTGCTCCCGGAAGCTGAAGATGTCTCATAGTCTGAAAATAGTTACCCTGCCGTCTGGGATGCCCTGCCACATCCTCCTCCGTATGTCCGGTAAGATCCAGTCCATGCGCCTCACACCAGTCTGCGATCTGTTTGAAAAATGCCTGCTCATACAAGAAGCTTATAGTCTGGTAATAATGCTCCCGTACTTCGTTTGCCTTCGGCGCATCCTTCACAAAAAGCCAGCCAAGATTTTCACAAAGGTCATAGCCATACTGAGCCTTAAAGGTCTCCGGTAAGCTTTCCGTCCAGGCAAATTCCCTGGCGGACATATATATTTCATCAAAGAAGATACCGGGGATCACATTGCCGAAATATTTGCCAAATCTGACATAATACTGCTCATGCGTTACCTCAATAAATTCCCTGATTGTTTCCTTGTTCAAATAATCTACATGCACAGGATCCACTTTCACGCTGACTGCATATACCTGACAGAGTGGATCACCAAACAGCTCTTCCGGCAATACCTTTTGAGTACCCTCCTGTATAAGCTCTCCTTTTTCATTCAGGAAGATTCTTACTGCGGTCTGCTGCCCCACACTCCCTGCGGATGCCTTTTCAAGGCTTTCCTGCCCAATTTTCTCTTTTTCTCCTGTAAGAGCTTCTTCCTTGATTAAATAACAACCAAGAAATCTATCTGCTGCTTTTGCTTCTAATAGCCCCTCCATTGAGGTAACAACTTTTATTTCCAGCTCTTTTGCCATATTCTGAGGACCTTTGGAAAGAATGACGGAAGGCTTCTGATATCCATATTCAAAGGTGCTTCCTGCCGTACCGCTGGGCCATGCATATTCATCATACAGCCAGGGATGGAAACCGATTCTTTCTCCTTCCTCCACACAGGCCTGTACCGCATCCCACCATTCCTTTTCCAGATAAGGTGTCCTCAAATAGGCCCTGGCATGCATAAATGCTCCATAAATGCCCTGCTCCTCCATCATGCGGATCTGCTTTTTTAATTTTTCCGGCTCCAGTGTACCGTTCCAGAACCAGAAAGCCAGACCGCTGTACTCTCTGGGGGGATCGCTGAATTGTAACTTGTCCCTGTTTTCCATATTCTCCTCCATGCCATCGTTTTCTTTTTCTTCCAGTGATTCCTTTTTACAAGCATTATCTCATCCCACAAATGCAATCCCCTATTACAACATCAGGGGCAAAGAATCCTTCTTTGCCCCTGATTATTTTTTACTTCAACCCATAATATACATACAGATTATTGATATACTGTTCAAGACCGATGGAATTAAGACCATCCAGATATTCCTGCCATGCCTTATCATCATTGATATCGCGCTTGCCCATGATAAACTCTGTATCAGCAGTTCTGATGTAATCCTTTAACAGGCTTGCGGTATCCGTTACAGACTGTACCACATCCAGGTCAGAACACCATACGACATCGGGGATATGATGGTTTACATAGTAAGGTTCATAAACGCTTGCTGAATATGTCAGAATTTCGGTATTGTCAGTTTCTCTTACAGACTCATCCTTTACTGCTGCATATCTGATCTCAGTTCTATCATAACGAGGGAACTGTCCGGCATTCCACAGATAATCAGGGATCAGTTTATCTACGATCTGTTTTACAGCCTTAGGATCACCGTTATAGCTTTCCTGATCTACGATCTCGTAAGTGGTTCCTTCAATACCCCAGCTGCCGAACATAGTTCCTTCCTCGCCAAGAAGCCAGTCCAGAATTTCAAATGCCAGGTCAGGGTTCTTACACTGGGTGCTGATAGCACCGACCAGGTTAAAGTTACCGCCAAATCTTGCTGCAGACTGCTGATATTCTCCCTTTAAAGGAGCCAAAGGTTCATAGGTAAACCAACTCATCACATTGGTATCGATCTCTGCGCCACTGTACCAGCAGGGGAACACACCGATTTCTGCCTCTGTGCCATCCTTATTCAGAATACTCTTAAAGGTTGCCTGATCCTGTACATAGGTTTCTTCTGCGATCAGACCTTCCGAATACAGATCCGCGATATAGCGGAGTCCATCTCTCCAACCGTCTGTATTTGGAGAGAAATGAATCTCATTATCGTCCGTGATGTAGTAGTAATTATCTGTGTAAAGCTCATACGTGTTCATCAAGAAGCAAATGGGATCCGTCTTTCTTCCATCATAGTATCCCATCAGAGGAATCTCGTCCGTGGTATCCCCATTGCCGTTGGCATCCTTATCACGAATATCAATCAGATACTGTTTAAATTCCTCAGGGGTAGAGGGAGCTTTGCTCCAACCTAAGTTTTCCAACCAGTCCTTGCGATACCACATCTTGTACTCGGAAGCCTTGTGCACACCGGTGTCATTGTAAAAGAAAGTATAAATATTTCCATCATTGGCTGTTACCATATTCACCCAGTCAGGATTCTCTTCCAGGGCTGTCTTGTAATAAGATCCCTTCTCAATATAATCGTTCAGTGGAATAAATACGTTGCTCTCGATTGCCGTTGTCACCTGAGTTGGAGTAAACCAATTGCTTAAGAAAATATCCGGATATTCTCCACCTGTCACGGTTAAATTAAACTGAGTATTGGCGTCTGTTGCAGAAGAGAAAACATCAAACTGCAGATCCACATTGAATTTTTCTTCCAGATACAGGGTCATGGGGCTGTTCTCATAGTCGACTTCATCTGCCTGCTGCAACATGATCTTCAGCACCTGTTTTTCTCCATTATCCGCAGAGGTGTTAGACCCTCCAGCCTCTGTTTTTGTTGCTGAACCTGTATCTGCAGTACCTGTATTTCCTGTACTGCCATTTGCCCCGCAGGCTGTCACAAGCATCATAGCTGCTGCCGCCAGGGAGATTCCTGATAACACTTTTTTCTTCATATACATTTCCTCCACTTTGTCATAGTTCTTAGTTGATTCCGTTACGAATCCTTTTTTTACTTCACTTTTAATTATTTCTATTATCTTTCCCTGCAGCCTTCCACCGGCGCCTGATATCTTGCTGCACAGTATTTATCCTCTTTTTTGCAAATCTGTTTCTCACAGATCTTTTTCACAGGTCATTTTTTTGTAAGCCTGTTCTTTCCTATACTCCTTTTTTCGTGAAGCATCTTTGCATAAATTTTACTTCATAATGTATGTTACATTTTGCTCTTTAGCCCTTTACTGCTCCGATCATGACACCCTTAACAAAGAATTTCTGTACGAAGGGATAAATTGCCATAACCGGTAAAGAAGAAACTACGATCACTGCATATTTCATGACATTTCGGCGTTCCTCCAAGGCAAGTAAAGTATTGATATCCAGCTGATCCATGGCAGCGGAGTCCAATACCAGGATTTCTCTTAAAACCAATGCCAGAGGATATAAAGTTCTCTTTGCAGAAACATAAATCATGGCGTCAAAATAGGAATTCCAGATGCCCACTGCATAAAACAGTCCGATCACCGCCAGAATGGGCTTAGACAGGGGAAGGATCATGGAAATCAGATATCTGACATTGCCGCAGCCGTCGATCTGTGCAGACTCCCAGATATCCTCTGGAATGGAGGTCATCAGGTAAGTCCTTGCTACAATCATGTTGTAAACGCTCATGGCTCCGGGAAGCAGAAGTGCCCATCTGGTGTTGAGCATACCGAGATTACGGATGGTAAGGTATGTAGGAATCAGACCACCTGAAAAATACATAGTGATCATGCACATAGCCATGATGAATTTCCTGGCTCTGAAATCCTTTCTGGAAAGAGGATAGGCACACAGCATGGTACATGCCAGGGAGATTATCGTTCCCAGGACCATATAGATCAGGGAATTGGCATACCCTGTCCAGATGTCCTTATAAGCAAACACTGCTTCATAGCCCGCCAGAGAAAACTTCTTTGGTATCAGGTAAATGCTCATAGTATTGGGTCCGCCTGATACAGATGCCATAATAACATATAAAAGCGGATATAAAATCAGGATCAGCAAAATGGTTAATATCACATAATCCACGATAATAAATATCTTATCCGATAAACCTTTTCTTTTAAAAGAACTCTTCATTGATCTATTCCTCCAAGCTTCCTTTTTTGTCCGGATATTTTAAGGCAGCTACTTTTCGGTTTTCGCTTTTTGCAGATATTTTCTGCCGCCTTCATTTTTCATTAGCGCTTATTTAGAAAAGAGAAGTATCACTTAGCTTACTGGTAATGGTATTGACAATCACCAGTAAAATAACATTTACAATAGAGACAAACAGTCCGATCGCCGTAGAATAGGAATACTGCGGCATTGCTGAAGCGATACCCTGTTTGTATACATAAGTACTGATGATTTCTGACTGGGACAGATTCAAGCTGTTCTGCATTAAGTAAATCTTTTCATATCCTACAGAAAGGATGGAACCGCACTGCAAGATCAGCATGATCACAATGGTAGGAAGGATGGTAGGGATATCTACATACCAGATTCTCTTGATGATGCTGGCTCCGTCTATGATTGCCGCTTCATGAAGCTCTGCAGAAACACCGGATAATGCAGCGATGTAAATAATGGAGCTGTAGCCGATGCCCTGCCAGACGCCGGTCCATACATAAATGTGGCGGAAATATTCCGGATAGGCCATAAAGTTCTTGGTTTCACCACTAAAAGCTGCAATCATCTGGTTTACCACACCGGATCTGGCATCCAGAAATTGGATAATGATACCTACCATAACCACTGTGGAAATAAAGTGAGGCGCATAAGTGATCATCTGCACGCTTTTCTTAAACTTTTCTTTTCCCACATAATTTAAAAGGAGGGCCAGAATAATCGCCAATGGGAAGGTCAATAGCTGATACAGACTGATGGCTATAGTATTCCAAAGAATTGTCTTAAACTGATAATTGCTCATAAATTTCACAAAATACTTCATGCCTGCCCATGGGCTTTCTGTGATACCCTTTGCCAGGCTGTAATCCCTGAATGCAATCTGTACACCATACATGGGGATATATTTGAATATCACCAGATACGCCACGGGTATGGCAACCAGAAGATAAAGGGACCAGTTCCTCTTAAATTCCTTCTTCCAGGAATTATGTTTCTTGTTTTTATTAGCCGCTACATTTTTGCTCATATTCCACTCCCGTTTCATGATTTTTGATGGGGTATATCTTTCATCAATATTCATATTGTGTTAATTTTGTATATTTATTATTGTTTTGTAGTAATCATAATAGTATAATATGTCCTGTCATGCAATCACGATACTTGCCTTTATACTTATGAATCTTGCTATTCCAAAAGACACGAAGTATACTCTTTCTATAGATATGCGCAAACGATAAGTATTTTGAATATCATTTCAGAATCGTCAAGAGCAAGAATCCATAAGATATTCAAAAAAGTAAGTTAACAAGAGAAAAACAAAGATTATTATGGAGGATTCAAAATGCTGGAAACAAGCGAAGACACTACTGCATCAGGAAAAGGCGTTCAATTTTATACATTGCTTTCTTCCGTAAATTTTCCTTTTCGTCCGGCCTCTGCCGGGCATGTGTATGCGTGTCCCGGCTATTATGTAAAACGCAGCAAGCGCAGTGAAGCATATATTCTTTATACGCTCTCCGGTAAAGGGGAAATGACCTGGAAGGGGAAAACTGTGTCTCTGACTCCGGGAAGTGTCTGTATCATCCACTGTGAAGAATATCATTATTATAAAACCACCTCCACAGACTGTCCCTGGGAGTATTATTACGTTCATTTTACCGGAAGCGGCCTGGATGCTTATTCCGGTTATCTTCTGGATAAGCCCCGGTGTCTTTTTCCAAAAGACCCGGAAAGCTTTTTACAAAAAATGAAGTACCTTACCGCAGGAGCCATTGATTCAAACCCGCCTCTTCTGGATTCCAAGTGCAGCAAAATTCTGGCAGAGCTTATGGATGCCCTTCTGGAGGTCAGCACCCTGACTGCCCCCATTGCCGTGCCTTCCAATACATCCTCTTATACCGCTTTGGAGCAGGCTTATCGCTATATTTCCCTCAATTACGCCAATCCTATCCGTCTTGAGGATCTGGCTGAGGCCTGCTCTTTGTCCAAATATTACTTTTCCCATCTTTTCAAGGAAAATTGCGGCGTCACTCCCTACCAATACCTGACCACCTACAGGATCAATAATGCCAAACGCCTGTTAGCAGATAATTCCTTGTCCATCAGCAAAATTTCTGCCATGGTAGGCTTTCCAAACTACACAAATTTCCTGGCCCAGTTTAAGAAGCAGACCGGCCTTTATCCTCAAGAATACAGGAAATGTTTTGTTTTCTGACAATACGCTAATATTTTATTGCCGGCATAAGCCAAAAACAGAGCCAGCCTTTCGGCTGACTCTGATCTACTCCTAAGCATATTACAATTTACTTGGATAATTCTCTAGTTGATGAAAAATACCAACTACGTTCACAACATCTGCTCTCACATCAAAAATGATAAGATAATTCATCTGTGACACAGCAGCCTCTCTATACCCTTTTCTTGCCAGATATGCATCTCTACACTCTGCGAACTGAAATGGATTGGCTTCCAATCTGTCATAGATATCATCAATACCGTCTAACAAATGCTTCGCTGCCTGTTCATTCTTTAAGCGATAGATCAAATAGTATACAAGATTATCAAGTAATTCATCCGCATGCTCAGTAATATTTAATTTACAAGCCATACTTTGCCCTCGTTTTTCTAAGCACTGTTCTGGCATCCTTTACCTGTCCTGTTTCTATCTGCTTTTCTGATATCTCGATATCTCTGTACATGGCAATCTGCCTCATAGTTGACTCATATATCTCCATGCTCATAATTACCATGTCGCCATAGCCATTTTTAGTAACATAAATGGGTTCCTCTGTCCTGTGACACATATCAGATATCTCTGCTGTATTCTTCAAGTCTTTAATTGGGATTATTTGTGGCATAATATGCACCTCCTCGTCTATGGTTTAATTATGCCATAATTATGTCCTTTTTTCAACTTTTTATTTGAGTTATTTATTAAATACTTCCTTTGCTTCTTCTTATATTTTCGATGGGGAACACCCATACATTCTGATAAACTGCCTTCTGAAACTGTTGTAATCCGTAAATCCAACACTCAGTGCTATTTCTGAAATAGGGCTTTCCTTTAACCGTATCAGATTCATGGCCCTTTTCAGCCGAAGCTCCGTGATATATTGTAAGGGAGCTTTTCCAATACATTCCTTAAACAAATGATTGAATCTGTCCTCACTTAAATGTACCATCTTTGCAAGCTGTGCGTTCGTTATCTGCCTGGTGTAATTTTTCTGGATGTATTCCACTGCTGTGTTCATCCTCTCCAGTCTTTTCTTACGCTTCTCGCTTTCCTGATCCGTCAGCTTTTCTACCACATGTCCCCGCATCAACTGAATGATCAGCCTATAGATTTCTCCCTTGCATACCAGCTGAAAGCCTTCCCTTCGTTCTTTCACTTCCTTCTCTATCACAGCCATGATCTCTTCCACTGTTTTGTCATTCTTTATGACACTTTCAAATACCGGATTCTGGGACGCCAGTTCCTTAGAAAAATCCTCCAGATTAAAAATGATAACCCGCGCCCTAAAATGTGTCCCATCACCAAATCCTGCATGAAGTTCATTGCTATTGATCACAACAAGATCTCCCTTCCCCGCCAGGATCTCTTTTTGACCTGCCATAAGGGTTGTATGTCCTTCCAGTATATAATGCATTTCTATATGCTCATGCCAATGTGGCGCAAAATAGCACCCCCGCATTGCATGATCATTTACCGAAAGCTGTACAGGGAATTCCATATCATCAACAGTACGATATTCATACAAGTCCATCGGATTCATTCTCGTCCCTGCCTTTCTCTCATTTTTTCAAGTATTTTGAAGCTTGCTTTCATTTAGTATAAAGCACTGCCTTTTTCCTGCAATTATGATACTTGTCTTTTCTCTTATAATTGTTGCTTTCTCTCCAACCTTACTTTTTTAATCAAATTTCCTCACAATTGTGCTTCATCCCAGGTAGCAACCAGGCCCTGCTTGCAATATCCCATGTAGGTATCCACATCCGTCACTCTGAAAATATCGGGAGCTTCTCCTGATGCCAGTCTCAGATTCACCAATTCTGCATACTGACCTGTTTCCACATAAATGTTCTCGAACTTTACATCATAACCATATTCCTTCAGCTTTTCTTCGATCAGGGGTGTAATCTTGTCATTTTCTACCGGCCCGAACATATAAGGTGATAATGTAATTGTTCCTGACCACTTTGCGGTCTCCTGCTTTTCTTCTGATTCGGAAGCCTTTGCTTCGCCAGCCTGGCTTTCCTGCTTCGTCTCTGTTTTTGTTTCCTGGCTAGTCTGCTGCTGTGCATCCTGCCCACAGCCTGTAAATGCTGATGCGATCAGTGTTGCGCCCAGCAAAGCTGCCATTGCCTTTGTTGTCTTTCTTCTCATTGTTTTCCTCCTTTTTTGTTCCTTTCGGATTCTTTTATAAAGTCAGCCTGTGCTACTTTTATCTTTTTTTATCTTTTTAATAACATTTTCCTTTTTCATTTTTCATTTTTCCGTACTGCTGCCGGCAACATCTTCCATTAGCCCTTCAGTGAACCAACCATGACTCCCTTTACAAAATACTTTTGAATGAACGGATACACACACATGATCGGTATGATTGCCACAAATACGGTTGCTGCTTTTAACCCTTCCGTACTTACCTGGGAAACAACCGCAACTCCTGATGTCACTTCCGCATCCATAGACTGCATGGCTCCCTGGAGCAGGATTCTTCTTAAGATGATCTGCAATACAAATTTTTTAGAATCCGTCACATAGAGAAGTACATCATACCAGCTGTTCCAGTGTCCTACTGCAAGCCATAATGCTACAGTCGCCAGAATTGGTTTGGAGCAGGGCAGTACAATCTTTAAAAAGATGGTAAAGGGGCCTGCACCGTCTATCTGACAGGATTCCTCCAGCTCTTCCGGGAGACTGCTGAAGAAATTTCGCATCAGCACCAGGTTATAAGGTCCGATCAATCCCGGCAGGATCATCACCGCAAAGGTGTTAAACAAATGTAAATCCTTGATCAGCAGATAGCTGGGGATCAGACCACCGGAAAAGAACATGGTGAATACAATCATAAAGGTCCAGAAGCCTCTGTGTGGGAAATAAGGCTTTGATAAAGTATACGCACTCATTGCGGTGAAGAACAGTTGCACTGTTGTACCGACCACTGTCCTCAAAATAGTTACCCGATAGCCATTCCATAACGCATTGTTTTTGATTACCGTTTTATAATTATCCCAGGTCAGATCCTCAGGGATCAGATGCAGCCCGCCCTTTGTCGCTACATAAGAGGGACTTAAGGAAAGGGACAACAGATGTAGAAAAGGAACCAACACCGTGATGCACAGAAGGATCAGGATACATCCGTTAATAATGGAAAAGGGCTTGATTTTCTTTCTCTTTTTGATACTTGCCATAGTCTTTTTCCTCCCTCCTTACCACACGCCTGCTCCGGAAAGCTTTTTGCTGACAAAATTAGTAAGCACAACCAGAGTAAAACCAATTGCATTTTTAAATAGTCCTACTGCCGTGGCAAGACTGTAATTCATATCCCCAAGTCCGATTCTGTATACATAAGTATCAATAATATCTCCTGTCTCATATACTGCAGCAGAATACATATTAAAGATCTGGTCAAAGCCCGCATCCAGTACACTTCCTACTCTTAAGATAAAGAGAACCGCGATCGTAGGCGCCAGAAGCGGCAATGTAATTTTAAACATCTTCTGAAATCTGGTAGCTCCATCACACTCCGCTGCCTCATAAAATTCCGGGCTGATGCCGGAAATGGCCGCCATGTACACTACAGAGCCCCATCCGATCTCCTGCCATACACTAGTACCGATGATCACCTTCCTAAACCACTCGTTGTCTGCCGTAAAGTAAATAGGCTCTACACCAAAATATCCTAATATGTAATTCACCACACCTGTACTGGGAGAAAAGAACTGGTTAAACACGCCTGCCAAAACAACCCAGGAAATGAAATGGGGCATATAGCTGATGGTCTGCACCGTCTTTTTGAAATGTACATTTACTACCTCATTGAGCAATAGCGCTAAGATAATGGGGGCCGGAAAACCAAACAATATTTTTCCGAAGCTGATAATCACCGTATTTCTCACTGCTCTTGTGAAAGTGGATGTTCTCATCAGCTTATGGAAATGGGTAAGCCCCACCCAGTCGCTCGCTAAAATTCCTTTGCTCATATTGTAATCCTTAAAGGCCAGCGTCACTCCATACATGGGAATGTATTTGAACACAATAAAGTATACAATAGCCGGAACAAACATCAAAAACAGGACAAAGTGCTTTTTGTACCCATAAAAGAAGCCCTGTTTTTTGGCTGTCAGCTGTTTTTTGCTTTTGCCCATATCTTAAAACCTCCTGTCTGCATTTGTGCTTCTGGGGTAATTATAGCCATACAAAAAAACAAACGTCTATACAAACATTATGATATTTTAGCAAATATGCATCATTTCAGGGCAGATTTTGGAAACATTTCTGACATAATAACAAGAAAACAACAAAGCACCTGCTGGTCGCATTTTTCGCAATCAGCAGGTGCTTGTTATCTTGTATTCCTTTCATTATAATGAAAGTATGCTTGAGGGAGCAGCAAAGAGGCAGTATATAAAGGCAATTGCCCATGGAAAAACATTGTAAATTTCATTAAATATTTGATGGAGGAGCGTATTCATGACGATATGTAATTCAATTTTTCAGTTACGGCAGAAAGCACATCTGTCACAGGAAGAGTTCGCAGAAATTTTTCATGTTTCCTGCCAATCTGTGCAAAAATGGGAGAACGGGCTTGCAACACCAGAATTGGGAAAAATAGTTGACATTACCAATTACTTTGGAGTTTCATTGGATACCCTGATCCTGGGGAGGGATAAACGTGCTGTAGAAACCTTGGAGTATGACACACAACTCCATCCACAATACGAAAAGCTGGGAAAATGGGAACTTTATGCATCAGATCTGCAGACGGAGTATAAGCAGTCTGTTGAGGAAGGACTTGATATTGCCGGGTATAAGGAGCTTTTCAATATGGTTTCTGCACTTCCGAATGACGAAGTCAAGAAAAAGCTGGGAGATACGTTATTCGAGATTATAAGGCGTGCAAAAATGGTGCAGGATTATCCATATCAGGAACCGTCTACATTAGAAGATATCTGCGCACTCAGAAACGGAGAGACCATAGGATTTGGCCAAAAACCGTCTGCTACAGTGCTTCAAGACAAACTGTATGGCGCCTGGATGGGACGGATCTGTGGTTGTATGCTTGGAAAAACAGTGGAGGGCATTCGTACAGATGAATTGATACCTTTTCTGAAGGAAACAGATAATTATCCCATGCATCGGTATATTTATAAGTCAGATGTAACAGAGGAAAGCAGAAAAAAATATCCGTTTTTCGCAATCAGGCGCAGCTATGTGGATGAAGTCAGCGCCATGCCGATGGACGACGATACAAATTATGTAGTGCTTGCGCAGATTCTGGTGGACACCTATGGACGTGATTTTACACCTTATGATGTATCTCGTGTCTGGCTGGATTATCAAAAGAAAGACGCATATTGTACTGCAGAGCGAGTCGCTTATCGCAATTTTATTAATGGCTATGTGCCTCCGCAGTCAGCCTGTTACCAGAATCCGTTCCGTGAGTGGATCGGTGCACAGATACGAGGTGATTACTATGGCTATGTGAACCCCGGAAATCCTGCTCTGGCAGCCCAAATGGCATGGCGGGATGCTTCCATTTCACATGTTAAGAATGGAATCTATGGAGAAATGTTCGTAGCAGCTATGCTGGCTGCAGCGGCAGTTACCGCGGACCGCCCTCAGATTGTTCGTGCAGGTCTTTCTCAGATCCCACATACTTCAAGGCTGTACGAAGCAGTTGAACTTGTCCTGAAGCAATTTGAAGCCGGTGAGAAACAGCAGAATGTATTTAAGAATATTCACCGGAAATATGATGAGCATGATAGTCATGATTGGTGCCACACCATTTCTAATGCGATGATCGTTACAGCAGCGCTGCTGTATGGTAATGGAGATTTTGGCCGTACAATATGTATGGCTGTGGAAACCGGATTTGATACAGACTGCAATGGAGCAACAGTAGGATCCATACTCGGAATGGCAAACGGAGCTGCTTCCATACCGGAATACTGGAGTGCACCGTTCCATGACACGCTGCAGACATCCATCTTTGGCGTAGGAGATGTATCCATTTTGGCTTGTGCCCAAAAGACGATGGAACATATTTCTCTTTGATGCCAAAGAACACCTATATAAAATGGGCTGTCGCACTAACGTGCGGCAGCTCATTTTATATCCAACACAAAACGCCGGACTTCGAAAAGCTCGGCGTTTGTGGTATAATCAGTTTATGCTACTAAACAAAATAATACAGAAAAATTATACCTCATTTTCTCTGTATTATCAAATCAAACTTCCACTAGATTTAGAGATTTCTATTCCATCTGATGATCCGGTTCGTCTGGTAAGTGCCTTTGTGGAGGAAATGGACCTTTCTGAACTGTATAAAACTTACGGCAGGATCAGAAAAAATCAGGCAACACCGCGTCAGATGCTGAAACTCGTTATCTATGCAGCAATGAATCGAATCTATTCAAGCCGCGATATCAGAAAAGCATGTAAACGAGATATCAACTTCATGTATCTCCTGGAAGGTATGCCGGCTCCTGACCATGCAACGATCGCGCGTTTTATCTCCCTGCACTTTTCTGTCTGCGCAAAGACGTTGCTTGCACAAATGTCAGATCTGCTCTATCTTTTGGGTGAGATTTCGGGGAAGACCATCTTTATTGATGGCATAAAGATCGAATCTGCGGCCAATAAGTATACATTTGTATGGAAAAAAGCTATTACAAAACAGATCCTGATGCCACCTTCATGAGAATGAAAGAGGACGCGATGCTGAACAGACAGTTAAAGCCTGCGTATAACATCCAGCATGGAGTGGATTCAGAATACATCACATGGATTGATATCAGCCCGCGCCCCACCGATACACGTACCCTGATTCCTTTTTTGAAAGATATGGAGAGCTACCTGAGATTTAAGTATTCAGAAATTGTTGCAGATGCCGGGTACGAAAGTGAAGAAAACTATCTTTTCATTGAAAGCAACGGACAGACTGCCTACATAAAGCCACAGAACTATGAGATCTCAAAGACACGAAAATACAAAAAGGACATTAGCAGAAGGGAAAATATGGAGTATCATGAGGACAGGGACAGTTACATCTGCCGGAATGGAAGAGAACTGACTGTCACAAATGAACGGAGAAGTAAAACGACGAGTGGATATGTCAGTATAAAAACTTATTACAGATGTTCAGACTGTACTGGATGTCCTTATAAAACAGAATGTATCAAAGGGAACAACTGCAAAACGCCTATGGAAAAACGCAATAAAGTGTTGATGGTCTCGAAGACGATGAGCCAGAAGCGTGCAGAAGATCTGGAACGGATCACGAGTGAGTATGGGACTATGCTCTGGATGAACCGCAGTATTCAGGCGGAAGGTTCTTTTGCTGATGTGAAAGAAGACATGAACTTTCGGAGATATCTGTACCGTGGAAAGGTAAATGCCTTGGCAGAAAGTATCCTTTTAGCGATGGGGCGAAATATCAATAAACTTCATTGCAAGATTCAGACAGGAAGAACGGGAAGTCATCTTTTTGCATTAAAAAAGGCATAGATTTTGATAATTGAAAATAAAACAGTTTGAAAAAAGGCATGCTGAAAAGGATGCTTAGGGATGAACTGCGCTTGTAAAGAATGGCATCGAAATGGTAATCGATTTCGATGCCATTTTGACATAAAACAGGGCTGCCGCCCAGCAAAAATATTTGCTAATGCGACAGCCCCTTTTTCTTTACTGCCTATTTACCAATTCTTTTTTTCTTTGCTGCTGTCATGCTGGGATTTGCGTTCCTCTACCATTTTTACAAACCACTCCACCATTGCCGGATCCTGATGGGAGAAAAAGGCACTCGTGGCAGTATCCATCTGCGAAATCCGCTCCATATCATTCTCATCAAGTACAAAATCAAATACATTGAAGTTTTCAATCATACGTTCTTTATGTACAGACTTAGGAATCACGATCACACCTCTTTGAATATGCCAGCGAAGCATTACCTGCGCTGTTGATTTTCCATATTTCTGTCCGATTGCTTTCAGGACTTCATTCTCAAAAAGTCCATTCCTTCCTTCTCCAAACGGCGCCCACGCTTCCAGTCGGATATCATATTTATCAGCCCATTCCTTTAATGTTTTCTGCTGGTTTAGGGGATGTACTTCCATCTGATTTACCATTGGCTTAATGCTTGTGAAGTTTGCAAATTCTACCATGCGGTCTACATAATGGTTGGAAATACCGATTGCCCTAAGCTTTCCTTCCTTGTATAGCTCTTCCAAAGCACGCCATGCACTGTAAGTATCACCAAAGGGCTGATGCAGCAACATCAGATCCAGATAATCGGTACGCAGCTTTTCCATGGATTCCAGCACAGATTTTTTACATTCTTCATAGCCAAAATGTTCAATCCATACCTTGGAGGTCAAAAATATTTCTTTTCTGTCGATTCCTGATTTTTCAATCGCCCTTCCAACTTCCTCCTCATTGAAATAACTCTGGGCAGTATCAATGCTGCGATACCCTACTTCCAATGCGGCCAGCACACACCGTTCACACTCATCCTTCGTGACCTGATATACGCCATAGCCAAGCTGCGGCATTTTGACACCATTGCTTAATGTAATATATTCCATCTATTTTCCTCCTCGTCTATTGATTCACTTTTTCTACTATGCTATAATCCTATCAGTCGGTAGTTACTACCGGTCAAGTGCTTTTTGAAATTCAGTCTGTAAAATTTAGCATTTTAAATTTGCTTTTTTATTTTGTGTGTTTAGGAGAATGTTATGTATTCCATGAAAGAAGCCTGCAAATTAACCGATATGTCCTACGAAAACTTGAAGTTTTATTGTAATGAGGGACTGATACCAAATGTAAAGAGAGATAAAAGGAATTACCGGGTGTTTGATGACCACGATATTAAATGGATCCAGAGTTTAAACTGTCTGAAAAACTGCGGTATGAGTATTGCTGAAATGAAAGAGTATCTTGCCCTTTGCCTTGAAGGAGAAGGATCCATTCCTAAGCGGAAAATCATTCTGCAAAATAAAAAAGAAGCTCTTCTTCAATCTATTGAAAACTTGCAACAGGCTGTTGCATATATTGACTGGAAGCAGAACTTCTATGATGATGTTTTGTCTGGCAAAACAAAATATTACAGTAATCTGGTGCCGGAATTGATGAAATGATTTGTAAAAATATTGCAATGAATTATCTAGCTTTAGACTGCCTATCATATTGGTAATTTTTTATCTGATTTTACAATTTGTACCTGCTTATACTCTTCCAGTTTTCTGGAAAACCCATTGCTTTGAGAAATAGCTCCTGACTTAGATTATTTGTCTTTTTCGTATACTGGTTCATAATCTGGCTCAAGGATTTTTGAAACTCAACAAAATCGTCTTTTGCAAGCAACATCTGAAAAGCAATTACAACCGAAAAAAGATTATCAACAGATCTTTGTACCCATCTATCAGGGCAAAGTAACTGATATTTTCTAATTTAGATGCAGCGAACTTACAGTCAGTAATAACCATCCCTTTTCGCTCAACGAGATTCTTGATTTGTTCTTCATAATTTAAAAATGGTTTTATCGGTTTTAATGCTTTTTCTGTCATTTTTCACCCGCTGCAAAAATTTGTGTATATAGAAAAACGTAGGGCCCTCAGGTCCTCCGTCCGGTCGCAGGCATCGCAAGTTTCTGCAACCTGATCACTGACAAATATTCTAACACGAACCTTTCTAAAAGGTAAGTGCTTTTTGCGAATGCTTGACAAGCCTGACTTATAAGGAGAAACATTATCCTTCAAGGTCTTGTATAGATTTTCCCTGTGTTACATTAGTTACTTTCAGCAAATCCAAATAGTTTTCAGAATATTAATAGGCAAATTGCAATAGTTATGATACAATAAGGTTGGTAAAAGTAATAATGCTATAATTTTGTAACAGACAGATGTGTTTTTAATGAGGATATGCCTATGAAAAATTGGAAAAAGCTAGAGCTCATAACGGTTAGTGCAGGACTTCTGTTTTGTATGACTGCCTGTGGAAAGACAGATGAGGAAATTTCTCAGAAGCGCAAAGAACAGATTGTGGTGTGTTCCAAAACGGACTACGCTTATGGAATATCCGATATGGATTCCATTGATGGAGTTCCGGTTGTAAAGGAAACCGGCTCCGGCTTTGATGAGAATGCTTTAAAGGATCTTTTGGCAGGGAAAAGTCCCTATGATGTCATAGAACTGGATGCCAGAAATCCTTATTCTTATCAATATCTAAGGCTCCATGCTTTTTCCAATCTGGCAGTTTCGGAAATTTTAACGGAAACTGTTTCTCAAATGTACCCTGCTTTGCAGGAATCTGCTTATTATGACGGAGAGCTTTGGGGTATTCCCATAACCGTTCTCGGACGTGGAATCTGCTATGGAGATGCTCTTGAAAAATATAATCTACAGCCGGAAGATATCGTGACCTGGGATGATCTTCTTTCCATCACAGAAAACGGATTGCAGGATCAAGACTATGTCTACGCCAACAAGCAATTCCTTATCAACGAAATGTTCTATCAATATTACTATGAATACAATGATCCGTATCTTGGAGAAATGAACTTTGATACGGAAAGCTTCCGAAAACTCCTAGCTTATACGAAAAGAGTCACTGCATCCGAAGCTTTCCAGGAACCCGGAAGTAACACCTCCTCACCTACCTGGAACAAATTAGAGGATAAGGAACTCTATATCATTGCTTCAGGTGATTTAAAGGAAACTGAGAAAACAATCTACGGCCTGCCTGCTATAGAAGAGGCAAAGAAATTAAGACCATTACTACACACAACTTATTTTATTGTAAACCCTTATGGAAATACAGAGGGTGCGATAAAGTATTTAGAAAAGCTGACTAAGCAATCCTTCTATCAGTCTAAAAACGAGCTGTTCTTCCAAAAAGCGAACCCGGATCAGCAGGAATACATGACACAGGCTGTGAGCTATTTTGAGGATGGCTTTTACCAGGCGATCATGTCACAGCTCACACTTTACAGCAAAAACAGCATATCCGAAGAAGAAGCCATTACCAATATCGGACACAAATATGAGAGCTTCTGGTCCAAACGCCTGGCCCGGGAGCAGGAGCTTGAGAAAATAAAAAAGACTTCTGAATCTGAACAAGCTTCAGCATCTGCTATTCCAAACACTGACCGGACCAAAATAACCATTGGTGTTTTAGTGGAAGATACTGCTTTAAAAAAAAGCGTTGCAAACTATAACAAAATAAGTTCCCAGTATGAAGCGGAGATTAAAGTATATTCAACGGAAAATCTGTCTGAAAATGCTGAAACAAACGAAATTGCACTGCGAAATGCTTTACTGTCCGGCAATCCACCAGACCTGATCAATCTGGATATAGGTATTTTTGTGAAAGAATATATGGAAGCAGGGCTGTTAGAAGACTTATATCTATATTTACAAGAAAGCGAAACCCTTTCCGAAGCAGATTTTCGTAAGTCCGTATTACAGGAAAGTACTTATAATGGAAAATTAGCAGCCATTCCACCCGTTATGACGCTTGCAACCATTATAGGAAAGCAGGAGATCCTAGGAAATGTCCAGGGTTGGACCGTAGATGACGTCAAAGATCTGGCTGCCAGGTATCCTGAATGCAAACTTCTCGGCAATGCAGACAAGGTAGATATCCTGAATCTTTGCATTGCCTTAGAAGCAGAACGTTTTTGGGATATGGAAAAGAAAGAATGCTATTTCGACCACCCGGACTTTCTGGAAACCTTAAAATTATGCGATGCTTATCCCTTAAATAAGAGCAAATATACCCATATTTGTCTTTCACAGGGATAATTCTGGACAGTAGTGTTTCAACTGCCCAGAATTCCTTATTTTATGCGGATTCTTCGGCTTCTTTCTTTGCCTTTGCCGCCTTTTCTTTTTCGTACTTACGGCGCATATAGGTGCGATTCCATGCACGTTTCTTGCGTTTGCGTTCTTCCTCTTTCCACTGTTCCGGTGTAAGTTCGGGCATCGGTACATCAAGCTTCCCTACAAATTTCAGGTAAATATCAATCTGCAGAATACGATCGCCACTAGACTTGTCTGCTTCATGGACAATGATCTTTTCAATAAATTCATTGATCATGGCAGGTGTCAGTTCTGAAAAGTCTGTATAGCGGTGTACTAGCTCAATGAACTTATCCGCATTATCCGTAGCTTCTTCAAAAGAGGATAAATCGGCTCTGATTTTCTTTACCTGTTCTTCAAGGTCAGCCTGTTCCTTTTCGTAATCAGCTAAGAACATTTCAAATCGCTTGTCCGATAACTTTCCATTCACATTATCTTCATAAATCTTCTTAATCAGATGATCTAACTCCGAAATGCGTTTCTCAGACTTGGAAAGCTGCTTCTTTAAGAGCTTGACCTGTGCATCCTGCTGAACACTGGCACTTTCTTTTACCTTTTTAACAAATTCTTCCTCATGCTCCAATACGTAAGTACTTGCATATTTTAGTGTCTGCAAAATCAAATCATTTAGTACATCGGTGCGTACATGATGCTGTGTACATTTGTTCTCAAACTTGCTTGCAAGATTACAAAGAGAAATGGAAGCAAGAGAAGCGACTAAAGAGCCAAGCCGAAAGCCGAGCAGAGGACGCTCTCGCTAGAAAGTATGCAGTTTCCGACAAGTTGGTGCGTACTGAAAATAAACTGGAACAGGTCAGTAAAAAATATAGTGACTGCCAGAATCTTTGCTTTGGCTCACTGCTTTATAACATCATCCTACTACTGCTTTCCATGTTTCACTATGATACGTTTCTAAATGATCTGGTTGAAGCGGTTCATTTTCTACGTGATACAGCATTACTAATTGGAAAAGGAGCTTATCAGTTGGGATATAATGTCGCATCTATAACCGAGAAAATAAATCAGGAAGTGCTTGCTGGAATCCTGCACTGGACTATCCTGATTGTGATAACAGCTGGACTTCTAATCCTGCTGTTACTACTAATCTATTATGCAGATAAGAGGATATTTTGCCAGTATAAGAAATATGCAGCGGATGCGATCAGTTTGATTGTAACCGTTATTGTGCTGACATTTCTTGTCTTTGGAGGCGCATGGATAAAATCAGTATTAAATCAAAATCTGATTCTTATCCTTCTGCTGATACAGGGAGTGTATCTTGTAATCCGTTCGTACATTTACAGATGTAGGATAAGCAGAGGTTATTAAAATAAAATGATGCAATAGAATCTGCTGTGCTTTGCATGGCAGATTTTTTGTTGCCTGAAAGGAGAAAATTTATGAGCAGAACAATTGGATATATACGAGTAAGCAGTATCGATCAAAATGAGGATCGTCAGAGAATAGAATTGAAAAATGCAGGTGTAGCAGAGGCGGATATTTATATGGATAAACAGTCTGGAAAAGATTTCCATCGTCCCTCTTATGAGAAGATGGTATCAGAAATATCCAAAGGGGATCTGCTTTATATATTGAGCATTGACCGCCTGGGCAGAAACTATGAAGAAATTCAGAATCAGTGGAGAATCCTCACAAAAGAGATAGGCATTGATATCTATGTCCTTGATATGCCTTTGCTTGATACAAGAAATGGAAAAGATCTCATGGGAACATTTATTGCGGATCTTGTCTTACAGATATTATCGTTCGTAGCACAAAGCGAGCGAGAAAATATAAAGAAGCGTCAGGAACAGGGCATCGCTGCGGCAAAGAAACGTGGTGTGCAATTTGGACGACCAGAGAAGAAAGTGCCTAATGACTTTGAAAAACTTGTCAAAAGCTGGGAACAGAAGAGATTATCACTTGAAGAGGTGCTGGATAAATGCGATATGAGTGAATCAACATTTTACAGGAGATTAAGGGAACTTCGTATGAGAAAATAGGATTTTTTCACTGTCATAATGTGTACCTTTTGACACCTCTTATTATAGCAAAATTTGCACAATATACAAGTCTGAAAATAATGTTATATAGGCAAAAATACCTTATTCTGGCATACTCACCATGTGTGTTGTATATTGTACGGACACCGAATCGAAATGAGGGAATAATTGTCAAAAGGTACACAATTTGACAAATAACCTTATGGAGGAACTCATGACTGAATACTGGATAGCAGACAATGAAGTTAAAATATCGACAGAAGTTGAAAATGAACGATATGTGAGGAATAGTACAGCCTCCTTGATTTCAGATATAGGTAGTATTTTTGATACGTGGTATGATTCACAGTCTAATTGCGTAGCTGTAAATAGAAATGCTGGAACACTTATTGGCAAAGCAATTGGACCACTAGTTACTAAAGCAGTAAAAATGCTCAGTGATCAAGGAATATACTCTATAGATGAGAATCTATTCGTTAGCAAATATTTATCAGGATATGATGATGAATTTTACGACACTTTAGATAATATGATGGACAGAATTGCAGAGATAGATGAGCAACTCGCTTCAGAACAAAGATATCGAGAAGTTCGGAAAGCAAGCAGAGGACGTGTCGTAGGTGGAGGTTTTGGTTTAGGCGGTGCTTTAAAGGGGATGGCTACAGCAGGTGTTATGAATGCAACGACAGGCATGGCGCATTCAATTGGAAATGCTGTTGGAAATATGGGGTCTAGCATGTCTGCAAGCTCAAATAAGGCTGCAGTATATAAAAATGCAAAAGCACCACTTCGAGAAGCTATTATAAACTGTGGTTATTATGTACGCAATGGTATTAGAAATGCTCTTGAGAAAGAAGCCAACATCAGATGTAAATATGTAACGACCACAGAAAGTAATCAAGCGAAAGCTATTTTGCAGAATTATACACAAGGCAGAATACCACAAGAACAAAGAAAATCTCAAATTATTCAAGCACTTGTATTAAACCCATACAACACAGAAATCTATGAGACGATATGGAATGATTATGGTGATAAAAATGGTGAATTACGAAAAATGTCATCCTATTTTGATTGTGGTTTACAGCAACAGATACAGATGATTGCATCAAAATATGGAGAAGACGTATTTAGTGCCAGTTGTGGAGAATATACGAAAGCTTTCGATAAGAAAAAGGCTATCATACGATTAGAATCAAATATTAAGGATTCCTTGAAAAAAATGGAACTATATTGCGAAGAACATGATATTGAGGAATCGCTTATTCCTAAAATCAGCCTATGCAGAGAGTTACTAGAAAAGGCAGACTTAGAAAATCGATCAGTAAATGGAGTTATCTATTCAACAAGGGAAATTGCAAATAGAGTCAAAGCTGATTACCATAGATTTTACAAAAACTGTGAAGGAAGGGATCTTACAGATGATATACAGTTCCGTGAATTGTGTAATCAGACCTATGTCAGCAACGAATTCAATGAAATTGCTAAGGCTGTATGCGAAAAAGAAAAAATAAGAAGAACTCCTGAAAAGATTTTTGATAATATATGGGATATTTTTATCAGTAGTTTGGATGAAAATACATTAAGATCAATTGGTGTCAATGTTACTGGGAAATTTGGTGTTTTTTCACAGCATGAAAATGTCGTGCGAACAATTACAGGGATGTCCGAAGATGAAATCCCGTTAATGGTGATTGAACGCTCTAACAATGGAAAATCTGGCATGATGGTTACGGACAAATTTCTGAGAATTTATTCTAAGGGACTTTTGTCATCGGAAAACAAATTTTTTGACATAACAAAAATCCGTTCTTTGGAGTGCATAGGCAGTGATCAATTTGTGATAGAGATTGATCAAGAGACACCTATTGATATCAGCTTTAAGATAAAGAATGTTTCAGATGAAAAGCAGATTTTGTTTGCAAATGCAGTCAGCGAAGTCATTTGTATGGTTACTTCTCTGTATGAACCTCATAAACAAAATTTATATCGAATTCTGAATGGGCGTGTAACCTGTACATGTGGTACGAAATTGCTTAGCAATGAGAAAATTTGTCCTTCGTGCGGAAAAATGATGAGGGAAAACGGTGAATTTGTTGATACAGAGTACTGTCCAAGCTGTGGTTCTCTTGTACAAAAAGGAAAAAAATATTGCTCTTGTTGTGGTGTTCTGTTAATTGTAAATTCGCAGGCTGCCCACGATTCGAATACTGAGATTTCTAATGTAATAACTGGATTATCGAGCGAAATCAAAAACAATTGTGATATAGATGATGTTCAAAACAATAAGGAGACAAAAGTATCAATAAATCAATCAAAGTCGAATGAGGAAATATCTTCGGATGTAAAATGCTGCCCTAATTGTGGAAATAAAATCAGATTAGGAAAAAAGTTCTGCTCACAATGTGGAACAAAAATAAATTGAAAGAGGTAAAAATATTATGAGTAAAAAATGTCCAAACTGTGGTGCTGAATTGGAGGATAACGCAGTATTCTGTGATGAATGCGGGGTTCAGTTAGCACAACAAAGCGAACACAATCCCCCATCAACACCCCCTGTGATGAGAACAAATGTATCAGATGCATCAGCAATTAATTTACAGTCCATGGTAACGCCAAAAGCATCTGATGGAATGAAAAATTCAGGGATAGGAATTGCTTCAATGGTATTAGGAATTATTTCTATTTGTTCTCTTGGAATTCTATTTATTCCTGAAATTGTTGGATTGATATTAGGAATTATTGCAATGGGTAAAACAGATACAAAGCATACGTTTGCTGTTGTTGGAATTGTTACTTCTGCAATTGCGTTTGTTTTTGTAGTCGTGATTATGTTGATGCCAGTTTAAGGAGGTGTCTAACATGGCAGGCGGAATATATTTAATACTATGGATATTTTGGTTTGTTGCACTATTAGTTCTATATCACAAAATCTTTACCGTATATTATTTCAGTTTGTCTCATGGATTGATGAAGGAACTTGTGACCAGTGCTTTTTTAGGATTAATAATGACAGCAATTACTTTATACTTATGGTATGTATCTGCTATAATAATTCTTGTAATTGGGCTATCGGTTATGCGAAAAACTCATAATAAGTTAGCTTTGATTGTGGCTGTTGTTCTGTCTATAGTTATCGCAATTGTAGGAATAAATGTAAAAAAAGATAGTGATGAATCGAATCAAACAGCTAGAAGAACTATTGAGCAGGAGTATATAGTTGAAACCATGGTAAATGAACATAAGGAGCAGATGTTATGAAAAGAAAAATTTTAGCAACAGTTCTCTCTCTCTGTATGACTTTTTCGCTATTTGGATGCGGTTCAGCGGATGATGTTAAGGATCAAGTTCAAAATGTTGTTGATTCGGTGGATGAACACGTTATAAGTGTAAAAAATGGTCATCCATCCTCTTATCCGGATAAAACATATGGAGAAGCTTTTGAGTCTTTCTTTGGGTCTCCGACATGGAAATATTTTGTAGGTACACAAGAAGGTCCAGATGACGATGGTGATGGTAAACCTGATTACACGAATGATAACGTAGATGTAGTAGAATTTACGGGATACTGTACCTATCAAGATGTTGAAGTTAAAGCATTATTACAATTTGTGCTTAGTAAAGAAGATGATACCTTTGAAGCTACGTACCTATCATTTAACGAAGTGCCACAAAGTTCTTTGATTATGTGTGCACTTTTGGATAAGGTGTTCTCAGATGAAGATTCTTCGGAAAATGGAAATACGGAAACTCAAGAGAATGTGACTTCTTCTGATAAGGATTACGAATATCTTCAAGCATTTATAGACTGTATATGTTCATATTCTGATCCCCCGGATTTAGAAGGAGATGAACTGGATCAGTATTTTAAAAATGAATATGATTTGTGGAAATCAGGGGAAGGATACTCCAACGTGGTGTTAAACTCTGATGGAACTTGTTCGTATTATGATTACTATAACGTTTATAGTCCAATTCTTGATAGCTTTGTATCCGATTATGGAGAATATACAGAATATGCGCTCTGTGATTTTAATAATGATGGAATAAAAGAATTGATAGTATCGTATGGAGAATCTGATGCAGATTGGGCAAATGATGTCTATGCATATTCAGAAGCTGGTGCAGCATACTGTGGAACATTCTATCTTCCAGTATCATTATATAATTCTGAGGATGGAAATGGATTATATGCTGTATATGAACATATGGATACTCAGGTAATAACAAAAATTCAATTAAGTGGATCAGCGATAACCGAAGAAGAAATACATGATGGAAATTTCCCAACCAACAATTATGTTCAAACATTAATGGCAACAGATTATTCGTTACTCTATTAAATTGTATAATTCAACAGAAAGGCTAAGTGATTTCATCTAAAAAGATGATTGCGCTTAGCCTTTTTTCAAATGAACCGGTATCGTATCAAATCAAATAGTTCCTATAAATATCCCTATGAATGTCATTCACAGGCAGATAAAGAAGAACAATTTAAAGATGACAGCGTGCTGCTTGCAAAACTGGATCTTTATTCTATTGGATATTATAAACGTTTTCAACAAAAAATGGGTAAATCAACCATGCTTCTGATCGGATATCCCACAGAAACAGGGAATCCAGGAAGCATCTTATATCCCATAGGAAGATATGGCATTGTAAGTACCGCTCAGAACAAAAAAGGAGCCTGGGATTTTCTTGAGAAATTTTTATCCGGAGAATTGGATGATAAAGAGATCTCCGATACTTCCTTTAGCGTGTATGGCTGGGGACTGCCTGTAAAAATGGATAAATGGGAGGATGCCCTTGCAAAAGCACGCCTGAACGAATATACAGATTTTCCAAAGGCAGGCATCCTAACTGAGGATGAGATTTCCCAGATAAATAATCTTATCGATCATGCAACAATATTGTCGGATAAAGACGCTGCTGTTATGAACATCTTATTAGAAGAAATAGAGGCTTTCTTCCGCGGTAAAAAAACAGCAGAAGACACCGTCCTGGTTTTGCAAAACCGGGTTGGGCTTCTGCTGCAGGAATAAAGTTCTTACTTTTTAGATGTACTCTTTCGTCACTCGTCCAAGGATCTGGATACCTCTTACGATATCCTCATCTTTGGAAGCGGAGATCTTCACAGGCTTCTTCTCCAGACCCTCCAGATACATACGCTGGTACAGCGGTATTTCTACGCCATCCTCTGCCTGACCTATGATCTGGTCTCCCTGCCAGAATGCCTGTAATCCGGGATTACTGCAATCGCCCACGGTATCCTTCTGCAGCCGTTGTGTCTCAAAGGTAAGCGCAAGGGCGCCGTCCTCTGTGACGGAAATATATCGTAAGCTTCCTGCCTCCTGCTGTGTTCCGGCATTCTGATACAACGCTTCGGCTGTCTTATCTACAGGAGCCTGGGTTGCAGCTTCCTTGCAAACTGCAGAAGCATCCTTGCTGTCTGTCCCATGACCTGCTGCACTTTCAAAAACTGCCTTCCAGTTCTTACTTCCCTCCGGCAGATAAAGAGCAATGCAAATCGGCCTCTTCACCTTCCGGAAAGAAATGTGAACCTGATTTTCTGCCGGATAAGCGCTCTCCACATGAACATCTGCGACCTTGGTATGGAAGTCACCCGGCACATAATTGGTAAAGGTCAGATTTCCTTCCCCATCCTCCAGGACAGCATTACTTGCAGCATAGCTTAAGCCCTCTGCACCCCGCATGGAGCAGCACCAGTAAGCCTCATAGGCCTTTACCCTTAAAAACTCTGCTTCTTCCCCTGCACCTGTACAGGAATCGCAGCCAAAGCCGCCGTTTGGTCTCTGGGCAGCCAAAAAACCATTATACAAAATCTTATTGGCAACAGAAAGATATTCTTCTTTTTCTGTAAGCTTGTACAGTTCCATGGCAACCATATAGGAATCTACGATTGCACAAGGCTCTGTCCACAATGGACGGCCAAACCAGTTGTAATTGGCATAATTTTCAGTCATACCCTTCTTTTGGTACAACGCAAAAATTCTTTCCGCAAAGGACAGATATTCCTCCTTTCCTGTAGTTTCATAGAACTGCAAAATACCTCTTAGTGCAGAGAGAGTCGCATGGGTCTGCATACATACGCCCTCAAAGTCAATCCCGGAAAAGGTCTCAAACATTTCTTCCAGAAGCGCCTTCAATAAAGGCGCCTCCTCCCAGTGGGTAAATCTGTCATAGGCCTCTGTCAGTGCATCAAAACACATATAAGCACAGCCGATATCCGTAGAAAGCATCCAGCCGTTTATGGCATTTCCTTCAATATTTCCTGCCTCTGCACCGCCCTTGGAGCGAAGAGCCGGGTCTAAAGGATACTCCCTATAGTGCCCTGCTACCGGAAGATACAGCTCCTTTATGATATGCTTTACTCTGTCTGCATATTTTTCTTTCCCGGTATTATCATAAACTGCCATAAGCCCCCGAAGGAGCCAGTTATGTCCGGAAAGCTGCTGTTCATTGAAGATTCCCTCCGGGTATACTTCTTTTAAATAGCCCTTTTCATTCCACTCTTTTTCCAGAGCAGCGCAGTTATCCTCAAGAAAGGCAGCCTTTCTGTGTGTCACTGCTTCCTCCAGGGCAAGTGCCAGAATGGTTCTGCCCTCCCAGTCTCCGGGCCAGCCGTTTTGGTCTGCGCCGAAAATCTGCTCTGGGCGGTACATCTTATCCTCCAGTCTGGAGAAATTCCTATTTATCCGAAATGCCAGCTCTCCTGTGATCGTGAGATTTTTCGGATCTAACCCCATCCATTTTTTTGTCATTTTGCCTTCTCCTCGTCGTATCACTTTTCTGTTCTTTTTCACACTGTTACGGCTTACCACACAATTCTCAACCGACTGTTTCAGCGCTTATTTCACAGCATTTACCTGCTCACCATTTACAGTTACCGTCCAGCCGTTGAGTTCAAATGGAAGCTCATATTTCGCCTTCCAGCCCTCCGGCAGGGTCAGATCCATTTTCAGCTCATGGAGATCTCTGTCTGCGGACCAGCGAAGGAAGATCATGCCATCCTCACATTTTGCGCTGCCGTAAGCCCAGAGAAGCTCTCCGGGATAAGGGCTGATCGTAACGGTCTTATCCTCCTGCATGGGTGCGCCCAGTCCCAGAACCTTCTGTGTCATCAGGGCTCCTATAATGCCGTTGGCTCCATGGCAGCCAGAAATTTCCGAATAATTTTCAAAGAAAGTGCCGGAACCTACTCTAAGCTCCTGCAGATACATTTCCTTCCATTCCTTTAAAAGGAGATCTACCCGCCCCATGTTTGCAAGAACCAGGAAACGGATCAGATGTCCCATACATACGTTAGCCCCTCCTACATTAGGATCCTTGCAAAGAGTAGGTGCAGGCCCCATCTGATAGAGGAATGCATTCATGAATCTTCTGTCGGTCTCATTAAAACCGCTAAACAGCTCCAGTGCTGCTGCACCTTCTGTACGACATCCGGTATAATGCAGCTTTCCGTCCTTGAGTATAACCCCATCTCCACCGCCGCCAAGCACAACAGGAACATCCTCTATTTTCCCGATAGTGCTCCGCATTTCTTCTGCTGCCTTTTTCCAGTTTTCCACGCCATAAAGCTCTGCCATCTTTTCCAATGCATACACTGCCAGGCAGTTATTGGCTACGGAAATGGGGTACAAATTGAAGGGCTTATTGGCAATAGACCAGTCTACGAACTGGTTGGGAAGGTTCTCTAAAAGGCCGCTCTCTCCTCTGTAGGAAAGCATTCCTTCCACACAGGCGCTTACTCTTTCCCTGCTCTTTTCCACAAAAGCACGGTCTTTTGAGCGATGCACATATTCCTCCAGCTCTAAAAGAAGCCAGAAGGACCAGTTGCTGATACCGATATCGCTCATCTTGCGCTTTCTGCCAGGATATACCTCCGGGAAGAAGCCCCTTTCATAGGCCTTGCCGTCTGTCAACATAAAGTTCTCCAGAAAATCCTTTTCCACGGACAGATCACCAAACATCTGCCAGGCCCCCCTTGCAGAGAACAGGGAGTCGCACAGCCAGCCGCCTCTTTCTCTCTGGGGACAGTCCATAAAAATATCCAGCGTATTCATGCGAAGAGTCTTTTTGGAGGCTTCATAGATTCTGTTCAGATCTCCGTCGCTGCACTGGAAGAAGCAGCTGCCGTCCTCCGGATAGGAATCGTCCAGAAGCTTAGGATAAGTAAGCTCCACTTTTCCTTCTGTTCTCAAGATCAGCTTTACATAGCGGGTCAGCTTGGGCTCGAAGGTGGTAAGATGATAGGCGCCGGGCTGCAAATGATATCTGGATACATAGGTATTTTCCTTAAGCCAGCCTGTCACATGCAAATGGTCGCAGTTTAAAACATCCACCACGCACTCCTTCTCCACACTAATCTCAAAGTCAAGAAAGCCCAGCTCTGATTCCTCCATGCTCCACATCACTGCTGCGGGGGTCTTACCGGGCGTTACCTCTATTTTCTGTATTGTCTGCCCTTCTACATCCTTTTCCTTTTTCAGGCAAAAGGCTCCGCTGAAGGCCGTTTCCTTCTCCCTGCCAAGGCTTGCCAGAAAGCAGTTTTCTGCAGGCAGGCTTTCATACCAGTCCCGGTTAAACAGGGTTGCAAGACCAAGGGTAAAGCTCTCCCGTCCCTTTTCTCCCTCTTCCATCGGCGTCATATCACAGATATGGCTCATCGTTTTCAGCGGAATCTTATGATAATCAGGGTAAGGCGCCCGCCTTTTCAGATATTGGGGCTCCTCAGCCACGCATACCGGCTTTTTCCAGTCTGCAGTCCCTTCCTTCCAGTCATCGCTTCCAGGCTCCAGATCGTAGTATTCAATCACACCTCTGCTGTGGCTCATGGTCTCCACCAGACTTCTTCTCTGTACCAGCTCTATGTACTTCCAGCCATGCTCTCCCGTAGCACTTAAGACCTTTCCCTTCTCATCCAGGATCTCTGCGGTAAGAAGCCCCGGCTCCAGAGTGCAGTCATTGCTGTATTTTCCGGGCTTGTCAAAGGCTGCCACCTCCACAGCCACCTTTACCGCACCGTGAAGCCTTACAGGAATCCGGTCTGCCCTGCAATAGCCGTGAGCAGTTCTTGCAGGCCCGCTTGCGATCATCTTTCCATCAATATACAGGCGATAGTAGGATCTGGCTGCGATCACAAAGATGATCTCCTGCTCCTCAAACACCTCCACTCTGGTATAGAATCCCAGAAACTGATTGTACTGCGCTAAAATACCCTCTCCCCAGATGGCCTTTGCTTTCTGAAATACCTTCTCTTTTTCCATTTGCTGAAATCTCCATTTTGTAGCTTTTTATTGTTTTTCCATTATAAAGCAGCTCTCTGCCCCAGTCACTTCCCAGCGGATGGTATAAACCTTCTCCGGGTTTCCGCTGTGATTGAAATGGGTATGCTCTTCCACAAGAAATACAGGCACTGCCGGTTCTACTACTGTCAGCACACCCTTTACGCAATTTTCCTCCAGGATAATCTGATTGCCTTCTACCACTGGCTTGATCTGGGTCACAATATTTTCCTGGGCTGTTACCCTCGCAGTTTTCTGTTCCTTTCCTGCCAAAGAATCCCTTTCCAGTTCTGCCTTCTCTTGTTTTGAGTTCCCTTGCTCTGCGCTCTTTTGTTCTGCATCTTCCAGAACTGTCCCTTCACTCTCCTGTCCTTTTTCGCATAGGACAAAGACATCCCTTACGCTTAGCCTGCCGCTGTGCAGGTCGAATTCCAGGGTTCTGTCAATGCTCTCTGCCAGTCCCTTAGGGTAAGCGCCTGCAAGCTCCATTTCCACCACGGCCTTCTGTTTAGTCTCCTCTGCTCTGAAGGCGCGGCATTTATATTCCGCTCCTTCCTTCTGTCCTTTTCCATCCAGGACAGGCACGCTGTGGCTGAAGGAATTATTGCACAGAATGGTATATCTCTCCTTGCTGAAATACTGTCTGGTATATTCTCCTGATCCAAGGTCCGTCAGAAGAAACACTCCTTCTGTCTCATACAGGAAATGGCCGATATCATTATGATTGTGGGATTCTCCGTTATTGCCGCCCTTGCAGGCCATTGCAATATGATTATCCGATTCACAGATCACCCACTGGGAATCCGGCAGAATATGGCAATTTTCTCCGCTCTTTGCATCCTTTTGGCTTTTGGAGCCTTCCAGATGCTCCAGATATTTTCCAGGCTCTGTCAGATTCATCACAAGGCCCGCAAAGCGGAAACAAGTATCGCTGCAAAGCCCTGCTGCTCTTTCCATATTAGGGATCTGTACCTTGGGGAAGATGTCTGCCAGGGCACAGGTTAAGCCCACACAAAAGCTATCGTGGCTGTTTCCGTCTGAAAAGCAGAGGGTTCTGCCGTCAGAGAAATAGCATTTCTCTTGAAATAACGCCATTCTGCCTCTCTTGTCCTCTTCTCCCTTATGAAACGCTCCCCAGTCTCCCTTGAAAAGATCCAGCCTGCCATTTGAATATTCCCTAAGTTCCATGCCAAACTTTACAAAATAGGTCATGCCGTAGGTAAAATACCCAAGCCCCTCTATGCAGGTGCCGTCATCGGTAAAGCCCTTCACATAATTCTGCAGAGCATTGCAAATTCTCTCAATGCAGGCATCCAGGCGATTTTTTTCCTGTGGCTCTTTCAGAAGATGGAGGCAGGCGCTCCCAATGCTGCCTGCACAAACCGCATTCCAGTTACTGTCACCGTGCTCCCACTTTGGATAGGGTACCGGGTGAGAGAAGAAGGGAGTGAAGATCCTCTCTTCTACCTGTTCTTTTACAAGCGCTCTCGTTTCCGCAGAAAGAAGATCTCCCAGCCTGTCGCAGATTTCTGAAAGGGTCTGCGCCGTCTCTGAAGCGAAGAGATCTACCGTGATCCTCCAGTCTGCTTCCTTTCTGTTTACATGGGCAGGAAGGGCCCAACATTCCTCTTGGCAGATATCCCGTATGACTGCTTCCAGTTTCTCATACAGGGTTGTGTTTCCCTTTTCGGCATCCTGTTCCCCTTCCAGCTTTCGTGCGATCGCTTCCAGCCCCAGGATCGCCAGGATTTTTCTTCTGGTAAAATACACCTTCTCATACTTTAATCTGTTGCCTGTCTGTTCAAACAAAGCAAACAGCTCCTCTGTCGTCTGTGGCATATCTGCTGCCATCATAGCCTGGGCCTCTGTTCTCAGCTCTTCTCTGAATTTTTGTGAAAATTCCAACAATTCCTCTTTACTTGCCATACCCGTTTTCTCCCGATTTTTTCTCTTTTTCTGTTGTCTATTATTTTACTATCGCACATAGCCTAAGTAAACAAACTATTTTGAAATTTCTCATCTCTTTTCCTTTGCATATGTTCTCTATAAAGCTCAGCCACAGATGATCTTCTCCCTGGAAGCCTGGTTTAGTACCTCTGTTTCGCCTTTCTCATTGATCATGACAATATTCTCGATACGAACGCCGCCTCTGCCGGGCAGGTAGATACCGGGCTCCACAGAAAAAGCCATGCCGCAGTCTAAGTGGATGGGATTGTTGGTATGGATGTAAGGGCCCTCATGTACGGAATAGCCGATACCATGTCCCAATCTATAGGGGAATTTGTCTCCAAAGCCTGCCTGTTCGATCACGCTTCTGGCTGCTTTGTCAATATCCGGCACAAATGCTCCATTCTTTGCAGCTGCCTGTCCTGCCAGCTGAGAAGCGTTGACAATGTCATAGATCCTGCCAATCTCTTCATCAATTTCCCCCACGAATACCGTTCTGCTCATGTCTGAATTCATGCCCCTGTAGCGGCAGCCATAGTCTAAGATCATGTGATCCTTCTCCCGGATCACTCTACCGGTTTCACAATAGTGGGGATAGCCTGCGTTAGGGCCGGAGGCAACCAGGCCTTCGCCATCCTCTCCGCCAAGTTCCTGCATGGTCTTTATCAAGAATTTTAAAATATCTCCCTCTGTCATACCGGGCTTGATAAATTTAACAACTTCTGCAAAAGCCTGATCCGCAATATGCGCTGCAATCCGCAGATTCTCCATTTCTTCCAGTGTTTTGCGGATACGCACTTCCTCCAACAATGCCTTTCCGCTGTGGAAAATGATTCCCAGGCTTTCCGAAATATCCAGCACCTGGAAGGCCTGCACAGACTGGTTCACCAGAATTTTCCCACCGATCAGACCATACTTTTCTGCTACAGGCTTAAACTTCTCCACCATGCTGTCTCCGTCAAACCAGGTGTACACAGGGATTTCCTCGCCATAGGCTTCTTTCATCTGATCTGCATAGAGCAGATTACAGAAATAGAAGGCTTCTCCCTTTTTGGTCACAAATAATCCCTGAAAGCGCTCGCACATCATGGGAGAAAAGCCTGTAAAGAAGTTTAACTCCTCAGAAGGTGCGATCAGGATCCCATCATACTCCGATGCACTGACCACTGCTTTTAATTTGTCCATGTAATACCTGCTTATTGCTTTATCCATTGTCTTTTCCTTCCTTTCTGTTCTTATTCCCGTTTTATATTGTCTTTCCTTATTGTCGCTATTTATTTTCACATATCACCAAAACAATAACTCCCGAATTATTTTACAATTTCCCGGGATAAAAAGCAAATATATTCTCCTTTTCACATTCATGCTATCAAATGGCTTTCAAACGCTTTGAGATCAATGCCTTTGGTATAATTCTCTTAATCCTGTTTATTCTAAATAACATGATGTTGGGGTCAAAAGGTCTTTTGCC
>ULUL01065957.1_pt1 | contig 36400 bp, 33 predicted proteins | sample 1958481 | NCBI WGS metagenome assembly ULUL01 (sample SAMEA4835759, study PRJEB28245) | human gut metagenome | biome: gut microbiome; material: fecal sample | place: Denmark | collected 2008 | reverse complement strand
CAGTTGGGGGCAAAAGACCTTTTGACCCCAACATCATCATAATATAGAAATCAGTCAATGGAGGATGAGACATGAAATTTCAGGATATGCCTTATGAGCGTGTGGATTTTGATGAGGTAAAAAAACAGTTTGAAGAGCTGATGGCTGAGTTTGACGCAGCAAAAAGCGGGGAGGAGCAGTTTGAGGTACACAAAAAGTACTATGAGCTGTCCGGTCATGTAATGACGCTGATGACCATTGCCCAGATCCGTCATGATGTGGATACCTCAGATCCCTTTTATGATGCAGAGAATACTTACTATGATGAGATGGGACCTGTATACAGCAGCATTACGCTGGCTTATGAGAAGAAGGTATTTGAATCCCCTTACCGCGCTTACCTGGAGGAGAAGATCGGACCTGTTGCCTTCAAGAATATGGAGATCGCCCAGAAGGCCTTTGATGACAAGCTGATTCCTTTAAGCCAGGAGGAAAATGCGCTGGTATCTGAGTACAATAAGCTGATCGCAAGCGCCAAGATCGAGTTCGACGGCAAGGAGCTGAACCTTTCCTTGCTGCAGCCCTATCTGGTACATGAGGACAGAGAGATCAGAAAGCAGGCATGGCAGAAGAGAGAGGAATACTTCGAGGCCAACGAAGAGAAGCTGGATGAGATCTTTGATAAGCTGGTAAAGAACCGTACTGCCCAGGCAAAGGAAATGGGCTATGAAAATTATCTGCAGCTTGGCTATTATCGTATGAACAGAAACAGCTATGACAGGGATGATGTAGAAAAGTTCCGTGCACAGGTCAAGAAGGATCTGGTTCCCTTTGCAGAGAAGCTCCATGAGAAGAGAAGGATCCGCCTGGGTCTTGATAAGCTTAGCTGTGTGGACAATGAGGTATACTTTAAGACCGGAAATCCCGCACCCTTTGGCACTCCGGAGGAGATCATGGCAGCAGGACAGAAGATGTACAGCGAGCTGTCCCCTGAGACAAAGGAATTTTTCAATTTCATGATGGAAAATGAGCTCTTTGATGTACTTGGCAGAAAGACCAAGAAGGCAGGCGGCTATATGACTTATCTGCCGGATTACAAGGCTCCCTTCATCTTTGCCAACTTTAACGGCACCAGCGGTGATGTGGATGTGATCACCCATGAGTGCGGTCATGCTTTCCAGGGCTATCTGTCTGCGCAGGATCCCATCAGAGAGCATGCGGATATCACCATGGAGACCGCAGAGATCCACTCTATGTCCATGGAATTTTTCACAGAAAAGTGGATGGAGCTGTTCTTCGGCGACAAAGCGGCAGATTATGTGGAAATGCACCTGGAGGATGCAGTCTGCTTCATCCCTTACGGCTGCATGGTAGATGAATTCCAGCATATCGTATATGAGAACCCGGAGCTTACGCCTCTTGAGAGAAAGGCTGCCTGGAGCAGACTTGAGAAGGAATACAAGCCCCATCTGGATTACACCGGCTATCCTTTCTTTGAAAAGGGAGGCTTCTGGCAGAAGCAGCTTCATATTTACAACTATCCTCTTTACTACATTGACTACTGCCTGGCACAGACCTGTGCACTGCAGTACAAGGGTAAGATGGATGAGGACTATAAGGCAGCATGGGAAAGCTACTTAAAGCTTTGCAGACTTTCCGCAAGCGACTTCTTCACCAACATGATCGAGGAAGTAGGCTTAGACAATCCCTTCAAAGACGGCTGCTTAAAGAAGATCGTGGAGAGACTGGATAAGTAATGCATACCTTAAAAAAATTTATTCACTACTATAAGCCTTACAAATTTGTATTTTTCTTTGATTTATTCTGCGCAGCCTTAATCAGTGCGGTAGACTTGGTATATCCCCAGTTCCTGCGCAGCATGACCAATACCCTTTTCAAGGAGGATTCGGAGAAGATCCTGAAGGTGCTGCCCTGGCTTGCAGCAGGACTGTTTGTGATGTATATCATCCAGACCTTATGCAAATATTATGTGAGCTACCAGGGACATGTGATGGGCGCAAAGATGGAAAGAGATATGAGAAAGGAGCTTTTCGACCACTACGAGAAGCTCTCCTTCTCCTATTATGACAAGAACAACTCCGGGCAGATGATGAGCAAGCTGGTATCGGATCTGTTTGACATTTCCGAGTTTGCACACCATGGACCGGAGAACCTCTTCATCGCAGTGATTAAGCTGGTGGGCTCCTTCTTTTTCCTGTTCCACATTAACTGGCAGCTGGCCCTTCCCATGGTGCTTCTGGCAGTGTGTATGGCGTTCTTTTCCGTAAAGCAGAACAGGCGCATGCAGGAAACTTTTATGGACAACCGTAAGAAAATCGGGGACGTAAACTCCAGCTTACAGGATACTCTTTCCGGTATCCGCGTGGTCCAGTCCTTTGCAAACGAGGATATCGAGAGAGAAAAGTTCAAAAGGAGCAATGAAGCCTTTCTTGCTTCCAAGGACGATAACTACAAGTGTATGGGAACTTTTCAGGGAAGCAACCTGTTCTTCCAGGGAATGATGTACCTGGTAACACTGGTGTTTGGCGGATACTTAATTGCCAAGGGCAGGATGCAGGCTTCTGACCTTGCCATGTATGCTTTGTATATCGGCATTTTCATCAGCCCGGTACAGATCCTGGTAGAGCTTACTGAGATGATCCAGAAGGGACTTTCCGGTTTCAGGAGATTCCTGGCGGTTGTGGAAACCGAGCCGGAGATCGTGGATGCACCGGATGCTAAGCCCCTTACGGATGTAAAGGGGGACGTGTCTTACGAGAATGTTTCCTTCCATTATTCAGATGACGATACCCTGGTATTAAATCAGATTTCCTTTCAGATTCCCGCAGGGCGCTCCATTGCTCTGGTAGGGCCCTCTGGCAGCGGCAAGACCACCATCTGCAACCTGCTTCCCAGATTTTATGATGTGACGGGAGGACGAATCACCATTGACGGAAAGGATGTAAGAGAGCTGACCCTGAAAACCCTCCGTGACCAGATCGGCGTGGTGCAGCAGGATGTGTATCTGTTCTGCGGTACGGTAAAGGAAAATATCGCTTACGGCAAACCGGATGCTACCATGGAGGAGATTATGGAAGCTGCCAGAAAGGCCAATATCCATGAGTTTATCGAGGCACTTCCGGATGGTTATGACACCTTTGTGGGAGAGCGGGGCACCCGTCTTTCCGGCGGCCAGAAGCAGCGTATTTCCATTGCCAGAGTATTCTTAAAGAACCCGCCCATCCTGATCTTAGATGAGGCTACCAGCGCCCTGGACAATGAGAGCGAACGCTGGATTCAGCAAAGCTTAGAGGTTCTTGCCAAGAACCGCACCACCATCACCATTGCCCACCGCCTCTCCACCATTCGCAATGCGGATGAAATCCTGGTAGTCTCCGACAGCGGCATTGCTGAAAGAGGCACCCACGAGGAGCTCATCGAAAAGAACGGCATCTATGCGCATTATTATGAGATGCAGTTTGAGAAGAGAGCATAGTGTAATAACTCAATAAGAAGATGTAGAATTGCAAATCCCCTCCCAGAAGATACATACCATATTAATGCCTATGCTGAGCGTAATTGACGGGGAGTTTATGGGGAAGAAATATAAAAAGGGAAGCTGCCATGGAGAGGGTTCCAAGGCAGCTTCTCTTTTTATGTAAAGAAGATAAAATTTAGGCAGGATCCCCATTCTCATTTGCAATTTATGGAGTTCTACAGCCCATGATAATAAGGGTAGATGTCTTCAAAATGCCCATCCTTCATGCGAAATCCCTTTGGGATTACGCCAAGCTGGATAAAGCCCAGTCTTTCATAGAGGTGTCTTGCATGGATGTTGGTTGCGACAACGGCATTAAATTGCAGGACGCCAAAGCCATGAGCCTTGCCCTGGAGCAGGCAGTCACAAACCAGCTTTTCCCCAATGTGTAGCCCTCTGGAATCACGGCTTACCGCATAGCTTGCATTGCAAATATGGCCGCAGCGGCCTACATTATTGGGATGTAGGATATACAGGCCATAAACCCTGCTGTTTTCTGTATCTTCAGCCACAGCACAATAGGTTTGTGCAGCAAAAAATTCCTGACCGGTTTCTTCGGTCAGACATTCCTCCTGTGGAAACGCAACCCCGTCCTCCACCACTTCATTCCAGATACGGATCATATCCGGCAAATCGGATTCTGCATATTCTCTGATCTTAATATTCATATTCCTCGTACCTCGCTTTCTAATGGCCAAGTATAGTTACTGTTCACATGCGCCATTCACAAAATCGCGCTTTCCGCGCTTTCCGCTGCTTTGCAGTTCTTTGGTTGCGTCTGCAAGACGCAATGCTCATGGAAATGGCGCTCCCTTCGCATATTCATGCAGGCAGATTTTCATGCGAGACAGAAAAAAGCCCACAAGAATATGCATGTGAACTGTAACCAAGTATATGTTTTGGGCAGTCTTTTTTCAAGGAGCGCTTGTGAGTTTACCGGGAATATATTACAATGAAGGTAGAGCAAACTTCACAAAAAACTTTGCAAAATAGGGGAGAAGAAATCATGGAAGATAAGTATTATAAGTCCTGCCCGGAATTTGACAGGTGTAATGAGTTGATGGAGAAATACTGGGAAAAGGGAGACTATGAGAAGTGCTTTGAGGGACATATGGAGCTTGCTAAAAAGGGATATCCGTTGGCGGAATGCCAGGTAGGATATTTCTACTGGAAGGGTATTGGTGTGAAAATAGATTTAGAGCAGGCAGTATATTGGACAAAGCTGTCAGCAGAGCATGGAGATTGGGATGCACAGTATAACCTGGGGGAATTTTATGAAAAAGGAATCGGTGTGGAGCAGGATATGAAAAAGGCAATGCACTGGTATCAAATGGCAGCAGCTCAGGGACAGGATGAGGCATTGGCGCGTCTGGGTTTGAGTAATTGATCTGGCAGAATTTGTATCATAGAGGAAGATAATACGCAAGATAATGGAGGTGTCTACATGGAAGAATATAAGCCGCCTTTTACAATAACGAATAAAATGCTTTCATATGCATCAACGATTTCTGAAAAAATAGGGAGTATACATACCTTGAAGCCCTTGGAAGAACAGTCTGCGGCATCGCACCATGGCTTGCTCATCCAGCACAGGATCCGAAAGAGGAAAAATTGCGTGCCACATTTGCAGAAATGACAAGAGGTGCAATCCGACAGGCGGCGACACACAGTGCGACCATTCCATGGCAGAATGAGGTATGCTGGACTTTTTAAAATAAATGATGAGAAATCCCAAAATGTGGAAGCTACACAGGAAGGAAAGCATGAAAAGTAGATTTCCTGGTAAAACTGAAATAAGGAAACGAGGGGATAGGCAGATATGAAAATTAAAAAATTAACGCTTAATAATTTTATGGCTTTTGAGAATGCGGAACTGAATTGGTCTGACAATATCAACATTATCTGTGGCGAAAACAGTACTGGAAAAACGACGCTTCTGAAGGTGATGTATTCTTTGATAAAGCCGCTTAGTAACGGAAGCAAGGAGAACTTGATAAAAGAGATGGAAGAACAGCTCTTTGTAAAAAAAATTCAAGGAGTATTTCGCCCGGATGAGATGAAAATCGGCAGACTGGTAAGCCGTAAGCAGGGAAGTAATCGAACGGAATTTTCAGTGGAGCTGGAGAAAGAACAAAAAATTACAATGGGATTTGGAAACAGACAGGAAAATCATGCAGATGTTTTGGTCGAGCAGAGTGAGAAAACGAAAAAGTATGATGTAATTTATATCCCTACGAAGGAAATGATTTCTACAGTAGAACATTTCGTGTCTTTATATGATGAGTACCATATTGATTTTGAGGAAATGTATTATGACCTGGCAAAACTTTTGGATAGACCGCTTTCAAAAGGTCCCAATACAACAGAACAGAATCAGGTACTAAGTAATTTGGAAGAGATTATGAAAGGACAAATTGTACAGAAGAATAAAAAATTCTATTTCAAAATAAAGGGTGAGGGAGAATTTGAAATGGGATTACTTTCAGACGGATATAGAAAGTTATCTATGATCATATATATGATTCTGTCAGGAAGCTTGAATAAAGATACTATTTTATTTTGGGATGAGCCGGAAACAAATATGAACCCTAAAATGATCCGCCCAATCGTGCAGGTAATGATTGCATTAGCGCAGATGGGAGTACAGATTTTTGTCTCCTCACATGATTATTTTATTCAGCAGGAATTTAATATGATCACAGCTTATCCGGAATTAAATCCTGAAAAATTAGACATCCGTTTTATTTCGCTATTCAGGGATGAAAAAACGAATGATGTTCAGTATGAAATGAAAAATTCAGCATCCGATTTGGAACATAATGCAATTATGCAGGAATTTGATGCGATGTATGATAGAGAACAGAGGATTATTTATGGAGAATAATGTAAAGGAAGAAAGCGGAATAAAGTTTAGGTTCCCGGAGCATGATGTAGTGATAAAATTTGATGATACGAAATTTTATCGGGATTATTTCAATAAATTACCAGAGGCAAAGGGCGTCGATTTTATTTCTGTGGACAAAGAGAAGATTGCGTTTATTGAAGTAAAGAACTGTGTAGGGGATGAAGGAAATTGTCGGTGGAGAATAGCACCGAATAATCAGAAAAGGAATGCTACCCATACTTCTGTGAATGTGGAAGGGAGGGACAGCCTGGATATTGAAGTGGCGCAGAAAACAGCAATGACTTTAGCTGCTTTAACAGGGGCGAAGTCCTTTGGAGATACAAAAGAATGTGTGGTGGAATTAAAGGAGTATACTCAGTTTTTAGCAAGGGATGCTTTTTCAGATGATTCCAAAAGAAAATATGTGATTTTATTTTTGGAAGGTGACTTTGGCAGCAAAACACGAAGCAAAAAAACAATCATGAAAATATTGCAGGACAGCATGAATAAAAAACTACAGTGGCTCAATTGCAGAGTATCTGTAGTTGATTCGGATACATATGATCCTAAAATATTTGAGATTGTTCGTTAAGTTTACTGGAAAGGCACTATATGGAAAGGAAAGAGTTTCATCGAAAGGTTTCACTACAGAAGTTTATCTGTAAGACAATGGAAAAGGAGACTGGATGCCGAGAAGGAAGCTTGTTTTTATTGAGTCTATTTTCATAATACTGATGGGGTGTCTGACAGCGTGCGGAGGAAATGGTTTTTCTTTGGAAAATAGTGAGGAAAAGTCACAGGAAAGCAGTGCCGCAGCTGATAGAGAAAGTGCAAATGTAGAGAAGAGCGAAGAAACGGAGAGGCTTGTGCTTGCGGTTGTAACTGGTTCGCCTGCGCTGTCCCGTGCTGTCGTGGAGTACAATAAACTGGACAGGGGATATTATGTAGAATTAAAGACTTATACGGAGGATGAAATTTATCAGCTGGTAAGTGAAATAGAGGACGGTTCCTTGAAATTGCAGGCGGAAATCCTGTCACAGGATGCGCCAGATCTGATTGGACTTACCTATCTGTCTGTTGAGAATTATATGGAAAGCGGAATATTGGAGGATTTATCACCTTGGCTTACCCAAAGTGCCAGACTTAAAAGAAGTGATTTCCGGGAATCAGTACTCCGGGGAATGACATATCAGGATAAACTTGCAGCAATTCCTGCTTATTTGTCTGTAGATTTTTTCAGTGGAAAAAGTAAATTCCTGGGTGAGAGCGAAGGTATTTCCATGGAAGAGCTTATGGCAGTGGCACAGGCTTACCCGGATATGCAGCTGTTGTATAATGGAACACGTTCGGATATTTTTGATCTTTTTACCCTGTGCCTGGATCAATTTTGGGATGAGAAAAAGAAGGAATGCTACTTTGATTCCCCTTTATTTGCACAGATACTTGCCCTGTGTGAGCAGTATCCGGTATATAAAAAGACTTATGTTCAGACAGAAGAGGAAGCGCTGTTTGCAGAGGACAAAGTACTTTTGGTCAAACAATCCTTTATAGCATTAGGTCATCTAAAGAGTAAGGAGCAAAGACTTGGCGGAGAGAAACAGACGTTGCTGGGGTATCCTACACCTGATGGAACGCCGGGATGTATTATCGCTGTGGATGATGCCTTTGGCATGGTGAGCACTTCAGAGCATAAAGAAGGCGCCTGGGATTTCTTAGAATGCTTTCTGAGCGGAGAATTGGATAAGCTGAATCCTTTAGCCGGGGAATATGAATCCAGAATCCCGGTTCGCTTGGATAAATGGAATCAGATCCTGGAAAGAGCTAAGCGGGGAGATTATGACGGCACCAAGAATGTGGCGCCCATGGAGGAAGAAGAAATCCGCCAGCTGGAGAATCTACTGGATCATGCTGTGATTGCCACGGATATGGATTATGCGATCCTTCAGATTCTGGGAGAAGAGCTGGAAGCTTTTTTTAAAGGAACTAAAAATGCGGAAGAAACTATTTTGGTTTTACAAAACAGAGTGAATCTATTGCTTCAGGAAAATAATTGATCTTATGTAGATCCGAAAAGGATGGCTGATACTATGAGGATACTTTTTTGCAACATAGCGTGGATGGATTATTATAAAGGCATTGTGCAAGGAAAAGATGAACCGCAAAATGGCGGCAAACACCTGGAAAGTACCAAGGAAATCAAAAGGCGTGGCTTACGGCTTCGGTCAGTCAAATGTGTGGTTTGCCCAGGGAAGAGAAGATAATAAGCTGCTAGATCAGTTACTGAATAAGATAGTAAGGCAGATTGAGGAATATGATGGCGAAAATTGGATAGATAAATATGCGGAGTAGGGAAGTACTAAGAAGAGGAACGGGAAACAAATTAGTGAAAAAAATAAATAGGAAAGTAAATAGCAGGAAACAATTTTTTGAAGTACTGGTGAATATAGAAAAGATTCTATGCTGGTGTTATTTGATATTTACGGCAGTCATATTGCAATATTATAACAAAGGAACCTATGGCTCGATAGGATCGGATAAGGTGGCAATGCTGCATAAGGGAGTTGTCTTCTTTGGCATTTTGTCAGTCAGTATAGGGTTAGCGTTTTTTGTGGCTGTGAGGATGCAAACAGGGAAGCAGTACATAGCCAAAGAGAGGAAGAAAGCACGGAAAAAGCAGGGGAGAAAAGTGGCTTGCTGTGAATGGAAAAAAATAGAAAGTATAGCAGGCAGAACAAGATGGTCCTGGCTGGATTGCTTTGTTTTAGGGTATGGTATGGCAGCATTTTTGTCCTACCTTTTTTCTGATTATAAGGAAATGGCTCTGTGGGGAAAGCCAGGATGGGGTATGGGAATGCTGGTGCAGGTTTCTTTTGCAGCCAGCTACTTTTTATTTTCAAGAATGTGGAAGGAAAGTAAATGGGGAATTTATGTGGTTCTTATCGCATCTATTCCCCTGTTTCTATTAGGCTATCTAAATCGTTTTGGGTATTATCCTGTTCTTATGGAGTATCGGGAAAATACGCAGTATATTGGCTTTGCCGGAAACATTAACTGGTATTGCGGTTACATGGTCATGCCGGTGTGTATGCTTCTGTATCTGGTGTGGCAGCTAGAAACAACTAAGGGAAAGGCTCTTTTGCTGAACGCAGGCCTGTTTGTGGGATTCTGTGCTTTACTTACCAATGGGAGTACCAGTGGATATTTTGCCATGGCGGTAGTCTTTCTCATCCTGTTTTGGATGTCAGCGCCTGATTGGAACAGGATGAAAGACTGGTGGAAAGTAACCATCGTATTTCTAGGTGCATGTATTTTTACCTTCTTTCTTAGAAAAATCGGTTTACAGATCAATTATACGGAAACAGCAGTAGAGCTGTTCACAAGAAGTGAGCTTCCATTCCTGCTTTTGGGAGTCGCAGGGAGTATTTATGCAGGACTTCTTCTGTGGACAAGGGAAAAAGGATACCCGGAACAAGGGATGAGAAAAGCTGCAAAGTACAGTCGGTATCTTGTTGTGGGTGGAATTGTTCTGATAGCAGGCATGATCCTTATTAATACAGTGAAGCCGGGAAGCTTAGGACCGTTGTCGAAGTATTCGTTCTTTACTTTTTCAGAAGAGTGGGGAAGCAGAAGAGGTGCCACCTGGAAAGCGGGATGGATGGCCTGGAAGGAGCAGGGCTTGTGGAAGAAGCTGATCGGAGTGGGGCCGGACTGTATGAGCGCGTATATTTACCAGGATGGAAACAAGGAACTCCTTTCCTATGTGAGCAAAGTGTGGCCGAACCAACGTCTGACCAATGCACATTGCGAAGCCTTGACACTATTACTGAACCAGGGGATTTTAGGAAGCGGCTGCTTTGCCGGGATTATTCTTTATACATTAAAGAAACTGTGGGAGGAAAATAAACGGGAAACAAAGGATGTCCTGACAGGAGCCTGTAAACTAGCCGTAGTAGCTTATGCAGCACACAATCTGTTTAGCTTTCAGCAGGTGTTGAACACTCCACTAATGTTTATTCTACTGGGAATGGCGTTCCCATCATGTACTCGTGAAGGTAGTATTTTACAGGAAAATAGAAGGATAATTTCGTAAGACATTGGATCTGTATACATAAGAACTAGAAACAAACAATAGCGACATTTCAACTTCATATCTGTATATTTCAGAAAAATCCCCTGGAAAAGAGAGAAAAATATGATAGGATAATCATAACAAGCAGGGAGGGGGAAGCCTTTGAAGATCAATATTTATTTTTGTCTGGCAGTAGCTTGTGTCCTGGCCGGATGTGTGGCGATACTACTTTATTTTTACAGTAAGCTGAATCAACAATATCAGATCTTGAGAGAGAATTATGTCAGGATCGAAGGGCTGAACACAGAATTAAGAGCCCAGAGACATGATTATCTGAACCATCTGCAGGTTGTGTATGGTCTGATGGAGCTGGAGGAATATGAAGAGTTAAAGCGGTATCTGACGCCGGTCTTTAAGGATATGCTCAAAACCGGAAAGGCATTAAAGACCAGTAAACCGGCGATCAATGCACTGCTGAAGGCGAAGATGGATGAAGCGGAAGGAAAGCAGATCGATTTTTATGCAGAGATCAAGTCTGACTTAAAGGAATTGAAGATGGAGGACTGGGAGCTTTGCCGGGTGTTGGCCAATCTGATCGATAATGCGATGACGGCATTGGAGGGATTTGAGGCATCGGAGGCTTTGGAATCCGGAGAGAATGTAGCATCGAAAGGACAGGCAGATACCTTTGAAAGATATATTCGCCTAGAGATTACGGAAGATAGGGATAATTACCTTTTTTCTGTAGCAAATAACGGTCCGAGAATTCCGAAAAATGTACAGTCCATGATCTTCAAAAAAGGCTACACCACGAAAAGGGAAGCCGGACATGGAATGGGACTGGCCATTGTCACGAATGTACTCAATGCTCATCATGGAAGCATTGAGCTGCATTCCGAAGCAGAGACCGTATTTACATTCCGGATCCCGAAGTAAACAGTTTGCAGAAAGGTATGGTCATTAGTATGGCAATGATGGAAGTGGTTGGAATTGTTCTGCTGGTTCTGGGATTTATTCTGATAGGAGTGGAAATGGTGGTGCCGGGCTTTGGAGCGCCGGGGATAGGCGGTATTACCTGTTTGATCTTAGGGGTGATAATAAGCGCGGACAGTGTGGAGGAGGGAATCACGATTACAATTATAGTGATCGTACTTTTGGCGGTGATGCTGACAATTATGCTTTTGGTCATGCGAAAGATCAGGCATCCGCTGATCTTAGAGGACAGCATGAAGGCAGAACCGGGCTTTTTAAGCGGGCAGGATCTGGAATATCTGGTGAGAAAAGAGGGCATTGCCTCCACGGATCTTAGACCCAGCGGGAAATGCAGCATTGATGGCGTGGAATTTGATGTAAGGACGGAAGGGAACTACCTTTCCCGGGGGACGAAAGTAATGATTAAAAAAATCCATGAAAATACCATTATCGTGCAGGAAATAAAATAGAAAGATATTCTGAAAGAGAGGGATCATTATGTTAGGAAAGATTATCATGTTGGCAGTTATTTTGTTATTGGTTCTGGGATTTTTCATTTTTGTGCCGGTGGGGCTGTGGGTTTCAGCCATTGCTTCCGGTGTGAAGATCAGCATTTTACAGCTTGTAGGAATGCGTTTAAGGAGAGTCGCTCCTGCCAAAATCGTATTGCCTATGATCAAAGCCACAAAGGCAGGAATCCCGGCTAAGGTAAATCAGCTGGAGGCTCATTATCTGGCAGGAGGAAATGTGGATAATGTGATCAATGCCTTAATTGCAGCACAGAGAGCTGAAATTGCGCTGACCTTTGAAAAGGCTTCCGCCATCGACCTGGCAGGCCGAAATGTATTTGAAGCAGTGAAAATGAGCGTTACGCCTAAGGTTATAGAAACAGATCTGATCTCTGCAGTGGCAAAGGATGGAATTGAGCTTCTGGTAAAAGCCAGAGTTACGGTGCGTACCAACATTGAGAGATTGATCGGCGGTGCCGGAGAGTCCACGGTATTGGCCAGGATCGGTGAAGGAATTGTGACAACGGTAGGTTCCGCGGCAACTCATAGCATGGTGTTGGAAAATCCGGATGAGATATCCAGGTTAGTATTAAGCAAGGGACTGGATTCCGGAACAGCTTATGAGATCATCTCTATCGATATTGCGGATGTGGATATCGGAAGAAACGTGGGCGCAAATCTTCAAAGTCTCCAGGCAGAAGCAGACAATAAGATCGCGCAGGCAAGGGCGGAGGAACGCCGTGCCATGGCAGTAGCACTGGAGCAGGAGATGAGAGCAGCCGTAGTAGAGGCAGAGGCTGAAATCCCCAAAGCTATGGCAGAGGCGCTTCGAAGCGGCAATATCAGTGTTATGGATTATTATAAGCTGAAAAATGTACAGGCGGATACAGAGATGAAGAAGGGCATCGGAGAAGGCGCCAGCGCCTATGCGGACAGTAAAAAAGAGCAGTAGTAGCGGAAGAATAATGCCTGCAACAGGGACGGAAAAATGTTTGCCGGTGTTGAAACAGACATAAGTGAAAATAGTAAAAATGCAGTGAGGAAGTATATGATAAAAGTGGGTATTGTGGAGGATGAGCCGCAGATCAGGATGCTGCTTCGCAGAATGATAGAGAAGCAGGAGGGTTTTGAAGTAGTGCTGGAGTGTGGGGATTTTGCTTCTACAGTGACGGAATTTACAAAATACCGTCCGGAGGTGGTCTTTATGGACATTGACCTGGATGGACAGAGCGGTATGGAGTGTGCGAGAGTCTTAACGGAATGGAATCCGAGACTGAAGGTGATCTTTGAGACAGCTCATAGTGAGTACATGGCGAATGCTTTTGAAATCTATGCCTTCGATTATTTGGTGAAGCCTTTTAGCTTAGACAGAGTGGCGAAAACTTTGTCCAGGGTAAAGGAGGTGGTTGACTTGGAGAAAGCAGGCAGTGTGGCGCTTGCGGCACAAAAAATTTCTGCAAAGCCTGCAAAGGGCGGTGCCGGAGAAGCTGTCCTAGAGGTACAGGAAGAAATAACGGATAGCTTTGAAAAGAAGATACCTGTAAGGAAAATAGAAGAAACAGCCCAGAAGGTACTACAGGAGAATGACACCGACAGCAGTCAGGAACCGGAGGAAACAAGAGAGGAACGCTACAAGGAAAAACTGATGCTTCGGGGAAAGGAGCAACTTCTTTTGATAGATAAAAAGGATATCCTGATGGTAGAAAGGAGCGGCAATGCGACAAACATCATTACCAGGGAGGAAACCTTCAAAACCGCAGTGCCCTTGGGAAAAATTGAGGAAAAGCTGAATCCTTCCGAGTTTATGAGGTGCCATAAATCTTATATCATCCATCTCTTAGACATTACCAGAATAGAGCCCTATGGCAGATGGACTTATGTGGTAAAACTGAAAGGGACGGATGCAACCGCGCTGATGACCAGCCAGAATTATGAGACACTGAAGGAGCTTTTTGACTAGAGATTCTTTCTGTGACTTCAATATTTTCGAGAAAAGAAAGTAAGGCAGATTCGGAAAGGACAATCAAAGAGATAAGTCTGCAAGTAAAAAGGCAAGCAGAGATTGATGAACTTTGAAAAAATTATACAGATTGAAAGAATAGAGAAATAAAGGAATACGAAAACAAAAGAACAAGGAAAAAGAGAGGGGAGAACAGAAAGATGTGGCTTGAACTAAAAATCCTATTTCGCAGATTCTGGAAAACAGCTGTGCTGTTTTGTTTCCTCTTAGCGGCGGCGATGATGGCGGTGGTGCTCTTGCTGCAGGTATTTGTAGACCGGGAGGGGATCCGGTATGCACAGCAGTATTATTCTTATATAGGCACGGTGAAGCAATCCTATGCAAAGGAGCCGGATACACAGGTGATCGACCCTGAGGCGCTGGAGATTTTAAGAGACAGCGGCTGCTTGTCCATGGAGGAACAGCGTATAGTACACAGTGGCAGAGTCCCTGGGACAAAGAATCTGGTGGATGCCTTTGAGTGCCTGGATCTGTCAGATTATTGTATCCTGATAGGGAAGGCAAAGGAGGATGGCAGGCTGACTGGAGATTTTTCTACTTATCGCAGAGAGGACAGTCTGGTAGAAGTGGAGCAGCTGCTTGCGGGACAGGCAGATTTGGAAACCTTCGAGGGAGCGTTGGGGATAGGTCTGCATCATTTGCCGGGGGAAGATCTTATGATAAAAGCCGGAAAAAGATATCTGTTTAGGGGAGTGTTTTCACAGGATTCGATGCGCAGTATTACGAATACAGTGGTTTGCACATTACCGTTTCCCGGTGAACTTTGGCCTGGGACAGAAGCCTACGATGAAGTGCTGCTAAGTAATGGTGCAGTGGAGGTGCCGGAAGGTCTGGAGGGAGAAGAGCTGCTTGCATGGGCGAAGGATATCCTGGCACAGAGGGGCCTGGCAGATGCTCTGGAAGAAATGCAGCAGCTTACAGATATGGTAACGCTGCAGGGCACAGAGGATATGAGCCTGCTTCTTTCTGTGGCAGATGGTTCCCTGTTTTACAATAGCGGCAGAGGCATCCAACCGACAGATGGAGATGAAAAGGTCTGTGTGGTAAATGCCCGCTATGCCCAGGAAAACGGTCTTTCAGTAGGAGATAGCATAGAGCTTTATGATCTGGGAGAAGGCTATATATCGGAGGAAAAGGATTCCTGTGCAGGGATTGAAAGCGGTTTTCCTTTTCTTAAGGATGTAGGAGAAGCGCTGGAAAGAGAGGAAGTGTCTCTGGGCTCCTTTACCATTATCGGCTTGTATTCCTTTGTAGACCGCAGAATGAAGGGAAATCCCTATTTGTATTCTTATAATGACATTTTTGTGCCTGCCGGGGTATTGCAGGGACAGGCAGATTGTGATAGAGAGCCCAGACCCTACACTTATTCCTTTCGGGTCCAGGGAAAGGATTATGACCGTTTCTTGGATCTGGTGGAGGATCCTCTGATGAAGAAGGGCTATGCGTTGAAGCTGTCCAATTCAGACTGGCCTTCCGTGCAGTCCATGTATACTCAGATGACGGGAAGATACCGGATGCTGTTTGGAGGTGCGGTATTTGCCATGGCGATGCTGCTTTTAGTCTACAATGTGCTTCTGGTGGTGCTGTACCGGCAGGAATTTGCCCTGCGGTGCGTATTGGGAACGCCGAAGCGTCTGGCCAGGAGGAGCTTTACCATTCCCTTCTGGGTAACTGGCCTTCCTGCCTATGGAATCGTGTTTGCCATTGCTTTCTGGTGGGGAAAGGAAAAGCTTCCTGGACAGCTGATGGAGATAGCGCCCGGGCAGGTCATGGGAGCGGATACCATCGGAAAGATGCTTGCAGGGATGGTAGTGCTTTGTATCGCACTTTCCTATGGCATTCTAAGAGGTATGATCGGATGGCTGCAGCGTAAGCAGGTGCGGGAGCTTCTTGACTGACAGGAGAGGGATTGGATGAAAGAGGTATATAGAAAACCGGCGTTGCCGGCACTTTTTGGTATCCTGTTAGGAGGCGGGATGCTGTTTTTATTATTTCTGCTTACAAGTCTTGGGCGGAATAGGGAGGCAGTGGAGCGGATGTATCAGGATACCCGGGTGCTGTTTCGGGTGCTTCCGGGAACGGCAGTGACAGAAGGTATGACCGTTTCGTTAAATAAAGGGGAGCAGATCCTTGAAACCGGCCTGTCAGAGAGGTTTTACGGTGAGATGCAGTGCCAGGCAATGGTAGGAGCAGAAAACAGGGGGCTGATAGGTTTTCAGACAGTCTATGGAACCAATAACCCGGAAAGCTTTGCAGAAAACAGACAGCTGCAGATCTCCTATGGGGCAGGCTATGACGCCAGTGTCTTTCAGCTGTCTGGAAATCTGTGTCTGTTAGAGGAAAAGACAGCGAGAGAAAATGCTCTGGAGATTGGCGACAGGGTAATGCTGGTTCCTTGCATTGCAGAATATGTCATAGAAGAGGAAGCACCGACACTGGAATTTATCCTGGCTGGAACCTATGAAAGCGGGGAAATGGGGATGATCGGGAATGCAGTGGTGATGCCGCTAAAGGCATTCTTCAGAGAAAAGGAGATTCCTGTGTTGCAGTTTGCGGAGAGCACTGCTATAAACGGAGGGAATAGTAGTGCTCCTATAGTAGATCTTCGTCGGGCATTATGGCATTCCGACAGGGAGCAGTGGGAGACTTTGGGCGGCCTAATCTATAGTAAGGAGATGGCAAAGCGCTTCAAAAGCTTTGCGGAATTTTCCTTTGTATTAAAGGCAGAGTACAATCGTTCCTGTGAAAAGGTAAGCGAAGAGCTGCAAAGGCTTCTGGGAAGTACCATGAACTATCTGGTATACAGTGACGCAAGAACCCTGGAAAACGCTGTGCAGCCCCTAGAAAGGCGTTTGGAAATGACGGAGACGGTGCTGCCGCTTTTAAAGGGTGTGCTGGTGCTGATCTGCGGTCTGCTTTGTGTTCTAATGACAAAGCTTCGCCAGAATAATCTCCTGATCCGCAGAGTGTACGGAGAAAGTCTTTTGGCTGCCATGGGAAAGGAATGGCTGGGAATCCTGGCAGGAATGGCGCCGGGCTTTGTGGTGTCAGGAGTGCTGACCGGAGGTTATGGCGTTAGGAATCGCGGGGGTATCGGAAGCAGCCTGACAGTGGTATCTGATAGTAAAGGTTTGTTTTCTGCAAGTGGTGTGTCAGGCTTATGGAGCCTGCTTCTGGTGATCCTGATTCTGTGCATGATTCTTCCCTTTGTGATCTGGCTGTTTACCGGAAGAAGTCTCCTTGGCATGTACCAGACATACAATAAGGGCGGGGAGTGAGTGCTCAGCAAGACCTATGAAAGGTCTGTGAAAGGAAATTTTGGATTGCAGGCAGGATCAGCAGGAAGCGAAAGAAAGCAGATTTTTGCAGAAAAATAATATGTTGTTTGAAAGCGAATAAATGACTGAGAAAGCAGAATGACAAAGAAGCAGAGGGACTGCAACCGACATACGAGAATGCTGGGAACAAGAGGAGCGTGAATATGGCAGAATTAAGATTGGAAAATGTGCGGTATCGCTATGGAAAAAAGAGTAGGTGGATCCTGACAGGCTGTAATGCAGTGTGCAAAGAAGGAACCGTAACCTCCATCCGGGGCAGATCCGGTTCCGGAAAGAGTACCCTGCTTCATTTGATCGCCGGGTTTGACACTGCCACAGAAGGAAAAGTGATCTGGAATGGAAAAGAGCTGGAAAGGAAGGAACTGACAGAGTACCGCAGAAAAGAAGCCGGGATCATTTCCCAGTCCTTCCTTTTGTTCCCTACCAGAACGGTGCTGGAGAACGTATGCTATCCTCTGGAATTAAAGAAGGAAAAGAAGGAGGAAGCACAGAAGAAGGCAATAGAATGCCTGGAAGCAGTGGGGCTTTCACAGGAGCTGTACCATAGGCTGCCCGGCAGGCTTTCCGGCGGAGAACAGCAAAGAGTGGCCATCGCCAGATGTATGGCGGGAGAATATCCTCTGATCGTGGCAGACGAGCCCACAGGCAGCCTGGATGAGGAAAATGCCCAGGCCGTGATGAATCTTCTTAAGAAAGTGGCGTCAGAGAGAAACACCATTGTAGTGATGGTAACGCACGATTCGGAAATGGCCGAGCAGGCCGATGTAAAGCTGCGCCTGGTAAACGGGCAGCTGCAGGAGGTGTAGAAAGGGAAGCATGGTATAGTTTTTTGCTTGCAGGGATCAATTATGATAAAAATGCGCCTGCAGGAGAAAGAAAGCATACCTGTGTGATAGAGAAAGATTGTTACAGTTCACTCCGCGCCATTCGCAAAACCGCGCTTTCAGCGCTCTCCGCTGCTTCGCAGCTCATTTTTGCTCATGAAATGGCGCTCCCTTCGTACATTCATGCAGGCAGATTTTCATGCGAGCATGAAATCTGCCCACAAGAATGTACGAGTGAACTGTAACAAAAAATCAGGTAAATATTTAAAAAATGTGTGAAAAGGGTATTCAAATGAGAAGAAATACGGTAAAATAGGTGAATATGTGAGTGCATGCATAGTGGTACATACCCGGGAACAGAAACAGATATACAGACAGAGATAAATGAAGGAGACATGCAGGAGATATATCTGTATAGGTAGGTACACGCTATGAATGAAATGAGCGAATACGGAATGAATGGAGGCAGCATATTCATGTCTAAGAAAGTGACAGAAGAGTCCGAAAAGAAGGACGAAAAGATCGTAACACGATATGACAGAAAGGTACAGAAGAGAAAAGAACAGGCAGAACAGGAAAAGAAGGAAAGAACAATCGGTATTATAGTCAGTGCAGTGATCATAGTAGCTGTGGTAGCCTTGATCGCATCCTTCCCCATCCGTACCTGGATGGCAGTAAACAAGACCTTTGTGGAGATTGGCGGAGACAAGGTAAGCCAGGTAGAGTTTGATTACTACTACAACACCATGAAGAACAGCTATGTAAGCCAGTATGGTAGTACCATGAGCTATATGGGGATTGATCTGTCAGGAGATCTTTCCTCACAGATGTATTCTGATACACTGACCTGGCAGGATTATTTCCAGCAGCTGGCAGTCAGCAATATCCAGAATAATAAGGCTCTGTTAAAGGAAGCAAATGAAGCAGGCTTCACCTATGATGAGAAGGAAGAGTTTGATACCTATAAAGATGTTTTGAAGGCACAGGCTTCCGAGGCAGGCGTTTCCTTAAGTGAATACTTAAAGCAGGCATTCGGTTCCTATGCAACCCTTGGAAGACTGGAAAAGACCATCAAGGAATACCTTCATGCGAATGCTTATTACAGACAGGTTTCTGAGAATTCCACTCCTGCAGACGAGGAGATCGATACCTACTATGCAGAAAATAAGGACAGCTATGATTCCGTAGATTATCGTATGCTGCAGTTTGATGCAGACCTTCCTACGGAGCCTACCGATCTGGCAGACCCTGTAGAGGAAAGTGAGGATACTGCCGATTCTACAGAGAGCACCGATGATTCCACAGATACAGAAGAAGCATACCAGCCCTCTGAGGCAGAGATCGCTTATGCAATGTCCGTAGCCAAGGAAGAGGCAGATGCAGCGCTGAAGACCATCAGCACAGAAGGAGAACTTACTAAGAACGCCAAGAGAACCACAGTAAACAGCAATTACAGAGACTGGATGTTCGACGAATCCCGTAAGGATGGCGATACTACAGTAATTGAGGATGAGAATAACCACAGATATTATGTGGTAGAATTTGTTCAGAGATACTTAGACCAGCAGCCCTCTGTCAAGGCAAGAATGGTTATCACAGAGAACACAGACGGTCAGACCATCCTGGATGAGTGGAAGGCCGGAGAAGCAACGGAAGCAAGCTTTGAGGAGCTGTGCAAGAAGTACAGCGACGATACCTCTGTGAGCACAAACGGCGGTCTGTATGAGAGCTTGTTGAAGTCCAATCTGGAGAACTCCTATCCTGATTTAAGTGACTGGCTGTTCTCAGAGGATCGTAAGGAAGGCGACACCACTGTCATTACCATGGAGAGCGGTACCACCTATGTCGTTTACTATATCAGCCAGGGCGATCCTGAGTGGAAGATCAATATCTCAAGCACTCTGCTTAACCAGAAGATGTCCGATTACCTGACTCAGATCAGTGAGAACATCACAGTGGAGGATCCTAAGGGCAACCTGCGCTACCTGGCAGTACAGGCAAGCGAGGAGGCAGCCGCTTCTGAAAGCGCCCAGGAAGCCACTGAGGAGACAGACGCTGACAGCACAGCCGCATCAGAAGAAACAGAGAGCACTACAGCCGAGTAAGGCTGGTTTTGCACATGATATAATGAAGCAAAATCACTTGTTTACAAGTGTGATTTTGCGAAATGCATTGAGTGAGCTATGCTCACGATATAATGAGCGCAAGCGAGTCAACATGCTTGCATGATTGACGAACGGCGAATGTGGATCATGTGCTGAACTTGCACATGATATAATGAGAAAAAGGTGCCGGAAGCAAAAGAGGAAAAGCGATCCATGCTGTTTTGCTCTGGGCATTTATTGGAAAAAGTGAGGAAAGGGCGCTGTGTGTAGAACATATAGCGTCTTTTCTTTTGTAAGATAAAGAAAGCAAGTTACGTATAGAAAGGAAAATCAACATGAAGGAAAAAGTACTGGTGTTAGACATAGACGGCACATTGACTAATTCCCAAAAGGAGATCACAGAGGAGACCAAAAGAGCTATCAGGACCGTTCTGGAGCATGGGCATAAGGTGATCCTTGCTTCCGGGCGTCCTACACCGGGAATGCGCAAGGCAGAAAAGGAGTTGGAGCTGGAAAAATACGGCGGATATTTATTGTCCTTTAATGGGGGCAGGATCATAGAATGCAAAAGTGGGGAAATTGTTTATCAGAGACTTCTGCCGGAGGGCATTATTCCCGGATTATACCGTTTCGCAAAGGAAAATAGCTGCGGTCTGGTGACATATTTTGGAGATTCCATTATCTCTGCCTTTGCGCCGGATCCTTATGTGGAGTTGGAGTCTAAGATCAACGGCATGCCCATCCGCGTGGTAGAAAACTTTAAGGAGTTTGTGGATTTTGATGTCAATAAATGTCTTCTGACGGCGGATCCGGAAAGGGCGCCGGAGCTGGAAAGGAAGCTGGCAGAAAAATATAAGGGGCAGGTGAGCGTCTATCGTTCAGAGCCTTTCTTTATAGAGGCTATGCCTTTAAATGTGGACAAGGCGGCTTCCCTTGACAAGATGCTTCAGACCATTGGCCTGACCAGAGAGGATGCGATCTGCTGCGGCGATGGCTTCAATGATATTTCCATGATAAAATATGCCGGTGTAGGCGTCGCTATGGGGAATGCCCAGCCGCCTGTAAAGGAAGCTGCAGATTACGTTACAGGAACCAATGATGAGGACGGCCTGGTAGAAGTAGTGGACAAATTTGTGATGGGACAGTAGAAAAGACAAAAGAGGAAGCAAAAACACACAAGAGATGTCCAAAAGAGCAGGAAATGCAATGAGAAAGCAAAAACACACAAGAAATGATCCCAAGAGCAGGAAATGCAATGGGAAAGGCATAAGGGACAGCAAAAGAGGAAGCAAAAACACACAAGAAATGACCCAAAGAGCAGAAAGCGTAATGTGGAAGAAACAGGAAATAGAAAAAACAAACGGGAGGATATATGATTCCGGTAAAGGATAAAAGCAAGATAAAAATCAAGCTGCCGCCCAAGGTAGAGGAAGTGCTGGGGACGATTATGGCAGCAGGCTATGAGGCATATGCAGTAGGTGGCTGCATCAGGGATTCCCTGCTTGAAAGAAAGCCGGGAGACTGGGATATCACAACCTCTGCGACGCCACAGCAGGTGAAAGCCCTGTTTAAGCGGACTATAGATACCGGCATCCAGCATGGCACGGTAACGGTGATGCTGGAAAAAGAAGGCTTTGAGGTGACTACCTACCGCATTGACGGCAAATATGAGGATGGCAGGCATCCCACAGAGGTAACGTTTACACCAAGCCTTACCGAGGATTTAAAGCGGAGGGATTTTACCATGAATGCTATGGCTTATAATGAAAAGACAGGGCTGGTAGATCTTTTCGGCGGCATTGAGGATATGGAAAGGGGTGTGATCCGCTGTGTAGGAGACGCGATGCAGCGTTTTAAAGAGGATGCCCTTCGCATGATGCGCGCCATCCGTTTTTCTGCCCAGTTAGGCTATGAGATCGAGGAGAATACTTTTCTGGCGATCCGCGCCCTTGCAGGAGATTTAGAGAAGATCAGCGCAGAGAGGATCCAGGTGGAGCTGACGAAGCTGGCAGTTTCTGCCTATCCCGGAAAGCTTCGGATTGCTTATGAGACAGGCGTTCTTTCTGTGATATTGCCGGAATTTGCAAAGGCCATGGAAACGCCCCAAAACCATCCCTATCATTGTTATAATGTGGGAGAGCATATCCTGCGTGCCATGGAAAACAGCCCCCGGGACAAGAATATCCGTCTGGCGCTGCTTTTCCATGATATTGGCAAGCCGGAATGTTGTACCACAGATGAACAGGGCATCGATCATTTCCACGGACATGCGCAAGTGGGTGCGGAAATGACCCGAAAGATCCTGAAACGGCTTCGTTTTGACAATGACACCATTCAGGTAGTGACAAGGCTGGTGCTGTATCATGACTATGGAAATGGAGTAAAACCGGACAAAAGGATTGTGCGCCGTGCCATGCACAAGATTGGTCCGGAGCTTTTCCCGGCGTTATTTGAAGTAAAGCATGGGGATATCCTGGCCCAGAGCAGAAACTTTCAGGAAGAAAGCCTTAAGAATCTGGAGGAATGGGAGCTGGTATACCGGGAAGTGCTTGCAGCCGGAGAATGTGTAAGTTTAAAGACGCTGGCCCTAACAGGCTCAGATCTGATCGCATTGGGGATGAAGCCCGGGAAGCAGCTGGGGGATACCCTTCAGGAGCTTCTGAAGCTGGTGATTGAAAACCCGGAGTACAATACGGCAGAATGCCTGAAAGAAATCGTAAGAGAGCGTTTTTTGAATCAAAGCTCATAAATAAGATCAGAAACAGAAAACCAAAAGCAAAGGGGCGAAAGAAAGTCAAAAGCAGAAAGGCAAAAAGTCAAAAGCAGAAAGACAAAAAGTCAAAAACAGAAGGATAAAAAGTCAAAAGTAGAAAGGCAAAAGTCAAAAACAGAAAAGCCAAAATCAGAAAGGCAGAGGCATAAAAACAAATACAGAAAGGCAAGCAAAGGAACACCGGAAAATCTGACATAAAAGATAACCGCTTCTCATATCTTAGGAATGACCCGTGACAGGAAACAGCCGGTATAAACTGTAATGCCTGTTTGACAAAGGAAAGGATGTTACAGTTCTTTTCCTTGCAGGTGACAAAGCAGGAATCGGGAAAATGACGGGAAAGCAAGAATAGTGCAGCCAATATGGGGAGGGGACGAAACGTGAATGACAGAGCAGTGGCATTGCTGGAACAGTATGATTGTGAGGTGCTTCGGACCAGAAAGGGAAGAGGAAGCATTTTGTGTGACACGGATAAGGGAACGCTTGCCTTTCTGGAGTACCGGGGGAATGAAAAGCGCCTGGCTGTCCAGAATGCGCTGCTGGAGCAGGTAAACAGCTGGGGCTGGGTAGGCACGGAAAGGATACTGCCTTCCAGGGAGGGGGCACTCTGGGTGAAGGACGGGGACGGGACAGCCTATATCCTAAAGACCTTCTGTGAGGGAAGGGAGTGCAATATCCGTGACAGGGAGGAATGCCTGGAAGCGGTAAGGCTTCTTGCAAAGCTGCACTGTTGTCTGGAGAGAAATGCAGCAAGGCTGGAAGAAAATGCCAGGAAAACGGCAGCCAGCGGAGAAAAATGGATACTTTTGCAAAAAGAAGCTGCGGAAGACTTTGAAGAAAAGGAACTGGGACAGAAAACGGAGCAGAGTTTGGAAGCAGGCCCCGTGAGAAATGTGGAACAGGGATCGAAAGTGGATTCTGAAAGAAACTTGGAACAGAGTCCACAAAAGCAGATTAGGAAAACTTCAAAGGAAGAGGAAGAGCTGCTTTCCCGGCACACAGACTGGCTGGAGGAGTGCAAGCGGCACAACAGGGAGCTTCGCAAAATCCGCAGGTACTTAAAAAAGAAGGGGCAGAAAAACAGCTTTGAAAGATGTCTGTTTGTAGAGCTTGACCGATTTATAGAGCAGGCCGAGGAGGTGACGTGCCGGTGGGAGGAATATCTTAAGACAAATCCGATTCCTTCGGAAAACAGCCTTTGGTGCCATGGGGATTATCAATACCACAATATTGTCAAAGGAGAGGACGGCTGGCATATCGTGAATTTCGAGCATTGCTGTCAGGATAATCCGGTGAAGGATTTGTATCTGATCCTGCGTAAGCTCTTGGAAAAGTGCAGCTGGCAGCAGCATACAGGCAGGGAGCTTATGAGCGCCTATGAGGCAATCAGACCGCTGTCGGAGTATTCTAAGATGGAGTTAAAACTGCGCCTTTCCTACCCGGAGAAGTTCTGGAAGATAGCCAACTTCTACTACGGCTCCAACAAGGCCTTTATCCCGGTGAAAAATATGGAAAAGCTGCAAAAGCTGTTAGAACAGGAGGAAGGAAAACAGCGCTTCCTGCTACAGATTTTCCCATAAAAGGAATTCATGACGAACGATAACAAATCCTTGACAAACCCTATAAAAACAGATATATATATGTATAGACGTTTCGCAAGAAACTCTGTATGATCAGAAAAAAAGAAAACTCATTTTATAGGAGGAGTTCATCATGAACAAAACAGAATTAGTTGCTGCTATGGCTGAGCAGGCTGAAATTTCTAAAAAAGATGCTGAAAAGGCTTTAAAGGCTTTCACAGATGTTGTTGAGGCAGAACTGAAGAATGGTGGAAAGGTACAGCTGGTTGGCTTCGGTACCTTTGAAGTTTCCGAGAGAGCAGAAAGAGAAGGCAGAAACCCTCAGAGCGGAGAGGTTATGAAGATTGCAGCTTCCAAGGCTCCTAAGTTCAAGGCTGGTAAGGCTTTAAAGGATGCTTTAAACGCTTAATCGTTAGTTGAAAAGTATGCAGAAATTCCTCCTATTGTGCAGGTATTGCAGGGTAGGAGGATTTTTTATTATAGTTCATTCATGTATTTTTGTGGGAATAGTATAGCTTACCGGAAAATCTGCCTGCATAAATGTGTGAGTGAACGAAAGTCCCCCACAGACAGCATTCAAAAAGAGTATGATAAAGGCAGTGGGTAAGAAAAGGAGGAAAGAAAATGCGTCTGGATAAATATTTGAAGGTATCCCGCATCATTAAGAGAAGAACCGTGGCAAACGAGGCCTGTGACAGCGGTCGTGTGCTGTTAAATGACAAAGTGGCCAGAGCCAGCGCGGAGGTAAAGGTAGGAGATGTGATAGAAATCGCCTTCGGCACCAAACCCGTAAAGGTAAGAGTCACAAACGTCCAGGAAACCGTTCGCAAAGAAGAAGCCAAAGAAATGTTTGAATATATATAAAACCAGTTCACTCATGCAGTCATAATCCACCTATCCCCCTCATATACTGAAAGAAACAGGAAGCAAACAGGAGGGGGACATGGAGGAGCTTAGCCTCGCGGGCGCAAGATTACATAAAGTGAGCATGATAAATCGCCAGACCTGCACCATAAGCGGAGTGAATGATGTGATTTCCTTTGATATACACGAGATCCTGTTGGAGACGGAGCAGGGAAGGCTTGCAATCAAGGGGGATGAGCTTCATGTGAACAGGCTTTCGTTGGATCAGGGCGAGATCGACATGGACGGCAGGATAGACAGCCTGACTTATCTGGCGGGAGTGCCGGGAAGTAAGACAGATTCCTTCCTGGCCAGGCTATTCCGATAGCAGACGGAGCGATTCTATGAACAGCGAGAACCAGTTCCTTCTGCATGCCTTTTTTCTGGGCATTCGTATGACCCTTCTGTATGATCTGCTGCGGATTTTGCGCAGGCTTTTTGCCCATTCCCTGTTTGTGATATCGGTGGAGGACTTTACTTTCTGGTGCTTTTGCGGTGGGGAGGTCTTTTTGCTGATGTATCGGGAGAGTAATGGAACTCTTCGATGGTTTGCAGTGCTTGGGGCTTTGACCGGGATGCTTTTGTACAAAAAGACTCTGGGCGAGCCTTTTGTGAAATATGTGTCCCTGGCGCTAAAAAAGCTCCTGCAGATGTTAAAACGGCTGTTTCTTATCGTGAGCGCTCCTTTCCGGTATTGTGTGGGGAAAATACAGTGCAAGGCGGTGGAAAACTCTGCGAAAATTAAGAGAAATTGTGGAAAAATGAGGAATTTTGTCAAAAACAGGTTGACGGTATTGGCCAGGATGCTTAAAATAATCTTAAAGAAGGTGTAATGTACTGTTTTGGGCAATCTTGGTTCCTGATTGAAATCTGTGACAGATTTTGGGATGCAAAGGATTGCAAAAATAAGAAATCAGTCAGGAAAGGAGCTGCTGTGGCCAAAAGGAAAGTTGCATACCGTAAGAGATCTCAGAACAAATTCAGTATGTTCCTTGTGACGGTGGTAGTATTGATGGTTCTGATTGTGGTGACGGTGCGAAATAGTCAGATCAGACAAAAGGTGGACAGCTACAACGTCAGGTTAGAGCAGCTGAATACCCAGATTGAAAAGGAAGAGGCCAGAACCCAGGAAATAGAGGAATATGGCAAATATACCCAGACCAAGAAGTTTGTGGAGGAAGTAGCCAAAGAAAAGCTGGGGCTGGTGTATGAAAATGAAATTATATATAAGCAGGAATAGAAGGACAGCCGGATGTGAGGCTGTCTTTTTTTGAGTGGTGGTGAGAAATTTCCGGTTTGCAGCAGAACCATTCGTGGGCATCGGTTGTCCTTGCCAAGAAATACATGGGAAAAGCAAAAATCTGTCGAAGAAAAAAGCAGCGCCCTTTTTAGTTTTTGACAAAAAAGGAGGAAGGAAAGAGCTATACTGAAAATTGGCACATCTGTTGCAGAAAGGAAGGGATTAAGCTTGGAAAGATGGGAGAAGGGGACGGAAGTAAAAAAGAGCGGCAAGATAATCCATGTGGAGATACCGGACTATGGAAGGCGGAGGCTTTTAACCTATGCGGATTCCTTTCGGGCGCTGGCAGAGAGCATGGAGGGAGAGTTTGAGGTAAAGGGAGAGGATAGAGAGGAACTTCTTGCAGCCCGCAAAATATGGGAAAACCGACAGGTCTTGAAGGAAAATATCAATGAAATGGCAAGAGTGATGGCGGGGGTAGCCTGCGAGGTGTTTAACGGACAGGCCCTGGATGAAAAGAAAAGCAAAAAGATCATAAAAGCCCTGGAGCAAGAGGGACTTAAGATTGGCAGCATTTTCTGTCGTAGGGAAACGGGAGGGGTGCCCATGGTGGGCATGACTGCCTGCATGGAGCCGGGAAAAGGAAGTCGGGGATTTATCAGCGCAGAATATCTGGCGGACATGCTCTCCGTGCTTTTTAGGCAAAAGCTGGAATCCTCTGTGGTAAATCCACAGCGTGTGGGAGACAAACCACAATGGTTTGTCTTTGTAAAGAGGAAAAATTATGTGGCGCTGACGGGAGCAGCCAGAGCGATCAAGGAAGGGGAAACCAAGTCTGGGGACAATTTTTCTGTGATAGAGAGCGAGGAGGGAAGGCTTACCGTGCTTCTGTGCGACGGTATGGGCTCCGGGGAGAAGGCCTGCGCTGACAGCGAAGCCATTTTGGATCTTTTGGAGAAGATGATCGAGGCAGGCTTTGATTTAAAAACAGCGATCAGCCTGGCAGGCAGCGCTTTTGCCACAAAGGATCAGGAACAGAATATGTCAACCTTAGATATCTGCGAGCTGGAGCTTTACGAGGGAAGCTGTATCTTTTGCAAGATCGGAGGAGCGGCTTCCTTCTTGAAAAGGGGAAGGAATGTGGAGCAGATCAGTATAAGCCACCTTCCCCTTGGGATGTTTGGGATGGAGGAGCCGGAAAGGGTAAAGAGGGAACTGGTGGAGGGAGACTGCATTGTCATGGTGACAGACGGGGTGACGGACGCCCTGGAAGCTTTAGGTTACGAGGACGGCTTAAGCAGCTTTCTTTCCGCTCTGGATGATCTGGATCCCCAGACATGCGCGGATCGGATCCTCCAATACGTCCTCCACTGCAGCAATGGCCACATTGCAGATGACATGACCGTGATCGTCCTGGGGATCCATAGGCTGTAACGTTACAGTTCACTCGTACATTCTTGTGGGCGATTTTCTGTCTCGCATGAAAATCTGCCTGCATGAATGCAGGTCGGGAGCGCTATTTCATGAGCATTGCGTCTTGCAGACGCAACAAATGAGCAATGCGTCTTACAGACGCATTTGAAGCAGCGGAGAGCGCTGAAAGCGCGATAAAGCCTTCCTCAGAAGGCTTTGCGAATGGCGCGGAGTGAACAGTAACGCTGTAACTGTTGACGTTTTCCCCGGAGGGGTGCTATAGTTACCCTATGAAAAGAGATAAGATAACGGAAATTACAGAAAAAGTATTTGCATATATCAGGAAGGAAAAGATGCTTAAGGCCGGGGAACGGGTGGTCCTTGGGGTATCCGGGGGCGCAGACTCTGTGTGCCTTTTGTACCTTTTAAAGGAGTGGAGCCTGAGCTGCCCCTGCACCCTGTATGTGGTGCATGTGGATCATGGGATCCGTAAGGAGGCCGGGGAGGACGCCGCCTATGTGGAAGAGTTGTGCAGAAGGCTTGAGATAGATTATACCCTGGTAAAGGAGGATGTGCCCGGGGTTTCTAAAGCATATGGTCTTTCTGAGGAAGAAGCAGGCAGAAAGCTGCGCTATGACGCTTTTTATAAAAGAGCAAAAGAGGTAGGCGCTTTGAAGCTTGCGGTGGCACATAATGTGAATGACCAGGCGGAGACGGTGCTCTTTCATCTGTTTAGGGGAAGCGCCCTTACGGGGATGTGCGGCATCTGGCCGGTAAGGGAGGGCGTGATCCGTCCTCTTCTTTGCCTGGAAAGGAAAGAGATAGAAAGCTATTTGGCTTTAAGAGGGATACCCTTTTGCACAGATCGGACGAATTTTGAGGATACCTATGCCAGAAACCGTATCAGGAGTCATATCCTGCCCTATGCAGAGGAACAGATCAGTGCAGGAAGTGCTTCCCATATCGCAAGGACAGCCCAGCTTTTGCAGGAGGTGGAAAGCTACTTAGAGGGTAAGACGGAAGCCCTTTTTTCGGAGAGTGTAGAGAGGACGAAGAAAGGATATACTTGTAAAGGTGAGGTATATGAGGCATTGCCTAAGATTCTTGGTCGCAGACTTTTACTGAAAATGATAACCAGACTGTCAGGGGGCCGGGACGTAGGCTATGTCCATATCGAGGAAGGGGACAGGATCTGCAGGGAAGCAAAGATGCGTCAGATCAGCCTGCCGGGAGGCGTCTGTATCCGAAGGCAGTATGACCGGATTTATGTGGAGACTGCTTCCCACATCAAAGTGTGTCCACTGGATGATGGTGCAGAAATCCGGGAAGGTGCTTTCCAGGACTGGAAAAACAAAGACAACTGTCATGATCCTGAGAAAAAGCAGAAGATTGTTTCCTGGGAAGCACAAGGTGCACAAGAAGGAGAAATTGCATTTGAGGTGCAGGAACAGAATGTAGAAAAGGAAAGCACCATTTCCGAAGAAGAACAGCGGGCAGAGCATGGAAGAGAGCAGACAGGCAGTCGGCAGAATCACCCCTGGCCATCAGAAATCCGGATTGAAAAGGAAAGCTTGGAAGCTGCCGGAGAGCTTACCATTGTCATAGATAACGTGGGAAGCTTTTATTTTAGCCTGGGTCAGGCCCAAAAAACAGAAGATATTCCCAGAAATCAGTATACGAAATGGTTTGATTATGATAAAATGGAGGAATCGTGGGTACTTAGGCCCAGGCGAACAGGAGATTTTTTGAATATTGCAGGCCCGGACGGCTTAAAAAGACGTAAAAAGGTAAAGGATTACATGATTACGGAAAAGATCCCCAGTAAAGAACGGGACAGGATCCCTCTTCTGGCAGCAGCAGACAGGATCTTGTGGATCACCGGATACCGGATGGGAGAGGACGCCAGGGTAAGCGATACCACAGGGAAGATCCTGGAGGTTTGTTTTGTGCCTCAATCAACAGGGCTTTGTTGATAAGATAAATAAAGGAGCAGAAGGAGAAAACAATGGCAGAGCATGTAAGAGTAATGTTGACAGAAAAAGAAGTAGATGACAGGATCCAGGCGATCGGAGAGCAGATCAGCAAGGATTATGCAGGGAAGCAGGTGCACCTGGTATGTGTGTTAAAGGGCGGCAGCTTCTTTATGTGTGAGCTGGCTAAGAGGATCACCGTGCCGGTTTCCCTGGATTTCATGTCCGTATCCAGCTATGGAAGCGATACCAAGTCAAGCGGAGTGGTAAAGATTGTAAAAGACCTGGATGAGTCCTTAAAAGGCAAGGATGTGCTGGTAGTAGAGGATATCGTGGATTCCGGAAGAACCTTAAGCTATCTGCTTGAAATGTTAAAGGACAGAGGCCCTGCATCCTTAAAGCTGTGCACTCTTTTAGACAAGCCGGACCGCCGTGTGGTAGACGTTCATGTAGATTACACCGGCTTCCAGATCCCGGATGAATTTGTAGTAGGCTACGGCCTTGACTATGACCAAAGATATCGTAACCTCCCCTACATCGGTGTGGTAGAATTTGATTGACCTTTATGAGGAGGAAGAAAAAAGTAGGAGGCCCCTAAGTTGAGACAAAGCGGCAGAAGTTTTAGTTCGTATTTTATATTATTGATTATTCTCATGGCGATCGTGATCGGGTTGGGCTGGGCGAAGAACCCCACAGCCAGTTACTATTCCAGAGAAGATTTTATTAAGGATGTGGAAGCAGGCAATGTAACGGAGGTGGATATCCACCCCAATACAGAGACACCCACAGGCTATCTGGTGATATCCAGAACAAACGCCCCGGATCGAACCCTGTATGTGACAGATGTTTCTGCGGCAGAGGAAATGGTGCGAAGCTATGGCATTGAGCCTGTGATAGAGGATGTGCCCAGACAGAATACTCTGCTGATCACGATCCTGCCTACGATCATTATTGTAATCGCCATGTTCTTCATGTTTATGATGATGACAGGACAGAATGCAGGGGGCGGTGCCAACAGCAAGATGATGAATTTCGGTAAGAGCCGTGCCAAGCTTTCTGTAGGCGATAATAAGGTGAATTTCCAGTCTGTAGCAGGCTTAAAAGAGGAAAAGGAAGAGCTGCAGGAGATTGTAGATTTCTTAAAGGATCCGGGTAAGTTTACCAGAATGGGCGCCAGGATCCCTAAGGGTGTTCTGTTAGAGGGACCTCCCGGAACCGGTAAGACCTTGCTTGCCAAGGCGGTAGCAGGAGAGGCAGGGGTGCCCTTCTTTAGCATATCCGGTTCTGATTTCGTAGAAATGTTCGTAGGCGTAGGAGCTTCCCGTGTGAGAGATCTGTTTGAGGAAGCTAAGAAGAACGCTCCCTGTATCATCTTTATTGATGAGATCGATGCAGTAGCCAGAAGACGAGGCACCGGCATGGGCGGCGGCCATGATGAAAGAGAGCAGACCTTAAATCAGCTGCTAGTTGAGATGGACGGTTTTGGCGTCAACCAGGGCATTATCGTGATGGCAGCGACCAACCGTGTGGATATCTTAGATCCAGCAATCTTACGTCCCGGACGTTTCGACCGTAAGGTGGCAGTGGGTGCGCCTGATGTAGGCGGCAGAGAAGAGATCTTAAGAGTCCATGCCAAGAACAAGCCGCTGATGGATGATGTGGATCTAAAGCAGATCGCTCAGACCACCGCAGGCTTTACCGGAGCAGATCTGGAGAACCTGATGAACGAGGCTGCCATTGCCGCAGCCAAGGCAGGGCGCAGTTGTATCAGCGCGGAGGATATCAAGAAGTCCTTTATCAAGGTAGGTATCGGTGCAGAGAAGAGAAGCCGTGTGATCTCTGACAAGGAGAAGAAGATTACGGCCTATCATGAGGCAGGTCATGCGATTTTGTTCCATGTACTGCCGGATGAAGGCCCGGTATATACCGTATCCATTATTCCTACCGGTATGGGTGCAGCAGGCTATACCATGCCCCTTCCGGATAAGGATGAAATGTTCCTGACAAAGGGCAGGATGAAGGAGGATATCATGGTATCCCTGGGTGGACGTATTGCGGAGGAGATCATCTTCGGCGATATCACCACAGGTGCCTCCAGCGATATCAAGAAGGCTACTAAGACAGCCCGCCGTATGGTGACAAGGTACGGCATGAGCGACAATATCGGTGTAATCTGCTATGATGATGATGATGACGAAGTATTTATCGGAAGAGATCTGGCACATGCCAAGTCCCACAGTGAGGCTATGGCCGGGGAGATCGACAAGGAAGTGAAGGCCATCGTGGACGAGTGCTATGCCCAGGCTAAGCTGATCATCCAGGAGCATATTGAGGTTCTGCACAAGTGTGCAGCCCTTCTTCTGGAAAAGGAGAAAATCGGTCAGGCAGAGTTTGAAGCTCTTTTCACAGATGAGGAGCCTAAGAGCGGCGTGGATAAGCTGTTGGAAGCGTAAGCGCTCTGGTATGAGGAAAGAAAACAATATCTCTTGCGGAGGCGATGCTTCCGCAAGAGATATTGTTTTTTGGTTACAGTTCACACGCGCCATTCGCAAAATCGCGCTTTCAGCGCTCTCCGCTGCTTCGCAGCTCCTTTTTGCGTCTGCAAGACGCAATGCTCATTGAAATGGAAAGCAGCAAGGATATGGTTTTGTGAATGGAACAGAGTTGGTGTAGGTTGTTGCGAAAACGGTTTGGACATATTGCCCAGACCGTTTCCTGGCGGAAAAAAGCGGTTGCAAGAGCGTATGTGGGAAGGATAATCGTGGGAGGGATGGTCGATTAGTCATATTGCATAATGATGAATTGTTAAAAATAGACAAAAACGAGCATTCAAAATTGTGATATTTGTAGAAATTGAGAATAGCCAAATTTGACTTCACATGCTATTATAATACTCGTAACCCCCCCAATACATTATATAGTTTTTTGCTATACCCCATAAGAAAGAAATACCTTCTCTAAAAAAAGACAGCATCGAAAGCTGTCTTTTTTCCTTTCTAAGAAAAGCGTAATCATACATGGTTACAGCTTCTGATACAAGATGGAAAAATCCCACGAGAATACATGAATAGATGAGAAAACTGCAATAGTAACGAGAGATCCCTATAAATTGTGTATAGTGTGGCGGTTGACTGTTATCCTATATATAGGCTAAAATATAGACTATGCGACATGGAAGGGTTTGCGAATAGTGCGGCAGTCATTACTGTTCACTGGCCATGTCCCGCAAAGTTTGACTTGCAGGCATGTTGCTGTGAACGGAGCGAACAGTAATCGATAGCCTGGCCAATTATGCAGAAATGGAGATTAGAATGGATATAGACCATATCAGAAGAGTAGAATATAATCAGCAATATATCTTAGGAATGCGTCCTGTGTTTAATCATAGAGCTTTATTCAGCGATACTACGGAAAATTATATAAGTCCGGCAGAGCCTAAGTCTGGTGAATCGGTAAAAATCCGTTTCCGGACAGCCCGCAATAATGTGGACCGGGTATTTTTGGTTCAGAAGGAAGAAAAGACGCTGATGTCTGTGGCAGAGTCGGATGCGTATTTTGATTATTATGAGATAGAGTGTCAGCTTGGCACGGAAAAGTTTACCTATCATTTCCAGGTAGAGACAGGCAGGCTTTCTGTGAGCTATGATGTGAGAGGCGTGATTCAGGATGCTAACGATTATTATAATTTCGTGATCATTCCTGGCTTCCAGACGCCGAAGTGGGCCAAGGGTGCGGTGATGTATCAGATTTATGTGGATCGTTTCTGCAATGGAGATCCCGCTAATGATGTAGAAAACGGCGAGTATTGCTATATCGGAGAGCAGGTACAAAAGGCAGGGGACTGGTATCAATACCCCTCCAACATGGATGTGCGTACCTTCCACGGCGGGGATCTGCAGGGCGTGCTGGATAAGATGGATTATTTGCAGGATTTAGGGATAGAGGTGATCTATTTTAATCCGTTGTTTGTATCTCCCTCCAATCACAAATATGATATCCAGGATTATGACTATATCGATCCTCATTTCGGTAGGATCGTAGATGATAAGGGAGAGCTGCTTTCTCCCGGGCAGAAGGAAAACCGCTATGCCTCAAAATATATCAACCGCGTGACCAATAAGGCTAACTTAGAGGCTAGCAACGAGCTGTTTATTAAGGTAGTAGAGGAAGCTCATAGACGGGGTATGAGAGTGATTTTAGACGGCGTCTTTAATCATTGTGGCTCTTTTAACAAGTGGATGGACAGGGAACGGATCTATGAGAATGCTGAAGGCTATGAAAAGGGAGCTTATGTATCCGCAGACAGTCCTTACCGGGACTATTTTGATTTTCACAGAAAGGACTGCTGGCCCTATAATGCAAGCTATGACAGCTGGTGGGGGAACGATACCCTGCCCAAGCTAAATTATGAGGGCTCTGCCCAGCTCATGGAATATGTACTTGGGATCGCCCGCAAGTGGGTGTCAGCGCCCTTTAACGCAGACGGCTGGCGACTGGATGTGGCAGCAGATTTAGGCCATAGCCCGGAGTTTAACCATCATTTCTGGAAGGAATTTCGTAAGGCGGTAAAGGAGGCCAATCCAAACGCCGTGATCCTGGCGGAGCATTATGGAGATACCAAAGACTGGCTTCAGGGAGACGAATGGGATACGGTGATGAACTATGACGCCTTTATGGAGCCTGTGACCTGGTTTTTGACCGGTATGGAGAAGCACAGCGATGATTACCGGGATGACCTGTTGGGAAACAGTGATAGTTTCTGGGGCGCCATGAAGCACCATACGGCAAGCTTATCCATGCCTAGCTGGCAGACAGCCATGAACGAGCTTTCCAACCATGACCATTCCCGTTTCCTGACCATGACCAACCACAGGGTGGGGCGTATCAACAATCTGGGCCCGGAGGCGGCTAACACCAATATCAACAAAGGGGTATTTAGAGAAGCGGTAGTGATGCAGATGACCTGGATGGGAGCCCCTACGATCTATTACGGCGACGAGGCAGGGCTGTGCGGCTTTACTGATCCGGACAGCAGACGCGCCTATCCCTGGGGCAGGGAGGATCAGGATATGATCTCCTTCCACCGGGACATTATCCGCCTGCGGAAGGAAAACAGGGAGCTTCGCGAGGGCTCTATCAAATATGTGGATGCAGCTTACAATTACCTGGCCTATGCCCGCTTTACCAGAGAGGGTCAGTGCATCATCCTGATCAATAACAGCTATCAGGATGTGGAAAGGAACGTAAGAGTGATCGAGGCCGGCACCCGTATGGAGGGCAAAATGGTGCAGCTGATACAGACCACGGAGAGCGGCTACAGCATAGAGCCTGTGGAGTATTCTGTCCATGCAGGGAAGATCCACATAAAGCTTCCCGGGATCAGCGCCATGATCTTAAAGTTCGTATCTAAGGAAACGCAGACGAAAGAAGAGGAGAACAGTCCAAAACAAGAGAAGGCAAGAAGCTTTTTCCGCTCCAGATTCCAATAGAACAGAAGCTTGGGAGAAGGATATTGCGTACCATAGAAACGAAAGAATCCGCTGGAAAACAATAGAAAAAGGAGGAATTATTAAGAAGGCAATAATATGATGTTGGGGTCAAAAGGTCTTTTGCCCCCAACTGATGTCCACGAATTGCTCCGCAGCAAGCTGCTCCCGCAATTCTGCAAACATTCGGAATCCGTTGATTTGCTACACAAATCACTCCTTCCTCATGTTTGGCGGGTCCCAAGTTCAAAAGCCTTATCATGCAAGCATGAACGGCTTTTTGACCTTTTGACCCTGGCATCATAATATTTTGTTATGTAAGAAGTGATTCAACCAGCCGTGATTGTGAACTTCCTGTGAGAAGTATCGCTCAATATCAACTCTGAAAAGGAGAATATCGTGTATTTAGATTGCAAGGTTGAAATCCCTAATGAAGTAGGCAAAATTTCCAGACTTAGGAAAGGAAAAGCTACTTATATCAGGTTTGAGGTTGGATGAAAAGAATCTTTTATCCAGCAATAGAGAGAATGGTATTGCTAAATTAACGTGTAATGCTGATGAAAGGGGTCAAATGCTGAGAATAGCTGTTTGCGATGATGAAAAATATTATAGAGGAAAAATAATGAAGTTGTTGAAAGAAGAGTTTGGAAAGAGAGAACTTCAGGATTACGTGATAGATGAATATGTGGCAGGAACAGAACTTTTGGAAGAAAATCATTTTCTTGTCTATGATATTATTTTTTTGGATATCAATATGCCAGAGGTAAATGGCATGGAGATAGCGGAGCGGATTCGCA
>ULUL01000596.1_pt1 | contig 36816 bp, 55 predicted proteins | sample 1958481 | NCBI WGS metagenome assembly ULUL01 (sample SAMEA4835759, study PRJEB28245) | human gut metagenome | biome: gut microbiome; material: fecal sample | place: Denmark | collected 2008 | reverse complement strand
CGGGCGCCGACGCCGAAGCGCGCGCCGCCCTGATGGAAGATGTCCGCGCCGAGGTCCGCGAGGACGTGCGCAAGCGCTTCGGCGATGACAAGAATCCCGTGACGGAGTTCCTGCTGAAAGTCGGGGTGCTGGAGGACATGGAGGTCATGCGCCGCGTCACCATGCGAACCTCCGACAACAAGCTGATATACCAGTGCGGGAAGAAACTGGACCTGCTGAAAACCTACATCGCGCTGGCCAAGGAGACCATCGTCATGCAGGAAAAACAGCAGAAAATAGACTCGGCGGCCGGCGCCGGCGACGATAAGGACGAGGTGATCGTTTCACTGGAAAGAACCTGATGAAAGTACGGCTGGACATACCCCTGAACCCCAAGCAGGTAGAAATGTATAACCTGCTCAACTCCGGAAAGTTCACGGAAATTCTGTTTTACGGCGCTTCCCGCTCCGGCAAGACTTTCCTGATACTTTTCTGGATGATCGTTCAGGCCATCGTCTACAATGCCAACTCGCTGGTGGTGCGCGAGACCTTCACCTCGCTCAACATGGGTATGATCCGCCAGACGCTGCCCCGCGTGCTGGACGCCATAGCCCGACTTAACGGCAAGAAAACATACCAGAAACTCATGGTCGGCGGAAAGCCCTTCGCCAAGTACAACGGCAAGGACAACGTGCTGACGCTGTTCAACGGCGCCTACATCCAGTTCGCGTCGATACGCGCCGGGGCGGACGGCGCCGGCGACACCTACGACAAAATCCTCTCCACGGACTGGGGTCATATCTTCGCCGACGAGGTGTCGGAGATCGACTTCGCCGCCATCGAAACCCTCTACTCGCGTCTTGCGCAGCTGTTGCCCGTGCCCAACATCATGCTCTACGCCCTGAATCCCACAACCGAGTTGCACTGGACCTACAAACGTTTCTTCAAGCAGGAGAACATGGACGGATCGCCCCTCTCGGAGTCCATCACGGAGCTGATGTACGCCATGCACTTCTCCAAAGACGACAACGTGCAGTTTGTGTCCAAGCAGTACTTTCAGGGGCTGGACCGACTCTCCACCCTCTCCCGCGCCCGCTTCCGCGACGGCGAGTATTCGAAGATCGGCACCGGAAAGTATTTCCGGCAGTTCACGTGGCTCTACCGGCCGCATATCGACCAGATCGTAGAATGCGTGATCTACACCGACCCATCGGCCAAGTCGAAGGAGACCAACGACTTCAAAGCCACGGTAACGCTGGTGCGGACCGTAGACACCCGCATCTGGCTCTGGGACTGCCGCGCCGTGCAGGGCACGAGTCATCAGATGCTCGAAAACATCTACGAGCTGGCCATGAAAGCGCCCCTGACCCCGCGAATCATCATCGAGAAGAAACAGCTTCCCCTCGACTTCGAGAAGACCTTGCAACGCTTCCAGATCGACAACCGATGGACGGCGCCGATATGCTGGGACACGCTCAACCACGGCGACAAGTTCTCGTGCATCGAATCGACGCTGGAGCCGCTGGTGAATACCGGAAAATTCGTATTTTGCAACGAATTGCAGAAATGCGGCGTCTACGAGCATATCATCGACCAGTTCGTGCGATTCTCCGACACCAAGACCTCGGACCGCAAGGACGACATACCCGACGCCTGCGCGAAGGGCGTCACGTTCCTCAACCACAATATTGTCCAACAGTCGCGCACCGACGGCGCGCAGGTACTCTTCTACCGCCGCGGCACGCTGACCCAAATTCCAAGCTGATGCCAGTAGCAGTCAAAAACCAAAATTGGATTCAGGGCGCATACGACCCATCGACCGGAACGCATGCCCCCGGCGTAGCAACGCAAGTCTGCGCATCATTTCCCGCGTCGGCATTCCCCGACGGGTATCTGCGCTTCGCCGCGGCGCTCACCGATCTGTTCGAGGCGCAGGCCGATCAGGCGTTTGTATTCGGCCGCACCGCCGCGGGGGAGATGACGGAACCCGTCATGGCCACCGGATCGCCCTTGACGGTAACACTCGGCGCCGAGTGGCTCGCCGACGTCGAAACCGTCTTTATCGACATCGCATGCACCGAAGATGTCACGGACCATGCCGCGTGGGCCGCGGCGGTCATTCAGCTCGACATGTCGCCGAACTACTTCCCCGAATCGGCGCTTGGCATCTACATCACGCCCCAACAGCTCCGGCAGTTCAAAAACATGTACCCGGACTGCGTGTCCGACGCCTACCGCGCCGCCGTGGGGGAGCTGACGGCCAACATCGGCAACATCTTCGACATGGCGGCCATGCTCGGCGAGCCGGACGAGAACAAGAAGGACGACACGATCCGCTGGATTTTGCAGGTCCTGACCGCATACAACATCGCATCGCCGAGCCTGAACTACTCGGAACCCCTCGCCGCGGCCTACGAGAAGGTCGCCCAAACCATCATCAAACTCAAGGGCGGAGTGGTGTCGCTCGAAGAGCCGGCGCCCTACCGCACCGATTCCCAGAACGCCAACGCGGAAGTCATCACCTCCCGTTACAAATACCTCGGATAATCATGGCAAAATTTAAGTTTCCAAAAGTATCGCCTTTTCAGGTGCCCCAGCAGATCGGCACCGGCAATATCGAATCCCGGTATCTGTTCAACAACTACCGCCGGGAGTGGACGCCGGCGCTGTGGCGGCGCGCCGTGGACATGGCCATCCAGTACTCGGACATGTCCCTGCTGGACACCCTCTACTCGTGGTGCATGCAGTCGTCGCCGTTCTTGGTCTCGCAGATCAACAAGCGCCTCATCCCCATCTACAAGCGCAACTTCGTGTTCGGCCGCAACGGCCGCGAGAACTCCCGGCTGACGGAGAAATACATCCGCAACTCGTGGTGGTTCAAACGGTTTATCCGATATATCCTCCTGTCGCAGTTCTACGGATGCAAGATGGTAGCCATCAACCCCGAAAAGCGCAAGGTGGTGGACTTCCCCCTGCGCAACATCGACATCTTCAACGAAGCCCTGCGTTTCCAGACCTTCGAATACTATCAGGTCATCAACGCCGCGGACTACGATAACCTCTTCTTCTTCCAGCCGGAAAGCGATCAGGATTTCAAGCTCGGCCTTCTGCAATCCATATCCCGCGCCATGATCGGCATCGTGGAAATGTTCAACGACTGGCAGGTGCTGGGCAAAAGGTACTCTTTCCCCCTCACAACCATCGGTTACGACGCCAACAACGCCAAGGCGCAGACGCAGGCCCAGACCGTGGCTCAGAACCTCGACATGCTCACCATTCCCCTGATCCCCTACGTGCAGGACATGGTGAACAACGGCAAGAGTCTTTACTCCATCGAGGTAAACCCCATCAACACGCAGACGGGTTCCGACGCCTTCCGCGTGATGAAGGAGTACATCGTGGAATACCGCTCCGAAATCATGCAGGCGGTAACCGGCGGCACCCTGCTCGGCTCCACGGAGAAAAACACCAACTCCGAGCAGCTGGCGCAGATACATTGGGAAATCTATCAGGACATCCTGAACGCCGACGCCGAAATGGCCCTGATGATTATGAACCGCGAGGACACCAAGCACAAACTTGCCGTGCTGTTCGATGACGCCTCCATCGAATCGGCCCCCATCATCGAACTCCCCGACGACCGTCTGCCGATCAGTACCTTCGTGGACGTGGGCAACATGATGGCCAAGCAGGGGTCGAAGTTCAAGCCCGAAGCGTTCCGGCGCGTAGGCATCGACCCCTCGGACGTCGAAGCCGAAAAGAAGGAGGAGGAGAAACAGAGCCTGATCGGCCGCGTGTTCAACCCCCGGAAGAAGGAGGATCAGACCGAAAAGGCAACCGAGAAAACCGAGACGGAATGAAAACCGCGCGCGACTTCGAACTCGACTGCCGCCGGCTCCGGCAACATCTGATCGAGGTGTTGCCGGCAAAGCTGGGGGCGTCCATGCTGGAAGAGACGCGCACCAACTTCCGCAACGAATCCTACGGCAACGACGATGTGAGGGAGCGGTGGCCGGAACGGCGTTACGAGGACAAATTGACCTACCCCAAGCTCCGGTACACGGGACGCCTGTTCCGATCCATCCAGCCGAAGGTGCACCGCATCTCTTCCCGCGCCGCGGTCGTATCGCTCGGATCGCCTCTCTCCTATGCGCAGATGCATAACGAGGGATGGCGCCCCGGCATGCCTGTTACGGGTTCCACCCTGCGCCAGCCGCCCAGCGCCACCAAGCGCGTATGGCTTCCCCGGCGGCCCAAACAGCGCCAGTATATGGGCATCGGCCGGCGCTCGGTCCGCAAGTTCATGCAGGTGATCCGAAAAGAGGTGAATACGGCCATGCGAAAATAATTTTTTCGCCGGAATTTGGAATTTATCTGAAAATAACTTACGTTTGCGTGAAATATGTTCGGTGACATCATAGATAGGATCATTCAGGTACTTCGCAATTCTCAGGTCGTGATTGCGAATAAAATGTCCGTCTGCGTCATATCCTCCGACGAGACCCAGACCGTCAATACCCTACTCCCGGCCATTGCCGTGGGTGTAGAGGACAGCAACAACGCCGACGTATTCATAGGCGGAGCCATCAAGGACCGGCTCAGAATCAAGCTCTGCGTGCTTGTCGATCTCACCAACTATTCGTGGTCCGCTGACAAGCAGTTTCAGGCGAGCCTTATTTCGCTGGGCCACGGCGTCCGCAATGCGGTGGAAAAGGCCAAGACGGCAGGTGATTTTCTGGGACTCCAGCAGAAATACAACCTTTGGCCTATCTATCAAGGGTTCAAGACCTACCAGCGCATTTCCACCAAAGATACCTTCAACACCGAAGTGATGGTGTGCGAAGTAATGTACGAAAGCACGGTGTTCGATCTGGAGCTGGCCCGCGAGAACCGGCCGACGGAAGATGTCGAAAAGGTAAAAATCAAAGGGTTCACCGGAACGGATCAGGACCTGACCACGGAGTTGCCCATCGTAACAACTTGATTATGGAATTGAAGATCAAACGGCAGAAGCTCAGTGATGAATCGCTCAACGACAAGGATTATGTCGTTCTGAACGACGGTATCAACTGGGACCGCTACAAGAAAAATCCCATCCTGCTCTGGGACCACAACCCCCGTGAGCCTATCGGCAACGTGGTGAACATACGCCGGGGAGAGGACGGGGATTGGTATGGAGAATTGCGATTTGACGGAGTGACGGAGCAATCCCGGCAGCGGCGCGATCAGTACCTTGCCGGTACGCTCCGGGCCGTCTCTCTCTCCGGCAAAATCTACTACACACTGCGCGACGGCATCAAGTACGTCACGCGCTTCGATGTGTACGAAATATCCCTTCTCTCGCTTCCCTCGAATGCCAACGCCGTGGACGAGGTGGAGGGCGCCGAACCGGCACTGCGCGTAGGATTCTGCGCCGTGGAGGCCGAAGAGCTGGAATCCCTGACCTCCGGCTACACCGAATCATTAACCAAATATCTCAACAAGATGAAAGAAGAGAACCAGACCGCCGAGGTGGAGAAAACTGCCGAAGCGAAGGGTTCGGAAGCCCCGCAGGAGCAGGCTCAGGAGCAGTTCGCGGCCGCGGCCCAGCCTGCGGAAGCGGCTGACGCCGGTACGGTTTCCGAAACCGAGAAATTCGAAGGATCGCGCGAAGGCGCCCTCAGAGCGTTTAACGAGTTCCTGCGCCTGATCGGCATTCGGGGAGCCGAAGCCGCAAAAGCGGACAGCGACATGGCCGAAGAGGACCGCAAGGCCGCCGAGGAAGTGCGTGACGCCGAAAAGAAAGAAGAGGATGATGACGATGACGACGGCCGCGAAGAGCGCGGCGAGAATTTCGCATCATCGACAACCGAGCAATCCAAACCTGCCGCCCGCATCCTGAATGTGGAGGATACGGTTGAAAAATCAAGTAAAACCAACGTTCAATTCAGTTCCGCTATGGAAAGAAAAACCATCCACGAGTATCTTCGTGACAACGCCGGCAAAGACCGATTCTCCGAAGCCGTGCGATTCTCGGCGGCAGTAGGGAAAATGAACCCTAACGAAGCCGCTCAGGATTCGCGCATGAACCTCCTGCGCGAGTTCGCCTATTTCGCCGCCAAAGACCGCGGCTTCCGCGCCGCTGTCGGGGGCATGAACTTCGACATCGACGGCCGTCCCACCGGTACGGCTGACGAGGCCCTGAACCGTCTCGAACAGTTCGCATCGGGTCTCAACTCGATGAACTTCATCGAAACGACACCCGACTTGGCCAAAATCGAGTGGTCCACGATGATCTTCCGCGAACTCTTCCCGGACGATTCGTGGGCAGACCGCATTTCGCGTCTCAGCGCCGAGGATGTGGCCGGCATCATCTGGATCAACTCGGCCATCAAGCCAAAGGTATACTTCGGCAAGCGTGCCCCGGTCAACGTGTCGCCGTCGCTCTACGACGATGATCCCGTGGGCATCATCATGCACCTCTTCGCCCTCGAAAACATCGTTTGGCAGCAGGCCAACACCGATCTGCTGGCGTACGACGATGTGGCACTCGGCACTTCGGAGGCCCTGCGCTGGCTGTCGTCGAAGGCCCACAACTACATCATCCAGAAGCTGTCGGAGGACGCCAGCGTTACGCGCCTGACCACGGGCGAGAAAACGTACTCGGCAACTAACGCCTTCCCGGCTAACCCGACGGCAACCGGAACGCTGAAAGAGATCGCCCCGGCCGACTTCCTCGCCATGCAGACGGCGTTCATCAACCAGAATTACGTCATGGATACCTTCGCCGCCGAAATGGTGATGCCGGGCATCATGCACCAACAGCTCCAGTCGAACGCCACGCTCACGAACCTGCTGACCAAGAACGCCGGAAGCATGCGCCCGATGTACGGGGAGTACGCAGGCTTCACCTTCCGTCCTCGTTCGATCACGACGCTGTATGACAGCGCCGCCAGCAAGATCATCGACCCGGAACTGTATCTGGACGGCAAGATCACCGACGAAACGGGCGCCATTCCCACCTACACGCCGCCTGTCATCCCGGCTACGGCGTACGGATCGGCACTGGCGTTCATCCCCTCGGAGGCCATCATCGCCATCGGACGGACCAACGTCCATATGGTCACCGACCCGTCGAACTACGGCTGGCGCATGTCGATGGATATGCGTCTGGGTGCCGGCGCCGCACGTAAGGGCGGACTTGGCATCGGCGTGATCGCCCCCGGAAAGCAGGCCTAAGGCTAAAATCAACTCCCCACTGCCCCCCCCCGGCAGTGGGGATAACCAACAACTTTAAAATCACAAAATTATGTCCACGAAACCCGTTTATTCCGAGCAGTATTTCATCAACCTTATGGCCGCGGCTATGGCGTACGGCACGATCTACGTGACCAGCGACGCCAACACCTACCGCGACGAACAGTCGGCCGTGACCCGATGCCGGGACTTCATGAAGCTCCGCCGGATCGTGCGCTACGCAACCATCACCAAAGCGACGTGCCCCACCAATGAAGACGAGCTGAACGACCTGATGGTTACGGTAGAGAGCAAGGTGCCCGAACCGGTTCAGACGAAGGAAACGCCCCAGCCTATGGACCTCGACGCCGCCGCCGCCGCTCTTGCGGCCAAGAAGGCGCCGAAGGAAGAAGCCAAGAAGGCGCCGGATCGAAAGAAAGGGAAGGCATCTGCCGCACCCGATCCCCAGCCTGCACCGGCGCCCGACCCGGAACCGGAAGGCGCTGCCGACGACGCTCCGCAGAAGGAAGAAGAATCCGCTCAATAAGCATAAATTACCATTAACATGGCTCAAACTGGAATTAACATCGAGCTGAAAGATACCACACTCAGCCGGCGCCAGCCCTCCGTGGGCAATGCGGCGCTGGTGTACGGTATCAAAGTCTCGTCCGGATCGGTGAGCGGGAAACCCACACTTATCACGAGTCTGGATTCCTACACCGCTTGGGCCGCATCCGACGCTCCTGACGCCAAACTGCTCAACAACGATCCCCACCTGTTGGGAATGGTGACGCAGTTCTACGCCAAAGCCGGAAGCGGTACCTATCTGTGGCTGATCTTGACGAGCGGCGAAAAGGGTGATTTCGTTACGACCAATGCGGCGAACATCAAGCGCCAAATCCGCTTGACGCTGGAGGCCAACTACGACAACCGCCCCCGCATTATCGGCTGGTGCTCGCAGGCCAACGACGATGCCTCAGGGTGGGTCCCCACGACCACTTCGACCGTCGTAAAAGCCATCGAGACCATCCAGAATGCGATGTTCGCCGAGGGCATCCGCTTCGTGAACGTTTATACGTCCAACGTCGATGGGGAGCAGGCAAATTCGGCCTCCAACATCACCGACCTCTCCACCTACGCGACGCCGTCGGTAGCGTACATGCCTACCACCACGCTCTACAACACTACGGTGGACGATCAAGGCAACATCACGGCCTACACCCCCATCAAGGATGTGGGAGAAGCCATCGGTATTCTGTCGGCTATCTCGGTCGCTGAATCCATCGGCTCGCACGAACGCGCGGCCGTGGCGCAGAAGGCGTTCTTCAACGACCCCGAAACCGTCGTAAGCGTGACGGAGGTAGACCCCTCGATCATCGACGCGCTGGGCAAAGGTCAGTATCTCTTTCACCGGCCCTATCCCACCGGCATCTTCTACAACGACGGCGCCACCTGCAACGACCCGACGAAGGCGTTGTCGCGGCTGGAGTTCGTTCGGCTTGGGAACGCCGTGTGCGACGATGCGCAGGAGTTCTTCTCGCAGATTCTGAACACGCAGGCCCCTGTTGACGCCAAAGGCGATCTGAGCAGGACCTACGCCACGCAGATCGAGAACAACTTCTACAATCTCTACTGCCAGCCCCGCATCAGTCAGCGCCAGTGCTCCGGCATTCGCGTGACGGTGGCCGCTCAGGACAACAATTTCGTGTCCACGCGAACGATTCTGGTGTCCATCGAAATTCTGCCGTCGCCCAACGTAGACTGGGTGAAGGTAGGTGTTCTGTACGTATCAGCACTTTCGTAAAAATCAACGACTATGTACGAACCCTATATCATCTCCAGCGCGGAAGCTAAAATGAACATCACCCATCGCGGCCAGATGTTCGACATCGTAACCGGTGTCCAGCTCTCCATCTCCCGGACGCAGGACGTTCAGGAAATCTTCGCCATCGGGCGGTTGGAACCTATTGCCAAGAAAGTAATCAACAAACGATTTACGGGCAATATGTCCCTCCAGACCGGTGAGTACGAGACCATCCTCGATGCCATCAATGCGTCGATAACTACCGGCTTCATTTCATCGCTCACCGACTTGGGGAACTTCTCCATCGGCTGGACCCTCGAAATGACCGGCCTGATCGTCCCCCGCACGATCATCTACTCTCTGGATTCCTGCGCTATTTCGTCCGACGACTTTTCGGTGGACCGAAACAGCCCTGAAATCAACACTTCCCTCGCAATTCAGGGAATAGGTATTACCCGTTCAGTTTTACCGCTTTAACCCGGCAGGGGCGGTGAGAATCGCCCCTGCTATTTTTACTCAAAATTATGTCCGGACAAACAATTATTCAGAATTATACCGTCCGCTTGCGGTATTTCAAGCGAAGCGTAGCCCCTAAGGCTCAGGTGATCGAGCAGGAGGTTGAGGAAGATGTAGAAGTAGGTATGCTCTCCCGAACCTCCGCGGCGCACACCAATTTTGCCACTCAGCTGCTGATGCACGGCGCATCCGGCGATCTTGAGCAGCTGGCGCCTATCGCCACCAAGTTCTGCGAAATGATGATCGTAGACGACAAACAGCGCAAGGCCATCGTGAACGACGTTATGGCCTGCATCGACCTTTACGGATCCGATCCGGTTCAAAAGGACATCGAGCGTTTTTTATCGCGCTGGGGTGTGGTGATGGGGCTTCTCGGAACCGCCGAGAACCCAGCCTCCACGAACGAATAAAGGAGTACGGCAGGAACGACCCCTTCCTGCTGAAAAAAGCCTTTATTTCGTATGTGTTTCACGAACCGATAACCACTCTCGAAACCCGGTTGTCGGCCGCCGACATCGACAAATATTCCGACATGGCCATGTGGGTGATCGACAACATCATCTACGCGCCATTCAAAGCCAAGAAATGATATGGACGGGCAGACCTATCAAATAAAGCTCAACATCAACGTAGACGATTCTCAGCTCTCGAAAGCCGAGCGGCGCATCCGAGACCTCGAAAGAGGACCCGGCGGCGCCCGCGGCGGGAGTATGACCGGCTCAGGTGGCGGAAGCTACTCGAATATCCCACCGGCTCAGCGAGCCTACTATCAGGCATTATCCCGTCGCTTTGCCCAGACGCCGGGGATGTCCAACGAAGGTTTTCTGAGCAATGTTAACCGGTTGTATCATCGGTCGGATGTTTTTAAGCGCGCCTTCTTGGGCAATTTAACCAGTCTGCCGGGCGCACTTCGCAATCTTTCCAACTTCGGGTCAGTCATCGCATCTGTCGGAAGAATAGCGGCCGGAGCCATAAAACCTCTTGGCGCCATTGCTCACTACCTCACCCTGATAGGGGGTGCCGCTATTGCAGTGAAGGGTATGAATATTCTCCTGCGCGGATCGGCGTTGCGTTTTGGTAATAATCTGCTCAACAACCAGAATCTGATCGAAGCCGGATCGAGTGCCATGCAGTTCGAAATGGCCCGTAAAGGGTTGGGGGCGGCCTATGAAAAATCCTTTCAGGAAGCGGGTCGCTTAGCGGCGGAATATGGATTTAGCCGCACGGGTCTGCTCAACTCCATGAACATGTTTACCGGCTTGAACGTAGGAAATCGAACGTTAAGTCGGGAAGAGGCCACCCGCATAGCCATGCAGGCAGGCAAAATAGCCCATGTGGGCGGCGTTCCCTTCGAGCGCGTCAACATCAACCTCCAGCAGTTGTTGGGACAGCCTACTCCCTCTGCGCGAGACCTTCGAGAGCTTATTCAGGCCGCCCCCATCATCGGAAAGATCGCCCAGCAGTCGATGGCGCGAAAGAACGTATCAGGGGATGTTTTCTCCTACCTGAAAGACAAATCCGAGTTGCTGAACGTCCTGAACGAGTTCGACCGCATGATCGAATCGAATCCGTTCATGACGGCGCGAGGTATGGCTCAACTGTATAAGGAGAACGCATTCATCAAGATAGTGCAGGATAATGCGGAGTTTTGGCCCAAAATATCCCAGTCGTTGGGGATTTTCTACGACAAGCTGGCCATAGTTGCCAACCAATACATTCCCAAGTTGGCGGATTTTATCTCCCCAGAGAAGATAGGAACAATGATGGCCGATGTAGAAAGCGCTATTTCGGGTCTCACCAAAATATTCGGCGGCATCATGTCCTTCTTGGGTTGGGTGGGGCGATCGGTTCCATTTGGGCATTCCGACAAGTTTAATGTAGACGAAAAGTGGGTTCCGGGAGCTGGAGGCACTGTCAGAAAGGCATTTTCATTCGGGGATCGGTTTTACTATGACGCTCAGGGCAACAAGTACCCCGTGATAAATTCTGACAGTCTGTATGCGGCGCGGCAGCGCTCGGCGTTCCGGGATTTGGTAACACGGGACAGCTCCTACATTATCTCGTCGCTGGCGGCTCAGCGCGCTGGTTCCGCAGAGATGATAGGGGGCGTTCCTTACCCCAAAGCCGGATTTACTCCGACCTCATCCCAAAGAGCGGCCGCCATCCGAGAATTTCGAGCCAACTCCAAAAATTTCTTGCAAAATCCCGGAATGGTTCTCAAACCCGTTCAGACGGTGGACGGCAGCACCTATTGGGACATAGACTACGGTAAACTCTTCAATCAACTCAATCCCGCCGCCGGATTGGATGGTAATGGCGCCAACTTCTCGGCCTCAGACGGGCTTTCCGACATCACCAAAGGTGCCCGATCCCTGATTATCAACTTCAATCGGGAGATCGTCAGCATGCCTATCAGCATCGACAACGTGAACGACGGCGCCGACTTGGGCGCTCAGCTTCAAGGAGCCTTATACGACAACATCATGCGCGGCTTGCAAGTCGCACTCAACAGCGCAACCGGTGCAATGTAATGAATACCAGAGACCATCAAAATACGCAGGACACCTTCACTCAAGCCGCCACCCATCTCCAGCAGGCCGCCAGCTCCCCGGAGCAGATATACCAGCGGGCGAAGGATCAGGTGCTCGACGCCGCAGATGCGGTGTTGAACGCCCGAAAAATCGTGCTGTCGCAGGCAGGTATTGTCCGCGTGCTGATCGAAAGCCCCGGCGGCAAGATACGCACCGGCGACAACACCCCGGAAATGTCTCCGGCGCCGCTTTCCACCCAAGAGTATTCCACGTCCACGCATGAAGACGATGCCCAGCGAATCAGCGACGCCCTTTCCGGCCTGACGGATGATCCCATCGCTGACGCGATCTTCGTGTGCGGCGATTACTATGCGCCGCTTTCGCTCAACTTCTCGGTATCGGCTCAGAAAATAACCGACGAATCCCAGCTGGTGGACGGAATCAACATCGTTCAGCGGGTGGCCAAAGGCCCGAAAGTGGTATCGGTGTCGTTCAACATCCAGCGCCGGGAAGCGCAGGAGGTAGAGGATATGTCGGCCACCACCATCCGGCGCCGCAATGCCCGCGGCGGGGACCCCACGCCGGTATACAAGCTGACGCGGTTTCTGGATGAACTCTACGAGAACGACGAGGTTTTTGCCATCGAGAACACGGTGCTTAATGATGAAATAGGAATCGGCTGGGCGTTCATCAAGTCCTACCGCTTCTCGCCTATGCAGGGCGACACCTTCGGTTCCATCAACTTGGTATTGCAGGAGGTGAACATCGCCGATCCGCTTCTCTACACCAATTCCGCCAACACGCAGGATTCGCAGTCCGTGCCCACAACCGTGAAATAACATGGCCGTCCGAAACATAACTGGAAACTATCTGATCTGCGGAAACGAGGTTTTCGTTGAGGGGAAGAGCATCGGCCAGTTCCAATCCTTCGAATCCGACGAAACGCGCGAGAACATCGTAGGAACCGCATCCATCGAGATGCCTTTCTACACCATAGCCGCGAAGGCCGCGAAGGAGGTGGGGCGCGGAAGCACCATCGCCGTTCAGCGGGTGGGTAAAAACACGACCACTTACATTCGCATCAACCCGGACGACTGGAATATCAAGACCGGCGCCCGCATTCAGGTGTACGCATGGTATCACGACAATGCCGTCATCGGCCAGAAGTTCGAAAAGCGCCTTGAATTTGACGGATTCATCCGGGATGTTATCGGAGGGTTCCCGACGGTAATAAAGTGCGAGGATGCGGCATTTATGCTTCGATTCGGCACGGTTACGCAGTCGTGGCCCAAAGCCACTCCCCTATCCTCGCTTTTGCAACAGATGTGCGACACGGCCAACGCGGCGTTTGCGAAGTACCGCAAGGACAACAAGCTGACCTATGCCTATCCGTCCCTGCTTCCGGACCCCAAATCCATGCAGAGCGACTTTGTGCTCAAGCCCGCCACCGGAGTGTCGCCATACGATGTACTGGAGCGGGTGATCGTCGGCATGTATAAACTCTACGGCAATGTCCGCATCGAGAGCGACAAGGCGCGGGTATACTGCGGACTCGGAATCTCGGAATCCGAATCCCCCACCGTGGAGCTGGACACGTCGGTAAACGTGATAGCCCGCGACATCGTGCCCTCGGACATGATGTTCCAGAATTTCCGCGTCATCGTCCGGTATCTGGAGGACGGAACCATGAAAACCATCGAGAAAGGGGCGGAAAACGGCCTTGTGTACGACCTTCCCTTCACGCCGGGCCGCAATGCTCAGCAGATGAACACCACGGCGCTGTCGGTGCTGGCCGGCCTTCGCGCTCAGCGCAACAAGGGCACCATCACCACGTTGCTGTACCCCCTTGTGCGGCTCTACGACTACGTAAATTTCAATGACACCATCTTCAAGTCCCTGAGCGGCGGCTATTATGTCATCGGCCGCAAGGTGACGTGCGGAAAAGGCAAAGGCTACCGGCAGATACTGACGGTTACAAACAAGACATTTCTTTATCTGGCGAACTGATGAATCAAGGACAATTCATACGCAGTATGGAGGACTTCGGCAAGGACCTGCGCCGTCTGCTGGACGGCGTGAACCAGCCGTCCATCCTCTACGGCAACGTCGATTCAGTGGATGAAGAGACCAAAACAATTAACGTTCGCATTGGTGATGCTGGACTGGTAATCCCGGACATAAGCCTATCCAATGTCATCGGCGGGGATGCGAGCGTTATTTTTTATCCCGCCGTAAACTCCGCGGTGATCCTCGGCATGCCCTACCAACAGCCAGAGAACGCTTTCGTGGTAAGCTTCACGCGCGTAGACAAGATCGAAGCGTCGGTAGGCGGATATTTTTGCAAAATCGACAAAGAATCCATATATTTGTCGAAAGACGGGGGCGGCTCCCTCACCATTTCCGGCGATACGGTCACCATGAACGGCGGCGCAATCGGCGGCATGGTGATCCCGGACGCCATAACCAATGCCATGAACACCTTCGTGTCGGCGTTCAACAGCCATACACACGCCTACACATGGTCTGAGGCGGCCGGAGCAGATACTACGGCTCCCCCTGCAGGAAGCGTATCGCCTTTCAAGGCGGAGGATTATACGAACGACAAAGTGCAACAGTAATGAGCGACATTATTTTCGATCTGAAAAACAACGACATCGGCACCTCCAACGGCGATTTTGCCGTTGTGGTCGATCCGTCGATTCAGAACGCCACGCTCATGTTGCTGAAAAATCCCGTCAACATCCTGCAACCTCAGTTCGGCGTGGGATTCGAAACCTTCGCCCTGAACGCACGCCCCGATTACGTCTCCATGCTGGCCGCCACGGCCAAGCGGCAGGTCATAAAGGACGGCGCCGACTACTGCGACATCCGCATCACCGAGGGCGAGAACTTCGGCGAATACAGCGTCTCGGTAGATGCCCAATACCCCGTCGCCGAACCCGATCCCGATCTTATCATTCCCACGCCCCCGCCGCCGGACAAAACACAACGCAATATCGAGGTGCGCATAGCCGTGCACGTAGGCGTCGGGTATTTGTCGGATGTTGACATCAAGATCAACTACACGTTGCCGGATGGCACGCAGTCGGATTGGTTGTCGCCCACCTCGGTGGGGGAAATTCCGGATGATTCCGCGGCAGGCCATCATGATATATACATCTGGAACGGCGATAATGCGTCGCTCAAGCAGGTGACCATCAACGTTCAGGCCGCCAAAACCGGGTATCATCTCACCTACTCGCCGTATTGGAACATCCAATCCGGTAGCGATGACGTATACTTCGCAACATCCATCGTAATGCAAGCTGATTAGAGTATGGCAACTTACAAAGTAAAATCCGGTGATACGCTGATGGACGTGTGCTACAACACGACCGGATCACTGCGTGCCATCAACGACATAATGAACGCCAACGGCTTCGACACCTACACCCCGCAGCTGGAGGCAGGTCGCATCATCGAGGTGCCGGACGTGGTATACAACAGCGAAGCCGTATCGGTGGCCGACGCCCGGCCGTTCAACAGTGCATCCCTGCCTTTCGACAACCTGAGCATGCAGATGGAACAGCTGGAATTTATGCTGGGCGATGTCGGCTCCATCATCTACACCTTTGACGGGTCAAAGATCGCGGGCAAATACCTTTCCCTGAATGCGGATAAGAACAACGAAGGTTATGTGAACTGGGGCGACGGAACACCCGTGGAGTACATCAAAACCGACGGTCTGTTTGGTCACAACTACGCCGCCGGAACCACCGGAGAAGTCGTGGTGACGTTTCTGGGCACAAGCCAACATTTCGGTGTTGTCTTGCGAGATTCTGGCCTTGATGTATTCAAAGAGGCGCTCATTAAGGTAGACCTTACCAATGCCGACGCGGCATGCCCATCCGGAAGGTGGAATAATGGCTTTTACAAGTGCGTATATCTGACGGAAGTGGTAGGGTCGTTCGCGGGAAAACCGAATATCAAAACCTGCAATGCCATGTTTATGAATGGCTGGCGTCTTACTTCCATACCGCCCCAGATGTTCAGAGGATGCCCCCGGTTGGTTGACGCCGCATCGTGTTTTGAATTTGATTATCGAATCCAAAACGTGGACTATTTGTTTGCTGACTGCCCCGAACTTCGAAATATCAGTAGAGTATTTTATAATTCGGGCGCCATATCCGCAGTTGGCACCTTCCAGAACTGCCCGCTGGCAAATACTACGGCTTATTGCTTGGCTGTTTGTAGGCGTCTTACCGACGTCACTGACATATTCAAGGGGTGTACCGGCATTACAACATTGCATGCTACTTTCACTGAATGCGATCTTCTCAACCCTCCTGTTAACATCTTTGACGACTGTAAGAAAGCTCACTATTTCGCCTACTTATTTAGGAAACTGCCGGGCGTCACCAACGAATCTCCCTACACCGTGGTTAACGGGCAGAAAGTTCATCTTTGGGAACGAACCGCTGAACTTGGCTTTACAGTTCCGCAGACGTACGATCACTGCTTCTCAGATTCCCCCACCTTCGCCGACTATGCCAACATTCCGGAAGCGTGGGGAGGACCTCCGAAAACGGAAAACAACGTGAAGCTTCGCTGCTGGCCGATGATGGCCCAGATAGTGGCCGATCCCACTACGATGGTGGGTGTAGTGCACCTTAACGGCGAAATTCTCGGTTACAACGCCGTGGAAAAAGACACGTCGGATAGGCTCGTCATAGACCTGCCGCTTCCGACCGCTATCACCAGCGTGGCCGGACTGTACGTGGTGTTCTATTCCGAGGACGATGCTATAATCGGCGGTTCGCTGGCGCTGGCAGATAACGTTGCGGCGCCGACGGAAGGGGCCGTCTACGAAACCTACTACAATGCCGGCTACGGCAATAACCTGCCGTCGATCTACCCCGTATTCGCGCCGAATAACGACCTTACGCCGGGCATTATCAACTCCTATTTCCAGCCCACCTACAACGTCCATATCCCGTCGCTGGGGGACTTTGAGGTCTTAGGCTCCGAGAGCGTTTCGGATGTGGTTGAAATAACCCTCCAAATCACCGAGCTGGGTTGGTCGTATTACCTATCCTCCGGAAGTGATCTGTGGATTGACATGCAACAAAAGCTGGAGACCCAGCATGGCATACCTCTCTCGGCGCTCGACGAGGATGGATGCACCCTCACGCTGTCCGTAGCAATCGAAGGCTACGTCATGACGGCGCCGGCGATCGAGTTCAACACCATGCGCGGCCCCATCATGCCTATTCTGGATTTCACGTACGTACCTTAATTTAATGAAATCTTTATGACCACTTATGAACAAATAGTAGCCAACATCGGCAAAACCATCTCGTCGCTCACGAGCACCAGCAATTCAGCCATCTGGCGCCGGCTGGCCGCGGTATTCGCCGAGACCATCAATACTGTTCTCCTGAATCAGTCCAATTCGGAGGTTGTGATCGAGACGGCCGCCCGAACGTTGCGGGTCATGGGGAAGCAGTACTACATCGACACGGCGCTGGCGTTCCAAACCGGCGACAACTTGGTGGTTGTCGATCCGTCCAAGTACGCCTACGGCTACGAAACGGTCGATCCGGCCAAGCAGATCATCAAGCAGGTGGCCATTCGCGTGGATGCGCAGAAAAACGTCATCAACATGCACGTCTGCACGCAGGATGCGAACGGCAACAACGTGGCCCTCACGGCCGAGCAGCTGGCGGAGTTCTCAAACTACATGACGGCCAAATCGGCATTCGGCATCAGCATGATGATCTCGTCGCCGACGCCCAGCATCATAACCACCACCCAGCTCTTCATCCGCTATCTGGACACCTACTCGCTGTCCCAGATCAAGAACAGCGTGAAGGAAATCCTTATCACCACGCAAGGAACCCTGCTCGGCGACTCCCCGGTGTTCGTGAACGACATCGAAACCGCCCTCGCCGGCGTTCCGGGCGTGCGCGACGCCTACTTCGTGGGCATCACCTGCGACGGCGCCGAGCCTACCAACGGTATTCTGACGCCGGCATCCGGCTACTTCAATTTCAGCGCGGCACTGCAAAACCTGACTGACATCGTAGTATTTAATCCCATCCGGTAATGCTTCGACATCTATCCATACCGTGGCTTTTGTTCAACATCCTGCGTCCGCAGTATGCGCTCAACCACGACTCCAGTCCGACGCTGAACGTGTTCTACAAGTTCCTGTTTTGCTGTCTGGCGCCGCTGTTCCCGAAGATCGAATCATACGAGGCGTGGTGCAAGAAATACTATGCGTTGGCGGCCAACGACGGCAGCTGTATTTCCATCCAAGCCTACCTGAATGCCTACTACGGGGACTTCGGGGAGATAACTGTCACCACGGCGCCGGTTTTCGACACCTTCATGTTCCCGTACAGCTCCGATATGTCGCTGGGCACCCTGATGTTCCCCTATTCGGCCGACATGTCGAAGGGCGTGGAGTTCTACCAATACGGTAGCACGGCGAATGCTCCGGTCGTGACCATCCCCGCCGGGCTTAAAAACGCGGACGTCTACCCGGACTTTATCGCAGACCTGAACGCTCTTGTGGCCTATGGAATCCAATATTCAATAGTTGTAAATTAAACTCCCATGTCTCTCGCCTCTATCCTCAAAGACACGATTCTGCCTTACGTGAAAACCCTCGGTAACAACTGGTGGTTGGGATTCGTCGGCTACTTCGCTCCCATCGGGCCGCTGGTCCTTGTGATGGTATGTTTCATCATGACGGACTTCGTCATCGGCTGTCTGGCATCCTACAAACGGGTGACCGCCGCCGGGAAGCGATGGTGCTTCTACTCCGACGCGGCATGGCGCACGATCTACAAATTTGGCTTCTGCACAATGGCGGTCGCCGGATTGTATGTCATCGGAAATGACGTGCTGGGCGGGGACTTCGGCGCCGACCGGCTTCCCAATATTCTCTGCGCGATGGTATGTTTTACGGAGCTGTGGTCCTTTTGCGAAAACGCGGCCTATCTCTCTGGTTCGAAACTGTTCTTGTGGCTGCGGCAGTTCACCATCAACAAGGCGAAGCGCTGGGACGAGGACGTGGCCAAAGACATGGAGGACTTAATCAAAAAATAACGATATGAAAAGATCAGAATTGCTTGCCGAAGTTCAGAAAAACTTCAAGATAACAGAGCTGGTATGTCCTCATGTCTACCAGCGCGACGGCGAGAAGGCATGGCGGTATTTCTCCAATGAATTTCTCGAAACGCTCGTGGCCATCCGCAACATCCTCGGCCTTCCCATGACCATCAACAACTGGGTGGGCGGCGGTCAGTACAGCCAGCGGGGCCTGCGATGCAACATCTGCGATCTGGTGGCGTCGAAAACCCGCTCCGGCTTGCTGTATGTCTCGGCCCATATGCTCGCGCAGGGGTTCGACTTCTCCACTACCATCCCCTCTCACAACGTGCGGGAAATCCTCAAAAAAAACGCATCCAAACTTCCCTATCCTATCCGGCTGGAGAAAGACACCTCTTGGGTGCATGTCGATCTCTACCGAGTAGACGACAAGAAAAAAATCACCGAATTTAACGGTTAACCAACATGGCAACAATCAAGAAATTCATAGCCACTTCGAACGGCAACCGGGTGTTCGTCTCGGACCTTGCCGCGATGGCCGACACCATCTTCGGCATGATGGGAGCGTGGCCGTGCCCGATTCCCTACTGCATTTTGAAGGGAGTGATAGGCCCTCAAAACACCTCCCTGCGAATCAACAAGGGCGGCGGCGTGCTGATGTACGGCAAGTTTTTCCCGACTCCGAACGGTGATACCCTTTCTATCCCGAAGGGCAGCTATCTGTATGCCAAAGCCCAGAACGACACGGCAGAACCCCGAACCTCGTCCACGGGTCAATCGTACTACCAGAACATCGTCTATTCTCTCATGGTCACTACGGCCAAGCAAACGGGAACATCGACCGACTACGAAGCCAAAACTGGTCTGTGGGAGATCGTGGACGGCGCGGTTACGGGAGCGATGGAAACCACGGCATGGATCGCCTATGTAAAATCCATCAGCACCTTGTGGCACTGGGACTACATCGACAACAACCTGCCTGCAAACATCGTGCAGACGCAGGCAGTAGCCGATTCCGCCATCACTACCCCCAAGATGGCGCCCGGCTCCGTAACCAGCTCCATTTTGGCGCCCGGCTCCGTAACCAACAGTAAGATGGCATTTGCTGTCGGCATGCCCTATATTCCCTCTTACCGGCCTACGATTGCAGACACCACCATTCACGCTACTCCGTGGGCATGGCTGGTGATCGAAGCGTCGGATCAGGCCCGCAACATAACCATTACCACGGAAACACCCCCGTCCTCCGATGGGGCGCCTATCAAAATTGTGGTGAGCAACAAGACCAATTTCGGCCTTTCGCTGACCCTTACTCAGCCCAACAACACCACAAAGTATCTTATAAATATCCCGTCTCAAACCATCCTGATCGTAGACGGAGTGTGGATGATAAGCTCGTATTCTTTCGTGACGTACGACGGTAAAAACACGTACCCTTGATCGGTTATCGAGCATATATGTAAAAATAGGGCCAAATGGCCCTATTTTCCTTTGTTATTTCGACGATCTCGGCCAGTACTTGGTATAGGCCCACAAGAGACCATACGCCACAAATACTGCGGCCATTGCGGCTACGATAACGTAACCCATCGTCTTACTGATAAGCGACAATGCGATCAGCACTATCGCGGCCCCGATCAGGGCAATCAAAGTCCACTTTTTCATCGTTTCTTTTTTTTATAGTTCTTATTGGTGGAGGTATATTTGTATTCATCCGCCACGTCGGTTCCAAATTCCAATCTTCGCCTGAACTGAAAATCAAACAGCTCGTCGGCTCTACGGTGAAACTCCGCTTCTATGACTTTCCAGCCATAGTTGTATTCTTCCTCCTGCTGTTTCATTACCACCTGATTATATTGTAAGATACGCCTACTCCAATATAGGGGTACAGCCTCACATCCTGCTTGAGTACCGCGCCGTACCCTGCCTGCACTCCTATCCCCCACCGGGTTTTTCGAATCGGTCCTTGCACGACCTGCGTCTGTTGATTTACCTTCATCCAATCCAACTGCGGGTGGAGGTCTCCGATGGCCGGGCCGCTCACCTGCGCCGACCAATCCGGGCCTGAGTACGGTCGCGTCTCTACAGCTACCTGTAATTCAGTGCTATCCGGACCCACTTTTACGATCTTGGTTTCCGTCACTGTCACCGTATCGACCGGAGCAAACACCAGATTGGGGACCCGCACCGTTACCGAGTGGTAGGTGCTCGGCCCGGATTGAGGCTTTTCGTAGTACACTGTCACCACCTGCCGGTCGATGATAGGGTCCGCCGGCCATAACCATCGACCCCCCACTACACCTACTGCCAGCCCGATCAGAAGAGACACGGTAATTTTAAGAGCATTCATAGCTTTTTGGCTGGAAAATTCTCGGCGGTCGAATCTTTTACGACCTCCATTAATGCCTTCTCCACGGCTTTCTGAACCTCTTTATCGAGGTCCACGGGCAGGCGTATTCTTCCTACCAATACGCAGAGCAGCGCAAATGTCTCCAGCGTCAACATGATGGCCAAGATGGCCACTGCAAATTCCAATTCATTTCCCATGGTATAGTTGTTTTCGATTTGTTATGGCTTCTGCCAGTATTCTCGTGAATGCGTCGCCGCCGAATCGCATGACCTCAAGTCCCCTTGACATGGGGGTGCATGTCAGAACAGCCCATCCGTCGGCCGCGGCCTGCGACATCTTTTCGTACTCCTTTCCGAGAGCCACCGGGTTCGAGTGTCTACCCCCTACGAAGTTGCCTCCATTGACCTCAATTGCGATCTTCAACTCCAGACAGGCATAGTCGAACCGCCAGCGACGGGGCGGGTGGAACCGATATTCCGAAATCCACTCCAACCCGGTCGTTTGACGCAGTATTTGCAGATATGCGTCCATTTACTCCTTCAAGGTTTGGGCGGCAAACATGTAGTAATGCCGCAGGGTGCTGGCAATCTGGGTCAGGTCGTTCGATGCGGCGCCATCCCAAACCCCCTCCTTGTCGTTCTTGTTGATGATCTCGATGATCTCGGCCAGCTCGTCGCGGGTCTCGCGTACATAACGCCGCCAGTCACCCAACGTTACCATGTCGGCCACCACGGAGGTTTCAATGAATCCCGACATGCTGTGCACTGGAACTCCGCCCAGCTGAACGATCAACTCGGCGACATTGTCGGCCGCTTCGTTGAGCTTTTTATACACCTCGTCGAAAAAAGGATGCCAGCTCTTATAATGCTCTCCGTACAGCGTCCAATGACGGCCGCGGACATTCTGGGTAGTGACGGCAATCGTCGCCAGCAATCGGTCCAAAATCTCAAATTCCATAATCTATGTTTTTAAAATGGTTCCTCGTCTGCATCGTCATGGCGCGCCCAACGATTCTTGGATCTTTGTTGCTCAGCCACCTGATTGTCTTTCAGCCACGGCGCTCTACGCCCCTTGCCGATGAAAGCCGCCTCTCGGTGATTTCCTTTCCCCCAGTCTATTGCAATGAAGTACTCGTTTCCCCATTTGTCGGGTTCTTTCAGTTTCTGAATCTTGATGTTGATGGAGCTGCCTATGCCACCCCGACATCTAAACTCTTTGATGGCTTCGTCAGGGATCATGTCCAGTCGCACCTCGGCGATAATAACTTCATCTGCCATACGCAAATATAATCAAAATGTTTGAAATTGTTCCCGACGGGTCGTGTCGGCGTCCGCCGTGTACTCCACGGTCCCGTGCGTACTATACACCCGGTCCCGACCGGCGTTGTCGGTGCGGACGATCCCTTCGAGCCGTCCGGAGGCATCCCGAATCTCGCGGGAGCCGTCGTTACGGGTGCGGACGGTGTGAGTCACGCGCCCTTTCGAGTCCTTTATCGCCCGGACATCCTGTCCGTATGCCCGCTTTACCCCGGTAAAAGCGATGCACACCACTGAAATCACGATGGCAAGCAGCCACCACAGCACCCACGTAGGGCGCACTTCTCGATCATTTTTCATTGTTGTTCGTTTTATCCAGTTCTGCAATCAGGGCGTCAGCGAGTTCAACAGCGTTCCGGGCATGTTCTATGCAATCCGGCGCCCCATCTTTGCGCCAGTTCCTTCCGGCAAATATACCCATCATTGCCTGCCCGGCGTACACCCGCTGCCAGTACTCCCGGTCAACTGGTAAGGAATACTTACAAGTTGGGGCATCAACTGTCAAGTTTTCTTTGACAGTTGGTCCGTATTCTCCCCGCGCCAGCTTCTCGGCGTAGTCGTCGTCGCGCATCATAAGATCATCTGCGCAAGTCTTATTATGTATTATTTTTCCTGCTTGGCTATAATACTGCACCCGTTCCTCATAACCCGCATTCACTAAGGCTACCATCCTGCAATCACTATCTCCCCGGCGGTCATAGCATATAATTCTTGCCTCCAGCCCACTTCTTGTGCACACCGGCGCCCCTGCTTTGGCAGCTTCAAGATCAAAAGTTCTCATAATCATTTCAGTTTTTCGAGATTTTGCCAGAAATCTCGCTATTTCAGTAATTCATAAAGTGTTTTATCCGTTGCTATCGTCCCGATTTTCACCCGTTCCGCCTCTTCTTTGGTGTCGAACTTTAGCACCATTTTTTCGCGTATTGGACATCCATTGTCCCGCCAGATTACATCGACCATAAGATGCCACTTTCCATTCCAAAATGCGGGTCCCCCAAATATATCGGCCACGTAGGCATATATTTTACGGGTAACTATTTGACAGATCAAGTCGCTCATTTCACCAACTCAAATTCGTAAACCACGACCCACGGATTCGATGCCCACGTACCCCGGCCGGAAACCTTGTCGATTAGTGCGGCGAAGGCCTTGCGGGGAGTGTCAAATTCAACGGCTGTTCCTTTTTTCTCGTCGGCATACCCATACGTGGTGGTATCTGTGGATTCGTACCACGATTCGGAAATGCCCTCACGAAAACAGTCCTCGTCCGAAATATCCTGCAACCGCTCACATTTGATTCCCGTGATGCGGATTCGGTGGGACATGAGTGCCGGTTTGACGAACATCTTATTGTGCCAGCCAGCGTGTTTTTGGGCAAACTGGCCGCCTTCTATGCAGTATCCCGGATCAAACCCTGCGGCTTCATAACTCTGCGCTACGGCCACGACCTCACCGACCTCGTATTTGGTCTTATAGTGATATCCCCCATCATGCAATCTTACGCCGTTGCCACAATACTTGCAATATATACCGCCTGTGTCTCGATCTACTACCAAAGACATAGGCTCATCCGACCAATCGGCACCCCAGCAATTTTTGTGTACGCTGGCGCAATCTTTCGGCATTGGGTCAATCAACCGCCTCGTCATAGTCTTTCGGCCCTCGATAACCGCATCCGTCAGTCCGTAGCGGTCGTTAAACATTATCTTCTTCATAGCTATTCTGTTTTCGGTAAATCCGGGTTGTCGTGGATGTTACCCAATACGTTGTAGTAATGGGTCGAATCCATATTGATCTCTGATTTGAAAGGCCACTCCCAGCCGTTGATGCTCCCATCGCTTCTTCCGATAATGTCCCCCTCGTAAATCTCTCGACCGTTCTTGTCTTTCAGCCCCGTGTACTGGCCGACGGTGGCGGGATCGACCTCGTATTGCTCGGCAACTTTGGCAAAGTCTTCCCAACAGTCCCCGCCGCCGTTATCATCATCAAGCATGTTGTCAGGGAATATGTAACAAACCCGGCTACCGTCAGCTGATTTCCTCCAAATACTATTGAATAGACTGCCGTAAATCCATGTATCGCTTTTGAGGCACTTGCCTCGGAATTTAATCTCTCCCATAACTATTTTTTAAAGTTGTTCAATCTGTCTATCTCGGCGCCCATCCCTACCGCCCAGTCGTAAAGTTCCTTCGGTGTCATAATTTATTCGTACTCAAATTCTTCAATCTTCACGATACCCGCATTGGGGTTATTTCGTAGCCGTTCGACAAGGCAACCTTTCGCATACATTACCGCATTAAATTTGTTGAACTCCAATCCTATGGAATTGTCCTCGTCGAACTCGTCTTTGGTGACGTTAAGGGTTATTTGTGCCACTACTTTGATTCTGTATCCTTTCATAGTTCTGTCATTCGTGAATCTCCCGCCAGCCGATGATTTGAGCAGTATTGTAGATACCATCATTTGCTATCCACCCATCTACATTATCGCTGTAATAAGCAACGTCGTGATTTTCTGTGTCCGTTTTGACCAAAACCTGTTTGCGGTGTTCGGGCATCTCCTCATTCGGGTGGTACCAGCGGGTAAGCTCTGCGCGCTGGGATTTTCCGAACTGGATAAGCCATTCAAGGGCATCATAGGTCGGAATACAAGTACCTAAACATTTCCGGTCGCAATTATTGCGGTCTCCGCAAGTCACGCAGATGTTATTTTCGCAAAAGGCTTTTGCTCTTTCCTCAATCGTCGTTCTCATTCTCGGTCAATTTTTGGATGAAATTCTTTTGGTGGTATTCATAATCCGGTTCGAACTCTCCGTCCTCGCCGTTCTCGAACCACATATCGTCGAATGCGCCGATCGCTTTCTTCCGCATTCGCTCCTCGGCCTCCTGCTCGGCGATTTCGACCGCCTTTATTGCATCTTTCTTCATCATCGCGCGGCTATCTTGAAACATTACTCCTTGGACACTTATATAGAGGTCAGTTTCACGGATGATTTTTTTCGCTTTTCCGCTTTTCATGGTTGGTTATCTTTTGTGTTTCACTTTCCGATTCGGGATGCAGGAAATCCAGCCCCAGAACGGTATGCGCCGCTTTAAGTAGTCCGGATCATCCTCGTTGTTGTATGCCTCGGTCTCGAAGCAGGTGTAGTAGTACGCGCCCGGATAAGGCGGGATAATCACTTCGATCAACCACGAAATGCCGTAGCAAATCCAGCCGGCGAAGAGAATGCCGATCGCCGTAAGCGCCCAGCCCCACCAAGCGAACGGGTAGCTTATGGCAAGGGGCAGGAGGATTGCCGCGAACAGCACAGCCAGTTCGATCTGCTGGGCGCAGTGGATTCCTTCGTGGCGGCGCGTTTTATCAGTCAGATGCTGGTACTTGGGCTTCCGGGTGAACGCGAACGCAAGCCATGTTATCCAGCTGAATCCCTTAAACGGGATAAGCGGATTGTGAACTTCAATAGGTAGTTTCATCACAGGTTCAGTTTATAGCCGTTAGACATTACCCACTCGATGCGGCCGACGAGAAGGTCGATAAGGCTTTTGTTGCGGGCGAAACCATATTCCTCGTCCTCTGAAATTTGGCCGAACTCAAAATCCCATCCATCCTCCCCGGTCTTTTCCAAGATAGGATTAAATCTAATTGCTACAAAAATCACCGACGGGAGAAGCCCCATCAGGTCGGCGACCGTGAAGGCGGGGACATAGTAATTCGGGTACTTATTGTGCAGAACGCGCCTTGTTTCCTTATCTGTGTTCCATATCTTCAATCGGGCGCAATCTTCGTCCATTTCCCATACCATGCTCGCCTTCTCCGCGGGCACTCCCAGTTCGATCAGCCGCTTCGACTGCTCGATGCTCGTTACTTGGTTTTTCATTTTTACTCTCTAAATTTCGTTTAAAAATATTCAGGTGATACCATGTACCACTTTGGTGGTTTCATTCGATTCTACCCGCCTAAGAATCGCAAACAGGGGCATCTTTGCTTTTGTCTCTCCTTTGGCTTTCCCAAAGCTCAAGTATTTTTGCCTTAGTTTCGTCGCTGAGCCGGTTTATTACAGAACCATGAAGACCCGCCACGTGTACCTCCCTATTTGCACATGCTTCGCATCTCTCTTCGAAGTATTCTGCGAACCACTGGTATATGATCTGACCGTCTATGCGCCCGAACAGCTGCCCGTAGAATCCTCGCTTTGCACGGGACATTACAAGATTCACATCGGCGCTGTTCAGTGCCCAGAAGTCATCCAATATCATCTGGCAGGTCTCGTGTATCTGAGCGCCGTCCATTTTTGCCGATACGTTGAGAAACTTTTGAAGATTTGAAATCCATGCCGCGAGCATTAGAATGACCGAATTTTCACCATACGCTTTTCGCAGGGCCGATAACGAATGTCCTCCAGAGCTGGCGCAAGCAAGCGGGGTTAGGCACTTACGGAACAATTTCATGCATTCGGCTGGCGTTAACAGCGCTTTGCAAAGCTCGGTCGAGTTGGTCTCGTTCGTCGTCGGTAAGGCCGTCCTTGCCGCGGGAATTGTCTTTTGATCTTTCATACACTCGGTTTGTTTTTTGTGAAATCGCGTATTCGAATATCCGTTTCCAGTCTATCGTCTTGCATCGGCTCTTTTTCTTGTGCAACCATCCGGCCTCCGTGGCCCAAAACTCCTTGCATGCCTTTTCAAGCGTCAGTTTGATATTCACGCCGGGATTGAACCGTTGTCGTTCTGCCATCCACTCCCTGTTGCCAACCCATCTCTTCCATGCGTCCCGGCAATCTTGCAGGTAGACCTCGAAGCTGTCTCGCCACGTCACCTCCTTCGGGGTTTCCGGCTTCTCTCGCGCGCGAACGCGCTTTGAGTTTTTACCAGCATCTTCTGAAATATCTATTATCTCGGCATCTTCGAGTACGTCAGTACGAGAAGTACTCTCTATGTCTTTCTTCTCTATAATATCTCTTATCTGTTGTTGCTCGCTGTGTTGCTTCTTTGTTGCTCGCTGTGTTGCTCGCTGTGTTGCTTCTTTGTTCTCCTCTTTGTTATCGTAAAAATTTAAACCGACGTAATTATCGAAATTACAGATAGTTATTATGGTATACGTCTTTGTTGCCGTCTTTGTTACTTCTTTGTTGTTGACTATGTTGTCAAGTGTGTTGCGTGTTTGTTGGAGACTTTGTTGTACCCCTTCGCTCAACTTAGACAGACTCGTCACCACTTGCCCGCGTTTAACCGTGATCCCGTTCCACTCCGATTCCGTAATGTTCGCGTTCATAACCAACCATTGGATCATGGCGTGTTCCCGACATGACTTAACGCTGGTCTCCCGGTACCATTCGGTAGGAATTTTCATCCATCCATTTTGTATGTCCTTTAGCTTCATAATAGGTTGAAAAATAAAGCGAACCAACAAGAACTTGCCCTTCCTGTCGGTTCGCTTGGAATGACCTTGCGGCCATTATATCATACATGCGAGGGCAAGTCGCTATGCAAATATACGAACCTTTCCGGAAATTCCCAACTTTACAGTCTATTTTTTGGCTTCCAGAATCGGAAGGTTGGCTTCGGTAGGGATGTAAATCACTTTTTCTGGGATATTTCCCTGCTGTCGTACCCACAAATACTGAATGTATGTCGGAGTTATGGAGCCGTTTTCGATGCGGATAGCTTCGGCCGCTCCTTTCGCCCGTTCGATTTCGGCCTGCGCGTTCAGTTTCTCCGCCTCAAGATTCGCCTTTGCCTCTTCGATCTTGATGCGGCGGTTCTGCTCCGCCTTGGCAAATTCGGCCTTTCCGGCCATCTCCTGCTGCCAGACGCTATAAGCGGGAAGCCCCATCATCAGAACCAAGGAAAAGACGATCGCCACTCCCACTACAATCAGAACATTGATAATAGATTTCATAACTTTTTGTTTTTTAATTTGTTGTTTAATGATGACGTTGTATTTTGGGACGTTTGAAAATATACTCCATTCTCTCACATCCTATGACCAGCACCCGAACCAAATCCCAGCCATGAACCCCCAAAGCGTTCATTTCTTCTTCTGGCGGCGGGCGGGTTTTGCTGGTCATGACTATTTTGTACTCTATCTGGGTCATATCGAATCGTATTTAACGGGTTGAATGCGCTTCATGTCCGACCACACGAAGCCGCGGGCCTTGAGTTCTTCCAGCAGTTTCCGGTCGGTGTAGCCTGCCAGATCGGGATTGTGAATCGCCCCCCCCCTCCGGGCAGGCAGGGTTGATTTTCGTTTGGAATATGCTTGGTTGGCATATTCTCGAAGGCATGATTTGCATCTCGGATTCATCCCATCCTCGGTGCTCTTGAGTCGGCCGAACTCGGTGATCGGCTTAGTTTGTTTGCATCGTATGCATGTTTTCTGTTCCATGATTCTCAAATTAGAAATACATAAACTTCGTTTCCTTGTGTGTCGAGTGTCGGCCATTTCTGGCGTACCTCCACCATTTCGCAATCCACCACGTTCTCCCGGATCAGTTTGGCCGCTCCCTTTTCCAGATGCGAGACCCATACGGCCGGGATGGAAATTTTGTGGCGTTTCTTCACTCCCTTCTCGTCCACCTTCGTGTGGTATTTGACAATGGATGTCGGCTCCCCTACCCAGTGTACCACTCGGTATTTTTGGCCGTTTTGCCACGACGGAAGGCATATTTTATCCCCTTTCTTGCATTCTGAAAGCTTAATTTGTTGCATACCCCCCCCCTCTCATTTTCTTTTCGGTTTTTTGCGGGCCGCGAAGTTTCTAACTCCGTCCTTCGCCGACTCCGTTGGTTTGACATCAGGTTTATTTTCGGTTATAATCGGCATCTCGATCCCTTGTTTCGGATCGAAGTAAATGCACCATTTGTCCATGCAGATCGTCAGCGTTCGCGCCTTGAGGCAGTGAAAAACATGCTGTCCGGGCCAGTGAACGCACGCGGTGCAGTTTACCTGCGGGCTGTCCAATACGGATCTGCGCGTACTATTTTGCTTTACCATTCTCCGGTATTGTTGATTCTACCATCGCCATCAACAGCATTTGGACGATCAAAATAGGCAGGTACAAATACAACAGCCAACTACTTTCCGGAATCTTGAACTTTTTCATTGTGTTTCTTGTTTATTTCAACTTTTATCCAGTCGGGAAGATTCGATTCGGCCACCAAAGCGACATTGTCGATCTTCACTATTTTCAGCGCGCCGGTTTTGGCGTAATGGTAGAGAGAACTCAGCGGAATGCCGCTCGCGTCGGCCAGCCATCGCAGGGTATGAAGGTTTCGTGTGTCAGTTATCATACCCCCCCCTATTTGGATTGTTCGGCATTTTCTACACGGGCGATCATCGCCTCATCTTCGGTCTGTCCGTCGGGGTATTCTACCGCGGTCTCATACTCCACGTCGTCGGACATAGGCGTGCCGTTGTCGAACTTAATGGCGGTGGCCAGCTGGTTCATGGCCGTGGTAGAATAGGGATCAATGATCGCACCCTCGCGCAGCACCCGTTTCGATACGGTTTTATGATACATTACTTCCGGGTTGGTTCGCCACATTCCGGTGGGCTTATTGAAGGATTTCGAATACCTCTGGCCCCATGCCATCAATTCCTCAATGGTCATGTAGCAATACTTCTCGAAGCCCGTGAGCTGGCGAATGTAGGCTATATATCCTTGCAGGATTTCCCGCTCGTGCGGCCCATCGTTGTACTTGTATTCCCCCGTAAATGGATTGTGGGATAATATATCCCCCTCGTACACTTTTGCCGTGTTGAATGTCGCCATTGTACCGGTGCGGAAGGCCAGCTGTTGAAGGCCGCGATTCATCACCTGAAACGTACACCGGTCGCCGTAGGGGATCAATGCCGACTGGCTCAGGTTCGGGTCGATGGACAACCCCGTGCAGGCCGATACCATCGCCGATCTCACCACCGTGCGCGGGTCGCATTTGTTGAGGGCCGCGGCGGCCGGATCGCGCATCAACAGCAGGATTGTTTGCATGAACCGCGGGGCGAATTTCTCCCCCAGAACGTCCATAAATTGGTCGCGGGTGCTTCCTTTCGTAAGCCATGATTTGATTTGTTGAAAGTTACTTTGTGTTACACTCTTTTGCGGGGCCTGAATGGTGACGGCCTTCGCCTGTTCGGTCATCTGTTTTGCGTCCATAGCTGAAATTTTTGTCAAGTAGTTTTTTGATTCCGTCTTTCCATCCGCCGGAGGTAAAGCCGCCGCGGGTGTTGTCTGAGAGGTTGTGCCACCGCATGTTGGTGGGGTACACGTCGAAAATACCGATTGCGCTGCCTGTAAGTATAAAACCCTCTTCCGTGGTTCTCTCGTCCACATTTATGCGCCTTCCCATCGACCGTATGCACCTGCAAACACGCATTTGGTAGGGGGACAAATTTTCGATTCTCATGTCATACCCTTTGACCCTCGAATAGTCGGTTATCAACTCGGTGATCTGCCGCGTTCGCCGCGCCACCAGCTCTTCCTTGGTTTCCATCACTTTTTTATGTCGAATTTCCGATACGCTGAAATGGTGGTATACTCTTTGGCCAGATCGGGGTGATCCTCGCTAAATTTGGCCAGATCGAAACGCCTCTGATGAATGGTGCGGTAGGTGGCCAGCGCCCGGCCTTCGTAGGCAAGGGTATCGCGTTCGTCGAACAGCGCCGACATTTTCGCCTTGATTTCCTCGTATTTCTTGGCCGCTTCATTCGCGTTGCGCTTGTAGATCATCGCCTGCTCGTGCATTTGCGAGACTTCATGCCCCACCTTAATGATCCCGGCCGTGGATTCGGGGTGCAACAGCTGCACGTCATCGCCATTTATAGGCTCCGGCTGTTCGCCCCCGATAATATGGCGTTCATACCATGCGCACGCCATTTCGATACACTTGCGGACATAGTCCCGGTCCGGCAATATAAGGCGCGATTTGAGGGATTTCGAACCGTCATTTACGGCCAGATATGTGCCGGGCCGTCCGCCTATCTCAGCTTCGAACTGGCACTGCAAAAACCATTCGGAGGGGATAGTTTCCTGCACGTCGAAGTCAACGTACATAGCGGTGTCTTTGATCTCCAAGAACGGACGCCCGGCAAGGTTCGTCCCCTCCTTGAAAATCTCGCGGTCCGGGGCCACTTGAATGTAATCGGGGTACTCGTCGTTGTGGAATACGGCGATCTCTTTGGATCGGCCCACCACCTTGAGGCCTGTCTGCTGCTGGAACCAGCGCGCTATTCCGTCCTCCATGAACCGCCCGCGATACATGGATTCCTTGATCGGCTGCGCGTCTCGGTTTTTCCATTCCAACCACAATTGCAGTGGGGTTTTGTGATTGCTCAGGCCGAGGATTATGCCTATGTTTGATCCTCCAATCACGAAGTGTTGATTTCGGTATGCCAGCCACTCGGCGCGGGTCTTGAAAACTGTTTTGCGGATTGCCATGTTATTGGTTGGTTTTAAGGAAGGCTATCGCCATTTTCCGGGGTTCTACATGGATTGTTGCGCTTTCGTGATCCGGGTATATTTCGATATTCCGGAATTGGACCGCATTCAGGACCGGATAACTTCCCTCCGGAATCTGCACGGATTTCCAATGCAGATCGGCGGAGATGATGACCGTTACGTCCTCGCGCCCGTTCGGGGTGTCGATGTTGACTACTTCTGACCCGGAAAAGAAATCCCCGTCTAAATGGTCCTTGAATGCTTCGGCAATGGCATCGTACGCCGCAGTTGACAAATCGTAAATCATAATTGTGAATTTTTAAATAAACTATCCTTGTTGATAATCTGAATCGTAGTTGAGATCAACCTCCGTTTGATGATAAATTCGTAGTGGGTGTCCGGGCAATGTTCCCAAAACGGATCGCCGGGCTCTGCCCACCATTCGTAGACGTAATAATTTCCGGGCGTCTGACGCTTCGCAACGTCTTTGATGTAGAGCAGGTCCAAAGACTCCGCGATCTGCGTTCCTTCGGCCGAAAATAGGGTATAGTGCGCGATTTTCATTTTACGGGAATCATCATTAAATCAAATCTACCTTCGTCTTGGTCTACTATGTCCTTCCCGTCAACGGTCCACGAAGCCGGGAATACTTCGCCGCTTGGCCCCTGTACTTTGCCTAAAAGTTTGTATTTCTCTGCTCTTGGCCGTAGTTGTAGATCGACTACTTTCCAGCCGTGCCGGGTTTGTAGGATATAATCCCCGGTCATGTACTTCAACAGCTCAAATTTTTCCATAATAGTGTTGTTTTGCGGTTTAACTTGCGAAGGCCGGGGAGGTGATCCCCGCGGGTTGCTGCCCGTCGGTCTGCCGCGCCTTCTCCACGCGATGCGAATGCTTCACCAATACAATTTGCCACTTTATGCCGTCGCGGGCGGCTGGGGTTTCGGCCAGTGGCGGACCCCTCCCCCGAAGGGGGCTATTTCGTTACCTCGTGGATTTCGCACTGGCCGAGTATCGAAACCTCCACCAGAACCACGTCGCCGGCGTCATAAACCCGCTCCACTCGGAACGAATACCGGAACATAAGCCAACATATCGCGGCGGTCACAATCGCAGTAACCAGATACCGCATAAAAGTGCATTTTTTCATGGCTATTTGTGAATTAATAACAAGTCTTTTGCTGAATCATATCCGGCCCTAATTCGGCCGTCCAGTGTGTAGGTATTGTCACCTATTGCGATCGGATAATTTATGCCCCTTGTAACCGTTACTTCCCCCTCAACAGTTGAGCCGTCGCGGTGTATAAGCGTGTAGCGGCCTGATTCCCAAAGTTTCAATTTGAAACCATATCGGCGTGTTTTCATGGCTCTAATCTTTAATCTCTTCGATATGTTTGTTATTCATGCAGGGGCAGGCTGAGCAGGCTCCCCATGCGGATTCATTGTGCGCTCCGAAGGCACAAATATCGTCGCAAATTTGGGTCTGGCTGACCCCCTCCGGATCTGGAACAAGGCGATATTTGCGCCCCCGGAGCAGGAAAGGCTCGCCGTTTCGGCTATTTCGGATCGCCGCCCGTTCGATCCCGTCGATATTATCAAGATTATTTTTCATCGGGTTGTCGGTTTTGAAGGTTTGCGCACATATCTGCGTATCTCTGGGCAGACTTCAACACTCTCCACCCCGCAGCGAGGGCGCGCGCCTGAATATCTAACAATGGCTCTGCCGTTACCTTTCGCCCCTGCTCCCACTTGGCGAATTGCGCAGGGGTAAACACTACTTTCGCTATATCGCCGTTATACACCAGCGCACAACCGCCGTAACTGTATTGATGCCAGCCGGATGCCCCATTTAGGACCAAATCCAAGGATAGAGCCGGTATTGCTGCGTTTTGATCGGCGCACCACTTGCAGATCTCTATATAACTGTCTAGCAAAAAACCAGCATAATAGGCCGTTGCTTTATTCCATTGCCCGCGTTTCCGTTCGGTATCGGAAATATAGGTGCGCATGTCGGAAAGATATTTAGGTGAGTTTAAAATATTGTGTATCATGTCTTTATGGTTATTTGATTTTGACAATTTGGCGATATTTAACCTGCGTTGCGTACTGATAGATGCATACGCCGTAATCACTTGGATTATTCCGCTTGCGCCTATCTGGGTCGCTGATATTGTACTGCTTTATGACCGCATCCATTACATAGTAAGGGGCTGTATAGCCGTATTGCATCGGTACGACAAATGTCTGTTCGGACGGGTAACCCTGATTGACCGTTATAATCATGGCAAAATACGGGTTGCCATAGGTTTTTTGAAACCACGCAAAGCAGTGCGCTGAGATCGAGCGAAGGCGATAACGGCCGATGCGAATAATATTCTTTTTCATATCGGTAATGTTTTATGTCTCAGGTTGTTAGTCAAGATTATACAGCCGTATGTCACAATCATCGTCCACGTGCAGGACCATCGTAGGCTCGATCTGTGTCGAGTACTTGCGAAACAACTTTATTGAGAGTATTCCAAGCGCGGCGATACGCGCGGCACTGCACGTCCATCCAATTCTCGTCCCGATTCGGAGCGAGGCGCCCGAAGTCTTTCCTCTTCAGCTGGGAGGGCGTGCAAAGGGCTTGCGCTATATCTGCATTACAGATAAGCGCGCACCCGCTGTAACAATACGCCTCCCAATCATCGGAACCGTTCAGCAGTGTGTCCAAGCTGAAAGTCGGTATAGGCTCATCATTCGCTTCTGCATACTTGCGCAGGCCTTTGTAACTTTCCATCAGGTTCAGCGCAAAGCCTTTGGTGCCGCGGTCCCATGCGGAACGGGGTTTGCTCGATGCCAGCGCTTTTTCAATGCGGCAAAGTTGATCGTCGGTAAGAACTACACCGGAGGTAATGAAATTAATCTGTGTCATAATGGTATTGGTTTTGTGTTTTTCTCTATACAAATATACACAAAAATATTTACTTTGCAAAATTTTCTAAAGAAAAATGCACGGTTTTCGCAACTTTTTTTCGCTGATCCGAGAGTGCCAGCAGCGGAACCCCCGACCTGCCCCCGCGCGTCCCCCGCCCCGATTTCCCCCGACCTCCCCGACGAGCCTACACCCTGCCCCGCCAACACCGGTAGTACCTCCCTGCTTCCGTAGATCATAGGTCGGAGGTCTACCCTTCAACATATACCGCTATCCTATGAGGTACTACTATGTGTGTGCAACGCAGGAGCGCGGGCATGTGCGGGCGTCCGGGTGCGTGACGCGAAAGTGTATGCGTGTGATGCGGGTGCGTGCGTGGGGGTGTGCTCGTGTGCGTGTGCGCATGCGTGAGGGCGGGAGCGGGTGGCTGGGTGCGTGGCTGCTGGTTCGCCGAAGGTGGGGGGACAGGGAGGGCCTGAGCGCGAGCCGAAGGCGAGCGCGAGGGAAGGCAACGAACGCAGGGTAAACAGGGCGGGGGTGGGTCCCGTGCTAACACTCTCCATATTTTCTCCCGTGGTTTTTTTGGGACTATGGGGCTGAGAACTTTCCCTTACTCGACTTTGAAATCCGCGGGGGATTGGTTTTCGGGACCTGTTCCTAAAAAACTTTATTATCTCTGATGTTGCGACATTTCGGGATTTTGCTTATATTTGCGCAAAACGTAATGCTATGCGTAAGATCATACCCCCCCCCACTGCCTTCGCTTCGTTCACCGGCTCGGCCGAGTATGTGGGCAACTCTGATGCGGACCTGAGCCGCAACCTTGCGGAGAATGTCGATCTTCCCGCTATCTTCCGGACGCTGGATCAGGGCGTATGTCCGGGGCTGATACTGTCGGCCGACGATGGCAGTATGATGATCTGCTCAGGATATACGATGATTATGGGCAACGATACGATCGCCATTACCTTCGCGCCGATCAAGCTGTTCAACCTGTCGGTGTCGGTGTCGCTCACCAAGACCGATTCGGACGGTACGGCCATTCGGATTCCCGGCTCGGAATGGTATCTGGAGGCATCGACGCAAAGCGTGGCGTAAGAAAATTTGGAAATCCGGAATTTCTCCCTATCTTTGTGATGTCGGGCGCGCAACCCGATCGGCCGGGGCGGTTTTGTTTTTTCTCAGATTCATTCCCCCTTTCCCAAGATTCAGGTGTGTACCCGGCCGCCTTTCGAAACCTCTGGGCCTGACAGTCGGCCTGTTCGCATAATGTTTGAATTTTACAGCGGCGCCGGAATTTTTCCGGCGCTTTTTCGTCTCTTTTTTGATTTTATCGGAAATTTCGCTAAGTTTGTCCGGACATTAACCCCGAAGCAATGATTATCGCCAACTCCACATCCGCAGTGCGCATAAACTCCCAGAACGTCATCGGCATCGACCTCGACGAGTTCACCGGGACCGTTACTATCCACTCTTCGGTGGACAACGAAGAGCTGGAGATCACTCCCGACCTGCCGGCGTCCGGACCGGGTCTCTACATGGCTCTGGTCCGCGCCGTGGCTCAAGACAAGCCTTTGTGCGACATCCGTAAATTCAAGTAGCGATGGGAACGAATCCGTGGGCGAACAGAGCGGCGGGCGCCGCGCCGGCCGCGGGCGCCGACGCCG